>Ga0105092_10000083_pt1 | contig 42856 bp, 28 predicted proteins | sample PPLLak2March2015_FD_87021 | JGI IMG/M metagenome (GOLD analysis project Ga0105092, IMG submission 87021) | Freshwater sediment microbial communities from Prairie Pothole Lake near Jamestown, North Dakota, USA - PPLs Lake P7 Core (1) Depth... | ecosystem: Environmental > Aquatic > Freshwater >... | reverse complement strand
TGTTAGGAGAGGGGGAGTTCCTTTTACTTTTAAGATTTTATTATTACTCAAGTTCTATATTTTTATGTCTCCCCCTCTCCTTTCATGTATCATAGGAGAGGGGGTCGGGGGGTGAGGACAGGAGCTGAAATTAAATGCAAATATTAAAATCTTACCCTATGATTACACTCTTGCGAAAGGTGACCCTCCTGTCTGTGCATAAACATGCGTAAATCCCGAAGGGATGAAATTATGGTAGATTAATTTATAATAAACGAACAGAATCCCGCCTGCCTACCAAAGCCTTGGCGCAGGCAGGAAGGATTGATATTATTATATCAAGATTGTTGACTAAGAATTAAATCCTGAAGGGATGATATTATAGTAGAAAATCATTTTCCCTGCTTCACATGTTGTATTTGGGAATGAGGGTGTGTGCATGTTCATACACAGGCAATTGTTCATATTAAAAAACTTGACAAGAATCCAAACTCCTGTATCTTAATATTTATTTTATAAACCACATTAATAACAGAACTTTATTACATTTGTTTGCATTTACCAATATAAGCATCTCAATTTTCCATATCCCGCTTGAGAACATCAATTTCATAAAATCAGAAATTGCAAATAAGGGTTCAAATCAAGCAAGTTTCAAGCATAGCGTTCATCTTATTCAAAGATGACTGCACATTATCCTATACCCTTTCAAAGAGTTTTATCCCAAATCATTTAACTTCAATTAATCAACTAAAAGATAAAAAACCATGAAAAAATTATCTTCATTACTGTTAATTTTATTGTTACTGTTTACTATCAGTCAGTTACATTCCCAGCAGACCTACGTTCTCATTGGATGGAACGATTTAGGTATGCATTGTTCAAATCAGGATTTCTCCAAAATGGCAGTACTTCCGCCATACAATAATGTTTATGCAGTTTTAATTATCAAGCAAACCGGGCAGCTTCCTCAAATTGTTAATGTTGGTTATAAAATTGAATATAACATCCCAAATAATACGACATCAATAACGAAAACAAATTTCTGGACATATGCACAGGAGTTATTCGGCTTACCCAATCCCCTGCCAAACAACATTGGGCTGACAGGTAAGGGCTTAACAGGCCTGCTTGATACAGTAGGCAACAGCTTCAGGGTGGTTGGAATACCCAATACACCGTTTACTGATACAGACCTCGTGAATGAAAGACCGTACCAGCTTATACATCTTGCGGCAAAAGAATTGAACGGTTCAACAGTTCTTGGATACAGCGACGTTGTAATCCCTGTCAGTAATGAGATAGGTTGTGTGCAATCGGGATGCCACAGCTCGGAACAATCAATAAAAAATGAACATGAAAATGTAAACGGCTTTAAATATAATCAACCCGAGTTATGCGCAAGATGTCATGCATCAAATGCACTTGGCACAGTAGGCATCCCGGAAGCAAAGTCGTTTTCATACAGAATGCATGACCAGCATGATTTTATTCAGCCGATAAATGACAGGTCAACCTGCTATAAATGCCATCCCGGTCCGAATACTGTATGTTTCAGAGATGTGATGCGTGATGCTTTAACATGCCAGAATTGCCATGGAACAATGCAGGTAATAGCACAATCGATAGATAACGGCAGGCGTCCCTGGCTTGACGAGCCGCGCTGCGGAGCAACAACCTGCCACGGAAGCACGTATTCCGAGCAGCCGGGAAAACTGTACCGTGAATCAAAAGGTCACAGCCAATTGTATTGCTCTACATGCCATGGTAGTCCGCATACTATATTCCCCTCACGGGAAGCCAATGATAACTTGCAGAGCATAAGGCTGCAGGGGCATTCGGGGGCAATCTCAAATTGTATGGTTTGCCATAGCTCACCTCCTCCGGGACCCGGACCGCACGGCAAAACATATATCGGAATTAAGAAAACAAGCAATGAAGTACCAAAGGAATTTGTACTTAATCAGAATTATCCGAATCCGTTCAATCCTGTTACGAAAATCAAGTTTGGGATAAATAAATCCGGTTTCGTGAGAATAAAGGTGTATGATATGTCGGGGAAAGAGGTAAAAATACTCCTGGAACGCGAATTAAACCCGGGTACATTTGAATTAGAGTGGGATGGCAGAGAATTACCCAGCGGAACATACATTTGCCGTGTAGAATACAGTGGATTGAGCAAATCAATCAAAATGGCGTTAATTAAATAGGCAGCATAGCGGGTTTCGTTAGAGCCTAGTGATTTTGGTTAACTCATAAGGGCAAAATTTTAGCGATTTTTGTGATAATTTTAAGAAAAGCTTAGTACTATATTCGTGTAGGTTAAATCATTATATCATCAATAAATTAGCTATTATGAAACTTTACAAATCATTACTTAGAACGGTTATTGCCTTAGGGGTATTATTTGTCCCGTTTTATTTTATTGCTTGCGACGTTGGGGAATCTGTGGCTGTTAAGTCTTCATGTGAATCAAGCAATACTGCAGAATTAATTATTTTGAACAACTCTTCAACAGTGTACAATGTGTACGTGGACGGAGTATATAAATATGCTATTCAGCAAAGCTTAAGCAAAACTGAAACAGTCAGCGCCGATGTGGATCATGTTATAAAGTTTTATGCTCCTGCAGACCCGGTTAATCCGAAGTGTATAGCAACAAAAAAACTGGCAAAGTGTACCTCCGGTACTGTCACCTGTTCAACTCAATAGTTCTTTAGTTTCTGATAAGAGATTGCTGTTTATAAATAAGGATAGCTCAGACCTGTTTACAACAGGAAGGTCTGAGCTATCCCTTTTTTACCGGGTAAATTATTATCTGACAAAAGTCTCCTTCACTCTGATTGATGTAAGGATGTAGAATGTTATAAGACCTGCTATCACTACAGAAAAAGCCATCTTTTCTACAGGTATGCTCCCAATTGTCTGCAGCATCGGACCAAATAAAAAATACACAAGGAATTCAAGTACTACTTCTACTGCAACATAAATTATCACCAACAGCTTAAACACTTTTGCCATTTTGAACATATAATATATCAATGTTATTGTAAAAAGAAGCATTACAATTGCAGCAACTATTTCAAAATAAATAAATGCAGTGTAAGCGCCGGGAGCACTGATATGCATTTCATCTATTAATTTTTCTTTTTCACCAAGCAAGCCGAAAAACAACTGGATATTTCTTAACCAGCTTATGCCGTTCAATAAAATAAATACCTGCAGTACCATCAGCCATCCGCCAATGGATTTATAATCCTTAACCTTCTCTTGTTTATCCATTCTGCTATTTTAACATTACTAATAGAAATAAAAAAGGCAGTTAGCTGTTAACTGGCTTTTTGTTCTACGTTGTTTGTGTTTTACACCAATAACCATATCCTTCCAAAACGATGAAGTAAAAATATTTTCACCCCCTCTCCTTTTAGGAGAGAAGTGGTATGGTTTTAGAACCAATATTTCTACCATAATGTCATCTCTTCTGGATTTATAATCTATCGAATCTCCCATCTCCTTTTAGGAGCGGGAACGGGGGTGAGGTTTAAAACCACTTTTTCTTCCTCCAACAGCAGGGCAAAAAACGTGGTCATCCAGTGGGCACTCAGTGGGCACTCAGTGGGCATTCAGTGGGCACTCTACGGGCACTTTACGGGCAGGTTTTGGGCAGAGTTTTTCAAAAAATGGCTGTAACATATTGCAGTATAAAGAGATAACTCCTGCCCAAAGTACCAAAAACGAGCTAAAAAATGGCGATTATATGCAGGAAATGCGGTTTTCGAAAAACTACTCCTGCCCACTGGTTTTTGGGAAAAAATAAACGAAATAATCGATTTACTGTCGCTATAATTTAAGACTTAAAGTGATGCTTTAAGGTATTCCCGGTTCAATTAAGGACACACCCCTTCCGCTTCGCTTCCTCCCCTCTCGAGAGTGGAATCCTTACCTCCTAATTTATCCTTGAATCAAAATTGCTTAAAAAACACTCTAAGCACACAATACATTCTAAGCACTCCATACACTTTAAACTATTTTCATGAAATATTTGACAAGCGGCAATCTCCATATTATATTTATATAGTAGTGAATACTGCTGCAATTTATCACTCACTGTCGTTCTTTGTCAATATCGAAATCATGATTATCAGGTCGCAAGATTAATTTATTCGAGGGTCAAAAGTAGGGTCAGATATTGAAACAAAAAAGTAAAGAAATTGAAAAATTTTCAGTTTGCAGGTGTTTGTCTTACAAATGAGGATTATAATAAAAAAGGCATCCTTATTCAGAACGCCTTTGATAATGAAGTAATCAGACATGTGCCGAACACTTTTTACACTATTTCACTATTTCACTATTTGATAAGTGTCATCTTCTTTACAGCTTCGTAATCTCCGGCAATTATCCTGTAAAAATATACTCCGGAAGAAAGCTTATTTGCACTCCAGTTTATTGAATGATTGCCTGCTGCAAAATTTCCCTGTGCTATTATGGCAATTTCTCTTCCAACTATATCAAATAATTTTATTGTAACATCCGACTTTGATGGAAGATCAAACTTTATTGTTGTTGATGGATTAAAAGGATTAGGATAGTTCTGATAGAGAACAAAATTATCCGGCACAATATTATTGTTAGAGTTTACACCAACAAATGTTCCGGGTCCGCCTGAAAAACATTTTATTCTCCCATCGCGTGAGCCGGCTACCATTTCTTTTGTCTGGTTTGTATCTATGCTGTTGATTGCAATTACCCTGTCACCGCGTTCGCTTATTGTTGTACCAAAGGTATATTGAAATATAACTGCACCATTATTTCCGTTTAAAATTACAAGCTTGCTTGGCAGCTGGGTCATTACGGCTATATCATGCAGTGTATCCCCGGTTACATCGCCGATATCATCAATACCTCTGAGGAAAGAGCTTGCCAGCGGCGTGGTCCATAGTACTGTCCCTGTTTTTGAATCAACCCTGTTAACAGATTGCGGTCCTGATAGCGACACATCAATAAACCCGTTCTTATCTTTATCATCAAGACGTATAACTTTGCCGTTATTGCTTGAGCCGAGTGAAGCAGTCCATATCTGTGCACCTGTATTGCCTGAGATGCCGAATATGCCGCCGCTGAAGCCCTGCATGCCAACTACATCACTGAAATTATCACCATTTACATCAGGAACCCATCTGAGACTCCATATTGTGCCAAATGTTGTGTAATTCCAAATAGACCCGCCTGTATTATTAAATCCTGCTACAATATAAGGTCCTCCGTTATTAGATACCCCTACTGCACCGCCTGATGTAGTAGTTTCAATATCATCAGTAAAATTATAATTTTGTATTACATTAAATATTTCCTGTCCGTTTAATCCGTTCAGGCAAATTATTGAATGCCTGCCTCCGAAATTTGATTCTCCGCTGGCTGATATTAATACATCTTTTCTACCGTCACTGTTATAATCTTTATCAGTCCTTAAAGCAAAAATGTCACCGTCATAATTGTTTGCCTCACTGCCATACTGCCAGAGCTTTTGCCCTGTTGCACCGGAAAGGACATAGACCATTTCATTACCGCCGCCGCAGCCGATGACAACTTCATCTTTACCGTCATTGTTTATATCAGGCATTATATCCATAGCATCTTCCCAATCAACAGAACCTGTATTGTTTGTACCGAAATATGTGTTGAATTTCCACAACGAATCGGCAGTTACTGAAGCATTACCGTTGTAACAAATTGTCCAGTAATTTTCAGAAGCGACAACTACATCATTAATACCGTCGCCTGTCACATCACCAATACGTTTAATGCTTTTTGGCTGATAGTCCTGAACAGTTGTTAACGGATTTGGCGGCGTATTGCCTGCCCAGAATATATCTCCAAGCAATGTAGTAATATTATCACTTGCTGTTCCAGATAATATTATTTTTGCTTCAGAATTATTATCAGCATTTGATGATATAACCGCGGCATCGCTGAATGTACCTGCTGTATTGGGATTGAACCATATGCGTAGAGTCCTTGATTGCTGCGGTAAAATGATAATTGGGAATGTGACGTTAGTATTATCTAATCTGAATCTTTGAGTGGAACATGTTATTGAGTTTATTACCAGTTGTTCATTGCCCTGGTTAGTAACGGAAAAAGTAAACCCGCTTAATGAATTAACACGTCTTGCACTAAAGTTAAAGCTTGATTCAGATAATTGAATTATACTTGAGCTTGCTAATATGTTTGAGAAAGAAGAGACAAAAAAACATATGAATGCTATTTGAAATAAAGTTTTGTATTTCTTATTCATCATTAGTAAATGAAATTTTATAAAATTCTTACTAACAATAAGATAAATTGTAATTAAAGATTTATCAATACAAATAGGAAGGAAGAATTTGAGAGTTGGAGAGTTGGAGAGTTGGAGTAAGATAAATAACGTAATTCAAAATTCCAAAACTTTAGCTCTTGAACTCTTAACTCTCAAACACACAACTCTCTGAACTCTCTGAACTCTCTGAACTCTTACTCGCTCAAACTGAGTTCTTCTTCCAGTTCGTGTTTTACTTCCTTCTTATAAACTACATCTGCTTCATTGCTTCTTTGAGCCCCTGAGAAATATGAGTAAACAGCAGGTACGACAAATAATGTAAGTACACCGGAAAATATTAATCCGCCGACGACACCAATACCAAGTGATGTTCTGCTTTCAGCACCGATACCTACAGCAATCGGCAATGCACCAAGTATTGTAGCCAGGCTTGTCATTAATATCGGTCTGAATCTTTGAACAGAAGCTTCAAGCACAGCATCCAATTTTTTCAAACCCTGCTCTTTCTTCTGGTTAGCAAATTCAACAATAAGAATAGCATTTTTAGTTACAAGACCGACAAGCATAATAATACCAATCTGGCTGAAAATGTTTAATGTCTTATCAAACAGCCACAGCGACAACAATGCACCTGTCATAGCAAGCGGTACCGTTAACATAATAATGAACGGATCAACAAAGCTTTCGAACTGTGCCGCAAGTACAAGGAAAATGATAACCATAGCAAATATAAAAACAAACAATAAGCTTGATGAACTTTCGGCAAATTCACGTGACTGCCCCGAAAGTGCTGTACTGAAATCAGGAGTTAAAACCCTGCTTGCTACCCTTTCCATTGCAGCTATTCCATCGCCAATTGTCGCCCCTTCAGTCAAGCCGGAAGTAATTGTTGCTGAAACATACCTGTTATATCTGAACCTGGATGTCGGTGTTGCCTGTTCATTAAGATGGACAAGATTATCAAGCTGGATAAGCTGTCCTGCATTATTTCTCACATAAATATGTTTAAGGTCATACGGGTCATCACGGTTTTCTCTCTGCACCTGACCAATGACCTGGTATTGTTTTCCGTCTTTAATATAATAACCAAATCTTGAGCTTCCAAAAGCTATTTGCAAAGTTCTTGCAATATCATTTACAGTTACACCAAGGTCTGCGGCTCTTTCCCTGTCAATACGCAGGTTAATTTCAGGTTTGTTAACTTTTAAATTTGCGTCGGTAAATTGAAGCTGCGGCTCTTTCCTTGCTTCCTCAAGAAATTTTGGAAGTACTTCTACAAGCTTATCAAAATTAGGTGCCTGCAAAACAAACGAAACCGGCTGCCCTCCAAACCTGCTTCCGATTGTCGGCGGCTGTGACGGGAAACTCCTTACATCTCTTATCTTGTTTATTTCGCGTGTAATCATCTGGTATATCTGCTGCTGTGACCTGTCGCGTTCTCCGGGAGGAACAAGGTACAAATTAATAAACCCGCTATTCACAGCACCCGGTGCACTAAAGCTTGGTGCTATTATTGTCATAGGTACGGATGCTTCGGGTACTGAATCCAAAATTAATGTTGTTAAATTATCCATGCTTCTTTCCATAAATTCAAATGAAGCACCCTCGGGAGCTGTTGCCTGTACACGCAAGTTAGAGCGGTCTTCAAGCGGTGCCATCTCAGATTGCAATGTAGAACCTATTACATATATCAATACTGTAGATATGCCGATTATTACAAATGCCAGCCAGCGTACTTTTAAAAATGATGCCAGTGATTCCCTGTACCAGTTTGTCAGCCATTTAAAGAAAGGTTCGGTTTTAATATAAAACCTGCTATGCTTGTGTTGTTTTTTAAACATGTAAGCACTAAGCATCGGGCTCAATGTCAATGCAACAAATGCAGAAACAAGAACAGAGCCGGCAATAACCACACCAAACTCCCTGAACAAACGTCCAATTGTACCTTCCAGAAATACTATCGGAAGAAATACAGCGGCAAGAGTAATTGTCGTTGAAATTACTGCAAAATAAATCTCTTTAGAACCTTTGAAAGCAGCTTCAAACGGGTTCATCCCCTGTTCAATTTTAGAATATATATTTTCAAGCACAACAATAGCATCATCCACAACAAGCCCGATTGCAAGAATCAAGCCGACAAGTGTAAGTACATTAATTGAAAATCCGAAAATATACATAATAAAAAATGCTGCAATAATAGAAACCGGTATTGCAAGAACAGGTATGATAGTTGAACGCCAGTCACGCAGAAACAGGAAAATAATTATAATAACTAACCCGAAAGCAATAAAAATTGTTTCTTCAACTTCAGTTATTGTATTACGTACATAGTCAGAAAAATCAAATCCAACTTCAAGGCGGTATTCGGGCGGAAGATCTTTTTTAATATCTTCAAGACGTTTTTTAAACTCATTTGATATTTCAATTGCATTAGCTCCGGGTTGTGCAGTTACGGAAATACCTATACCAGGCAATTCACCTCTTTTTACAGATGACCTTTCATTTTCAGGACCCAGTTCAGCAAAACCGATATCGGAAAATCTGACGACATTATTATTTTCCTGTTTAATAATCAGATTATTAAACTCTTCCGGAGTTGTTAACCTTCCAAACGTTCTTATAGTTAATTCTGTGTTATCACCTTCAATTCTGCCTGAAGGAAGCTCAACATTTTCTCTTTCCAAAGCATTTTGTACATCAAGCGGAGTTAACCTGTAAGCAGATAATTTAACAGGGTCTATCCACATTCTTATTGCATATTTTCTTTCACCGAAAATCCTGACTGCACTTACTCCCGGAATTGTTTGTAAACGTTCCTGTATAACATTAGTGGCGTAATCACTCACATCCAGAATACTTTTTGAATCACTTTGCAGGAATACTGAAATAATGGGAGTATTATCTGCATCTGATTTTTCAACAATTGGATTATCAACATCACGCGGTAAATTTCTTTGAGCACGTGAAACCCTGTCCCTTACATCGTTTGTTGCTTCTTCAAGGTCCTTACCTGCACCAAATTCAATTCTTATAGAACTTGCCTGCTCCCTGCTGGTTGATGTAATTTCTTCAATACCTTCAATACCATTAAGTGATTGTTCAAGGGGCTCTGTGATTTGTGATTCAATAACATCTGAGTTTGCACCGGGATATGTAGTTGTAACGGAAACTACAGGCGGGTCAACACTTGGATATTCCCTTACTTCAAGAAAAGTAAAGCTGACAACTCCGAATATTACTATAATCAGAGAAAAAACAATTGCCAATATAGGGCGCCGTATGGATGTAGATGATAAACTCATTATTTATTTCGAATTTCGAATTTTCAATTGCGAATTTATTGAATAATTTTTATTATTATGCCAGTTAGTTTGAAATTTATTGACCGGTTAATGACCAATTGATAAATATTTACTCTCAAATTGTAATTTGCCATATCTAAAAGTAAAATCCGAAATTGACAATCCGAAATCCGCAATCCGCATCATTCGGCTTTTACCATTTTCACTTTTGCTTCGGGTCTTAATCTTAATATATTTGTTGTAATAACAGTATCGCCAGGATATAATCCTGTTGTAATCTGCACATTGTTTTCAGTTCTTTCGCCAATTTCTACATCAACTGTTTTTGCAACACCGTCTTTAATCACATAAACACTTTGCCCTTTCAGCTTTGGTACAAGTGCCTGTGAAGGAATCAATATTGCATTGTTCTGTGTCGAAAGCTTCAGTGTTACATTTGCAAAATTACCCGGCATTAATTTTTTTCCGGGATTTGATGCAATTGCTCTAAGCACTAAAGTCCTTGTATTATTTTCAACCTTTGGCTCAAAAGCAAAAACCTCAGCTTCAAAATCACCCGGTACACCTTCAACATTAAACACGACCCTTTGCCCGACTTTAAACATGGGTGAATATTTCTCAGGTATTGAAAAATCTATCTTTATTTTGCTCACATCCTGTATCGTTGCCAATACTATAGTGGGTGTAACATAACTTCCTATACTAACGTTTCGTAATCCTATTACACCTGAGAATGGTGCCCTGATACTTGTTTTTGTAATATCAACCCTTGTTATTTCCATATCGGCTCTTATCCTGGCAAGGTTTGTTTCCACCGTTTCATATGTTTCCTGCGGAGTTAACCCTTTATCAATTAAATATTTTTCTCTCTCAAGCTGGTTAATTGCAAGCTGCTCATCAATTTCCTGTTTTTTCAATCTCGCCGATAAATCCGATGCATCCAACTTAAATAAAACTTTACCTCTTGAAACAGAAGTTCCTTCTTTAAAATATATGCCTACAACTTTTCTTGAAACCTCACTGCGTAACTCAACTTCTTCATTAGCACGTATAGTACCTATTGTTTTTATTTCATTATCAAGTGATTGTTCTTTTACAACATATCCGTCAACTGATAGTGCCTGGTTTTGCTGATTACTTCCGGGAGATTGGTTTCTTTGCGATTTTTCTTTAGTAGATAAAATTTTTGGTATTATAATAAACCCTGCAATTATGAGAATAATAACCGAAATTGAAATTAATTTAATATATTTTTTCACTTTATTTTAATTTATCAACTAAAATACTCATTTTTTAAGTATTTATAAAGATTTTTATGAAGCAGATTCAGAAATTTGAATGAACTTAATTTGCTATTAGTTCCAAATATCAAATAAACAAATAATAAGTTACAATTTTTTACAAAAAAATCAGAAGATTTAAATACCAAATCTTCAATTTGCGCTAACTTATAAACAATATAGTTCTGAAATATATTGCAATAAATCTGTATTTTTGTAAATGGCAAGAGCACCAATACAGATATTAGTACTTCCATATTACCGGAATGAGCGGAATGAAATTGAGTTTGCAATCTTCAAACGTGCAGATGAGCATTACTGGCAATTCATTGCAGGAGGTGCGGAAGATGATGAAACACCCATTGAAACTGCAATGAGGGAAACATTCGAAGAAGCAGGTATCTTACCTTCAGATAATTTATATGAATTAGAATCTTTTTCAACAATACCTGTAACGGGTGTTACAGGTGAACAAGGATTTATATGGGGAGAAGATGTTTATTTACTTCCTCAATACTGCTTTGCTCTTGAAATGCTTAATAAAGATATTAAGATATCTGCTGAACATACTGAATACAAATGGACCTGCTACAATGATGCCTACGAACTTTTGAACTGGCAAAGCAATAAAAATGCTTTGTGGGAATTAAACTGCAAATTGAGTAAAAATAAAATAGGGAGCATACATGGGTAAGCCAATGGATTATAACGACTATGCGTCAACCTATGCATACAGCAGGTTTGCAGTAGAGTGGATAGTTAAGCCTTTAGTGAAAACAATTGATATTTTACCAAAGGGTTCAAACATTGCGGAAATAGGATGTGGTACCGGGAATTATATAATTGCACTCTCAGGTATATTGCCAAAGAATAAATATTATGGATTCGATGTTTCAAAAAAGATGCTCGAAGAAGCAAAAAAAAGAAATTCAATGGTAACATTTGAGGTTGGAAATTGTGAAGAAACATTTCCATACCGCTCAGAATATATTAACTTCTCATTCTGTGTTGATGTTATACATCACATTGTTGCATTGAATAATTTCTTCTCCGAATCAAACCGCATACTTTCTCCAAAAGGTAAGCTGGTCATAGTAACAGATTCGGAAGAAAATATGAGACGCCGGAGCTTAACAAAGTTTTTTCCTGAAACACTGCAAATAGAACTGGACCGATACCCAAAGATTGAAGAACTGAATGAACATGCCGGGAAAAACGATTTTAAATTAATATCCCATATTATTTCAGAAAGAGAAATTGAGCTGTCATCATTTCTGCCAAAGCTAGTAGCAAGGTGTTCGTCAGCAACACGCCTTATCAAGGAAGAAGATTTTAAAAGAGGCATTGAACGCGTAAAGAAAGCAGCAGAAAATAATGAGAAATGGATTTCTAGCTACAGCATTTTAACTTATGAAAAAGAATGAGTGAAGTGTTATATTATTTTTCTCTTTTTTCATTTGTATTTGCTGTGCTTCTTGCCGTAGATATTTTATATGGAAACAGTACAATAAAACGGTTAAAAAATATTAAACCGGATTTACCTGATAAACCGCCGAAAGTATCTATAATAATCCCATGCCGGAACGAAGAACGTCATATAAAGGAAGCTCTGCAATCGGTTCTTCATCTTGATTATCCCAACTATGAAATAATTGTAATAAATGACAGGTCAACCGATAACACGGGTAAAATACTGGAAGAATTATCTGCAGAATATCCTGCTTTGAAAATTTTTTATATAAATGAACTGCCTTCCGGATGGCTGGGTAAAAATTATGCTTTGTATTTTGGTGCAAACCGGGCTAAAGGTGAATTGCTCCTGTTTACTGATGCGGATATAGTTTATAAAAAAGATTCCTTATCAAGAGCGGTAAGTTATTTGATAAAAAATAATATTGACCATCTTGCATTAACTGCTGATATTATTATGCCTAATATAATAATGAATATGTTCACAGGAGCTTTTATAGTTTTCTTTTCTATATTTGCAAGACCATGGAAAGCGAAAGACTCAAAATCAAAACGGTTCATTGGAATCGGTGCGTTTAATCTTGTTAAAAAGGATGCATATGAAAAAGCAGGAACACATAATAGAATTGCCATGCGTCCTGATGATGATATTAAGCTTGGCAAAATAATTAAGTTAAGCGGATTCAAACAGGAATTACTGTTCGGTAAGGATATGTTAAGAGTGAACTGGTATAATTCAGTGGAAGAATTAGTACAGGGAATGGAGAAGAACGGATTTTCAGGAATTGAATATAATATTCTTTCGACTTTTTGGTCAGCTGTTTCGCTGCTGTTATTCTTTGTGTTTCCGTTTATCGCTGTATTTATCACAACAGGTATGACACAAGTGTTATTTCTTGGAATAGTTATAATTTTATTTATAATATATTCGTTTTCAGCAAAAGACCAGAATCTAAATCCCCTATATTGCCTTGGCTTTCCTATAGCTACATTAATTTTTATTTATATAATTGAGAGATCAGCTTTTATGACATTAAAAAACGGCGGGATAATGTGGAGAGATACATTTTACCCGTTAAAGGAACTTAAATCAAACAAAGTATAAACCATGAATAACTGGACCAAAGAATTCAGCACTGCAATCACAGTTTGTGATACAACAGGTATTGTTTTAGAAATGAATGACAAATCTGCAAAAGTATTTGAAAGCGACGGAGGCATGGAACTTATTGGTAAGAATTTGTATGACTGCCATTCGGAACCTTCCTGCGTGAAGCTTAAAAAAATGATGAAGGAAGAGAAAGTAAATTGCTACACAATCGAAAAAGCAGAACAGAAAAAATTGATATATCAATCACCCTGGTACGAAGAGGGCAAGTTTAAGGGTTTTGTTGAAATAGCAATAGAGATACCGGAAAACATGCCGCATTTTGTGAGAGGGTGAAAAACCAGCTCCATTTAATTCATTAAAACCATTAACGGTTTGCAAAACATGACCAAAATCATGGTTTTACCATTTCTGCCATGCTATTTTTGTACATAGTTAATATTTATAGCTATCAATAATTATAGAATTAGAAATATAGGTATCAATGGAATTAGATTATAATGACCCCGTATTTTCAATTAGTATGGCTGCTAAGATACTGAAGGTGTCTGTTCACACTTTAAGAATGTATGAAAAAGAAGGATTGATAATACCCTTCAAGAAAGATTCAAAGCAGCGGTTGTATTCGAAATCTGATATTGACCGTCTTGAGTGCATCAGGAGAGCAATCAATGAAAACAAGATAAGCATTGCAGGTATTAAAACCATATTTTCATTAATACCCTGTTACAAAATAAAAAATTGCGGCGAAAAACGGTTTGATTGTGAAGCTTATAATGAGCATACAAAACCCTGCTGGATGCTTAAGCATGAATCGAATTTTTGCTCTGATAAAGAATGCAGAACATGTGAAGTCTATATGCAGTTTGCTAATTGCCAGGTTATTAAGGAAAAATTCCTTGAGCTGTTAACCTAATAATTAACTAAATAAATCTTTCGGATACTCCGGTGAAACTTCGTTATCATTTTGGAATATCTCATCGTTAATATCGTATAATTTTTCAATCCTCAAAGTTTCATCACTCACTATTTCCTGATAATTATAATCTGCTTCATCCGGATGGCTGACAAATCCTATTGTTGCCAATTCAAGTGTAAGTTTCATAATATTTCTCCTTTCTAATTAATACAAAGATAGGAAGTAAATATTGGGACTGTATTGTAACTATGTTAGGAATAGGTTAGAAATCGCAGAAATTAAATCATTCCTGCTCATTTTATCAATCCCGCAGAGTTAGATTTCAAAAGCAGTTCGATGAACTACTTTATAAATATCATTTTTTTTGTTTGAGTAAAATATTCTGTTTCCAATTTATAGAAATATATTCCACTTGTAAAATTTGAAGCATCCCATTCAATATTATATGTGCCGGGTTTTAGATGTTCATTTACAAGAGTAGTTATTTCTCTTCCCATCACATCAAATATCACAAGCTTCACATAATTGCTAATTGGTAATTGAAAATTGATAATTGTATTTGGATTGAATGGGTTTGGATAATTCTGATAAAGAATATATTCTTCAGGAACTATACCGCTTATCTTTTGTACTGAAGTGTAACCGCCATTTGTTGTGTGAAGGATTGTTCCATTCCAGCCGGCAGCCCATCCGCTCATAGTATTTATGAAATAAATTCCCCACAGGTTATTGGTATTACCCGAAGATTGCACGGTCCAGTTAGCACCTGCATTTGTTGTATTGATTATAGTACCACTGAAGCCGCAAGCCCATCCGGTATAATAATTAACAAATGAAACCGAAAGCAGCCTGTTTGCTGTACCGCTTGTTTGTGTTATCCAGTTTGCACCTCCTGATGTTGTATATTGAATTGTCCCGTTAAGTCCCACAGCCCACCCGGTCATATTATCCAGAAACTGCAAACCGAAAAGCCAGTTAGTGCCGACAGTTTGAAGTACCCAGCTTATACCTGCATTTCCGGTTTTCAGAAATGTACCTTCAGTTCCTGAGCCGCCCGAAATAAAACCATACATTGACGTAGCGGAAGGTGGAAAATAAATAGAGCTCAATGTATTTGTGGTACCGCTTGTTCTTTGTTCCCAGTTAACACCGCTGTTAGTAGTTTTAATTATCAGTCCGCCGCTTCCACAGATATAACCTGTATTGCCATCAGTAAAAAATACGGAGTATAAATAATTTGATGAGAAACCGCTTACCTGCGTGCTCCAATTTTCACCACCGTTTGTAGTTTTCCTGATTACCCCATTTTGCCCGACAATCCAACCGGTATTTTCACTGATAAAACACATCCAGTATAAAAAGCCGGTAACATCGGCATTTTTGAGAATCCAGTTTGTGCCGCCATTAGTAGTTTTCAAAACAGTACCGTTTTGTCCGACAGCCCAGCCGGAATTATCGCTTATAAAATACACACAGTAGAGATAATTTGTTGAGCCGCTAACCTGGGGAAACCAACCGGTTTGCGAATGAACTGCAGTCGCTGTGAAGAGTGCAATCAACAGAATTATTAAGAAATTTTTCATAATTTTTCAAATAATATTTCTGTAAAAGTTTTGCTGTTATAAATATAATAAATATTTGCTAAAATAGTAATTTAATATATCTATTTCACATCCGTCAAAATTTGTAAAATATTCTTACATTAATAATAATTATACTTTCATAAATTAAAATAAAACATTAATTTACGGCAATTAAACAATCATTTCGAATGATGATTCGAAAATTCATAAATTCCAATCTCTCCCGTTTTTTCTGCAAAATATTTTTTATCACTTTGTTTTCCACCACATCAGTTTGTTATTGCTCGGGAAACGATGATACAACTCTCTTAATCCCTTACCGCAAAGGTGATAAGTGGGGATATTGCAATTGGAATAAGAAAATAATTATTCCCTGCAAATATGATGATGTTTTTAAATTTGATAATGGATTTGCCTCTGTGATCAAGGATGGTAAATATGGCTGTGTTAATTTAGCAGGAAAAGAAATTATTCCCTGTATTTATAATAACCAACCGGAATTCCATGAAGGATTAGCTCTTGTATTCGTTGACAAGGAACAAATTTATTTTGATACTACGGGTAAAATAGTAATCAGAAGTAAATATTATGATACCGAGGACTTTGAATATGGACTTGCTAAGGTTGCTTCCAAATTCCGAACAATTGGTTGTATTGATAAAACAGGAAAACTGGTAATACCTTGCAAGTATTATGATATTGAAAATTTCCGGAAAGGTATCAAGATCGTTCACATATTGTATAATGGCAATGAAGTTCTGTCCGGATATGTGAATAATAACGGTATTGAAGTAATCCCATGTATATATGACGAAGTGCATGAAATAAAGGATGGATTAATAAGAGTAAAGTTAGCCGGTAAATACGGATACATGGACACTACCGGAAATGAGATAACAGAATGCATTTATGAATCAGCACATGATTTCCATGACGGGATTGCATCAGTAAAAATTGATGGAAAGTGGGGATGTATAGATATTTCAGGGAAAGAAATAATTCCATTCAATTATGATCGTATGGGTACATTTAGGAATGGATTTGTTAATGCAAGTTTGGATAATAAATTTGGATTTTTAGATAAGGATGGTAATATAATTGTTCCTTTTGTCTATGATTATTCCGGTTTTTATTTTAAAGAAGGAGCTGTTACAGTAAAACAGAACCGGAAATGGGGTTTTGTTGATAGTACAGGCAATCTTTTTGTGCAATGTAAATACGATTATTTTTTTTCTGATGTTTTCACACATTATTATTTTTATGATGGAAGTTCACATGTCAGGTTGAACGGGAAATGGGGATGCATAAATAAGAAAGGTGAAGAGTTTATACCATGTATATATGATTCGGTCTTATCAATTCCGGGAAAACTATATTGTGTGAAATATAATAACAAATGGGCATTTTTCGATAGTGCTTACAATGAAGTAATTCCTTTTAAATATGATAACGTATGGTATAACTATCAAAATTATGGAATAATATCTTATGACAATAAAGCACTTGTGGAAACAAACGGAAAGTGGGGATACGTTGATAGTACAGGTATTGAAGTTGTCCCTTGCGTTTACGATAATCGGTTTTTTTACAGTGAAAACGGACTTGCTGCAGTTGGAATAAATGGGAAACGCGGTTATATAAATTATAAGGGTGAAATAATTATCCCGTTGAAATATAGTTATGCAGGCAGCTTTTACCAGGGCATTGCTTTGGTTAACCTGATTGATAAGAAAGTTGGATATATAGATGAAGAAGGAAATAAGTATTGGGAAGATTAAAAATATTTAAGCCATGAAAAATATATTTAAAATAATTTTAATAATTCTAATTCTCTCCGCATCTTTATATTGTTTTGATGGTGATTCCACATTACTCATTCCATACCGCAAAGGCGACCGATGGGGTTATGCAAATCTTAAAAAAGAAGTTGTTATACCGTGCAAATATGATTCAGTCCGTGCATATGATACATACTACAAGTCATATGTGCATAGAAGTTACATAAAATCCTTGTTGGAGGTAATGTTAAACGGTTATTATGGTTATGTGAACAGGAAAGGTAAAGAAGTCATTCCATGTGTTATCAAAAAACCTGATTTTAAAAATGGAGCTGTCAGTGCAACAGAAAATGGGATAAAGGTATTTTGGGATTCATTAGGGCATAAAACAATTCCTAAACAAAAATATGATGAAGTGTATGGATATTCGACCGGGCTTATTGTTGTTAAAAAAGGTTCATATTACGGTTGTATTGATAAAAACGGTAATGAAGTAATTCCATGCATCAATGATGACATTGAATTGTATAGTGAAAATGACTTCGAAAAAGCACAAAGAAATAACTGGAGGCCGGTACACATGGCTGCATTAGGTGATCATTTTAACTCCTATATTTATGCTTTATTTGATAATAAAGGAAGATTTATTTCGTCTTATAAATATGAAGGACCGGTTAATTATTTTGAAATCTCTGAAGGTTTAATTGCAGTTAGTGTAAATTGTAAATGGGGATTTATCGATACACTGGGAAATGAAGTGATTCCGTTCCATTATGATTATGCAGAGTCTTTTTATAACGGATTAGCTCAAGTTGAGATAGATGGCCATTATGGTTTTATCGACCATTCAAATAATATTATAATACCTGTTAAGTATGAGTATGCGCCGTATATTTTTAAAGACGATTTAGAATCTGTCAACTTAAATGGTAAAAGCGGCATGGTCGATAGAAATGGAAACGAGATAATACCCTGTAAGTATGACTATGTATCCGATTTTTTCAATGATGATATATTAGTGGAATTAAATAATAAATACGGTTTATTAAATCACAAAGGCGAAGAAGTTCTTCCTGTAAAATATGATAAAATAAGATACTACAGTCTAAATAATCTGATTGCTCCCAAATACAATGGCAAGTATGGTTTATTGGACACTTCATACAACGAATTAATGCAATATATATACGATGATTTTCCCTGGCAGAGAAATGTAACATACGTAAGCGGCAATCAATTGTTTTATGGAGGTCTTGCAATGGTTATGTCAGACGGTAAAGTCGGATATATAGATACTACTTTCAAATTGGTAATCCCTTGCATATATGATACGATTGACTTTGGGTATGGTAAGGAATACGATAGACCTAATTTTGAATATACAAATTTCCGCAACGGATTTGCAAAGGTTAGTAAGAATGGCAGGTTTGGTTTCGTTGAGATTACAGGAAAGGAATTTATTCCATGTATTTATGACAGTGCTTTTTCAACAATAGGCAAAACGTTTGCTGTTAAACTGAACAATAAATGGAAAATATTAAATAAAGAAAACAAAGAAGTATTCTCATATGAATATGACTATGCTGAACCAAACTTTTATTATTTTAAAAATGGCTTTTCAGTTGATTATTGTACTTCTGTTGGAAGAAATGGCAAATACGGGTTTATACATCCCGATGGGCGGGAAGTTATACCCTGTATATATGAAGCACCCCTTAATTTTGGTTCGAATATATCAATTGCAAAAAAGAATGGGAAATACGGCTTAATTGATTATTGGGGAAAGGTGATAGCAAAATTTAAATATGATAAGATTGGTGATTTTGAAGGAGAAATTGCCCCGGTATGGATAGGCAATAAATTCAAGGGATATATAGATTCTAAAGGCACTGAATACTGGGAAGATTAAAAAATAACCATATAGGATTGTTTCGCTGCAAATAACAGATTTTCTGACAGAATACAATACAAAGAGTACTGCCTAAATCACGTGAAATTAATACCTTAGAGAAGTGATAAAGATTTTAATCTTTGTCTATTATTTTACATAAACAGTTTCCCAAAAATTCCTATAGGGGGAAAATATGGTTACCGGAAATAACTTTATCAGATTTCTATTTGTCACAATTTTTTTATTTTTTATTTCCTTCATACAGGACCTTCATTCACAGGATGATGTTAGTATAAGCTATCACTTCCAGCCGACATATGTACTCCAAACAAACAAATTCCATTACCCGGGAGAGCTTGTAAATATAAATATCGAAGGAAATTATATAGAGGCATCTCCGCAGTTTACATTTGTAATTTACAAGGTTAAGTATCCGTACCAGTTTATTGCAAATGGTTCAGGAAATATTCTTTCCGAATCAAGTTTAATGTATAAAGACTTAATAACCACTTCAATCAATCTTATAGAACCTGTTGATACAATTAATACTGTTTTGAATGGGTACACATACAGAGATAAAGAAAAGACTCAAAAAGAGCTAAATGATATTATTTCTTACAATCCAAAGGAAAAAGGAGTTTATGTTGTCAAATCCATATACAGAAAAATTATTGCATATGCTTATTTCACAGTAACAGATACAAAGTTATTTGTTCAATTGTTTAACAATGGTTTATTTGTTTTTAATGCTAATTCAAGAAATGGAATTCCTTATGAAAGTGCTTTATCATTTTACAAAGATAAAAAAAAGGAGTTTGCCGATGTAACAAAAGACGGGCAGTATTTCTGGAAATTCCTGCAGGTTGATGTAGATTCAATGAGAAAAAATAATTATTTCCCATTTATTGTAATCGGTGATGCAAACAACAGCTTAAGCATGTCTTATGATAGAATTTACTTTTCAATTCCTGATTTTTATTATACTACATATGTACAAACAAACCAGCCGGTTTACCGCCCAGATTCAAAAGTTGAGATTAAGGGAATAGTAAGAAAGAAAAATTTTGAGGGGCTGTTTAATTGTCCGGGCGGTAAAGCGTCAATACAAATCGAAGACCCGAAAAACAATTTGCTGTACACTAAGGTCTTGAATGTAAACGACCTTGGAACATTCACCGATGAATTTTATCTCGGTAAAGACTGCGCAATTGGAAATTATAATATAAAGATCAGATACCTGGGCATAGACAAAAAGGAATTAAATGACATACACATGGATGCCGGGGAGTATGACAGAGATAATTTTACTCCTGAAAATGATAATTATTACAGCTATCACAGTTCCGGCAGCTTTACAGTGAAAGAATATAAAAAGCCGGAATACAAGATGGATATAAATGTGAATAAAGAACATTTAACTATGAAGGACACTTTGAAAGCAGAAATATCCGCTGCTTATTTTTTTGGCAGTCCATTAAAGAATACAAAATTCAAATATACTATTTACAGGACCAAAGCGTATTATTATTCATGGACATACTCACAGCTAAATTGGTGGTATCAAAATTATTATCATCCGAAAACAGAAAATACATTTTACATTACCGGCAAATCGGCTGTTCTTGATGACAGCGGGAAATTTAAAATATCTTACCCATTTGAAGAAATAAATCCGCCTTTTCATAATTGGGACGGTGATTATGTTTATTTAATCGAGGCAAAAATATATGATAAATCCAATAACGAAGTAAATACTGCCAAAGAAGTATTAATTACACGCGGAGAACATAATATAATTGCAGATATAGATAAATCATATTACAAAACCGGGGACAGCATAAAGCTTAATATAAAAACATTTAATTATTCAAATGAACCTGTAACCGCGGAATATATTATTTCTGTAACAAAAACAAAAATTATCACAGAAGATGATGAAAAAAAAGAAATAAAAGATGATAGTTACGAAATAATCAGTTCGGGAATTACCAATCCATTTGGTTATTCTACAGCTTCATTTTATGCACCTGACAAAGGGACTTATATATTTACTCTTACTTCATTTGATAAGAATTATTCTCCTGTTACATGTACAACACAATGTGTAGTACATAATAAAAACAATTACGAATCTGAAAAAGAAAAAATTGTATTGATATCCGGTAAAAAAACATATAATACCGGTGACACATGCAGCATACTCATTGCAGCCCCTGATTCAAATCAAATATTTTTAATCACTACAAGTACAAACAATAATTTTATAAGTTCAAGATTAGATACATTAGTTGGACAATCTAAAGAGATAAAGATATTTCTTGATGAAAGTTATAAAGGTAATGCAGAGATATTAGTTTCTTACATCTGCAAAGAGAAACTAATTAAACAAAATATCACAATCCCGGTATTCCCGGTTTATAAGATGTTAAATGTAACAGCGTATTTCAATAATGAAATATATAAGCCGCAGGATTCGGGGTTCGTAACATTAAAAGTAACCGACAACAATGGCTTACCTGTGGAAAACGCAGAAATTTCAATCGGAATTGTAGATGAAGGTGTATATGCGATAAAGGAAGATAATAATCAAAAATTAGCACAGTTTTTTTATTCTTATATGAATAACTACAACAATTACTCATTTACAACCAATTCTATTTTAAATGAATACAGGATGACATGGTCGAAGATAGAAAGTGCTGCTGAACATTTCAGGATTGGCAATTATGATACCAATGAAGTAGCAATTATCGAAGGAACAATCAGGGACGATGACCTGAAACCTTTTGAATATGTGTCCATCCTGATAGACAACACTTACCATGCAGCAGAAACCCGGTATTATTCAGATGGTAAGTTTAATTTTAAGCTGCCTGAAGGAAACTATGATATCTCATTCTTATATGGGCGTGAATTAATAAAAGGAGAGTTACCGCTGAGTCTTTCTAAGTTCAGTAGGATAACATTAAATGTTGTTGCTGACAAAGAGGAAGTAATCTCCATAGAGAAGTTTGATAATGGAGTAAAGGAAGTGCTGACCTTTGCCGACCTTGTAGAAAAGAAAAGGATAAAAGAAGAGTTAAGGAAAAAAGAAGAACAAAGGATTAAGGAAGAACAAAAGAAAAATAAAAATAAAGTTTCATACAATCAAACGCAGGAAGACCCGAATAAACCAAATACCTGGCATTATTTTAAGATATTTGCCAGAACAGAAGATGATGAAATATTCACTCTGCTGCTGAAAGATATAGGTTTAGATTCTCTGAGTAGTTATACATTGGTGGTGAATATATCAGATCCAAATCCGCAAAATCAATATATTGTAATTGGTGATGAAGGAGACCCGGATGCAGCACGTTTTCCATGGGCAACTCTTTCAATGACTGTAAGAAACGGCTTGCTGAACTGGACAGGAACAAACAAAGAAAATCTAAACCAGAAGAAACTTGACTATGCTTCGGTTTTTCTGGATGTGGTTAGACAGGTTAAAGTGGATAGGGATGAAGATGCCGGACCCATATTAAATGATGAAGTAATGGTAGAACCGGTATTAAGAAAGGAATTTATTGATGCTATGTTCTGGTCGCCGTTTATAAGAACAGATAAAAACGGTATGGCAGTAGTTAAAGTAAAATTTCCGGATAACCTGACAACATGGCGGCTGACATCAAAAGTAATAACAAAAGATACAAAAGTTGCCGATTACATTACAAATACTATATGCAGAAAAAACCTGCTGATGCGGCTGGAAACTCCCCGCTTCTTCCAGCAGAATGATGAAGTTATTATATCAGCAATAGTCCATAATTATTTAAGCGAAGATAAGCAAACAAAGGTTTCACTAAAATCCGAAGGGATTGTTTTCATTGGTTCCGGTTCTCATGATACATCATTAATAATCAGAAGCGGAAATGATGTTATGCTTAACTGGAAGGTAAAAGTTACAGGTGAATCGGGTTTTGTTGTATTGAACGGAACATCATTGACAAATGAAGAATCTGATGCCGTTCAGCTTAAAATACCGGTTCAACCTCAGGGCATGAAAGTCACCGGCAGCTTTATATCTAAGATGGGTGAAAATAAGACTAAAGAAGTTCTTACTGCAGAAATTCCACCCGGCTCTTTATCTGCTAATACAAAGATGCAGATTAACATATCCCCTTCCATCGCTTCATCATTGATAGAGCCGCTTGGTGCACTGCTTGACTATCCCTACGGATGTATTGAACAGACACTAAGCAGGTTTGTTCCTGCTGTAATTGTTTCAAACACATACAAAAAGCTTAATGCACCTATGGATGAGCTTACAAAATTCGATTTGCCGAAGATAGTTAATAACGGAATTGGCAGGATTTATTCAATGATTAATTATGATAACGGGTGGGGTTGGTGGAATCAGGGCAAAAGCAGTCCTTTTATGACTGCATACACAATTTACGGTTTAGATGTTTGTTCAAATTCCGGTTATAATATTGATAAAAGAGTTATCAATAGAGGAAATCAGTTTATTTATAATGAATTAAAGGACAAAAAATCTGATGAATATACAAATTCTTTTATGTTCTATGTATTGACATGCTCGGATACCGGGCGTAAAAAGTTTAAGAATAAGTTTTTATCAAATATTGAAACTGATAATTTAACTGATATTGCGAAAGCATTTATTTCAATGGCTGCAGCAAACATAAATAATTATAAATTACAGCATCAGCTTAATAAAATACTTCTGGATAATGCTATAAATGAAGGCGATACATTGATACACTGGGGAAATATTAATAAAAGTTACAAATGGGAAGATGATAATATTATTACAACATCTTTTGTACTGAAATCATTATTGCAGGATTCAATTATCTGTAAAAATAATAAAGTTACAATTGAGAAAATTGCCGCATGGCTGCTGTCAAAACGCAAAGGAAAAAGCTGGAGCAATACAATGCAAACTGCCTTTGCTATAGATGCATTAACGGAATATCTCAGCATTTCTAAAGAATTTGTACCGGATTATAATATTAAAATTTTCGCAAATGGCAATCTGGTCAGTGAAAACCATTTTAGCAAAGATGATATTTTCAGGAAACCGCTTTCAGTTACAATGACAATAGGTCAGTTAAAAACCGGAATGAATAATATCGTTATCGAAAAAAGCGGAACCGGCTCTGCTTATATTACGGGCAATATTGAATACTTTTCGAACAATGAAAACTTGCATGAAAACTTTGAAGGCATATCAGTTGACAGGGAATATTATAAACTTACAGAACTTAAGAAACCCACTAAAGAAGGAAGCTATAAAAAAACTGAGTTTGACGGTACACTAAAACCGGGGGACATGCTATATGTAAAGCTAAAAATAAAATGCTCTAAAAAAGATGCACAATATATGATGATTGAAGACCCAATACCTGCAGGATGTGAAGTGGATGAAACTAAATGGAATTCTAAAATTGTGGATGCAGATTTGGCTATAAGCAAATACCTGGATTATAATTACAGGTGGAAATGGTGGTATGATGGAAGGGAAATTCATGATAACAGGATAACTTTCTTTTCAACTAATCCGCATGATGAAAAACATGAGTTCTATTATATCATTCGTGCAATTACGCCGGGTATATTTAATGTTATGCCAACTAAAGCAGAATTGATGTATTACCCTGATATAAATGGAACAGGTGAGAAAAATATTATTAAAGTGATTGAATAGATTTTTTTTTATTTTATTTTAAGCAAAATATTAAGCTAAAGTAATTTCGTATTCACCACCTCACCCCCCAACCCCCTCTCCATTTGGAGAGGGGTAGAAAAATGATTTTTTGCTTACTACTCCACTCTCCAAATGGAGATGTGAAGAAATATGATTTTTTGCTTACTAACCCCCTCTCCTGAACGCTTCGCTAGGTGAGTGGGGGGGGGGGTTAGATTTTTTAATTTTAACGTTTTGGAAAGATGTGATATATTTTATAGAAAGATAATTAACAAATGAATAAAACAGGGTTATTCTTATTTGTATTATTGTTTTTTGCAGCAGCAAATCCATCAAGCTCGCAAAAGCTGATAACAAACAAATTCACTTCATGTTCATATGATTTTGTATATGACCATAATACCGGAGCTTATGCATATAATAATTCAGGGAGCGGCGAACGCAGAGCAGTACTTCATACTTCCAAAGGCAGCTCTGAAAATTACGATATGCTTTACGAATACAGCTCTTTGTTTGATAAAGCAGGTAATGTTTATACAATTGCTTATAATGATTATTGCCGTGAAAATTTTACAAACTTCTTTTTAAAAAACGGGCAGGAAATAATTTCATTTAATGATATAGATGAACATTGGGTAATGAAGGACGGCATAATTTATTTCCGTGCTGCTGATTCCGGAAAATATTTTATTGTTGAATATAACGCCGGAACAAATGAGCTTAAAACCGGAAAAAGATATGATAATATAAACCTTGTTTTTAATATTCAAAGTGAATTTATGACTCCCCCCTATGGGTACCCGGGCTTCACTAAAGAAGGAGAACTTTTTTATATTGCAGCAGAAGGTAATGAATCATTTCTGGTCATTGGAAACAAAGAACAGAAGCATTACCCTGAAATTGAAATCTCGTGGGAAGAAGTTTACCAAAACGGAAATTTTGTATACATAGTAAACTACAGGGATTCATTAACAAAGAAAATTAAAAACGCAAATGTAGTGTGTAATGAAAAAGTATATAATCTTTTTGGTGATATTAGTGAAATATGGGAAATAAATAACAATCTTCCGGTTTATTACGCACACAACGAATCAGGGAAAAGCATTATTGTATCAGGAAATGACATAGTTTATCGTCCGGAAGGAAGTATTTACTTCCATAAAATTACACCCACCGGAAAATTAGCAATTTTGGAAGTAAGTGATACGAACTTATCCGTAACAGATAACATAAGTAATGTATATAAATTAATGATTGACGGGGAGCAAATAGCCCGCTACCATAAAATTTCACAGGTTGAATTTACGGAAGATGATAGACCTGTTTATATTGCCGAAGATTTCGATATGAAGTCATATATAGTTAAAGGAGATAAAATTGCAAGCGGTAAATATTCAAATATTATCGAATATTATTTTATGAATAACGGTTTATTTTCTTTTGTTAGAACCGATGGTCAACTTTACAATTTACGGGAACACATTGATACGTATAATGACGTGGTGTTTTATGCTGATACAGAAGAAAAATCATATGGACCATATGATTATATATGCAGATGCAGGAGTACGGGAAAGGATTTCAGGTCAATATCCCTTGAAACTGAACCGTTAACACGCCATATGAACGGTGAATACCGCCACATCATCTCCGATGGAAATAATACTGCATTTGTTACCGGAAGAATTCTTGATAACGAAAAAAATTACACCGGAATGAAATATAAAGTTGTAACCGGCAAATGGGAAGGCAAAGAATATGATGATATTAACATTTTATGTATTTACAACGGAAAAATTATTTATACGGCAAGCAATTACATAGATAATAAAAAGTTTGACAGCACTTATGACCTTTACATCAATAATAAACTTTCTGCAAAAGATTATAATTGCATAGATAATTTTTATTACGATGTAAATACCGGAATTTTCAGATGTATTGCTTCTAACGATTCAGGTGTTTACCTGCTTGAGTTTAAGATTTGATAAATAAAAAAAGCAGGCATATCACCTGCTTTTAATTCTTAACTCTTCATTCTTAATTCTTCATTGTTTCCCGTGGCAGTTCTTGTACTTCTTTCCGCTGCCGCATGGACAAGGGTCATTACGTCCAACCTTTGGACCAACTTTAATGGGAATTTTCTTCGTATTATCACCCGGCTGCTGCTCAAGAGTCTGGGATTCTTCGGGTTTTACTTTAAATCCGGCACCCGATGCAGATGCATGCGACATCTGCAATTGCTGTACATGCATTGGCCTTCTCTGTCTCTGCGGTGCCTGCTCCTCACGTGTCGTAAACCTGAATACAAAGTTTATTACTTCCAAACTTATATCTTCAAGCATTGCTACAAACAATTCAAAGCCGTCTTTCTTATATTCTATTAACGGGTCCTTCTGCCCGTATGCCCTGAAGTTAATACCTTCCTTCAGGTCATCCATTTCACGCAAATGCTCTTTCCATTTGTCATCAATTACGGAAAGCATTGCAAAGCGTTCTACCTGTGCAATCAGGTCTGAGCCGTATTTCTCTTCTTTTCTTGCATATGCTTCTTTAACTTCTTTTAATATTTCATCGACAAGTCCTTTTTCACCAAGTGCCTGGAATTTGTCAGGCGGAAGAACAAGCAGTACCATAAATGTTCTTTGCACTTCATCTATTAATCCGTTTATATCCGATTCATCGTAATATTTTGCAACTATTTTCTGAATATTCGAAACTGCCATTTCGAATATCTCATCTTTCAACCGCTCCCCTGTTAATGCCTGTCTTCTTCTGTCATAAATAACTTCACGCTGCTGGTTCATAACGTTGTCATATTCAAGCAGTCTCTTACGTATTCCGAAGTTATTTTCTTCAACCTTTTTCTGAGCTCTTTCAACAGAGTTTGTTATCATTGAGTGTTCAATGGCTTCGCCTTCTTTAATACCGAGCCGCTCCATAACTTTCGAAATACGCTCACTGCCGAACAATCTCATCAAATCATCTTCCAACGATAAGAAAAACTTAGAAGAACCCGGGTCACCCTGTCTTCCGGCACGGCCTCTTAACTGCCTGTCAATACGCCTTGCTTCATGTCTTTCAGTACCTATAATATGCAATCCGCCTAAATCTGCAATTCCGGGTCCAAGCTTGATATCTGTACCTCTTCCTGCCATATTTGTTGCAATTGTTATAGCACCCTTTAATCCGGCATCCTGGATAATTTGTGCTTCACGCTGGTGATGTTTTGCATTCAATACTTCGTGATGAATTGCTTTTCTTTTCAGCATCCTTGAAATTGTTTCAGAAACATCTACTGAGGTTGTTCCTACAAGTACCGGTCTGCCTATCTTCCGCATATTCTCTATCTCTTCTATAACAGCATTGTACTTCTCGCGTTTGGTCTTGTAAATAAAATCATTTACATCATTCCTGATACAGACCTGGTTTGTCGGGATAACAACAACATCAAGCTTATAAATATCGAGGAACTCGCCTGCTTCTGTTTCGGCAGTACCAGTCATACCTGCAAGCTTTTTATATAACCTGAAATAATTCTGCAGTGTAACTGTTGCTAATGTTTGTGTATCTTTTTCAACATGTACGCCTTCTTTTGCTTCAATTGCCTGGTGTAAACCTTCCGAATATCTTCTGCCCGGTAATATCCTGCCTGTGAACTCATCTACTATCATAACTTTGTTATCCTGAACAACATACTCAACATCTTTTTCATATAATGAATATGCTCTCAGCAATTGCTGTACTGTGTGCAGGCTGTCACTGCGTTTAGAGTAAAGCTCAGCAAGTTCATCTTTCTTCAGCTGTTTTTCAGCTGGTGAGAGTGATTCATCATTTTCAATTTTTGAGACTTCCGTCCCCATATCGGGAAGTACAAAGAATTCTTTATCTTCATTTGCAGAAGTAATATAATCTCTTCCTTTTTCAGTCAGGTCAATTGTATGGTTCTTTTCATCAATTGCGAAATATAATTCATCATCAATCTCATGCATTCTTTTTGCATTATCACGGAGATATTCAATTTCAGTTTGCTGCATCAAAGTTTTATTAGAGGGCTCAGAAAGAAGCTTCATCAATTTTTTATTCTTCGGAAATCCCCTGTATGCCCTGAGTATTGCAACACCTGCTTTATCAACTTCTTCTTTTGAAGCACTCTGACCTTTATTAATAATTACATCAGCTTCACCTGTAATTTTTGCAATCAAATTCTTCTGAGCATCTACTAGACGTTTAACCCTTGGGTTAATATCATTGAACTTATGCTCGCTTAACTCAACAGGACCTGAAATAATAAGAGGTGTTCTTGCTTCATCAATCAAAACGGAGTCAACCTCATCAACGATTGAATAATTATGCCCGCGTTGTACCATATAGGTTGAATCGATAACCATGTTATCACGAAGGTAATCGAAACCAAATTCATTGTTTGTTCCATAAGTAATATCACAGTTATATGCATCCCTGCGTTTATTGTTATCCATATCATTAACAATACAACCAACAGTCAGGCCGTGGAATTTATATATTTCACCCATCCACTCACTGTCACGTGTTGCCAGGTAATCATTAACAGTAATTAAATGAACACCTTTGCCTGTCAGAGCATTTAAAAATACAGGAAGAGTAGCAACAAGTGTTTTACCTTCGCCTGTAGCCATTTCAGCAATTTTTCCCTGGTGCAGAACTATACCGCCAATTAACTGCACATCAAAGGGAACCATATCCCATCTGACACGCAATCCACCGGCCAGCCACTCCTTACCGCACAATCTGCGGCAGGTATCCTTCACTAATGCGAAGACCTGCGGCAATATATCATTTAATGTGTCCTCAGTTAATTCCTGAAGCTCTTTATCCATGTCATTAAGTTCACTATATATATCCGTTCTTTGTTCATGAGTTATATCTGTTTTCAGCTTTTCCTGCTGGGCAATTATCTTATCTTCAAGCTCTTTAGTAGTGTCCTTTATTAATTCCTTAAATTCCTGTGTTTTCGCCCTGAGCTCATCATCCGTGAGATTCTTGAACTCTTCATAATATTGGTTAATTTCCTCAACGTAAGGCCATAACTCTTTCACATCCTTTTCATGTTTGGACGGAAATAATTTCGATATAAATTTAAACATTCTTTATTTTTTTCTTTGTTTTGCCAAATTTCGGTTAAAATACGCATTTATCATGACTCATTCAAAGCACTTATTTCCACTTAATGCTGCATCCCATTGGAGGAATAGTATCGAAATCTATGGGTTTCTCGTTAAGAAGTGCCTCTATCGCCATTCTTAACTCGTTTCTCGTTACTTTCGTTTCATCTTTCCAGCTGTCATCCAGCCTTCCTCGGTAACGTAATATCCTGTTTTCATCGTATAAATAGATATCAGGAGTGCATACAGCATCGTAAGCACGGGCAATTTCCTGGGTTTCATCACGCAGGTAAGGAAATACATATCCCCTCTCATTTGCACGTATTTGCATATTTTCATACGAATCCTCAGGGTAAGATTCAGGGTCATTAGGATTAATTGCAGTTAGAGCAAATGATTTATCAGCATAATCCTTTGCAATTTGATTAATCCTGTCCTGGACTGCAATTACATATGGACAATGATTGCACCAAAAAATGATGCATAACACTTTTTTATCTTTGAATGAATCTAGTGAGTAGTAATTTCCGTCTACTCCTTTTAGATTAAAGTCATCAGCTTTAGTACCGATTCTCAATTCTTCAGGTGATACTGGCATGGTATAAGTTTGTTAAGTTTATTAAGTTCTTTAAGTTCTTTAAGTTCTTTAAGTTTGAAAATTGTGAGCTCAAACATTAACTGAAACATTTTGTAGAATGCCATAAATTCCATTAACAAATAATTTCAATAAATGAGGAAAGCGCGGCAATCCCATTAATGATATGAAAAATTTTCAAATCACTTAATAATAATTATATTTTTGGAATATTGTAATTGAAGATGAAATGCCCTGTGTGGTTTTGAATTGATTGTCTGAATCACAGATTACACTGATGATACTGATTGCACTGACGATAACTGATTACACTGATGTATAGATAAATCAGTTTTATTGAGTGCGGTGACACCCAATTATATATTATCTTTTTATGAGGGCAAGATTGTTAACGAAAAATATCCCTGTTTGTATTTTGAAGTTTTAGAGTAATTGTGATATTCTTTTATCAGTGCAATCCATATCATCAGTGTAATCTGTGATTCAGACAATTTGCTTTTCATCAGTGTAATCTGTGATTCAGACATTCATTTGTCATTGTCAAAAAGGTTCCGCAAATATTTTTATTCTCTTCTTGCTTTATAATTTATCTTGTATTATTTTGCATGCATAAATCACACATAAAAATATTTAATGGGCAATAATTTTATTTGCATCAATAATATTTATTTATTATTTGATGAACTGGTTGAAATAACCCTGCGTCCTGTGGACTGCTCGATGGAGATAATGTATTATCAGGAAGCCATTGATAATATTGAAACTGAAACTTTTTATTTCGAGGACAGAACTCAATTGAGGCAGGAGTATAACAGGGTAATTTCACAATGGAAAGGGATTAACGTATTATATTAATTGATACTCTTTAATCCGTTCAAATTATTTTTTGAATTTTCCTGAATTCCTCTTTAAACGATTTGTAATCTTTAAAACAAATTGTTTTCATTCCTGCTTGCCCGGCAGCTGCACAATTTTCTTCAAGGTCATCAACAAACAATGTCTCACTTGCTTTAAGCTTGTAACGCTTAATCACAGTATCGAATATTAATGAAGAAGGCTTTATCATTTTCAGCTTATATGATAATGCATATTTATTGAAATGTTTGATATACGGAAAATTCCGTTTTATATAATTAAAATGATATGAATTTGTATTGGAAAGCAGTATTAACCGGTATTTGTTTTCTCTGGCAATTTTAGAGATAAACCTCTGCATTTCAGGTATTTCCGAGAACATATCGGAAAATATTTCTATGAATTTCTTCTGCGGAACAGATATTCCAAGTTTATTTTTTATGATTTGCAAGAATTCTTTATTGCTGATGCTGCCTGATTCAAATTGGTCTTTAAGCTCTTTTGAATAGAACAGTGTTTTAAAGGTTTCTTCACTCACCCCTGTTTCTAATATTTTCTCTTTGAATTTATCGAAATGAACATTTACCAGTACATTTCCTAAATCGAATATTATATTTTTAAGCAATTGAATAGAATATTATATTTCCAAATTTGTAAACCTTATAAACCTTATAAACCTTATAAACCTTATAAACCTTATAAACCTTATAAACTCTTCAGGCTTTGCCACAAATACCAGCTTGCAATTGTATTATATGGTGACCAATTATTTTTCTTCGATATCTGTTCAACTTTTTTTTCATCCGGGAATTTCCTCAGTTTATAATTAATCATTACTGCCCTTTTTAATCCAAGGTCACCTACAGGCAATACATTCAACCTTGCTAAACAAAACATAAGGAACATATGTGCAGTCCAGACACCAATACCTTTAACCTTAACAAGCTCATTTATTATTTCTTCATCGGATAGTTTATGCATTTTATGTATTTGAACAGTATCATCGAGCACTTTAGCACTGAGATCTTTTACATATTTCACTTTAGCATTTGAAAATCCGCATTCTCTTATTTTAATATCATTCATGATTATAATTTCAGCCGGCTCCGGAAATCTCTTATTCATATCTGAGGAGAATAATACTTTAAACCTGTTAAAAATAGTTTCTGCTGCTTTTAATGATAACTGCTGTGATACTATCGATTCTACAAGGGTTTCAAAATAGTTTTTATGCGGTTTTATTTTGAATTCACCAATATTTTCGATAATTCTTTTTAAAACAGCATCATTGTCAGATAAATATTTCCTGCCCACTGCTACAGATTCTTCAAATTCGTTAAGTTTCATAATATATCAATCAATATAAATTTACTTCGGGATTAAGCAAAAATATTAAAATTAATATTACATTATAGTCTATATTTTTTATCTAAGAATATTGCCATCAATAAAAAAACCATCCCGTTTTATACGGGATGGTTTTAATTTCTTTAATAGAACAAAATTTTATTTATTCAATATCATCTTTTTAGTGGCTGAATAATTATCTGCAATAATCTTATAGAAGTAAACACCGCTGGATATACCGGAAGCATTCCAGTTAGCTTCATATTTACCGGGTTTCAAATTTTCATCTACAAGAACAGCAACTTCACTTCCAAGTATATCAAATACTACTACTCTTACGAAAGAAGCTTTCGAAACATCGAACCTGATATTAGTAACAGGATTGAACGGGTTCGGATAATTCTGTTCAAGGTTAAATGATGCTGGTACTTCGGTAGAAATTGGCTTTACTCCAACAGGATATCCATATCTGATAGTATAATAATCTGTTCCGGTTGCTCCGCCTGAGTTTAGAGAACCTGTAACACCTACAGCTTCTTTAACAATACAGACAATTGATGTAGCATAATCATTTGCAGTACTGGTTCCGGATTCACTTTTCCTCCAGGTTTCATTTCCTGAAGATGCCTCATACTTTATAGTTAAATAATCACGCCCGTTAGAAGTTAAGCTATTGCCTGTTACCCATATAAACCCTGATGTATCATATGCAATAGAGGCAGCAATAGAATTATCGGCATCAGTTGCCTGTTTGCTCCAGTCAACATTCGTCAGCGTTGGATTAAACCTTACAGTTTGGAAATGATTCGATCCGGAAAAATATGCAAACCCGGTAAGATATATATTATCACTTGTATCTTTGGTCATTGAATAAGCGGCTTCTATATTAGTTGAGCCTGCATGAAAAATAGCACTGACACTATCGCCGGTCGCAGCTGAATATTTTATTGCGAAAATGTCCTGTACCGAACCATTTCTGCTTGCATACCCTCCGACAAATACATTTGCACCTGCATCATCAAGTATAACTGAATAAGCTCTATCTTCATGATTCAATGGTCCGTTAAAACGCTTAGCCCATACTTCAGTACCGGCAGAACCGTTTATTTTTATGGTTAAAATGTCTGAAGTAGATGCAATTGCTCCGTTACAATACCCGGTTATATAAACATCTCCGGCTCCATCTACAGTACTTGAAAGAGCTTCATCAAAATTGGTTGCAAAAGGACCGTTATATATGAAAACCCATAATTGATTACCTGAAGGACCATATTTAACAGTAGTAAATCTCTGAGAACCTCCGATATCGGACCTGCCAGTCATAAATACATTACCATTTGCATCTACTGAAATAGCCCTTCCATATTCACCACCTGCATTGGTATAGGTTCTTACAAAAACAGTATCACCTGTTGCTGCATCATATTTAATAACAATGGCATCCCTGTTGGAAACTGTTTTAAACATCCATCCGGTCACATATACGAAATTGTTATCTGCAACAATAGCTGTGGGTTTATCTTCAAGGTTGATGGAAGACCTGTTGGACCACATCAAAGAGCCGTCTGTTGGATTATACCGCAATGTAACAATATCGGCACCTGTACCTGTCCCCAATGACCAACCGGTTACAAATAATCCGTTATTGTGATTTGCGGTTATGGCTATAGCTGAGTCCTGCAAATTTGGACCGTTATATGTCTCGTCCCAAATAATAGAAGGCTGCTGTCCTTTTATATTTGAAATGGAAAATAAAATGAATGAAATGATTAACAGAGAAATTAGTTTTTTCATATGTTTTATATTAAACTTTTAATCAATTACTTATTTATTTGTTGTATAAAATTTGATGCCTTTTAATACAATAATAACGGCTCAAATTATTTCTATAAAATCAACGATTTAATATATAAATTATATTTTAGATTATCAACCAATTTTCCTCATGTTTTTTGTGAGTTTATTTATATAAAATTTCAGGTATAACGAATAAGTATACCCTGTTTTGTGCACTTTTTTTTGACATTTTTTTAATAAGCAACCGGTTAATAAGCAGAAATTTCAGATTACGTTACACTATTTATATTTAAACTCTTTAAGAATTAACAGAAGAAATGGTTCATTAACTTTAGGAATACCTGTGGAAAAGACTAAGTACTGCAGCTATCTATCAGGTAAAAGGTACCGTAATTACGTTTCTATACTCAGGAGATTTTTCTTTTGTAGTAAGTAAAACTTAATAAGCCGGATAAAACAATTAAAGGAATAATACCGCATAGTTTTCCTTTTGATGTTTTCTTAACATTTGCAATCATTTCAATATCCTTGTTGAAATTTGTCAGCTTAAACTCCCAGGTTAAAGTATTTCCTTCTTTTTTAGAAGCATTTGTGGAAACTATATCATTTGGCATATTAAAAGTATAAGTAACATAATAATCTTTATAATATACCTCATTTAAAACTATACGGCTGTGCGCAACACTGTCACGCTTTAGAATATATCTCAGCTCCATACCGTCACTGCTTTCTTTCCAGGTAGGTTGTGAGCTTTTAAATCCGCGGGCTTCAAAAAGCTTATTAATATCTTTAAAAGTAAGCTCAATCCGGACATGTTTTGTACTATCTTCCAACTTTTCTTCTATCTTTACACTATTAACCTGTGTATTACTGCTGGTAAATTCTTCTTTCGCTTTATTTTCATCAAAGTAATAAGCAAAAAAAGAATCACCTCCGCCTTTAACAATATTATTTATTGTTGACCAGTAATGAATACTCATCGACCCGGAACCATCTTCGTTTAATGTAGTGGTTTGTTCATAGCTGACACATCCTTGGATATAGGCTGCTATTAAGAGGAAAACAAAAATTGAAACAGGAATAATTTTGTAATTATATCCCACGCATATCCTTTCCTATAATTTTATGGCCGGCGTTGTTATTACAAATATATACTAAAATGATAATAAAATAAAATGTAAGAGTCGGAAGTTCAATAGCCGGGAGTTCAAAAGTTGGGAGTTCAAGAGTTGATCCCGCTAAAGCAGAACCAACTCTCACTTCGCAAAATTATTTCATTACTCCGCTGCCGACAGGATAATTATTTCCAATACTAATAGGAAGTTTGCCCGTAATTTTAATATCCCCGGCGATTGCCTTAATAACTGCATTTATTGATACATTAGCATCACCATATGTACAAATATAATTCGGCACTGCATCAAAATTTGTCAGCAAGTATGGATTTCCAAGTGATATAACAATCATCTTTATTCCTTTTGATGCTATTTCATTTATCAAATCTGTGTGTGACGAAAGAATGGAAATTTTTCCAGTGCCATGTTTTACTTTTGCGTAAACTGAAATAATTACTGCATAATAATTTGATGCATTCTGTATATAGGAACTCATGGAAGCGCTTGTAATTTCCTGGTTAATATCAACAATCTCTGCATTGGGGAATTTCTCATTTATCTTTGTATTGAAATATCCGGAATTCACATTATCTTTTCCGTCACTAATATTATATACTAATATCCTGCTTTGAATGTCTTTAACCGGAATGATTTTATTTTCATCTTTGACCAGTGTAATTGATTCATCAGCTATTTGCTGCGCAAGTGCATTCGATTTTTCAGTATTCACAATATTACTTAAGGAATTTTCATCAACCATTTTATTATTGTACAGTCCAAGCCATTCTTTTGCACTCAGGATTTTTTCTACCGAGCGGTCAATTCTCTCTTCGGCAATTTGTCCGCTGTTAACTGCTTCTTCAATTGCACTGATTGAAGCTTCTTCATCAGCAGGCATTAGTATAAGGTCAATTCCGGCATTAACACACATAAGGGCTATTTCTTTTGTTGTAAAGTATTTTGTAATACCTTTCATGTTTAAAGCATCTGTTACAACAAGTCCTTTAAAACCCATCTGGTCTAAAAGCAATCCGTTAACAATGTTATTTGAAAGTGAAGCAGGTATATTCGGTCCCTTTTCCAGTTCAGGGAAAGAGAGATGTGCAATCATAACGGACTTCACATTATTATCGATTGCATTTTTAAAAGGAATCAGCTCGACTTTATTCAACCTGTCCATCGAGAAATTCAGTACAGGCAGGTCATTATGTGAATCAATTTCAGTATCGCCGTGCCCGGGAAAATGTTTAGCGGTTGCTATAACGTTTCCATCCTGCAATCCCTTTATCATTGCCGCAGACATTTTCGAAACCAGCACAGGGTCTTCACCAAATGAACGGACATTAATTATCGGATTATCAGGATTGTTATTTACGTCGCAAACCGGAGCATAGTTTTGCCGGATTCCCATAGCCCTGGATTCTTCTGCAATAACCTGTCCCATCTTGTACACAAGGTCTGCATTTCCGGATGCACCTATTGCCATGTTGTTCGGAAATAATGTACCATCAGAAACTCGCATGCCTGTTCCTCTTTCAAAATCTGACGAAATCAATAAGGGAACCTCAGTTTTGCTTTGCAGCATATTAGAAATCCTTGCATAATCTGAAGAACTGCCCTTGAAAAATATAAATCCGCCAATTTTTTGCTTTGTAACCAAATTGATGAGTTTCTTGTGTTCGGAGGAGTTTTCCTTAAATTCCGCAGGAACAGTACTTGAAATTATCATTTGTGCAATCTTTTCACGAAGAGTCATTTCGGCAAGCTTTAACCGGACTTTATAAGAAACATGAGAATGGGAGTTGCCCGTAAGTCCTTTATTTGAAAAGAGATTATCAGCTATGTAACCAAATACAAACGGAAGGATTAGTAATAAAATAAATAAAAAAGAGAGTTTATAATCAGTTTTGCCCATTGAATTATGTGTTATATAAAAACTTACATTACCGTAATCAAGGTATTTACAAGCTAATGGAATTAGGTTAACTTGAATACGTTAGATGTAAGTAATTTAGTATTTCCAGCAATATCGTTCTATAAATATAATAATACAAGCTAAACTTTCAGTCTTTTTATAAATCTAATCTAGTTTTAACGAAGGAGGTTAAAATGAAAGCGTTTATAAAATTTGTCGCTGCTTCATTTTTAATTACATCTGCATTGTTTTCACAAGTGGTTGGTGAACAATGGGTTTCAAGATACAACGGCTCTGCAAACACATTTGACGGAGCTAATTGCCTTACAATTGATAATGCCGGAAATGTTTACACGGCAGGTTCAAGTTATCAAACGGGCACCAGCCGTGATATGCTTACCATCAAAATCACACCGCTGGGTGATACTGCCTGGGTAAGAAAATATAATGGCTCAATAAACGGGGGTGATTATATTTTCGCTATTGCTGTTGACAACTCCGGGAATGTTTATGTTACCGGCAGATGCGATAACGGCACTAATTCTACCTTCTGCGATTACACTACTATAAAATACAATTCGTCCGGCGTCCAGTTATGGGTTGCTTTATACAATGGTACTGCTAACGGTGTCGATGAAGCGAACGTTATTGCTGTTGATGCTTCCGGAAATGTTTATGTTACCGGCAGGAGTCCCGGTACTGGCACTGACCTGGATATTGTAACGGTTAAATACAATTCTTCAGGTGTTGAGCAGTGGGTTAAAAGATTTAACGGAACTCTAAATGCATATGATTATCCGTATGCAATGACTTTGACTCCAACCGGTGATGTGGCAATAGCCGGAATGACCATTAACAATGGTACAGGCTCAGATTTTACAGTAATTAAATATGATACTGACGGTAATTTGCTGTGGTCAAGGACTTATAACAATCCTACAGTTAACGGCGGAGATTTTGCGAGGGCGATTGAATGTGACCAGGCTGGTAATATTGTCGCTTGCGGATATATCGATAATGGTCCAGTATATAAATACGATTTTTTAACCGTTAAATATAACCCTTCCGGTGTTCTGCAATGGCATGCATTTTATAACAACTCCTCAAATGTAACCGAGCTTGCTTATGACCTGTCCTTAGATAATGCCGGAAATGTTTATGTTACAGGCGGCGGTATTGGTGCTGTCGCAGCTGAAGACTCAAACTTTATTACAGTGAAATATAATTCTTCCGGTGCAATGCAATGGGTTGCATTTTATGACGGTCCTATGGGAATGGTTGATATTGCACGTTCAGTTATGGTTGATGGTTCCGGAAATATTTATGTAACAGGAGCAAGCGGGACACTCTCAGGTGATGATTACGCTACTATTAAATATAATCCTTCAGGTGTTCAGCAGTGGGTTAAAAGATATAATGGTCCCGGTAACGGAAATGATTATACCAATTCCATTGCCGTGAATCACTACGGTGAAGTTTTCGTCACAGGCAGAAGCCTGGGAGTCGGTACCGATTATGACTTTGCTACAATTAAATATTCTCCTTTTGTTGGAATTGAACCGGTCAATAATGAAATACCGGGTACATATTACCTCAGGCAGAATTATCCAAATCCGTTCAATCCTGAAACAGTAATAAAATTTAATATTCCCCGTGAAGGAAATGTTAATTTAACTGTATATGATATAAACGGAAGAACTGTAAGTACACTCATAAACGGAAATTTGAAGGTTGGAAGATATAATTATAATTTCAATGCATCTAACCTTACCAGCGGAATATATTTTTATACATTAACTGCAGGCACATTTTCTGAAACAAAGAAAATGATTTTATTAAAGTAAAAACACAGTTTTGTAAATATTTCGTTAAAATGTTTTATTAGGGTTGTCTTTAAAAAGTCAACCCTTTTTTTTATTACAGATGCACAACTTACGGGAATTATATTGACATTCATTTTAAAATATTTAAATTGATAATTCGTCTCTTATTTTCTTTTTTTGATTCAGTTAACCCGTGAAGAACAATCTCATTTATGCCGCTTCACAACTTTCATTACGCATTAATTTTCTTTTCTTTGACAAAATTTCCTCGCGATTTTTAGTAGCAAAAAGGTGTATTTTGCAAACTATTTTTTTTGGCGATTATGATTTGCAATCAGCAATTTTAATGATATTTTTATTTTAAAATAATCGAATATCGCCTTACAGGATAATAACTTAAGCGATTTTGAACAGTGAAACTCATCATATCAATGCTGATTTGAATTGAAAAATTGCAATTCATGTTCATTTTTACCCTACACCTGTTTATTTCTCCGGTATTTTATTACAGCACACAGATTTTGACAAAATGTCAATGCTTTGATGAAAGTATTTGGCAAGGAAGTTGTAGCTGATTTTTAACGCTAAACCACTTAATTCAATAGTTGTAAATTTAAATCACGTAGTGATTACCTATATTAGAAAACGTTTGCAATGATTATCTATTGTAGTAAATTTCAATCACGTAGTGATTACCTATATTAGAAAACGATTGTGATAATTATCTATTGTAGTAAATTTAAATCACGTAGTGATTACCTGTATTAGAAAACGATTGTGATAATTATCTATTGTAGTAAATTTAAATCACGTAGTGATTACCTATATTAGAAAACGATTGCAATGATTATCCAAACTCCGTAGGAGTTGCCAATAATTTATGTTATTGCTAATATAGGCAATCACTATGTGATTTATATTTGCGTTCAAGCCCCCTTCCCGTGTCATTCCAGCATGCTTCTAGGTCATTTAAATCCAAATATCATTACTCAACCCTCACAAATCTCATCAACTGCTCAATACCGCTTTCATCATAAATAATAAACATGCTGTCTCCGCGTATTACTGCATTGCCGTATATATCGGGAATCTTTACTCCTTCAGGCGAGCTTCCCGTAAATTCCATTTTGATGGAATCCTTTGCAGGGAATGTATATTTTCCGGGTATTATTCCGTATGTCAATATCAGCTTCATTTCCCTGTCTTTCATAAATTCAAATATTGCACCTGTACCGGTATATTTCCATTTTCCCTGTATCTCTTTTTCCGGACTTTTGGAGCATGATAAGAATATAAATGCAGATAATATAATTAATAACGCGGAAAATGTTTTCATAAATTTATTAATGAGTTAAATTTATTTTAACAAAATCATTTTTTTAACTTCGGAGTATTCCCCTGCCTGTATTTTATAATAATACAAACCGCTGGAATAGTTCGTTCCATCCCATTCAACTTCATAAATGCCTGCTTTCTGTTCCTCATTAACAAGTGTTGTTACTTCTTTACCCAAAGCATCATAAATAGCAAGCTTAACAAAATTGCTCATTGGCAATTGATAATTGATAATTGTCTTCGGGTTGAAGGGATTTGGATAATTTTGATTTAACTTATATTGCGACGGGATGTTATTGTTTAACGGAATGATTCCAATGGGCTCTCCGGCATTTACTGTTTTGAATATCACACCATCAGTGCTGAAATTTCCACCGCAAATGTACCAGTTATTATTATCCGCAATTACACCGTCGTTCAATTCCTTATTAATATTATCAATAATATGATTCGACCAGTTCATTCCATAATCGGCTGTTTTGGAAATAAATATCCCGCCGTTATTTGTCTTTCCATAAATAAAGCCTGTTCCCGTTCCTTTAATAACATTTACGCCATTATAAACTGCATCCTGCACTGGACGGGGAATTTCAAACCAGTTAAATCCTCCGTCGGTTGTTTTAAGTAATGCACCAAATTCCAGTCCGTTGAGTGTTCCTGCACCTGTTATAAAGCCCGTTAACGAATTATAAAATGTTATATCGAGCAGGTTTTCTATTCCGTTAAAATTGCTTTGCGTCCATGTTTCACCGGCATCAGTTGTTTTTAACAGTACAGATAAAAATGTCGTATCGGAAGTATTTTTATATCCCGCAGCAAATCCATATGTATCATCAACAAAATAAATTTCCCAGAGTGTATTTATACCTGCAGGAGTTTGCATTTTCATCCATGACGCCCCGCCGTTTGTGGTTTTAAGAATTGCGGCAGTTCCAGCTCCGGTGTTATAATCGGCTGTTACAAAACCTGTTGATGAATTGATGAAGTACATTCCAAGTAAATAAAATGTACTGTCGGGAAGTGCACCGTGAGTATTCCATGTCTCTCCCCCATCGGTTGATTTGAGAAATAATCCTTTATAATCGACCAATGAACCAAGCCCAATTTTGTTTTTGTAATTATATATTGATGAAGGAAATTTATTTAAATTGCGGTGAAAAGACAGCACCGAGCTGTTATATGCGCCTGCAATGTAGCCTGTTGATGCATTGATAAATTGTAACGATATAAGCGAGCGTGAGGAATCCGGCACCTGTGCAAGCTGCCACACTGCACCGGAATCATTTGTATAAATTGCCCTGCCGTTAAAATTCACACTGCCGCAAGCCGCTCCGTGCAATGTATTGACAAAATCGATTGATAAAAGAAAATTTATGCCGGAAGGAATATTCTGCTGATACCATTGTGAATTGGTATTTATTATAGAACCCAATAATATCAGCAGAAATAAAATTCTTCTCATAACATCTGCAAAATACCAAAATTACTTTACAAGAACCATCTTTTTTGTTTCATTGAAAAATTCTGTTTGTAATGTATAAAAATAAACACCACTTGGATAGTTAGATGCATCCCATTCAACTTCATAAGTGCC
>Ga0105092_10000081_pt1 | contig 43468 bp, 35 predicted proteins | sample PPLLak2March2015_FD_87021 | JGI IMG/M metagenome (GOLD analysis project Ga0105092, IMG submission 87021) | Freshwater sediment microbial communities from Prairie Pothole Lake near Jamestown, North Dakota, USA - PPLs Lake P7 Core (1) Depth... | ecosystem: Environmental > Aquatic > Freshwater >... | reverse complement strand
GCTTTCAACTAAAGAAATTGAACTATGAACAGCTATAACCGAAGGATATTCCTTAAGACATCCCTGATCGGGGGCGCTGCAATCTCAATGGCGAATCCGGTTAAAGTGCTTGCCGGAAGGCCGATTGAAAGCACTCCGGGTTCAAGTGTATCCCTTTCAACGGGAAAGGACAGAGCTGATATGGCCTTCAGGGCACTTCAGCCGTTCTCAAAACAGATCAGGCAGGCAATTGGAAACCGCAGGGTTGTTCTGAAAGTGAATAATGTCTTGATTTATGTGCCCCTGGCCTGTACTCATGCAGAAACGCTGGAAGGGATCCTGGAATTCCTCAAATCGATCGGTAAATCGGAAAATGTAATCATCGCCGAATCAACTGCCAGTGGTTCCACACTTGAGGGATATGATAATTACGGGTACTACAGGCTGCAATCGAAATATCCGGTAAAAATGGTGGACCTTGACCTGGAACCTTCCGAACTGATGTATGTTACCGATGAAAAGGATTTCAGGCCGCATCCGGTCAGGATTTCCAGTATAATCCTTAGTCCTGATTCATTTGTGGTATCGGTGGCCCGGATGAAAACACACTCTGTTGTAGGGGCTTCCCTTTCACTAAAGAACATTGTATTTGGTGCACCCGTCAAGGATCCCGGATTTACGCTGTATTCCGAAGATATAAGGTTCTCCGGGAAGGCAAGGGAGTCAAAACAGGGCACTAAAAGCGACAAAAGGCCGATTCATGGAAGCGGGTTTCATGCCGTAAACATCAATATGGCCATGCTGGCACAGAAATTACACCCTGATCTGGCCATTATAGATGGATTTGAAGGCATGGAAGGGAACGGACCCACGCTGGGAACACCAATTGATCACAGGGTATGTGTGGCAGGTCAGGACTGGCTTGCTGCGGACAGGGTCGCTATTGAACTCATGGGAATCGATTTTTCAAAGATAGGTTACCTTAACCATTGCGCCGCCATGGGATTGGGAACATCTGACCTGGGTAATATCGAAATTGTGGGTGAAAACCTGAAGGATCATATAAAAAAATATAAGCTGCATGAGAATTTCGACAAGCAGCTGGAATGGATGAAACCTGTAGAAGGAAGGCTATAGGCTGTAAGCTGAAGGCGAGTGTGTAAGTTACTAAATCTGCATATGTATTCAACTGATGAAAACACCTGAAAATCAATATGAGATCAGTCGCCGCAATGCGATGAAATTGTTGACTGCCGGTTCTGCTGCCGGAGTCCTGGGATTATTCGGAAGCCCGGAAGCCAGGGCTGAAAACCGGAAAATACCCTCCTATGCAGCCGGAATGCCCCCGGTAAAAATTAAAAGCGTAAAAGCAATTGCCACCGCCCCTGAAGGGTCAAATCTTGTTGTTGTAAAGGTGGAAACAACCGAACCGGGATTATACGGACTTGGCTGTGCCACATTTACGCAAAGAGCAATGGCCGTGGTTACCGCAATTGACAGCTATCTGAATGACTTTTGTGTGGGCAAGGACGTGGATAATATCGAGGATATGTGGCAGTCGGCCTTTGTCAGCTCTTATTGGCGAAACGGTCCCGTATTGAACAATGCCCTGAGCGGTCTTGATGAAGCCTTATGGGATATCAAAGGCAAAAGGGCTAATATGCCTGTTTACCAACTGCTGGGCGGCAAATGCAGGATTGCAGTGGATTGTTATGCCCATGCAAGCGGTCCGACACCGGAAGCCGTTGCAGACAACGTTCAGAAATTCATGGACCAGGGATTCCGCCATGTACGGATTCAGCAGGGAGGTTATGGGGGAGTGGGAACGATGGAAATAAAGCCTGATTTCAGGGAAGCCGGGTTTGGTCGGGAAGAGGATTCCTTCTCGGACCAGCCCACATACCTGAAAAGGGTTCCGAAAATGTTCGAAACGGTGCGTAAAAGATGCGGCGAGGATGTGGAACTGCTACATGATATCCATGAACTGGTAGAACCCATAGATGCCATTAATATGATCCGGGAACTTGAACAGTATCATCCTTTTTTCATAGAAGATCCCTTTTCACCCGAAAACATGAAATGGTTCAGGCACCTCAGAAATACCACCACGGTACCCATCGCGATGGGTGAGCTTTTTAACAACATTAATGAGTTCAGGGATTATATGGTGGATCAGTTGTTCGACTATATAAGGGTCCATATTTCACAGATCGGTGGTATCACGCCTGCAATGAAAATCGCGCGTCTCGGGGAATGGTTCAATGTAAGGACGGCATGGCACGGACCGGGGGATGTATCGCCTGTCGGACACGCCGCCAATGGCCATATTGACCTGGCAGTCTGGAATTTCGGTATACAGGAATCACATTTCTGGAGCCCTGCTGCCCAGGAAGTGTTCCCGGGTTGTCAGACATTTAAGAACGGGTATATGTACATCAATGAAGCTCCGGGTCTTGGTGTTGACATCAATGAAAAGGAAGCTGCTAAATATCCCATTGGAACCAAATCGAGGTGGACAGTGAGAAAAAGAGACGGAACAATAATCAGGCCCTGATCAGGAAGTGTAATTCCAATGGCAGCATATAGCGGTTAAAAACCCTAGAAACCTGCAGTAATCTTATAATAATTGTACTTGTTGCCTTTGAAGGCCGGTATGACAATCGTGTTATACAGGGCATCATAAAACCTTATGGGCTCGGGATACAATGCCTTTCTCTTCCATTTCAGGACCGGCTGTTTTGAAATATTTCCGAATTCATCAATGATTACGGCCATAATATATGACTTCCTGGGCCGGTTGAAATTTTTCCTTTTTCCGTCCTGTCCAAGATTTTTAATATCATCATTGTAAAAAATGGCAACACTGTTGCCGTCAAGCGGAGCCATCAGTGCATAAGAGCAGTAGTTTTCCGCGTATTGGTCCATCAGCCCTGTGTCAATAATATATTCACGATAGTCTGATGGCTCAATTTCCAGGTACCGGATCGTATTGATATTGAAATTCTGATTCTTCTCAATTACCTGTGTCCAGTATATACCCCCAGCATTATCGAAACAGATGACCAGTAAATTGTTGTATGTATCATAGGTTTGCCTGAAAAACTGTTCCGCAATGAATATTATTTTTCCATTATCCCGTAATACCAGATCGGTCATGATGTAATTTATCAGTTCGTCCTTGGCAATTGTGGGTTCCTTCATCTGCGCGAAGCGTTCCAGCAAGGCGTTATCGAATTCGTTCAGGTTTATGTCGGCAAGTCCGTCATAATCCGGATAAATCTTAAAGAAAAAACTTCCTCTTACGCCCGGACGATGTAATTCCGAATAGAGTCCCGCACAGATAAGTTCACCGTTTTCTCCCGCTATGGCCTTGATACCCCTGATATATTTGTTCGGGAAAGTTACGGGATACGTATTGAAACTTTTTCCAAAATTGGTATAGCGGTAGATCATATATGCATTCTTGATTTCACTCAGCAATGACAGGATAGACTGTCTTTTCTGAAGGCTCAGCATGGTAACATTGCCGGCTTCATCTACCACATACTTACTTTCACGCGGACCCTGGCCCGTGAATTCAAAACTATCCTTCCTCTTCCATATCAGTTCAAGATGCTCTCCAAATACATAGTATTCATTGAACTGAATTCTCGACCATAAAGGTTTGGTCTGGCAGGCCACAAGAAGCATTTTTTCGTGTCTTGAAATGGCAAAATGAAAATCAGGCCAGTTGCCTTTGATGAAATCGATGGTTGTCAGCACGGTCAGATCAGACGATGGCAGGAGATTGCTTTTATTGATTTTTTGATAATAAAGCTCAATATCACTGAATCTTCGCCTTGAGGCAAAAATATATATTTCGTCATAAAAGTGGAAAACCGCCTCAAGTTCATAGGTCTTGAGACCCTCAAACAACTTAATCCGCTGCTCCAGCATTATGTTCAGATCCTTATCCAGTTTTTCAAAATAGTACTGCCCGCTATGATACTTGATAACATAATAATGATCCGCATCATGGCCTATGATCTTGTGTAAATTGGTGGAACCAAAATTGAAATCCGGTTTACTGGTTGAAATTTCAATATTTTGAGATACAGATGTCAGATATAATCCCGATAAGATCAAAATCAGGATCCCGAATCTGTACCGGCAGCTTTTAGCGGCTCCGCCATGCTTATTAATGATTAAATGCGTTCTCATTGTAATCCGAAAATTGACTTATTATCGATATTCACAATTCCAATCAGACTAATGAATTACCGTGGAATATTATATGAAAACAGTTCACCAAAAAATTAGTTAAAATTTCTGATATTTTCTAGGACTAAATTACTAATTTGCAGGGATACAATTAATCTGACCGTCATCCTGAATGGAACGCAGGTTCACCATCAGGTGGAGATCCTTCTTATTTTCATCATGACGATTACAAACCTTAAACCATGTACAGAAGAGATTTCATAAAAAAAAGCACTGCCGGTATAGCCGGTTCTGCTGTCATTAACGGTCTTTATATGAACACCTTGTTCGGAAATTCTTCCAAAGCTGTTATGGACATCAATATACCAAGTCCCTACCTGAATAAACTGGTTGTAAAGCCGGTGCTGACTTCCATGTACCATACTGACAAATGGGAAGGTCCTTGCCGGTGGACCCCCGCAACCATGGAAGAGGAAAAAAAGAATGCGTCCGATACTTTTGAACATTTTAAAAAACAAATCCTGAATAGTAAAGTGGACCGGTCCCTTGTGGATATGATGGAACCAGGGCAGGTTTTGTTTGTAGAGGACTTTAAGATAAGGGAAGAAGAATATGGAAAAATCGAGGCAGATGCAAAACAGGCGGATGTTCTGTACATCAATCCATCCGGCTGTTCAGTCTCGAATTATGAAGTGGCCGGAAGATACGGCAAACCGGTGGTCCTGACAAGCGGATTAAACTGCAGGAGCGTTGATGTATCTGCATATTGCCGAAGCAAAGGACTTGAATGCTATGTTCCCGATTCACCTGAAGAAACTAATCAGATATTCACCCTGCTCAAAGCCAGGAAAAATTTCAAACAAACGAGGATCCTGTTCCCCACGGATTGGAAATGGCCTTCAGTATGCAGCATTGCAGGGATTAACGAACCGCAGACTCTAAAGGAGCAATTTGACATTGATGTGGTTACCATTTCGTATGAGGAAATGGCCACTGTAATGGAAAAGGTGAGGAATGACCATAATATGAAGGCTGAATCCACGGCAATGGCAGATACGGTTTTCAGCAATGCAAGCCGTTCATTTATTGACAGGAAATATGTAGTCAACAGCATGGAATTTTATCAGACTGTGGTCAGCCTGATGAAAAAACACGATTGCAATGCTTTCACGATAGAGTGTTTTGAATTTTGCACCAGTCGTCTGCCCCAAAAATGGAACATTACGCCGTGCCTGGTACATACCATGCTCAAGGATCTGGGTATTCCATCTGCCTGTGAAGGGGACCTGGGGGGGCTTCTGGCCATGCATATGCTGATGTCCCTTTCAAACAAGTCTCCGCATTTCGGAAATATGTTTTACCAGCAAAACGGAAAGGGAGTTCTAACAGTCAACCACAGCGTGCCCGGAATTAAAATGAACGGATTTGACAAGCCGGGCCTGCCTTATCAGCTTGCTCATTTTGTTGAATCCGGATGGGGTACTAAGGCGGTGGTCGATTTTATGAATAATGATATCAGAGAAGTCACGGTTGCCAGGATGAATCCGGCAGGAACCGGTTTGCTGGTGCTGAAGGGCAAATTGGTGGGATCACAGGGCTGGGATGAAGATCGTGTAGGTTGTTTCGTGGTCGCGGATATTGTAGGACGTGACAGCGGAACAGCCGAAGAATTTGTAAGAAAACAGACTGACTATGGGAATCATCTTCCCTGGGTATACGGGGATTATTCAGATCAGCTGAAGAAATTGGGCGGCCTTGTAGGGATCAGTGTGGATGTGGTAAGCTGATACCTATCGGGATACAATAATCTTTTTGGATAAATTCTGCATGATCTGCGAAATCTGCGAGCAAAACTTAGCCACTTTAAAAAACATTTAGGATTTTCGTTGTACCTTCGGTTATTATTAACTTAAAACCAAAAGGTTATGAGAATATATACCCTGCTCATCCTTTCTGCGGCATTCTTTTTTAATGCCCCCGCCCAGTTGACAAAAGTGCATTCATTTGATGATCAGACATCTACCGGTATTCATATGATCAGCCTTGAAAATGAAGGCCAAAAATACTGTGTAGTGAACCGGGTTGATAGCAGCACCTACCAGGTACTTTTTTACAATTTGGATTTCAGTGAGTTTAAAACGATAAATATCGATCTGGCACCACTTATCATTGCTGCAAATTATAATTCACCTTTTCTGTTTATAAGATACATTGCCGAAACGGTTTTTGACGGGGATGCTGATATTGAAGTGCTCGGACAGCTAACCTATTTCGATGAGGCGGATGATGAATATGCACAGGTTGTGGTTTTTAATGAAAACGGCAGCACGCTTTTTGAATCGGATGTTGTGAACTCAAATGCCTGGTTATTGAATTCATCCGTGGCCAATTCAACCATCAGCTCATCCCTGACAAACACAGGCGACGGTGCCAAAATGATACTGGACGTTTACTACTTTGAGGACGGGCTATATAGTTTCGATGTGTATGACCTGCCCGGATCATTGCCTTCCTCTCAAAATGAGCCCGGACCCTTACAGGAACCATCCGGCAGTTTCCTGCGGGCCTATCCGGTTCCCGCCCGGGATTTTGTGGATATGGATTACAGGCTGGGTGAAAATCAGAAATCAGGGGTTATTGAGATCATTGATGAACAGGGCAAAACCTTGCAGAAAATCAGGGTGGATGAAAACAGGGGTAACATCCGGTTGCCGGTTACCAGTTACAGTAACGGACTGTATTTCTATAAATTGAAAACAAGGCGGGGTGTTCCCAGAACAGCGAAGGTTTTGATCGTAAAATAAAACGCATCACTCTCGTTGGTTCCTGCTTTGCCGAATAAATCCAATCGATAAATCCTCTTTTTTCGGAATTTCCATTCACAGCAGTTTTAGACCGATAACAAAATTCTGAAATTAATGTTTAAAGATGAAATCCGGGCTTGTCCCGGACGTAAATTAATCAGCATGAAACCTTTCGTGTTTTTATCTCTGATATCGCTTTTGTTCACCCTGAATTGCATGAAGTCGCGGCGGACAATGACCCCGGAAAATACGTATGGAAAACCGGACGGAAATGTACAGTTTGACTATAAAACTGACATAAAAGGTGAATCTCCTTCCCTCTTTTCTCAAAATGGAATAATCCATCTTTCCTACGCATCCGGTGACAGCATCTTTTATACGCATTCCGGTGACAAGTGCAAATCTTTCGCCTTACCGGAACTGGTTGCCGTAGTGGAGGGCCTGGTAAATGCCGGAAACAGGGGACCTCAGATCGTTTGCACCCATGACGGGGTTTTGGTCGCGGCACCGGATCAATACGGAAATATTAATACCTGGTTAAGGAATAGTGAAAATAGCACCTGGAAACAAGGTCCGGTAATAAATGATCCTGGCGGTACAGCCCCGGAAGGATTTATTTCGCTCGATGCAGGTGACAATGGCAATGTATTTGCCGTGTGGCTTGATTTGCGTGAAGGGGGCAAAAACAATGTCTTTGGTGCGGAAAGCAAAGATGGAGGCAACACGTGGATGAACAACAGGTTGCTCTACAAATCCCCTGAAGGATCGGTGTGTGAATGCTGCAAACCATCTGTTGCCGTAAGAAATAATCATATTGCCGTTATGTTCCGGAATAATCTGGAGGGCAGCCGGGATCTGTATCTTATGCAGTCCGGCGACATGGGTAAAACATTTGATAAAGCCACGAAACTTGGAGAGGGTACCTGGAAAATAAATGCCTGTCCCATGGATGGCGGAGGCCTGGTGATTTATGAAAACGGAAGCATCCGGACAGTTTGGAGGAGGAACGACGAAATCTTCATCGCACAACCCGGCAACAGGGAGGAACTGGCAGGAAAAGGGATGAAATGTATGATCATTTCCAACCGGGACGGTTCCTATATCCTGTTTATTGATAAAGGCATGGTATGCCTTCGGAAACCTGATGGCAGTACAATTGAATTGGGCGCCGGAAGCGGCTATCCAAAATTGAAATCAATTGACGATACAACCCTTGTGTGTGCCTGGGAAAACGATAAAAAAATAAGTTATTTCGTTTTGTCAAACGTATAGAATTCATACGTCAGGTTCCATGTAAACTCCTCGCCGGGCTGCACTTTCAATTGGATGTAGGGCTCCGGGCATAACGTTGTGGGACAAGCCCACAAAACAAGTTTTAATAGAGGCCGATCACCCTTTATTCTGACGCCCGCACCGGTCTTGATATTTTCAATTCTGATATCATAGTCCGATGCGGTATTGCCAACTCCCGTTATGCCGGCACTGTATATGTTCTCCCCGGATTTCAGCTCCCTGTTTAACAGGAGCATATTGTCCACAAATTTCGTAATGTTTGCCGGACCTTCAAATTTCCCGCCGGCCTTAAAAGCAAATTTAACCCTGATATCCGGTCCTGAGGGAGCATTATCGATCATGAAGAAATTATGATCATAAACACTTGTCTCTATGGCATTCCTGCCAGTATTTTTGAAGACATGGGAAAGCACGAGTTCCGGTTTTCCCTTAACCAGGCGCACCGTTTTATTGTACTCATAGGCAAATTCCTTATCCTGAAAAATCTGCTTAAACAATATCTGATCGGGTTTTGTGTCTACCGTCCATGTTCCGGCATTGGTCAACTTGTAGGTCTTAAAAAAAGCATATGCGGATTCATCCGGTTTGACCAGCATGCCCACCCCGGGCTTTAAAAAGGTTTCCCCCGCCCTGGCCACATCATATCCGATGGCTGTGAACTCCTCCACAGGTCCCATAATCGCATCATGGATATCGGGACGATATTCTTCAAACCATTTTCCGAAATAGCTGTGACCCTTGTATGAAAGGGCCGGAATTACTCCGGACCAGTCGAACCTCGTGCCCCTGTAGTAGCCGTTCCCGGCATCAGGGAAGTATAGATCGGCAGTAACAATACCATTTGAGATCCGGGAACCCGGAAAATCTTTCTGGTCGGACGCCGATATCATCAGCACCGGAATCAGGCAAATCATAATCAGAGTGTGTTTCATATGAATTTATATTGGAATTGCTTATTAGTTCTTCTTGTTGATCACAAATTTATCACCCGGCGAAAGGATATGATATTTGTTTATCAGGGATTTGGAAAGACGTATCCTTACTTCGTCGGGATAGCCTTTTGCCCAGAACCGGTTTTCGTCATTCACCGCAATGGTACTGTGATGCTGGGGAAAAATAAGATCGGGGTCCAGCGTGTTGATCAGGATCACAGAAGGATCAATGTACATATTGTGTTCAGTGGGTGAGACAAACAATACATTTACATTTTTAAGAAACAGGTGATCTTCCAAAAGATAAGTGTCCCCGGGCTGCAGAAATCGTATATTGTTAATTGTCAAAAGATAGCCGCAATCCTGCAGGTTGGCCTCATAATAAATGGCAAAATTGGCATTCCCGTGTATAGCGCGCACCGGTTCCACCTTAATCCCCTTCACATTAAAAGGTTCCCTTGGCCGGGCTGTCACAATGCGGTTCTCCGGTATCTTTAATTCACGGGCCTTGGCCAGGCAGCTTTCCGGCAGGACAAAGAGACAAGAAGACCGTTCTGCCAGTATTTTGGAGGTGAATTCGTTGAAATGGTCCCCATGGCCGTGTGTTACAAACGAAATGTCGATCACGCCGGCCAGCTCTTCGGGCGTAACAGGAGCAGGTGCAATACGGCCGCTGTTTTCAAGGAACAGATCGGTACCGATGACCAGGCTGTCCGACTTGATTATCCAGCTGTCCTGCCCGATCCACCATACTGCCGTACCTGCAGTATGATCCCGGATCTCATCCATCATCCTGGTCTGTCCAAAGGTTGAAACCGTGAAACAGCCGATAAACAACAAATAGTTCAGGATTTTCATAAAAAAATCAGGTTGGTTTTGGAAAGATAAACAATTTAGGACTTAATCCTTGTTTAAAACCCGATAAAAAATTAGTTTTAACCTATACTAATATCATACAATATCATGGAAATCAATCGCAGGAACTTTGTGAAAAAGGCCACATTGGCTGGCCTGGCCACTGCCGCTATACCGGCGTCCGGAATGCAGGATGCATCTGTTCAGGACAAACCGAAAAAAAAATCTGCCCCCGCACCCTCAGACAAGATCCGGACCGGGTTTATCGGTGTCGGCAATCGCGGACAGGGACATCTCAGCACCACCCTTACCCTGGGTAAATCTGACATAGTTGCAATCTGTGACATATCGGAAAGATCGATCAGCGCGGCAAAGAAACTCATTTCCGATGCAGGCATGCCCGAAGCCAAAATTTATACCGGCAGTGATTTTGCTTACCTGGATATGCTCGCCAAGGAACAGCTGGATGCGGTGATCATATCAACACCCTGGGAATGGCACACAAGGATGGCTGTAGCTTCGATGAAATCGGGAGCGTATACAGGACTGGAGGTACCTGCGGCCACTTCACTGGGTGACTGCTGGGACCTTGTAAATACGCATGAGGAGACCGGTGCAGAGCTCATGTTCCTCGAGAATGCCAACTATGACCGTTCCCTGCTGGCCATTCTTAATATGGTTCGACAGGGTGTTTTCGGAGAACTGCTTCATTGCCACTGCGGCTATCTGCATGATCTGAGGGGTGTAAAATTCAACGACGGGGTGGAATATGATTATGTTCCGGGACGCCCCCTGAAATTCGGTCATGATGCCTATGCAGAAGCGCAATGGAGAGGATTGCATTCCCTGAGGCGAAACGGGGATCTGTATCCTACGCATGGTATCGGACCTGTAGCCAAGATACTGGATATTCATAACGGAAACAGGTTCACATCGCTCTCGGCATTCGCCACCAAGGCCCGGGGTTTGAAAAAATACGTCGAAGATTATGGCGGAGTGGACCATCCCCTGGCTAAAGCACAATGGAATTGCGGTGATGTGGTCACCACAACCATTCTGTGTGCCAACGGAGAAACCGTGATCGTAACCCACGACTGCAATAATCCCAGGCCGCATGACGGAAACTACTTTGTACAGGGTACAAAAGGATTATGGCATGATAATTTCAAATCGATTTATATTGAAAATCAGACAGCCGAAAAGGATAAATACGAAGCTGACGAATCGTGGGTAAACAAATATAACCACAAATACTGGCGGGAAGAGGGAGAAAAGGCTGCAGGTGCGGGACACGGAGGTATTGACTATATGGTTTTGAATGATTTCTACCATGCGGTGAAAAATAAGATCCCGGCTTCCATTGATGTTTATGATGCGGCAGCCTGGAGCGCGATTTCAGCCTTATCTGAAATGTCCATTGCAACAGGCAATTCATCGGTTGAATTTCCGGATTTTACACGTGGCAATTGGATCAAATTCAGGAAAGAAAAAGTATTTGCGCCCGATGAAAAGTTCCCCATGCTTGCCGAAAGGTTCGTAACGTATTGAATCTGTAAAGGGAGTTATTTATTGGAGATTTTCCTGAAAGAACTTCAACGCGATCCGGCTGACCTCTTCCAACTCGGTTGCATGCTCGTTACCCTCGAAATTTTCAGTAAAATGACCCCTTTCTCCAGGCAGAACAATGAGTTTTGCATTTTTGATAAACTCAGAATAACGCCTGGCATTGGTTTCCATGGGAGTGATCATATCACGGTCCCCCACCACAATTTGCACGGGGATCCGGACATCTTTAAGGCCATCCCTGGTAAAACCAAATCCAATGGCCGGTGCCAGTGCAAATATTGCTTTGATCCGTTCATCTTTGTATGAATTCCCGGCTCTCTGCAACGATTGCTGAACCAGAATATCTCCTTTGGTCATTTCAATCTGGCGTTCGATCAGCTGCTTCATAGCAGGTGGCAGTTCAGGTGCATTTGCCTTAAGGGTGTCCATATCCAGGATCGCCCCGCCGGTCCAGATGGCCGTCGCCCCGCCAAGTGAAAAGCCAGCAACACCAATTCTGCTTCTGTCAATGAAGGCTCCGAAATCGGGATCTGAAAACATTTTATCCAATACCACGGACACATCCCGCGGTCGTTCCCACATACAAAATTCCGACAGGGTTAAAAATTCCAGCTGTTTTTCTTCAGCTGCGGTTCCATTATGGTTTATGGCTACCGAAATGTATCCGTTAGCTGCCAGGTAATATGCCAGCCACCTCATCTGGGCAGCATTTCCATAGGATCCGTGAGATATAAGGATCAAAGGATATTTTTTACTTCCTGAAGAGAGGCGGGCTTCCTTCCACATCCGGACAGGTTCACTGAACTGATTTTGATCATTGATCATTTCTTCCTTACCGGAATTTGCCTCTGAAGGATACCAAATGTCAACCCTTATGGGTCTCGCACCATTTCCCAGCCAGTTGCTGCGTGAACTGTCAAAAAATTCCCTGCCTGCCATGCCAACTTCCCCGGGGATACTCTTGCCGGAAGGATTCCACTCCGGAGAAGCAGCCCGCATCCCCATAACAGTAGAAAAAAGAATAATCAGTGTTTTATTTATCATTATTTGTAGTTTAGAATGAATCCCAAAATTGGTGATAAAACAGTATCGTAAATCATGCTGAATTTGAGCAATGATAATAATTTTTGAAATTTCGTGATTTTTTCAGATATTTTATCTCATATTTAGAAAACCATTAGCCCATGAAAAGATTTTCATCTTATTTCCTGACCATCCTGAGGATATTGGTCGGATGGCATTTCCTCTATGAAGGAATATCCAAGGTTGTCAACCCGGAATGGACAGCTAAATTCTATCTTCTTGGTTCAAACTGGATTTTCTCCGGGGCATTCCATTGGATGGCCTCTTCGCCCGGTGTATTGAAAGTTGTTGATTTTCTTAATGTCTGGGGTCTCATTCTGATCGGTATATCGCTGATGATAGGATTATTCGTTCGCTGGTCATCGCTGGCCGGTGCCTTGCTCCTTTTTTTCTATTTCATGGCATATCCGCCTGTATTCGGTTTTACGGTAGGCATTGTCGCCGAAGGCAATTATCAGTGGGTAGACAAGAACCTAATAGAGCTTTTTGTTCTTGTTGTCATCGCATCCCTGCCCTCGGAATACTTTTTCGGTGTGGATCGCTGGCTGAAATTCTGGAAAGAGGAAAAACCCACAGCGCCCATTCCGGCATCAGGAACTGAAGAGGGTATTGCCAGCAAAAGAAGGGAATTCCTGCGCGATATGATCAGCGTCCCATTCCTGGGAGCCTTTGCGTATGTCTTGTACAAAAAAAAGAGGTGGGACAGCCTGGAGAAAAAGTTCCTGGCAGGAAATCCGGATGCTGTTTCGGGCGCAACCCTGAAGAGCTTTCAATTCACCTCGCTCGACGAACTGAAAGGGACCATCCCAAAAGGAAAAATCGGAAGTTTTGAACTGAGTCGCCTGGTTATGGGCGGAAATCTCATTGGCGGCTGGTCACATGCCCGCGACCTGATATATGTGGATAAACTTATAAAAACCTATCACAGCGATGAACGGGTAATGCTGACCCTTCAGCTCGCTGAAAAATGTGGCATAAACGCAATAATCTCCAATCCTGCCCAATGCCGGATTGTGAGTAAATACAGGCAGGAAACAGGTGGAAAAATGCAATTCATTTCAGATTGCGGTGCCGGAAAGAATTTTAAAGAGGGGATTGAGGTTTCAATTGAAGGTGGGGCCCACGCGCTTTACAGCCATGGCGGGAAATCCGATTTCAGCGTATACAACAATGATCCCGGTTTCTTTGACGAGTTGGCCAAAGGTATCGAACTGATCCGCAGCTACGGCAAACCGGCGGGCGTGGGAGCTCACCGCATAGAAACCATAATGGCCTGTGTGGATCATGGTATCAGGCCTGACTTCTGGGTGAAAACACTCCATACCCATGATTACTGGTCAGCCCAGGTTGACCTGGAACGCAAGGATGTTCCTGAACCTGGCTGGAAGGACAATAATTTCTGTCATAAACCCCAGGAAACAATTGATTATATGAATAAGCTGGAAGAGCCCTGGATCGCATTCAAAACCCTTGCAGCCGGGGCAATCAGACCTGAAAAGGGGATCAGGTACGCCTTTGACAGCGGTGCTGATTTTGTTTGCCTGGGAATGTATGATTTTCAAATTGTTGAAGACGTAAATATTACGTTGGATATTCTTTCCAATGTTAACCGTACACGGCCCTGGAGAGCATAGACGAAGGTCTTGCAGGTCTTGTAGGTTTTCGTCGCTGACAGCGGACAGCTAATTAGGTATTCCCATTAAGGTTTATTACATTTGAAATACCTATTCAGAATAACCGGCAATTGTTTGTTTGAAACTAAATTTTAATTTATCGTAATAAATGGATAGAAGGAATTTTCTAACCCTGTCACTGGCTGCCACAGGGATGGCCGCCGTCGCACCCGACGGATTCTCCCGGGTGACCACGGGCCTGAATTTCCCTGCGATTCCTGTAGGCGGTCATGTATGGGTGTATGCGAAGAATCAGCCCGGGTTTGACGTTACACCTGTTCTGGACCAGATTTTTGCGGATATGAAATATGCCGGACTCGACGGCGTTGAATTAATGGAGCATCCGCTGCGCAAACCCGAAGCGGTTAAAACCATCGCAGAACTTATTAAACGCCACGATATTCCACTGATTGGCATTTCCTATGGAGCTGATATGTGGGATACTTCAAAGCATGGGGAAATTATAAAGGATGTTAACCGGTTGATGGAAAACCTTTCAAAGCTTAAGGCAAGAACCTTCGGCACATCCGTAGGCCATCCGGAAGGCCGTATGAAAACCGCACAGGAGCTGGATGCCCAGGCAGCATTGCTCCAAAAATTAATGACCATAGGAACGAATAACGGGGTCGTGCTGAACCTTCACAACCATACTTATGAGGTTGAAAATAATATGGCGGATCTTCAGGGTACCCTGCAGAGGATACCCGAAATAAAACTTGGACCGGATCTTAACTGGCTTCTGCGCGCCAATGTGGATCCCATTGATTTTTTGAAAAGATACGCATCCAATATCGTTTTTCTTCATCTGAGAGACCAGCTGAAAAACGGCAAATGGCCGGAGTCAGTCGGAGAAGGGGATACAGACTTTGTAAAAATCGGTGAAACCTTGAAAAATATCGGGTTCCGGGGTGATGCGATCATTGAACTGGCCCATGAGGATGGTTTTAATCCGACAAGGCCCATTCGGGACAGCCTTAAATTAAGCCGCGAATACCTTCGCAAAACAATGGGTATTTGAGGTTTTTATGAAAAATATATATATCCGGATACTTCACGAGTTGTCGGTTAATTCCAGGATAGCCCTGGCAACCATTACCGCCACAAGTGGTTCGACTCCCCAGAAGCCGGGCAGTTCTGCCTTGTTTAGCCCCGGCGGTCTTATCTCAGGGACTATAGGCGGAGGTATACTGGAGGAAAAGGTTTTTCAGATGGCAAAAAAGTCTTTTCAATCGGAAAAATCAGGAATCTATTATTTCAATCTCGACCATCCCATCAGCCGGCAGGATGAGGCCATTTGCGGTGGAGAGGTCACCGTTCTGCTGGACTCAGCAATAAAAGACCATGTGAGGGTATTTGAGCAGGTTAGAAATTCAATTACGGACAGGATTCCGGGTGTGCTGGTGACCCGGGTCACAAAAACCGGCAACGATCCCATACAGGTGCAGCGGTCCTGGATCACCCGGTATGAAAATCCCGGTAATCAGTCGGAATACATCCCTGGTCTTGAATCCGCGGTCAGTGATCTGCTCACAAATGGTATGCCCGGGGCTTACAGGGCGTTTTCAATATCGGACAAGGAAAAAGAGGTGACCGTTTGCCTGGAACCTGTTCACCCATACCCGCGGCTGGTGATTGCGGGAGCGGGTCACATCGGTAAAGCCCTTGCGCATCTGGGCAGCCTGCTCGAATTTGATGTGCTGGTCATGGATGAAAGAGTAGAGTATGCCAACCCGGGAAACATACAGGATGCTGATCAGCTGGTAGTGGATGACATTGGAGAAGCCATGATGTCATTGAAGAAGACGCCGGATACATATATTGTGATCGTAACACCGGGTCATAAGAACGATGCGGATGCGCTGAGATCGTGCATTGGTTCGGAAGCAGGCTATATCGGAATGATCGGCAGTAAAAATAAGATAGCCCTGATGCGCACCAGTTTCATCGAAAAGGGATGGTGTACACCCGATCAGTGGCAGCGGGTATTTGCACCTGTCGGACTGGATATCCATTCAGAAACAGTACAGGAAATAGCCGTCAGCATAGCGGCTCAGCTGATCAAGGTGAAAAACGGCAAAGTCAATGCCTATGAATGAAATCTGCGCAATCGTATTGGCTGCCGGGGAGTCAACCAGAATGAAGACCAATAAACTCCTCCTGCCTTTTCATGGCAGACCGATCATCGCCGCTGTGATTGAGAATATAGCCGATGCGGGTGTTGATCATATCCTGGTGGTACTTGGCAGGTTCAGGGATGACATGAATCCCCTGTTGGGCAAAATGACGGTAATGGTGTGTTTCAATCCCGATTATAAACATGGTATGGTAACCTCGGTGCAATGTGGATTCCGGCATTTGCCTGAAACAGCAAAGGCTGCCCTGATCTTCCTGGGCGACCAGCCGATGATTCCCGGCGCCGTGACCCGCCAGGTTATCCAAACCTATAACCATGCCAAAAAAGGGATTATCATTCCGCTTCATGAAGGAAAAAGAGGACATCCGGTCCTCATTGACAGGAAGTATGCCAAAGAAATTGCAAATCTGGAACCGGCAGAAAGCATGCGTGTACTGATCGCCCGACACAGTGAGGATATTCAGGAAGTGGAAACCGGGGTACCCGGCATTCTCAGGGACATAGATACAAAAGATGATTATAGAAAAGAAATCAAACTAAAATAACCGGACATGGAACAAATGATTCAATTTGAACTGAATGGAAAAAAAGTGGAAAAACTGCTGGACCCCGACCTCATACTTATATGGGTTCTCCGGGACCAGTTCGGTCTCACAGGAACTAAATTCGGTTGCGGAGAAGGTGTTTGCGGTGCATGCACCGTGATCATCGATGACGAACCCGTAAGATCGTGCCAGCTGCCGGTAAGTGAAGTTGCCGGAAAGAAAGTCCTCACCGTTGAGGGGCTTGAACAGAACGAAATACTGCATCCGTTGCAAAAAGCATTCATCGATCATGATGCACTGCAATGCGGTTTCTGCACTCCGGGTATGATCATGAACGCCTATGGGCTGCTGATAAAGAATCCGGCTCCCTCCGCAAAGGAAATTCAGCAGGGCATGGAAAACAACCTGTGCCGCTGCGGAGCACATGGTCGGATCATGACCGCCGTTGAATCAGCATCTAAAGATATGAAGGGAGGAAAGTAACCATGAAAGCAGCAAAATCAGACAGAACAGCTAATACAGCTTTAAAGGCTAATCCAGGCTTGAAAAGAAGAAGCTTCTTTAAACTTATGGGGGGAGGAGTAATCGTATTCTTCAGTACATGGGATCCCCTGGAAATCATGGCTATATCCGCAGGAAAAAAAGAAGACCAGAAACCGGATTTCAATGCCTTTATAAGGATTGATGAAAATGGAATGGTTAATGCTTTTACGGGTAAGATCGAAATGGGCCAGGGTCCGGTCACCTCACTTGTGCAGGAAGTAGCCGAGGAACTTGATGTAAGATTTGACCAGGTTAAACTGGTTATGGGAGATACCGACCTCTGTCCATGGGATGACGGGACCTGGGGATCCACAAGCACGCGCTTTTTCGGCCAGGTTTTCAGGGCAGCTGCTGCCGAAGCAAGGGAAATCCTTCTGAAACTTGGTTCTGAAGCCCTAAAAGTTCCTGTCGACCGGCTGGAAATTAAGGACGGTGTGATAACCGACAAGACGGATAAGAATAAAAAGGTGACATACGGACAGCTTGCCAAGGGAAAGAAAATTGAAAAATATCTGGATAAAAAACCTGAACTTAAAAAACCGGCTGACTTTAAGATCATGGGTAAATCGCATTACCGCCATGATGCCAGGCTTAAGGTAACAGGCCAGGCAAAATACTCGGGTGACTTCCATCCGGAGGGCATGCTGTATGCACGTATCCTTCGTCCCCCCGCATATGGTGCAAGGCTGGTATCTGCCAATACATCAGAAGCTGAAAAATTACCAGGCATCAGGGTGGTCCGGGATGGTGATCTTGTAGCGGTATTGCATGAATTTCGTGACAAGGTGGATGAAGCTATTGTGAAAGTTAAAGGCGAATTCAGCATTGATGAAATGAAAGTTGATGACAAAACAGTTTTTAGTTTCATGCTGAACTCGGGTGCCAAAGGCAATACCGTGGACCAGGCCGGAGATCTTGCCAAGGGCAGGTCGCTCGCAAGTAAATTCTTCAGCAACCAGTATGATGGCAGCTATGTGGCACATGCACCGATGGAAACACATACGGCCCTTGCCTATATGGAAGGTGACCGCGTTATTCTGCATGCCTCCACGCAAACGCCCTATCCGGCTAGGGATGAGGTAGCGGCAGCATTGAAAATACCCCCTGAAAAAGTCAGGGTAATTGTGCCTTTTGTAGGAGGCGGTTTTGGCGGCAAGAGCGCCAACGAACAAATGGTGGAAGCAGCCAGGCTTACAAAACTTGCAGGCAAGCCCATTATGTTGATCTGGACAAGAAAAGAAGAATTTTTCTATGATCACCTCAGGCCGGCAGCCGTTGTCAAAATCGACTCCGGCATCGATGAAAACGGCAGGATCACAATGTGGGATTACCATGTTTACTTTGCCGGTGACCGGGGTGCAGACACCTACTACAATGTTCCCAACCGTCGTACCACAGCTTACGATGAAGATGCATCAATCCCCAGGGTGCATCCGTTTGCCACAGGACCCTGGCGTGCACCCGGCAACAGCAACAATACATTCTCCCGTGAATCCCAGATTGAGATCATGGCCGCTGCGGCCGGTATGGATCCGGTAGATTTCAGGTTAAAGAACCTGACGGATGAGAAACTGATCGCGGTGCTGAAAGCCACTGCCGGTTTATTCGGGTGGACACCGGCCAAAGGTCCCAGCGGAAGAGGATATGGAATCGCCATGGGGACTGATGCCGGTACTGCCGTGGCGGTTATTGCAGAAGTAAAAGTCAGCAAGGAAACAGGCCATGTACAGGTAGTGAGGGTTGCCAGTGCACAGGATATGGGTTTATGCGTGAATCCCCAGGGAACGATCATTCAAATGGAAGGATGTATTATTATGGGATTGGGGTACGCACTTTCTGAAGAGGTCATGTTCAGGGGCCGGAAAATGAATACGCAAAGTCTGTATTCCTATGAATTGCCCCGGTTCTCATGGATACCCAAAATTGATACCCTGATTCTTGACAGGCAGAACGAGCCACCCCAGGGTGGCGGGGAACCAGCCATCATATGCATGGGAGGCGCGATTGCCAATGCCATCTTTGATGCCACCGGCGCCAGGCTTTATCAAATGCCCATGACACCGGAACGGGTTTTGAAAGCGTTGCAAAAAACCTAAAAAATTATATGATAGCCAGATTTGGAAAAACAGCTCTCATCGTTATAACAGGCCTGCATTTTGCCTGTTTCGTATACCCGCAAACGCAGCGCCGGATCTCACAGGACCAGTTGCTGGATAAGATTCTGGGTTATTGGATAGGACAATGCGTGGGTAACTACATGGGATTTCCGTTTGAAGGAACTTACCTTGAAGAGCCCGTTCCGATCCTTATCGACAGGTATTACAGTTACAGGGATGATACCGCCCTGGCAATTAACAGGCAGGACCTTCGCGGATATTGTCCGGAAGTAACCGGCTGGTTGGAAGGAGCCTTTTCAGATGATGATACGGACATTGAATTTGTAACTTTGCATGCGGTGGAAAAGTATGGTCTGGACATTAATTATCCTGAAATCAGGAAAATGTGGATGGATCATATCAACCGGAAAATATGGTGTGCAAACAGGACCGCGCGCGACCTGATGTCGAAGGGCCTGATTCCCCCGGCTACGGGCAGCAAAGCCAACAATGAAAACTGGTATCAGATTGATCCCCAGCTGGTGAACGAGATCTGGAGTATGTTCTACCCCGGCATGGTTCGAAAAAGCACTGACAGGGCCTTGTGGGCAGCAAGAATTACAAATGATGACTGGGGAACCCACCCGACAATGGCCTATGCGGTTATGTACAGTGCTGCAGTATTCGAAAGTGATGTTGATAAGCTTGTTGATCTGGCGCTGAAATATATACCCGGCGACAGTCCCTTTAGGGAAGGGATGGTGGATGTGATTGCGTGGCATAAACAAAATGAAGACTGGAGAAAAACCCGGAAAATGTTGTTTGAAAAATATTACCGGTATAAGAAGGGTAACTATTCTGCCCCTGTTTCGGACGTATCATCCCTGATAAATGGTTTGTACGGAATCATGGCCTTGTTATACGGACAGGGTGATTTTGTAATGACAACCGGTATTGCAGTTTCAGCAGGAATAGATTGCGACAACCAGGCTGCAACGTGTGCCGGAATAATCGGTGTGATCCATGGAGCTTCGGCGATTCCACCCGGGCTGACCGAGGGACTTACTGAAAAACCTTCATGGAAACGACCGTTTAACGACACCTATATTAATTTCTCACGTGACAATTTGCCCGCATACAATTCTATACGTGACCTGGCATCCAGGATATTAAAGATTGCTGAATCTGCCATAATTGAAAACGGCGGATCGAAGAGTTCCGAAGGGGGCAGGATATTCTATACAATCAGCACAGATTTCTAATGCTTTTTCGAGCCTGGAAAAATAAAACAGCCTCTATGACAACTCCACGTGAAGATTTATTGCGCTGCTTGCGCCGGGAAGGTTTTGAGAACGTGCATGCAGACTACGTTTTCTGCCAATCGCAAATTGACTCATTCCGGAATCGGTACGGACACTCTGATTATGAAACCCACCTGGGACTAAGCCACAGAAAACTTGAAATACCGGTGAAACGTAATTATTCGGATGGCCGTAAATTGTTCCATCGGGAAGCAGTTCCTGATAGTACCGTTTTCGATGAATATGGGATCGGACATTCAAAAGGTTCCGAATTAGCATTTCACATGACCAGGATGCATCATCCCCTGCGAGGCGCCGATGCAGGGGAGATTGCAGACTATCCCTATCCTGTGGTGGATGTAAACCGGCTGCCTGAATTCAGGAATAAGGTGAAAGAATTGCACAAAAGGGGATTGGCTTCGCTGGGATTCATGCAGATGACTGTTTGGGAAGCATCATGGTATCTCCGCTCAATGGAGGAACTTATGATGGATATGATGATGGAGAATGAATCAGCGGAACTTTTGCTGGATAAGATTACCGGGTTCGCCTGTGAAAAGGCCATGGCTTATGCTTCAGCCGGCACCGACATATTGTCGCTGGGTGATGACATCGGTACACAGTATTCATTAATGATTGATGTTGACTTATGGAGAAAATGGCTGCAGCCAAGATTAAGCAAAGTGATAATGGCTGCCAGGAAGATCAAACCGGACATCCTGATTTTCTATCATTCCTGCGGTTACATCACTCCCTTTATCGATAGTCTGATAAATACCGGGGTTGACATTCTGAATCCTATTCAGCCTGAGTGTATGAATTTTAATGATGTTCATGCCTTGTACGGCAACCGTGTTTCATTTTGGGGTACGCTTGGAACACAACAACTTCTTCCATTCGGCACCCCTGAAGAGGTCAGACAGGTTACTCTCCACAGGTTATCCACATGCGGAACCAGGGGCGGAATAGTTATCGGTCCGACCCATATGGTTGAGCCCGAGGTGCCCTGGGAGAATATTATGGCCATCAAAGAAGCAGCCCGTGAATTTCAAACGTCCGGAAATTGAGACAATAAGATTACTGTTTGAAGAATTCTGCATGAACATTCCATCAGGGGTTAAACATTTCCTGCCTTGATCACACCCAATTACAAATCAATTTTTTACGAAGGATGAAGCTCGCACCCCCTGATATTATTGTTTTCCTGGCATATTGTGCAATTGTAATCACGGTGGGCATAATTATTTCACGCAAGGCAAATAAGAAAAAAGATACCAACAGCTATTTTTTTGCCGGTAATTCTCTTCCCTGGTACCTTGTGGGGACTTCCATCATTGCTGCCAATATTTCAGCTGAGCAGTTTGTCGGAATGTCAGGATCAGGATTTGCCATGGGGCTGACAATAGCCACATATGAATGGCTGGCCGCCATCATGCTGATCATGGTTGCCTGGTGGTTTTTACCGGTTTTTATCCACAAAAGGATATTAACAATGCCCCAGTTTCTGGAAATGAGATATAATCACCGTATAAAGACAGTGCTGGCGATATTCTGGCTGTTCCTGTTTATTTTTGTAAACCTGACATCAATTTTATATCTGGGTGCCCTTTCGCTGAAAACCGTTTTTGGTATCAACCTGGGATATGCCATTGCAGGCCTGGCAATTTTTTCCGCTTTTCTGACTGTCGGAGGAGGATTAAAAACCATCGCAAACACCGATATCATCCAGGTATTTTTTTTGGTTGCCGGAGGTTTTACCACCACTTACCTCGCACTGAACACCGTTTCAAACGGACATGGTGTATTCAGCGGATTCTCTATGCTAATGGAAAAAGCCCCGGAAAAGTTCCACATGATCCTTTCCAGTTCTGACCCCAATTACAGGTATATGCCTGGAATTCGATCCATCCTGGGAGGTATATGGATAGCCGGCATTTATTATTTCGGAGCGAATCAATATATAATTCAAAAAGCGCTGGGATCAAAAAACCTGCAGGAAGCACAACGCGGAATGGTCCTGGCGGCTTATCTAAAGCTTATTATCCCTGTACTTGTAGTCATTCCAGGCATTTCTGCGTTTGTTCTCAACGCAGACATTGCCAGGCCTGATGAAGCCTATCCCTGGTTACTGGATCACTTTGTACCCTCCGGAATAAAGGGATTTGTTTTTGCAGCGCTTATCGCTGCAATTATTTCTTCACTGGCGGCAATAATTAACAGTGCATCCACTATTTTTACGATCGATATTTATAAAGTTCATTTCAAGCCCCTGATATCCGAGGCGGGCCTGGTAAAAGCCGGACGCATATCCAGTTTGATAGTTGTAATCATGGCTGCATCACTCGCTTCCATGTTAACGGGCATTAACCAGGTTTTTCAGTTCATCCAGGAATATACAGGTCTGGTAAGTCCCGGAATTACCGCCCTGTTTATACTTGGAATATTCTGGAAGGGGGCTACAGAAAGGGCTGCCTGGGTTGCTGTTCTCATTACTGTCCCTGTGCCGGTATTGTTGAAGTTGATTTTCCCCGAAGTTCCATTTCTTGATAATATGGTCCTTTCCTTCCTGATCATATCCGCCCAGATCGTCGTTGTATCAGCATATGACAAAAGACACGCACTGTGGCCTTCTTCCTGGGATTTACCGGCCGGGATATTTCACAATCATGACAGGCTGTTCAAAGGGCTGTCCGCCGTGATAGTCTGCATTCTTATTGCATTGTACTATTTTTTCTGGTAATTCCCCGCTATTTTACCGTATTATCCAGCGGAATATTCAATTTTTCATACAGGCTGCGCCGTCCTGCCTTATCGCTGTTTAAAATATCCCAGGCAAATTTTGCAACCGCTTCCGCGTATTCCCTCGGCACAACGATCACACCGTCACCATCTGCCACTACAACATCACCGGGCCTTACAAGCACACCTCCCACAGTAATCGGCTTATTTACGGATTCAACCTCATTCCGCCCGGGCCTTATGCCGCGTCCTCTTTCCATATAATCGAGGTAAACCGGGATTTTTTCCTTGATCACTTCATCAATGTCACGGATACCTCCATTTGAAACCACTCCCCTGGCACCTTTGCTTACCCATGACAAAGCATTGTTGGATCCCACCGAGCCTACATCACCATCACCATGAATATCAAGGACAACCACTGAGCCCGGCTTCAGCATTGGAACAAACGGCTCGGCCGAAATGCTGGTATACCAATCGCCTTCCCATTTCTGAAATTCTTCCTTTGGCATAGGATTTTTTACTACCTTATTTGTGGGTACATACCGTGCAGTCACGGCAATTCCGCAAAAACGGTGGCTGAAATTTTCGATGTCTCTCCACAGGGGCTCAATGTTGGCATCCATGGTCCCTGCATCCCGAAGTCCTACCATATCCATTCCATCGCAAACGTCGGCTACACGAAGACCTTCGTAAAGCTTAAGGATCTGCTCATCGTTCAGATTGTTCTGGGAAAAGGCAAAGGTACCGGAACCGGTAGCCAAAAGAAGGGATACCCGCAAAAGGAATGACCAATTTCTTTTCATAATTTTGTTTTTTAAATTACATTAAGAATTTGCAAGAGCGCAGTACAAAAAGAGTTTTTATTTTCATCGCTAAATTTAGCTTCGTTTTTTCAAATTTAGATTAATTTTATTAGGAACATTCAAACCAATATCATCATGAAAATTCTACTGAACCAAATAATCCTGCCGGTGCGATTATCGAAGGTGTTTGTCCCTGTTATGGTAATCCTTGCAGTTCTTGTCCCGTCCTGTAATTCGGGAAAGGCGAAAAAAGAAACCTCCCCGATGGAACAGGACAGCACCGTCACCGCCTTCATCCCCAATCCACAGAAAGTTGAACATCATGATGTACAGACACTAAAAATCGGCGATAAGGCGATAGATTTTAAACTGCCCGATACCCAGGGAAAATATCACCAGCTGGATGATTTTAAAGAATCAGAAGTCCTGGTCATCATCTTCACATGCAACCACTGTCCAACGGCACAGGCGTATGAAGACCGCATGATACAGTTCACCACGGAATACAAGGATAAAGGTGTGTCTGTTGTTGCCATTATGCCGAATAGTCCCCCTGCAGTGCTTTTCGAGGAATGTGGCTATACCGACCTGGATGACTCCTACGAGAGCATGGTCATCAGGGCAAAAGACAAAAACTTTAATTTCCCGTACTTGTATGATGGTGATAATGAGTCTGTTTCCATAAAATATGGACCCGTTGCGACCCCCCATGCATTTGTTTTCAATAAGAACAGGGAACTGGCCTACGTCGGAAGGCTGGATGCTTCTGAAAAACCGGGTACGGGGAATGCGGAAGATCTGAGAGCCGCAGTTGACGCATTGCTGAATGGCCAGACTGTTAGTACTCCTGAAAACAAAGCATTCGGATGTTCAATTAAATGGGGTTGGAAAACAGAATGGACCGACAAGGTAAACCAGGACTGGACTAAAAAACCCGTTAATCTGGAAAAGATTTCAAAGTCAGGAATTGCAGCTCTTCTCGCCAACAAATCCGGGAAGCTCAGGTTGATCAATGTTTGGGCAACCTGGTGCGGTCCCTGCATAATCGAATTTCCCGAACTGGTAAACCTGCAGCGGATGTATGGCGAACGGAAGTTTGAATTTATTTCCATTTCGGCAGATAAGCCCGATAATGTTGACAACGTACTTGAATTTCTTAAATCCAAGCATTCATCCGTTCAGAATTACATTTTTGATCTTGATGACAAGTATGCCTTGATAAATGCAATAGATCCCGGCTGGAACGGTGCTCTACCCTACAGTGTTCTTGTTGAGCCCGGAGGAAAAATAGCATATTCGGTGCAGGGTTCGGTTGACCTGCTTGCATTAAAGAAGAAAATAGTGGAAAATCCTTTAATCGGGAGATATTATTAAAATTCCAATTTGTTCAGGATGAAAAGAAGACAGTGGCTGATACGTTTTCCTGTCCTGATATTTTTAACCGCCTGCGTTCCGGTCATGAAATTCCAAATTACGGTTTATCCAATACCTCCTTCTTCTCAAGGTTATTCAACACGTCTTCTCGCTTCAGCAGGGCATTGCGCAATTTCTTTTCCGCAAAAAGCACCAGTTGATCCCCGCTATGCCTGTTTCCGGGTTGTGTGGCATTTCCATAACCCAGGGCAACCTGCGCCGAAGTTGTTTTTCCGAATTCAGTAACGGCAATATAAGTATCTCCGAAGAAGGCTCGCTTTTTAGCGTCGGGACCGGCAAAATAATCAATGGTTCTGAATATGCCGTATTGGCCAGGACCTCCATTAGCGCGGTAGTCAAACCCATTCATACTGAAATGGTGAACAGCACCCCATTCCAGATCGAGGGAACCATATTCTCTTTTCATTTCTTCCGATGCCTCGGCAAGGAGTTTAACTGCCAGTTCCGGATTCGCCAATCCATTTGGAGTTGAAAATGGTTTTTCCTCATTCCAGGGTATCCTGAACATATTGCCTGTAATTTTATCAAACCATTTTGTAAACAACATTGCACCCCGGCTGTCTGCATCTGTAAGCCTGTCCCAGCTTTGAAGAACTCTGGCAGCCGCTGAAGCCGCCGTATCTGGGAACATTTTTACAGCCTCAAGCAGATCATCAAGGAAACGGTCAGCCGATTCCATGCCGGTATTGAATTTGCAATCAATTAACTGTTCTCGTGTAATGGACGGGTACTGCCTGATTAAATTCATCGCACGCTGAGCCCTGAAATGCATCCCATGGGGTGCCATGTACGGCGGAAAATTATCAGGATTCAGGGCGGGCGGAAATGTACAGGTCCAGGGCGGATCATTGCAATTCTGAAGATATCCGGAAGGCGGATTCACGACACGCGGAAGATGGGCATAGCGATGGTACTGATCCCATATGTATTTCGACCGGGTACCATCAAGGTTCTTTTTCCAGAATGACCAGTCTCCTTCAGCCCGAATGGGAATGTTACCACCGAAAAGGTAGAGAATATTTCCGGCCTTATCCGCATAAAGAATATTGAACATCGGAATTTGCAGCATTGACAAGGCTGATTCAAATTCCCCAAGATTTTTCGCAGCAGCCATTTTGTGATATTGCCCCGGAATACCCGTATTTTTCATTCCGGCAATCCTGACTGCAAAGGCCTTTTGCCCTTCCTTTCTGATAACCGGTCCCTGCTTTGCATACTCACGCTGAAATATCTGAACCTTAATGGAACCATCGGGCTGCTTTATCCTGATCTCAGATTCCTTTTTCTCAAACGGTACAGTATTACCATCCAGCAAATATCCATCATCATGCAAAACCAGCTCATAACGGTCCGATGCATCAATTGGATTCACGGTGTGTGCCCAGCCGAGCTGTTCATTAAAGGCCATTGTCAGTGCCGGAGCGCCGATAAGTGTTACGCCGTATGCACTAAAACCGGGTGAATTCAAATGGGCTTCAAACCAGAGAAAGAAGTCTGACCAGGGAAGATGGGGATTCGTAAGAAGCATCGCATTCCCTGAGGCTGACCTGGAAGCGCTGATTGCAATGGCATTGGACCCGGCCTTTGCGGCATAATAGATATCTTCGCCGGCCAGGAACTCAAGCCCAATCACCTTTTCCAGGTGCGATATCACATCATGGGCTGATACAGGCAGAACCTGCTTCAGGCTGTCGGCAATTTCATTTGGGTGAATGCGGGCATAAGCGTTCAATCCCTTTACAAAGGCGTCAAGCACTATCCTGCTCACATTGTCCTGATTCCTGTAAATGTATTCCGCCAGACCGGGCAGATCAAACAACAACACTTTCTGATCGGATTCAAGGAATGCGGCTCCCCAGTATTCGGAAGCGCGGCCCCTCGCTTTACCATAGAGCTGCAACATCAGGTTTGCATGATTTTCCATCTGGGCCCAGCCAAAGGCAAAGTATTGCTCCTGAAGATCCTTTCCATAGATATGCGGAACCCCATAATTGTCCCATAGAATTTCAGGCCCTTTTTCCTGCGCCTGAATTGCCGTTGTGCCAAAACAAAACAGGATTAAAAAAATAATTCTAATGCTCATACCAATGCTATTTCTTTGTTAATTCCACTTTTTTTCCAACTTAAGACTGATAAGACAACCAGACCTCACTCTACTTCCATCTTAATAACCGGCAGATTGATGCATGACGGCATTCCAACTCCATAATATATAGTCTGCCTGGCAATCACCGGATCAGTTGCCCCTGCAATGGCTGTTCCGTTATTCAGGTTTCGGTTAAACCGGGGGAACCAGCTCGAACTCACCGTTACCCTGAGCTTATGTCCTTCATTTATCTGATAGCCTGTGGCCCAAACCGATATTTCCTTCTTTTCGGGCACATTTGGAATAAGCCTTGTCCTGACTCCTCCTTCCTGGATATTAATGATTTTACCGTCCGGGAAAACATCCTGGAGACAAACATAAAAATCGGTGTTCTGAACATTGCTCGAAATCCAAAGGTCGGCTGAAACCGGGCCAAGCAAAATCAAAGGTTCTGACATGGAAGGAGTTTCAAATATGACCTGATCAGGCCTCTGTATATTATTGTTCTGCCTTGCAGGCCCCACTTTGTCACCCAATGCAGTACCTCCGTAACTCGGATAGGGATCTGACGGATCGTAAGTAAAAGAGCTATGGCTGGAATCGGTAAGAGGCTGTGGCCCAATATAACCCGCTGGCCCCAGGAAATAAGGGATTGAGCTTGTTTCACGGGGAGGCCAGACATCTGATCCGTAATACGCGTTCCTTTCCATTATGAACAAATTGTATTTAGTATCACGCAAAGGCGACTTAAGGGAATTTTGTTTCCCCTTTATACCGCGTACCATATAAGAGAATATCTTTCGCGGGCTTCCCATTTTTTTTGTCCCGCCGTACTCATTGATTTCGCCTTGTGATCCATGACACCATGGCCCGATGACCATTCTGTCCTTCTCATTTCCATCCCCCTGGAGTTTTTGAAAATCCTCAATCTGGGCCTTGAGGAAAATATCATACCACCCGGCTATGCATAAAACAGATGCCCTGGCTTTTCCCCTGTGGTCCATTGACCACCAGTAATCATCGTATCTTTCATGTTTAAGCCAGTCGTTTATATAGGGAATGTCTTTAATGACGGCGTCGTCTGCCAGGGTTAATGGCAAATGATTGATTCCCATCGTAATGCTATCAGCGGAGATGACATTAAGTTTCCTCGATGCGGTTTTAAGGCCCCATTCAAAGGCGGATTGTAATGAGAAAATGCTGTCGGGATAAAAAAAGTCATACAGGTTGGCTCCGGTAAGCAAAGGTACCATGCAATCGAGCGAGTCTGAAATCGCCCACTGTGTATACCCTACATAACTTGCTCCCCAGCCGCCCACAATGCCGTTCGACCAGGATTGTTTCCTGATCCAGCGAAGGGTCTCCAATCCGTCCTCGCGTTCATTCCTGAAAGGATAGTATTCTCCGCCGGAGGTGTATTTTCCCCTGACATCCTGGATTACAACAGCGATGCCATACATTCCAAAAGCCTTTCCCAGCCATTCTTCCGAATACTTGTCATAGGGAGTACGAACCAGTATCGTCGCAAATTTCTTTTTGCCTTTTGGTACAAAAACCGTTGTACCAAGATCAATACCATCTTTCATGGTAACGGTAACCTCTGTTTTTACAGGTTTCAGTACAATGTTCACAGGATTAATCTGTGCATGAATAGCCAGTACAACCAATGCAAGCACAATTACCCCCAATATTATTGCTATTACCTTTTTCATATTATTTTATTGATTTTTCAGGGCTTATAAGACAAATATAAATAAACCCTGACGCCGGCAATTCATGACACCAGGGTTTATTCAAATGGCAGTCCGATTATTCTCCCTAAAGCAATCAATTATTCTTTTGGCACAAATGTCAAATGGTATAAGAATGTGGGAATACTGCCGGAACCCGTAGGATCTGACCAGTAAGCACATACTAACAGCGCTACCGTCATTTTCTCAGGGGTTATTTCTTTGATAATGAATTTTCGGGTTGTGGGAAAGTCGAGTATGCCGAAATAAGCGCCTTCGGACAAGGATACCCATTTTTTACCGGTAATGGTAACATTTGCATGTGGAGCCGGAACGGTCGTACCGAGGGGATCCGTTATGGCATCAATTACCAGATCTTCTGTATGAAGTGTCCATGTAGCACTTTCAGGAGCGGTATACGATGACAGATTAAGACCCAGTGCATTATTCTCGTTGCTGAACAGCGTAACCTCGCCTCCAAAAATACCGAACAGTGTAGCAGTTAAAGCCGTATCATTTTTAATATCGGTCTCATAGGTCCCGTCATTATGGAAAATAAATTCATTGCTGTACTCCTTGCCCATTCCGATGCCATCCAGAGCATTTTCTGCACTGGGAAGCATAACCCACATATCATTGTTGATCACCCCTCCTCCGTCCACGCCGGCAACATATTCCCTGCTCAGAACCCAGGTTTTGCCATTGGTTGCAGCAGGACCACCTGAAAGCATTTCCTGAACCGATGGCAGGATCTCGACCACTTCGGAAGTTGTTTTTTCACCTCCGTCCCCTGTAACGGTAAGGGTAACGGTGAAGGTGCCGGACATGTTATATACATGCACAGGGTTAGATTCGGCACTGGTAGTGCCATCCCCAAAATCCCACAGATACGAGGAAGTATTCTTGGCGTCAGCTGTGAAAGTCACCGAATAATCATCTACGGAGAAAATGATCTCCGCCGAAGGGGGATCCTGTTTTTCGCATGCAACGAATGTCACTGCCATCAGGACCAGTGCTGAAATAAGTAAGGCCAGTTTCCTTTTCATAGAATAAGTTTTAGTTTATTAAACCAGGTTAATCGATGTTTCTTTTTTTAGAAAAGGCAACCATTGTTTAAACATCATCATCGGGGCGAATATTTTTTTGCAGGTTGCAGCCGTCCGTTTTCGTACACCCCGTGTAATAAAAGCGTACACCCTGATCCTGGAATATTCCAAATGTGAAAGCTGTATATAATTGCCATATAGTATAATACACATATTGGCATAAATATTGGGTAAGGTCATTGGACAAAGTCTTTTTTGGAATCATTGAATCGTATGTTTGGAAGTTTTTTCAAAGTGGCATTCAGGATATTGGTACGAGACAGGTTGCATACGCTGGTCAATATCTCGGGACTGGCCATTGGTCTGGCCTTCAGCATAATTATTTTCCTTTATGTGCACAAGGAAACCAGCTATGACCAGTTTCACCAAAATGCCGGCAGGATATACAGGGTTGGCATTCACGGAAGGATTTCGGATAATCTTTTTAATCATGCCGTAACCCCGGCACCACTTGCCGCTGCATTGATCCGTGAAGTACCCGGGGTTGAGGATGCAGTAAGGGTTGCCAGGTTCGGGGCATGGCTCGTGAGGTATAATAATGCACGCTATAATGAAGATCATATCATATTTGCCGATTCCTCATTTTTCTCCCTTTTTTCGTTCAGACTGATCCGCGGAAAAGCGGAGGATGCATTGCAGGAACCCAAAAGCATCGTATTGAGTGAATCCAGGGCAGAGCTGTATTTTGGCCAGGAAGATCCGATTGGTAAATTTTTGCGGATTGAAAATGATTCCACATATTATAAGGTTACGGGCGTTATGACCGATGTTCCGGAAAATTCACATTTCCATTTTGACATGGTGGCATCGCTTTCCACGTTTAACAAGATGCTGCATGAAGATCAATGGGTGGTTAATTTTCTGTATACCTACATGCTTTTAAAGCCCGGATTTTCTTCCAAATCTCTGGAGGCATCAATGCAATCCCTCGTCACACGATATGTAGTACCGGGTTACCGCAAATTCCTGGACATTACACCTGAAATGGATAATAACAGTGACAGGTATAATTTTGTAGTTCAACCACTCACGGATATCCATCTGAAATCTTCATTCAATACCGAATTTGAACCGGTAGGCAATATCCTTTACATTTACCTTTTCACTGCCCTGGCCGTTATTATCCTTCTGTTCTCGTGCATCAATTTCATAAGTCTCGCAACGGTTCGTTCCGCCTATCGTGCCCGCGAAGTCTGCATTCGTAAAATTGCAGGATCCGAAAAGAACATCCTGGTCCGCCAGTTTCTGATCGAATCTTCCCTTCTTGCTTTTCTTTCAATGGCACTTGCCCTGTTCATAACAGAGTTTACCCTCCCCGCATTCAACAGGTATATGGGACTCGACCTGCGGCTGTCACAGTTGCTGAATTCCTCCGGAGCATTGCTTGTGATTGGGCTGATTTTGATCATCGGAGTATTTTCGGGACTTTATCCGGCCCTGCATTTTTCCTCATTCAAAACCCTGGACGTCTTACGGAAAAGGCCTCAGCAATTTGCCGGGTGGAACAATTTCCGCACCGGTCTTGTCCTGTTTCAGCTCTTCATTGCCATTGGGGTAATTACAATGACTTTTATTGTATCGGGACAATACCACTATCTGGTTCAGAAGGATCTCGGTTTTGACAAGGAGAATCTGCTGATCATAAGACGTCCGGACGGTCTGCAAAATAAACTGGATGCCTATAAATCGCAAATTACCAGTTTTCCGGGTGTCCTGTCAGTAACCAGCAGCACGAGCATACCCGGAAGTGCATTCCCAAGAATGCCGTATTATCTGGAAGGTTCCCCGATCACCAGAAATTATGCGGCTTCAAGCCTTCTTGTAGGTCATGATTTTGATGCAACATACAGGATCACTATGGCGAATGGCAAATTTTTTGATAAAGCCCATACGGCGGATTCTGGAGTTTGCGTTGTAAATGAAACAATGGCAAGGCTGATGGGCGCCGGCAATCTTGTCGGAAAAACCCTGGTGCAGATTGCGCCGAAGCACAGCGATAAAAATGAATTCAGAATTATCGGCATTGTGAAGGATTTTAATTATGAAGTACTTGAAAATCCCGTTCTGCCACTTGTGATAACACTGCTGCCCGGAAACCCCGAAGGTTACCTGACTGTGCGGCTGCAGGCGGGAGATCCGGAACCGGCCATACGGTATATTAGTACCATATGGGATAATTTTACTTCGGCCTATCCCTTTGTATATTTCTTCCTGGACCAGGACTTAAAAGACAGGTACGATCGCGTAAGGGAAACAGGGAAGATATTTACAATCCTTTCCATTGTGACAGTACTTATAGCCTGCCTTGGTCTGTTCGGACTTATCTCCTATGCCTACACCCGGCGCGGATATGAAATTGGAGTAAGAAAAGCCCTGGGGGCTGACGCCAACGTAATCATCCTTTATGAAATCCGTAAAATTATCAGCCTGCTTCTGATTTCTTCCATATTGGCCTGGACCGGTGTCTATTTCCTTGTAAATACGTGGCTTGCAGATTATTCGTATATTATAGATCTGAATGCACTCTATTTTTTCATTCCCTTCATTGCTGTTCTCATCATTGCCCTCCTGACCGTTTATTACAAAGCCCATTTGGCAGCGCATGCAAGTCCCGGTCCCATTTTAAAATACGAATAGCAGGATACTTTCGGAATTCAGGAAAGCGCACATTGATCAAAGATACCTTGCCCAGTAGAACTGGCGTGGCTCGGCATCGTGGAAGCCAAGGCTGTTGTACAGATATTTGGCATTGTGGTTATCCTCCCTTACCTCCAGGGTCACTTTGGAACAACCCATTTCTACGGCCTTTTCAATGACCTTTTCGATCATCATCCTGCCAAGGCCCTGATTTCTGTGCTCGTGGGTAACAATTACATCATGTATATTAATAAAGGGCTTCACAGTAAAAGTGGCAAAATTAATAAAGGAATTCACCAGGCCTGCAAACCGGTCATCTATCTTTAAAAACAGAATGAGCTTTGAGGGATGGTTTTTCAATCCTTCAACCAGCAATACTTTCTGCTCTTCGGTATAGGGAATCCCGTCGCCCATCCTGTCGCTGATATATTCATTCATCAGGGAAACCAGGGCTGTACAATGTGCAGGATTCTCAAAATCACATTCAACAATTTCAATCCTTTCAGTAGTCATGGCAGAATGATTAGGCATATATTGAGTAATTTCCGAAAATATTAAAAAACTTTGATTTTATATGAATGAGGATTTTCTCGCAAAGACGCTAAGCCGCAGTGAAGAGTTTTGAGTTTTCTTTGCGGCTTTGCACCTTTGCGAGAAACTTTTTACCCGGTATGAGTGAAAGGTTAACCTGTAACGTGAAACATAGCCGAATTTAACTTCAAATAAATATCTTTGTGTCCGTTAATGCACAATGTTTTGAAAATGGAGCATATCCGCAACTTCTGCATCATAGCACATATTGATCATGGCAAAAGCACGCTGGCTGACCGTTTGATTCAGATTACGCATACCCTTTCTGAAAGGGACTTTCAGGATCAGGTGCTCGATGATATGGATCTTGAAAGGGAGCGGGGTATTACGATTAAGAGCCATGCAATACAGATGGAATATGAGTTAGAAGGCAAAAATTACATTCTCAACCTGATCGATACACCCGGGCATGTTGATTTCTCGTATGAAGTCTCCAGGGCCATTGCCGCCTGTGAAGGGGCATTGCTGGTTGTGGATGCAACACAGGGGATCCAGGCACAGACCATTTCAAACCTGTACCAGGCCGTTGATCACGCACTGGAAATAATACCGGTTTTGAACAAAATGGATATGCCCAGTGCCATGCCGGAAGAGGTGAAAGATCAGATCGTGGACCTTACCGGTTGCTCCCATGACGAAATTATTGAGGTAAGTGCCCGTACAGGCATGGGTGTAGAGGCTATCCTGGAACGGATCATTTCCCGTATCCCTCCCCCAAAGGGAAATCCCGATGCCCCGCTTCAAGCCCTGATCTTTGATTCTGTTTTCAATTCCTTTCGCGGTATATATGCTTATTTCAAAATCATGAACGGCACCCTCCGCACTGGTGATCACGTGAAATTCGTAAACCTGGGAAAGGATTATTATGCAGAAGAGATCGGTGTTTTGAAACTGAGATTTGAGCCACAAAAAATACTCAGGGCCGGAAATGTCGGGTACATTATTTCGGGTATCAAGTCGGCGAAAGACGTAAAGGTAGGTGATACGATAACACATTACGACATCCCGTGTGATAAGGCAATTGCCGGGTTTGTAGAAGTAAAACCCATGGTATTTGCGGGTATTTATCCTATTGATGCAGATGACTATGAAGAATTGCGGTCATCCCTTGAAAAACTGCAACTCAATGACGCTTCACTCTCTTTCATTCCGGAATCGTCCGCAGCATTGGGCTTCGGCTTTCGTTGCGGATTTCTTGGCCTGCTCCATATGGAGATCATTCAGGAGAGGCTTGACAGGGAATTTGACATGGATGTGATCAATACGGTACCCAACGTTTCGTACAGGGTGATTACCACCAAAGGGGAATCCATTGATGTGCATAATCCATCCGGATTACCCGATCAGAGTTACGTTGATGTGATTGAAGAACCATATATAGAAGCCGAGATCATTTGCCAGAGCGATTATGTGGGGCCCGTTATGAAACTTTGCATCGATAAACGGGGGGTATTGAAAAACCAGATTTACCTTACCACAAACAGGATCGAACTCAGATTTGAAATGCCCCTGGCTGAAATAGTATTTGATTTCTATGATAAACTTAAAAGTATTTCCAAAGGTTATGCTTCATTCGACTATCATTATACAGGGTACAAGCCGGCAAACCTGGTGAAACTGGATATCCTCCTGAACGGCGATATGGTGGACGCGCTGTCATCCCTTATCCATCGCGATAATGCCTATGCTTTCGGAAGGAAAATCTGTGAAAAACTTCAGGAACTGATCCCCAGGCAACAATTTGACATTGCCATACAGGCGGCTATAGGAGCCAAGGTCATTGCCCGTGAGACGGTAAAGGCTGTCAGAAAAGATGTAACGGCTAAATGTTACGGCGGGGATATTACAAGGAAGCGGAAATTACTCGAAAAACAGAAAAAAGGAAAAAAACGGATGCGGCAAATCGGCAATGTCGAAGTGCCCCAATCCGCTTTTCTGGCTGTATTAAAATTGGATTAAACTTAAAAACTTATCAGTTTACCTGTTCATTTTCTGTTGCTTCAGGAGCCTGGAAACGAATAGCTTCCTCCACTGCCAGGTTAAATCCTTCGAGCCTGTTAACAGCCTGGCCAATTTCATATTCCATGGCTTCTGCATTGCTGTCAAGGGCAGGGGCTTCGAATTTAAGTGAATTTTCTATTGAATTGTTCAATTCTTCAAGTCTGGTGGCGGCAGCCTCAGCTTCCAAGGCTAAAATTTCTTCCTGGCTGGATACACCGGGGGCCACAAAACGGATGGATGCTTCAATTTCACAATTCAGGTTATCGAGCCTGTAGGTAGCAGCCTCGGCTTCCTTTGCCATGGTTGCTGATTTGGCCTCAGCATTTACAGGCATTACATTCATCAGGAAAAACAGTGCGGAGGAGGCCATGCTCATCCGGGCGATCTGGTTCAGGTTCATTTTAGTTTTCATGGTTGCTTATTTTATTTTTTATTTTTTTCTATTTGTTATTGTACATGACATCAACTGTGCCAAACTATATAATTGTCTTATACACAGCGATATAAATAAAAAATAAAATTTGTAATTTCTGTACTGAACCGTTACACCTGGTGTACGAAAACGAACATACCCTGTCAGGGTGGGTATGCCCTGTCAGGGTATCACCCGGATGGACAATTCTTTAAGTTGCTGTTCAGAAATTTCTCCGGGTGAATCAGCCATGACATCGCGTGCAGCATTGTTTTTTGGAAAGGCGATAACATCACGGATCGAATCTTCACCGGCAAACAGGGATACAAGGCGATCAAATCCAAAGGCTATACCTCCATGGGGGGGAGCGCCATACCGGAAGGCCTGCATCAGGAAGCCAAATTGCCTTTCAGCCTCCTCATCCGTAAAGCCGAGTACCTGGAACATTTTCTTTTGCAGGCCTTCCTCATGAATACGGATGGATCCCCCTCCGATTTCCACGCCATTTATAACACAATCATAGGCGTTGGCCCTGGCACGTCCCGGATCGGTTTTTAATAATGAAATATCCTCGGTTTTGGGTGAAGTGAATGGGTGGTGCATGGCATAGAAGCGCTTCGATTCGGGATCCCATTCCAGCAGCGGAAAATCTAAAACCCACAAAGGCCTGAAAACATCCTTTTTCCGGAGGCCCAGGCGGTTGCCCATTTCAAGCCGCAGTTCACCCAGGGCTTTCAGTGTCGGGATTCTTTCACCGGCCATCATCAGGACAAGATCACCTGCCACGGCTCCGGACGCAACTGCAATAGTATGCAGATCGCCGGGTGAGTAGAACTTGTCAATGGATGACTTCAGGGTGCCATCGGAATTATACCGGATATAAACCAGCCCCCTGCCCCCAACCTGTGGTTTTTTTACAAATTCTGTAAGTTCGTCCAGCTGCTTCCGGGTATATTCTCCGCACCCTGATGCGACAATACACCCGGTGTAAGTAGCCTGGTCAAAAACAGGAAAGCCCTTTCCTTTAACATGCGGGGTCAATTCTGCAATTTCAATCCCAAATCGTATGTCGGGCTTATCATTTCCATATTTTTCAAATGCATCCGCGTAAGTCATCCGTGGAAAACTTTCATTGATTTCCAACCCTTTAATGCTTTTAAAAAGGTGTTTTATAAGACCTTCGAAAACATTCAGCACATCTTCCTGGTGCACAAATGACATTTCACAGTCGATCTGTGTAAACTCAGGCTGACGGTCAGCCCGCAGGTCCTCATCCCTGAAGCATTTCACTATTTGCATGTACCGGTCATAACCGGCAACCATCAGCAATTGCTTAAAAGTTTGCGGCGATTGCGGCAAAGCATAAAACTGTCCCGGATTTACCCGGGAAGGGACCACAAAATCGCGAGCTCCTTCGGGCGTCGATTTGATCAGCACCGGGGTTTCCACCTCAATGAATTGCTGGCTGTTCAGATAAAACCTCGATTCAAATGCCATGCGGTGCCTCAGGAGCAGGTTATTTCTCAATGGATTCCTTCTAAGATCCAAATACCGGAATTTCATTCTCAGCTCATCTCCCCCGTCCGATATGTCTTCAATTGTGAATGGCGGTGTGGCTGATACATTCAGGACATTAAGGCCTGTAACCTGCAATTCAATATCACCCGTAGGCATTTTAGGGTTCTTATTGCTCCTTTCCCGGACGATGCCTTCAGCCTGGATTACAAATTCCCGTCCCAGTTTTCTCGCTTCGCTGCATAAACCAGCATTGGATTCCATATTGAAAACCAATTGCGTTATGCCATACCTGTCACGCAGATCAATGAATGTCATGCCTCCCAGGTCGCGCGACCGCTGTATCCATCCGCTCAATATTACATTTTTACCGGAATCCGTCAGGCGAAGTTCCCCGCAGGTATGTGTTCTGTGCATTGCAATTGATGTTGTTTGAAATGCGAAAATAGGAATTAAATTACAATATTTGCCAACGCATCTGGCAGCACCCCTTGAAATCATATTTACAGGAATTGCGGTCAAAAAACGATGAGCATGAAACTTTTCAGTGATGAGTATTTTATGAATGAAGCCCTCAAGGAGGCTTTTCTATCCCTGGAAAAGGATGAAGTCCCGGTTGGCGCTGTTGTGGTATGGAACAACCGGATCATTGCCAGGGCACATAACCTTGTTGAAACCCTGAATGATCCCACGGCCCATGCCGAAATGCAGGCCTTTACGGCAGCGACCAATACGGTCGGCAGCAAATACCTGGATAAATGCACCTTATTCGTTACTCTTGAGCCTTGTATCATGTGTGCCGGTGCGGCATTCTGGACACAGCTCGGTAAAATAGTGTATGGTGCGGGTGATGAAAAAAGAGGATTTACACTGGTGAGGCAGGCTGTTCTTCACCCTCATACCGTTGTCCAGGGCGGAATTATGAAAGCTGAATGCAGTAAGCTCCTGAAGGATTTCTTCGCCCAAAAGAGGGTTTAGGACCGCCTCAGGGGGTTTCCGACAAATCCAGTAATTCCACCTTCCTGAATTCCACATTGTGGCTTTCTGCCTGAAGGGCAATATATCCTTCCTTCAGGAGGGTGCCGTCTGGAACGGGATATCCCTCAGGCTTCATTTCAGGTCCGATCCGGGGCCTTGTATAGGTCAGCACAGTATCCGAACCGATTACATGGTGAATTATGCTGTCTCCCAAAACAATCATTTCAACGGATACCCACTGATCCCCATCATATGTTTTGGAATTTGAATTTGTGCAGTGGCTGGCCACCGGCTGGCCATTTATATCAATATCGGTTCCGGGCGTGCATATATTGAGCGTTGACCTGTCCCCGTCACCAAGCCCCCCCAGGAATTGTGCCTCAATTGACACGGGAAAATCCTGATCGAGGCCCATGCTTTCGGCGGATTGGGCATGCAACATGACACCGCTGTTGCGCACGGCCCATCCGGGACCGCCCGGGCGTTGCGCGCCGACAAATCGGTATTCCAAACGAAGTTTGTATTTTGAGAATTTCCGGTTGTAAAATATGTGCCCGAACTCTCCCCGAAAGCTATCAAGCTTGTCATAGGAAACCTTAAGAATACCATCCTTAACACTGAAGATATCCATGTAATTGTCATTCAGTGGATGTCTGACAATCTTCAAATCCCATCCCGTAAGATCTTTGCCATTGAACAGGGATATCCATTCAGACTTGTCGGATTTTTTGGCAGCCGGCTGGCAGGCCAGAACAATACTCAATAAAAACAAACCTATTCCTGGTTTCATAGACAGTATGTTTAGCAACATAAATATACTGTCAATTTTTGATCAAATCGTAGTTTATTGTTAAAAAATCGTGAACGGTGACTCGTGACACGTGATTAATTACTCACGACCGCACGACCCCAAGTCCCATGACCGCACGACCGCACGACCGCATGACATTCACAAAAATTGCTTGTCCTTTCCCAATTTAATCTTACCTTTGATAAGGTACCTGATCTGCTGAATGTTGAAACAACCGGATTTTACCATGATTATTGATACAAAAAGAACGATACTCAGACAGAATCTCAGCAACTTCATAGCCACCATAGTTTTCGTTTTGCTAATGGTGCTGCTGCTGTTCATTCCCTTTTCAGATAACCTGATCAGCGGATTGGATAACAAGCTGTTGGCGATCTTTATGGGTATTTCCTATGTGATTTATGCGTTCTATAAATCGTTCCGGAATTTCAATTATATTTATTTCAATGACGAATCGGACAAGATCGTACTTCGTTATTTTTCTCCCAATATCTTTACATCAAAAAAGAATTCCATCGAGATACCGAAACGAGAATTTGCAGGATATGAATTACAGAGTTTCTTTTTAAGGTACAGGGAAAAAATCATACTTCACAGGCGCATGCCCAAAGGAATTGCCAGGTATCCTGCCGTATCGATCACGGCACTTAGCATGACTGAAAGGCATGAAATGCTGTTATCACTGGAAAAGCTGAAAAAACAGAAAGGGTTGTAGGAAAATAAGCTTGCTGTTGTCGTCCACCAAAGCTTTACAACGGTGGTTATACTGATATTCAGGAATTGCGTTAAATGGAAGATTCGGATCAGCTCAGGTACAAAATGGGCATTGGCCTGATCCCAAAGATCGGACCCGTGCTGACAAAGAGGCTAGTGGCTTATTGTGGCAGTGCCCGGGGCATTTTCAGTGAAAAGCGGTCGGCGCTGTCAAAAATACCGGGTATTGGGGAAAAACTTGCAGATTATATCATCTCCTATCGCAATCTTGATGTGGTGGACCAGGAAATTGAATGGATCGCCAAAAACGGGGTTGAGGTGCTTTTTTATCTTGATGAGGATTATCCTGAACGGCTTAAGCAATGTGAAGATGCCCCGGTCATCCTGTACCTGAAAGGACATACCCGGCTGAACCGCAACAAAGTGGTCAGCATTGTAGGTACCAGGAATCCGACCGATTATGGGCGTGATCTTACACGTGATCTGACGGAAAGCATAGCCTCCAGCTACCCGGATATTCTCATTGTAAGCGGCCTGGCATATGGCATAGATATATGTGCGCACCGGTCTGCCCTCCGTAATAACCTGGATACTGCAGCTATCCTGGGACATGGTTTATCCTTCCTCTATCCCTCCGTGCACAGGGAAACGGCAACACAGATATCCCGGCAGGGAGCCCTGATAACTGAATTCATGCACCATGAAAAACCCGAATCGGTCAATTTTGTAAAAAGAAACCGGATCATTGCCGGTCTTGCGGATGCCACCATTGTGGTGGAATCGGGCGAACAGGGCGGAGCCCTGATCACTGCAGATATTGCCAATTCCTACAACAGGGATGTATTTGCCATCCCCGGAAAAGTGACTGACAAATATTCCACCGGATGCAACAGGCTGATCAAAAGCAACCGCGCTGCATTAATGGAAAACCTGGCTGACCTTGAATACCTGATGGGCTGGCAAAAACAGGATAAGATGCCTGATGGTTACCAAAAGGCACTTTTCGTGGATCTGGATGAGGGGGAGACCCTTCTCACCAACCTTCTGAAAGCAAATACAAGCCTAACGATCGATCAGCTGGCACTGCAGGGAAACATGCCGGTCAGCCGGACTTCATCGATCCTTTTGAACCTTGAATTCAAAGGGCTGGTAAAATGTCTGCCGGGTAAGGTATTTAAATTGGTGTAGAAGGATTTGGTGATTGGTGATAGGTAATACCGATATTCCATTTGCAACTATTATCTTTGCCTTCTTTTAGGTAACCATATGCCTCCCGTCTTTATCGACACGCATGCCCATTTATACCTGCACGAATTTGATGCGGACAGGGATATGGTCATCGAAAGTGCTCTTCAGAGTGGTGTTAATAAAATTTTACTTCCCAATATCGATAGTTCCAGTATTGATGCCATGAACAGCTTGTCATGCCGTTTTCCGGAGGTTTGTCATCCTATGATTGGGCTCCATCCAACCTCTGTAAAAAAAAATTATGCAGATGAATTGGAGCTTGTTGGGCAGGCACTGAAAACGAATTCATACTGTGCCATTGGAGAAATCGGAATTGACCTCTATTGGGACAAAACCCATTTTAAAGAGCAATGCCTGGCCTTTGCACGGCAACTCGATATTGCCTTACATTTTGGCTTACCGGTGGTAATTCATGCACGGGAATCATTCCATGAAATTCTTGAAATATTGGAAGGATACAGGAACAAGGGACTAACCGGCGTATTTCACGCATTTACAGGTAGCCTGGACATTGCAGAAAAAATTATATCCCTGGGATTTAAAATGGGTATTGGCGGAATACTTACATATAAAAAATCACTCTTGCCGGAAGTAATCCGTGAAATCGATCTGAAACATCTTGTTCTTGAAACCGATTCTCCCTACCTGGCGCCGGTTCCTTTCAGGGGCAAACGAAACGAAAGCAGTTACATACCTTATATAGCGGGTGCTTTACAGCAGATCAAGAATACAACCCTTGATGAAATCTCACAGGTTACCACGAATAATGCAATTCAATTATTTCAATTAGATAAATATGTCCGATCATAAAAAAACATCAATCCTGATCATCTATACGGGAGGTACCATTGGCATGGTTCAGGACCAGGAGACCGGTTCACTGAAACCATTTCGTTTCGATAACATCCTTGCGGAGGTTCCCGAATTAAGAAAATCCGGGTTTAACCTGAGCTCCTTTGCTTTTAATCCTCCGCTTGATTCTTCCAATATCAATCCGGATACCTGGGTTAAGATGGCGATCCTTATCGGGCAGAATTATGAGAGTTTTGATGGCTTCATTGTACTGCACGGGACTGATACCATGGCATACTCTGCTTCAGCACTCAGTTTCATGCTTGAAAACTTAGCCAAGCCGGTAATTTTTACCGGTTCCCAATTACCAATAGGTTCAATGAGAACGGATGCCAAGGAAAACCTAATTTCCTCCATTGAAATTGCAGCTGCCACAAAAGGCAATGAGCCTGTGGTTCCCGAAGTGGGCATATACTTTGAGAATAAACTCTACCGGGGAAACCGCACAACCAAAAATAACGCGGAGGATTTCAATGCTTTCCTTTCAGGCAATTACCCTCCCCTGGCAGAAAGTGGGGTTCATATCCGGTACAATTATAATCTGATCCGGTATCCGGACAAAAAGAAATCTCTGATTGTCCACAAACACCTCGACAATAACCTGGCAATCCTTAAAATATTTCCGGGGTTCAATAAAGAGGTCACTGAATCGGTATTTCATGCACGCGGATTACGGGCTGTGATCCTGGAATCCTTCGGCGCCGGAAATGCGCCGGAGGAAAACTGGTTCCTCGAGTGCGTGAAAGATGCGCTCAGTCGCGGTCTCATAATCCTCAACATAACACAATGCATCTCAGGTTCAGT
>Ga0105092_10000079_pt1 | contig 43967 bp, 30 predicted proteins | sample PPLLak2March2015_FD_87021 | JGI IMG/M metagenome (GOLD analysis project Ga0105092, IMG submission 87021) | Freshwater sediment microbial communities from Prairie Pothole Lake near Jamestown, North Dakota, USA - PPLs Lake P7 Core (1) Depth... | ecosystem: Environmental > Aquatic > Freshwater >... | reverse complement strand
GCCAGATTAAGGCCCGCTACATAGTTCCCGGTACAAAGCTTACGGGGCATGTTGGTTTCTCCTCTGGGAACTGACAAACTGACAAACTGACAAAACTGACAAACTGACAAACTGACAAACTGACAAACTGACAAACTGACAAACTGACAAACTGACAAACTGACAAACTGACAAACAACCCTGTTAGTTGTCTGTCAGTTTGTCAGTCTGTCAGTTCACAATTGCTCCATCAAAATCACGCCCCTGGGGCACTCGAACTGGCACAAGCCGCAGCCCTTGCAGTAATCGTAGTTGAAAGAGTATTCGTCGCCGCGCCGGGCGAGGACGGCTTCCGGGCAGTTGGCCCGGCAGATGTCACAATGGGTACAGCTGCCGCAGCTGAAACAACGGCGGCTCTCTTCCAAGGCTTCCGCGTCGCCGGGGCGCTCTTCCAGTCCGAGTCTCACTTCGTTAAAGTCGAGCAGCCGCTCCTCCGGATTGCGGAGCCGAGCCTCCCGCGGCGGCACTCGATTGAATGCGCTGAAGCGCATCGATTCGAGAGACACCGTTTCGGCTTCAGCCGCAGGGAAGAGGTCTTCGCCGGCCAGCAAACGGTGAATGTGCCAGGCTGCCTTTCGGCCGCTTCCAATGGCGCCGGCGACGGTCCCTTCGTTGGTTTGCAGATCGCCACCCGAAAAGATCGGCGCGCCGGCGAGGCCGAGCAATTGTCCATTCTCCTTAATTTCTGTGCCTTCCGGAAAGATAGAGAGGTCGGCCGACTGACCGGTCGCCAGGATCAGTCGGTCGCAGGGCATCACCGTTCTTCCTTGCGCTCCTTCGGCGGGGACCGGCCTGCGCCGCCCGCTCGCATCCGGCTCTCCAAGTTTCATCCGCTGACACAAGAGGCTGCCTCCCTTTAAGCTCAGCGGAGCAAGCAGCTCGGTGAGGCAGACACCTTCTTCGAGAGCCTCTTCAATTTCCTCTCGGATGGCGGGCATTTCGGCACGGGTTCTTCGGTAGACTATTTGAACCTGTGCGCCCAGGCGCCTCGCCGTTCTGGCCGCATCAATCGCGGTGTTTCCGCCGCCGATGACAACGACCCGCTCTTGATCAAGCCGCCGTTCGCCCGAGCGGTAAGAGTCAAGAAAATCGATGCCCTGCATCGCCACAGAAGGGTCAAAGTCGCCAGGATTGAGGCTGCGAAGCTCTTGGAGGCCCGTAGCGATGAAGATGGCGGAGTATTCTTGCGACAGCTTCACCACGTCACCTTTGCTGACGGGTTTGGCGGTCTCCGCCGTCACTCCCTGGGTCAGGATGAGCTGAATCTCCCGATCGAGGACATCAGCAGGCAGCCGGTAAGCCGGAATCCCGTTCCTCATGACTCCACCCAGGGACGGCTGGCTCTCCAGGACGTGCACGGCATAGCCAAGGCGCCCCAGATGGTAGGCGGCGCTCAACCCTGCCGGCCCCGATCCGATGACCGCCACTCGATCTCTGAAACTCTTCTTTGCGGCGGGCGGGGGAGGATTGGCATGATCCGCGACATACCGCTCCAGTTCCCGGATATTCACGGCCTGGTCGAAGTCTGACCGGTGGCACGCTTCCATACAGGGAGCTGGGCACACCCGGCCACAGACACCGGGGAAAGGCGACGTAGCATGAAGTAAGGCGAGGGCCTTGTCCAGGTCATGTTCTCGAACGGCGGCCACAAATCCACGGACGTCGTTACCAGCCGGGCAGCCGCCATTACACGGAGACTGGAGTTGCCTCTGTCGGGGTTGTTGGGTCGCCCATGTCCCTGTTTTGATGGTCGGTAGAGTGCCGGAGGCGGGGTCGAGAATGCTCAGGGTGGCTCCGGGCATCCGGATTGGAGGCTGAGGCGAACTGACGCCGACCGGATTGGGCAGGCTGAGAACGCACTCATAGGCGCGGCGGGCCGCGCTCAGGTTCGGTCCCAGGAACCGCAGCTCAGCCAAAGCAGCCTCGACTGCCGAAAACTGTTCCCCCAAAACCCGAGCGGCCGCTCCCAGCATTGTTGTGTTGACGATGGGTGTCGTCCGCGTTCCCAAATTGTTTTCGATGGCGACCGCGTTGGCGTCTACACATGCGACCCGATAACCCGGAAAGAGGTGGGCTACCTCCTCCGGGGAGCGTGGTGAGTTGAGGACGATCCATCCCCCTGGTTTGAGTCCCGTGGTTATCCTCTCATCAATTAAGGTCCGCTCCAGGACGATGACGTGGTCCGGTTCGTAGATTTGATTGCGGCAGATGATCTCTTTGCTGTCAATCCGGACAAAGGCGCGTACGGGCGCGCCGGAGCGTTCAGCAGCATAGACGCCGAAGGCCTGGGCGTACTGATCCTGGAGAAAGTAGGTCATCGCGACCAGCTTGGCAAGGGTGACGCCACCCTGGCCTCCGCGGCCAAAGATCACAATTTCAATCATGGCTCTCCGCCAGTGTTGGAAGGGCAATTCGAGGTTGGCTGTGGCCCTGAATACTGCCACTAAATCGCTGGCTTAACGCCTTCATACACCGGCCTTATTCTAATTCAAAATGCAGGTTATTGCCCGCCCAAATTTCCCTAATGGACGACAGGGACGACATGGGACGGCATGGACTCAGTGGACAGTGGATCGGTCCACTCCGTCCACTCCGTCCATGCCATCCATTAGTAACGCGGCTCCGTGCCCCCCGGCGGGAATTTACTCAAAGTGTGGGCGATTTGACTCAGAATGGGGACAAGCTTTCAACCGGATTCCTTGTTTCTTCACGATTTGTCCGGCCCGCCCGCCCGGGCATCGGAAATGCAGGTGGGTTAACGGGGGTTTTGTACCAAATGTGCGCATGGAGGATGGATGAAGGCAATGAACAGACTAATCCTGCTGGGCGATGAGGCGGTGGCCAGGGGGGCGATTGACGCGGGGATCAGTGGCGCTTACGCCTACCCGGGCACCCCTTCGACTGAGATCTTCGAGTACATCCACAGTCTGTCGGCCCGCGACGATTTGGGGATTCATGCGCGCTGGTCGACCAACGAGAAGGTTGCGTACGAAGAAGCCCTGGGGATGTCTTATGCCGGTCGTCGCGCGGTTGTGTCTTTCAAGCACGTCGGTCTGAATGTCGCCGCCGATCCTTTTATCAGTTCCACGATTTCGGGAGTGCACGGCGGCTTGTTGGTTGTCGTCGCCGACGATCCCTCCATGCACAGCTCTCAAAACGAGCAAGATTCCCGCTTCTTCGCCAGGTTTTCGCAAATCGTGTGCTTTGAGCCGGCGGATCAGCAACAAGCCTACTCGATGGCACGCGAAGCGTTGGACCTTTCCGAGAAACTGGAAATACCGGTCATGCTCCGGCTGGTCACTCGGCTGGCCCATAGCCGCTCGATCGTGGCGCTGTCCGAGTCTCGGAAACAGAATCGCGCCTCCTACTGCCCGGACACATCTCGGTGGACCCTGCTGCCCTCCAATGCCCGAAAAGGCTTCGACCGGCTGCTCAACAAGCAAGCTGAGCTGCGGGCTTTTTCCGAAGAGCACGGAGCGAACAAGCTGTCGATTTCCGGGAAAGGGAAACCGGGAATCATCGCTTCCGGCATTGCTTGCGGCTACGTGCACGAGGTGCTCGGAGATCGCCTGGCTGAATACAACTTCCTGTCTATCGGGGTTTACCCGCTGCCGGCGGACAAGATCAAGCGGCTTATCCAGGCCAGTTCCGAGGTGTGGATCATGGAAGACGGCTATCCGTTGATCGAACAGCAGTTGACCGGAGACGGTCTCCACACGGCAGCGCGGATCAGAGGCAGGATGAGCGGCGATCTTCCGCGAAGCGGGGAACTAACGCCGGATCTCGTCAAGTCGGCGTTCGGCATGGAGGCGAGTCACGGTCTGACCCTGCCGGGTAGCGACGCGGTAGTGAAGCCGCGCCCGCCCCTGTTGTGCGAAGGCTGTCCTCATTCCGACACTTACGAGATTATCCGAGAAGCCACGCGGACGTACCCGGATGTCCGAATCATGGGGGACATCGGTTGCTACACTCTCGGGTTCTATAAGCCGCATGAGGGGCTTCACTCCTGCATTTGCATGGGAGCGAGCATCGGGATGGCAGCCGGAATCAGCCACGCAGGTTTCAGCCCGGTCCTTTGCGTGATCGGCGATTCCACCTTCACCCATTCGGGCCTGACCCCTCTTCTTGATGCCGCGAGAGAGAATACCAATATCAAGGTTTTCGTGCTCGACAACAGTATTGTAGCCATGACGGGCGGCCAACCGACAATGGTCACAGATGAGGCCGTGGTGCAGATCGTGGCGGGCCTTGGCGTTCCGCCCGAACACATTAAGGTCATCAAACCTTTGCCCCGAAGCCTGGAAGAGAATGTCAAGGTGGTGCGGCAAGAGATTGAGTACCGCGGCCTTTCGGTCATCATCTCTCGACGCGAGTGTGTGACCTATTACAAGGAAATCAAGACGGCACAACGCAACCGCGAAGGAGAATTGAGATGAAGCAAGACGTGCTGCTGTGCGGCGTCGGAGGCCAGGGCATTCTCTCGATGGCGTACGTCATCGATTATAGTGCCATGGAGGCGGGGTATTCGCTGAAACAGCCGGAGGTCCACGGGATGTCGCAGCGTGGCGGCGCCGTGCAAGCCCACATCCGGGTGAGCGACAAGCCGATCGCGAGTGAACTCATACCGCTCGGCGAGGCTGATTTGATTGTTTCGTTGGAGCCGCTCGAATCCTTGCGCTACCTGCGATACCTGTCGGCTGAGGATGGCTGCGTGATCACGGATATCACGCCCTTCGTCAACATCCCCGACTATCCTGACCCGTCGTCGATCTACGGTCAGCTGTTCCAGCTGCCATCGGTCCTGCTGGTCAACGGTGCGCATCTGGCTCGTAAGGCCGGCTCTCCCAAGGCTCAGAACATGATCGTGCTCGGTGCAGCGTCTTCTCGCCTCCCTTACTCGTCGAGCGTGCTGGAAAAACACGTGACCGAGCTGTTTGCGCGGAAAAGTGAACGGCTTGTGCATGTGAACCTGAATGCCTTCCGGACAGGCTGCGCGGTTTCTCAGCTGCATCAGGTGCTCAGGCAGGCGGGTGTCTCCGACAGCTTGATAGCGCGCGTTTTGCCCTGGCTGGATTTTGAGGCTTGGCCGGTTTCTGACCGTGTTGCCGAAGCTTGGCTCGAGTTCTTCCAGAACCCGGCTGCCTGCGCTGCGACCGAACAGCTTTGGCAATCCCGGTCAATCTTGCCGCTTGAGGAAGACGCCCCCCGGAAGTTGCTCGAAGGGGTGTAAAAGCCCCTCAACGTGAACGACCCGGCCCGTGCCACCTTCGCCGAACGAAAGTGGCCCCGAAATCTGTTCGGGGTCGACCAGCTAGGCAGATCGCACTTACTTGTGGTACCTGCAACCTGTTTGCTGGTCGACCCCGAACAGATTTCGGGGCCACTTCCGTTCGGCGAAGGTGGCACGGGCCGGGTCGCTCCGCAAAAACGCTGCGCTTGCGGCTCTGTGGATCTGCTTATCGTGCGGCTCTTTCCGCCCCGTCGCACTCCGGCATGACTCCCGATTTCTGCAGAGTTCCGCCCTGGGCCGACGCCGGGTCGAGCGTTAGTTCGACTCGCAGCCACCATCTCGGCTTATCGACGATCTTGACGGGGATGTTCTGCAGCGGGCCGCTGGCGGGGAACCAGAGCACGAAACTGTGTTCTTCCTTTGTTTTCAAGTTCGTGATCTCGAACTCCGCTTCGATTACGTCCTTAAGTTTCCATCCGGGGGCCACGTATTCCCTGTGTAGCTCCAGGTCGGTCAAATTCAATTTGTAGGCCTTGGCGCTGTAGAGATAGGTGACACTGGGTCGATATGCCGACCACTTAGGAGTCTTGCGGTTCAGCCGGCTGGAGATGTCTCCGACGAGGGCTTTCACTGCGGTGAGAAAGCCGTAAGGCGCCGGATAGGAGAATTGCGTTTTCTTCAACAAATGTGACCGATCCGGAGGACCGGCTTTGAGCCGCCGCCGGTATCCGCACTCCACGGCCGCCGGCTGCGTGTAGTTGAAATCCTTCTTCTCAGCGAAGATATGAACAGTAGAGGACGCCTGCTCGGGGGTTACCCGACTCATTATCGCGTCATACCAGAACGTTTCCTCAGCCTGATCCTTGGAGGCGCTGCTTCTGACTTCCCCGAGCGATTCCTCACTTGAGTGGCGCATGAACCCTTCGAACGTGCTGGCCAGAAGCACGCCTCCTTCGTTGACGGAAACGCCGTTCTTCCACAGAGCCGATTCGCGCCCGTAGCCCCATCGGTTGATTTTTCCAGGAACGCGACTAGGGTTAGAGCCGAACAGGACTTCCACCGAGTCGGTGATCTGCCCGCCCGCCGCCTTGTCCTGAAAAAGAGCGATGGTTCCGCCGCCCACGCCGTCGCGCCCGACCCAGAATAAAAGGACTCTGACTCGTCCCGCCATCGTGTACCGGAAGACGCGCCACTGCCCTGTCGGGGTGTCGGCCCCAACGGCCGGTGCCCCAAGCATAGCGAGCAACAGGAAGAAGATGCTGACTCTGAACCGCATTAGCATTTGATTCTATCAAGCCGGCGCGTGCTTGTTTAATGATCTGCCTGGAGTCGCGTTCCCGAGCCGCGCGGCTCTGGAACGCGACTCCAGCGAGACCCCTTACCTCACTGCCACGCCGGTTTACAAACCGTCGTGCTTGTAATACTCTTTTGACTTCCTGCCACACGGGGCACTAACGATCAGATGAGAGTCCTATATTTCGACACCTTTAACGGCGTCGCGGGCGACATGATTTTGGGTGCGCTGCTCGACCTGGGTCTACCCCTTGACCACCTGCGTTCGGAGCTCGGGAAGCTGAACCTGACCGGATACGAACTGCGGGCCGAACCCATCGAACGGGGAGGGCTGCGGGGAACGAATTTTCATGTTGTTGTTCCCGATGAGCATCATCATCACGGTCATCATCACAACCGAAGCCTCAACCAAATCGAGAATCTCATCCAATCGAGCTCTTTGGCGCAGGCGATCAAGGAGAGGGCGGTTCTGATCTTCCGGCGTTTGGGCGAGGCGGAGGCCAAAGCGCACAACACGACTCTCGATCACGTCCATTTCCACGAGGTCGGCGCGGTTGACGCCATTGTTGATGTCGTCGGGGCTTGCATCGGCTTTGCGCATTTCAAAATCGACCAGTTCTACACGGCTCCGATCCACCTTGGTGGCGGGACAGTGACCTTCTCGCATGGCACGTGGCCGGTTCCCGCCCCGGCGACCGCTGAGCTCGTTCGGGGGTTCCCCACAGTGCTCGGCACTGCACAGGCGGAGCTGACCACTCCTACCGGAGCAGCGATCGTCAGCACGCTGGCGAAACCCTCCACCAGCCCGCCGGCAGCAGACTATTCCCGGTGGGGTTTTGGAGCCGGAGACCGTGAAATGCCGGGCATCCCCAACATGCTGAGACTAATAATTGGGGATACTCTTGCATCCTCCTCGCCGGCCGGTCATGCCGGGTCGCAGGAAGAGGAGATCGTTGTTCTCGAGGCGACGATCGACGACATGGAAGCGCAGGTTTTTGGGTATTTCATGGACCAGGCTCTGCGCGAAGGCGCCCTCGATGTCTACTACACTCCGGTCCAAATGAAGAAGAACCGGCCGGCCGTGTTACTCACGGTGCTTTGTTCGCAGCAGCAGGAAAACAGGATGGCCGGGCTGTTGTTCCGAGAGACAACGACCCTTGGGGTTCGCGCGACAAGGACAAAGCGGTGGGTGGTTCCCCGAGAGATCAGGGAGGTACCGACCGAGTTTGGTCCGGTGCGCGTCAAGGTGGCCCGCTGGGAAGGGCAGGTCATCAACGTCTCCCCGGAGTATGACGATTTGAAAGCGATTGCGGAGAAGACAGGAGAGCCTCTGAAATCACTGAGGAGGCGGGTACTGGAGCAAATAGGGAAATTCGAAGATTATGAGTAAGACGTTCTACCTGACGACTCCTCTTTATTACGTGAACGCGGCTCCTCATGTGGGCCAAACCTACACCACCGTAATCGGCGATGCCATTGCCCGCTATAAGCGGATGGTAGGCCAGCAGGTGTACGCACTGGCGGGGACCGACGAACACGGACTGAAAATAGAACGGGCCGCCCGAGAGCAATCCGTGACGCCGCGGCAACTGGCCGACGCGAACAGCCAGGTGTTCCGTGAAACCTGGGAAAAGCTGGGGCTTCAGTACGATCACTTCATCCGCACGAGCGAGGAACATCATGGCGAGGCAGTCCAGGAACTGTTCCGCAGGATAAAGAAGAACCGGTTCATCTACCTCGGTGAGTACCGGGGAAACTACTGCGTCAATTGTGAGGCGTACGTCCAGGAGGATCAGAAGAGTTGCCCGGATTGCGGCGGGCAGGTCGAGTCGTTGTCGGAAGCCGCCTATTTTTTCAAGCTCTCGAGCTTTCAGGAAAAACTCCTCGCCTTTTACCAGGACAACTCGGATTTCATCGTTCCTTCCACCCGAATGAACGAAATAGTCAGTTTTGTCACAGGAGGATTGAGGGATATTCCGATCACCCGGACTTCTTCCGAGTGGGGCATCAAGGTAGCCGACGACGAGAAGCACGTCTTCTACGTGTGGTTTGATGCCTTGACCGGATATCTCTCGGGCGCCGGCTTCCCGCATGACATGGCGCGGTTTCGGAAGCTCTGGCCGGCCGATGTCCAGCTGGTCGGAAGGGACATCCTCCGCTTTCACGCCGTCTATTGGCCGGCCTTCCTCATGGCCGCCGGACTCGAGCCGTCCCGTCGCATCGTCGCGCACGGTTGGTCGGACTTCGACGCTGAGAAGGGCGCCGGGTCCCAGGGTGAACCCATAACCTCGGCCGAGCTCACGGAGCTCCTTCCCGCGGATTACGTCAGATACTTTATCCTCCGGGATACGCCGCTCGGCGGAGATCGGCAATTCGCCTACCCGGCCCTCATCAACCGGGTCAATGCAGATTTGGCCAACGATTTCGCCAACATCAGCGGCCGGATCCTCAAAATGCTTGAGAACTATTTCAACAGCGCCATACCGGAGCCGGGGGATGCGGAAGGCGGCGAGGAAGAGCTCAAGCGGTTCAGCAAGGAAACAGTGCAGCTGTACAAGAACCACTTCGATCGCCTGCACATTAACAAGGCGCTCGACAGCGTTTGGGAACTGATTTCCGTGGTTAACAGGTACGTCATGGCAAATGAACCGTGGGTACTCGCCCGTGATAGATCCAAGAAAGCCCGTCTCGGGACTGTTCTCTATAGTGTGGCCGAGACGCTGCGGGTGATTGCCACACTGCTCGGACCGGTGGTTCCGGACGGTTCGATGGCCATTCTGAAACAGCTGGGCGCCGGAGGGGCCGCTAAGGATCACAAATTGGGGGGCCTGATTTGGGGGGAGCTCAAGCCGCACACTCGGATAGGCCCCGTGGAACCGGTCTACGCCAAGGTGGATCCGGAAGAGTTCAAGACGAGACTGGCGGCGAGACGCGGGCAACAAGAACAGGTCAGCAGCAAATTAGAAGCGCCGCCTGTCGAACAAAAACCGCAGGCACAATCCGGCGAAATCAGCATCGAGGATTTTGCCCAAGTGGAGATGAGGGTCGGGAAGATCCTCGAAGCGGAACGCGTGCCCAATTCGGATAAGCTGGTGAAGCTGCAGGTCGACATTGGCCAGGAGACGCGCCAATTAGTGGCCGGGATTGGGAAGGCGTACCCCCCGGAAACGCTGGTGGGCAGGTTTGTCGTGGTGGTAACGAACCTGAAGCCGGCGAAGCTGATGGGAGTCGTTTCAAACGGAATGATTGTAGCCGCGTCTCATGGCGGTGTCCCGGTGCTCGCGACTTTCACTGAACCGGTGGTTCTCGGCTCCCGGTTGAAATGAGGACACTGACAAACTGACAAACTGACAAACTGACAGACTGACAGACTGGCAACTGACCAACTGACCGACTGACCAACTGGCAAAGTGAGACTGTTGTAGGGTGGTTAGTAGTCAGTTGGTCAGTTGGTCAGTTGGTCAGTTGCCAGTCTGTCAGTCTGTCAGTTTGTCAGTTTGTCAGTTTGTCAGTTGTCAGTCGGATAGCTTTCAGATGACTTTCGTCGATTCCCACGCGCACCTGGACTCGGAGGACTTTGCGCCCGATCTGCCGGAGGTCTTGCAGAGGGCAAGAGTCGCAGGTGTCGATCGAATATTGACGGTAGGCTGCCTGACGGCAGAATCGGAAAGTGCTGCCAGGGTGTTGGAGCTGCTCGCGAGTCAACCGGATCTGCTCGGGGCCGCCGGCGTTCACCCTCACGACGCAAAATGCTTCACGCCTGAAATGGGTGAGAAACTGATTTCGCTGCTGGCGCATTCGAAAATCGTGGGACTCGGTGAAATCGGGCTCGACTTCCATTACGATTACTCGCCGCGCGACCAGCAGCGCGACGCATTTCGACAGCAACTGCGGATCGCGCAAGCGCTGCAGAAACCCGTCATTATTCACACACGGGAGGCGGACGAGGAAACCCGCCAGATCCTGAGCGAGGAGCTCCAGTCTGCGGCAGCCGGTGTTCTGCACTGTTTTACCTCGGATGAGAAGACCGCCGAGTTTGCGCTGGGCTTGGGTTTCTACATCTCCTTTGGGGGAATTATCTCGTTTCGCAACGCCGACAGGTTGCGGGCGATTGCCCGGCAGATTCCGTCTGATCGCCTGCTGATCGAGACGGACTGCCCTTACCTGGCGCCCGTCCCGTATCGGGGAAAGCGCAACGAACCCAGCTTTGTTGTCAGGGTGGCGGAGGTGTTGGCGGGTGAAAGAGGAGTGTCAGCCGCCGAGATCGGGGAACAGACGAAAGCCAACTTCAACCGGCTGTTTGGCCTCTAAACCAGCGGTCCGGTTTTGAAGTGACCGGGCGGCTTAGGCTATAGTAACGCGGAAAGTAGAGAACATGGCACTTGGGTCAGTCCTGACCGCGAAGGATATTTTCCGACTGGTTGAGCGAGACTTGGTCAAGGTGGAGACCGAGCTTCGCACCCATTCGCACTCGCGAGTCTCCCTGGTAGGAGACATTAACCAATACGTTCACGAGAGCGGGGGAAAGCGGCTCAGGCCGGCCATCCTGCTTCTTGCCGCCCGCTTGTGTGGCTATGAAGGAGCGCCGGCGATCAAGCTGGGCGTCGTCGTCGAGCTGATCCACGTTGCCACCCTGGTTCACGACGACATCATCGACAACGCTTCGTTGCGGCGCGGCCGCCCTTCCGTCAATAACGTCTGGGGCAATTCGATTACGGTCCTGATGGGCGACTGGCTGTACATGACCTCATTTGGACTGGCCCTTGACCTCGAGGATTTTCGGATCCTGGAGCTGCTGATCGACATCACCCGGAAAATGGTTGAGGGCGAACTGCTGCAGCTGGACCAGAACGGGCGCTCGGACATTTCCGTGGCCAAGCAGCTTGAGATCTGTCACCGCAAGACGGCCTACCTGTTTGGCGGTTGCGGCCGGCTGGGCGGAATGCTGGGAAAGGTCGGCCCGGAGCTGGAACAAAAAATCGAGCAGTACGGCACTTCGCTGGGCATGGCCTTCCAGCTCATCGATGACCTGCTCGATTACACCTCGACTCAAAGCGTTCTCGGAAAGCCAGTCCTCAAGGATCTGGAGGAGGGCCGGGTCACGCTTCCCATCACCTACCTCATGGAGCGTGCCACCGCTCGAGAGAAGGAGTTCGTTCGAACCGTCATCAGGGACAAGGATTTCAGCGCGGAAAACAAAAGCAAGATCATTGAGCTGGTCAATGTCTACGAGACGGGGATCGAACTGAAGCGACTGGCAGAAAAATATGCGGCAGAGGCGAAGGAATGCCTGGCCGGTTTCCCCGATTCGGTCTACCGGGACGCTCTGCTTAGAATCCCCGACTTTGTCACCACGCGGGAATCATAACGGACTACCACGGACATACTTGGACATACACGGACTAGCACGGACCGGCACGCACTAGCCCTGTCCGTGTTTGTCCGTGGCCTTCCGTGCCCTTACAGCGGCGGCTTGATGTCTTCCACGGTGATTGGTTCGTTGGAAGCCGGCTGACTGATTAGCAGTTGGTTATTGTTTTCTGAAGGCCCGGTTGGCTGGTAATTTGTCTCGAAGTCGGCCGCCGGCACCTGTTTGAACACTTCGCGCATGAAATCGATCCAGATGGGAAGCGCGAGAGTGGCGCCAAAGACCCGGTTGCCCAAAGACTTCTTCTCATCCCGTCCTGCCCACACGCCGGCGGTTAGTTGCGGGACAAATCCCACGTACCAGCTGTCGGTAAAATCGTTCGTCGTCCCGGTCTTTCCGCCCATCGGGCGTCGGAAGCCCTCTCCCGCCGCATGGACTGCTGTAGCGGCTGTCCCGTGCTCGGGTACCTGTCTCAACATGTGGACCATCTTGCCGGCTGTCTCCGGCGAGATGACTTCCTCGACCCGGTGCCGGTGTTCCTCAAGCGTGACACCGTTGTAGTCTTCGACGCGCTTGATGAAGTAGGGTTCGGCCCGCACTCCGTTGTTCGGAAAGCTTGTAAAGGCGGAAGTAATCTCGAGCAGAGTGAGCTCCCCGGCGCCCAGGGCGACTGGAAGGTAGGGAGGGAATCCCCGGTGGATGCCAAACCGGTGGGCGACGTCGATGATCCGTTTGATCCCCAGCGCATTGGCCAGCCGGACGGTTGGGACGTTACGCGACTGGTACAACGCCTGTTGAATCGTGATCAGACCCTTGTATTCTTCGTCCTCGTTGGTCGGTTCCCAGAGGCGTCCGAGGCCGTCACGAAAGCTGATGGGAGCATCCAGGACGGTGTCAAAGGGGGAGTAGCCGCTCTCCATAGCCGTCACGTAAGTGAACGGTTTGAAGATGGAGCCAGGCTGTCTTAGCGCCTGCGTCGACCGGTTGAATTTGCTGTATCGGAAGTCGAAGCCGCCGACCATGGCTTTGATCGCACCAGTCTTGTTCTCAATAGCGAGAAGTGCGGCCTGGGCTTCCGGTACCCGGTCGAGGGCGACCTGGAGCGTCCTTTCATTCTGGTTGATCTTCACGATTGTGAACATCGCTACATCGCCGGGGTGAAGCACGTCGTTGACCCGTTTTTTCCCGGTCCATGCTATGTCGTCCACCCCGAGAAGCGCGGTGTAGCTGCCCATCTTCACCTGCGCCTGGACGGGTCCTGACTGCATGATGACGCCGGGGACCATCAGCCCCTCATAGAAGATCTCCAGCCAGTCGGGGTGACGATAGGTGCTCGGATCCTGGCCCTGCTCGATCGGTCCGCGCCAGCGGCGGCGTTCCCGATCGAAGCGCTTTAACCCTTCTCGGACGGCCCGGTTGGCGGCCACTTGCATGTCGTAATCAACCGTGGTGTAGATCTTGAGACCGCTCTTCCAGATCTCGTCCGCGGTGTGCTTCTGCTCAAGGTTGATGCGGACCCATTCGATGAAGTAGGGGGCGGGGCCCGATTCGAAGTTCCGTCCCTGGACCGCGATCGGCTCTTTCAGGCATTTCTCATAGGTCGCCGGGTCGATGAACCCCTCTTTGAGCATCCGAGGGAGGACGTAGTTATTTCTCCGTCTGAGTGCCTGGTCCGGATGATTAATCGGCGAATGCCGTTCGGGGGATTGCACGATGCCGGCCAGCAGGGCGCATTCCGCTACCGTCAGGTCCTTCAGTTCTTTATGCAGGTAAAAATCCGCGGCCGCCGCAAAGCCATAGGTCCCATGACCCATGTAGATCTGATTGAAGTAGATGGTGAAAATCTGCTCTTTGGAGTAGGTCTTCTCGATCTCTATTGCGTACAGCATGTCGGTGATTTTGCGCTTGAGAGTCCGATCCCGACTGGTGAACTGCAGCTTGCTCAGCTGCATGGTCAGAGTCGAGAACCCTTTCCGCTCGCCGAAGGCGACGTCGCGGAACAGCGTCATGAACGCCCGGCTAAAATCGATTCCGGAGTGGCGGAAAAACTGCGAGTCTTCGGCGGCGAGGATCGCGTTCTTCAAGGGCTTCGGTATCTGGTCGTACGTGACCAGGATCCTCTTCTCCGTGGCAAATTGCCCGAGCACGCGGCCGTCGGCGGCATAAACGTACGAGACGACATTAGGACGGACTTTCTGAAGCTCATCTACCCGCGGCAAATCGATGGCGTAGCCAAACATGAGTCCCAGGGTCATGCCGATTACAGCCACACCAAGAACAACCAGGGCGTACGTGGCCCAGAACAAGGAATAACGCTTTCGCTTGCCGCCCGCCGAATTCTTCATCGAGATCATTCTACACTACCCCCTCCGCAGATTTGGTCGGAGTTGGGGTTGCATTTGAAGTGCCAAAGAGGCAGATACCAACACAGCCGCAAGCGCAGCGTTTTTTGCGGAGCGCGTCGGGTTCGGGCCGTTATCACGCTCGTTGGGTGATATAACGGCACGAACCCGACGCGCCCCGCAAAAAACGCTGCGCTTGCGGCTCTGTCTGCTTTAACACACACGCGTGTTCGGGTCGACACGGCCCCCGGTCTTACGGTCAAGCGGATTCAGCGTTTAGAATGATTCTGACAGGAGGGTTTACTGAATCGTCTCTTTAGGGCTTTGCTGCTGCGGCCGGAGGAAGCGCCGGCGGTTCTAATGGTGGCCGGCTATTTCTTTCTCGCGTTGGGCTGTGTCAGCGTCATCAAAGCACTGCAGTACACGCTTTTCCTGAAGAACATCGGTGTTGACTGGCGGTTGCCGCTGCTGTACATGATTTCGGCCGCCCTGTCGGTTCCGGTCGTGCTTCTTTATCGCGTGCTTGCTCGTCGCGTGTCCCATCTCGCCCTGTCGAGCGGCACCCTCTTTTTCTTCCTTCTGACTTTAGCCGGCACATGGCGTCTGCTTCAGGAGCACAGCTATTGGGTTAACTTCGCCTTCTTTCTTTGGGCGGGGCTTTTCGCGTTACTCCTGCCCACGCTCGGGTGGGTAGTCTCCTACGATCTCTTTACGGCACGGGAGGGAAAGCGGGTTTTCGGGCTTCTCGGAATGGGGGGAATCCTGGGGGGCGCGGCCGGAGGGTACTGGACGTTTTTCTGGAGCGACCCGTCGCATACCGGTCAATTAGTGGAACAGGTTCTCGTCAACCTGTTGCTGCTGCAGGTTGTGCTCCTGCTGATTCACCGCTCGCGCAGGCATAAGGCGCGTAACCCGATCCGACCCTCCTCGAGCTTGTCCGGAACGGACGACGATCGTCAAGATGAAACCCAGGCGCCCTCCTCGAGGGGACTGCTCGCTTCTCCCTACCTCCGTTGGATTGCCGGCCTTGTTTTCATCTCAGGCCTGGCGACCACGGTCATCGATTTGCATTACGTCTGGTTCCTGCGCCGTCATCTCGCCTCTTCGCAGGATCTCACGCAGTTCATCAGTGGTTTGTTGGGAAGCATGTTCCTGGTCTCGGGCTTTTTTCAGCTGTTGGCCACCGGTCGTCTGCTCAATCGATTCGGGATTCCGGTTGCGCTGATGGTACTGCCAGTCGGTTTGGTGAGTGGCTCGATCCTGGCGGTAGTGGCCCCAGGCTTCAGCCCGGCGGTAGCCCTGAAGGCAATCGACGGGTCCTTGCGACCTTCGCTTCATCGGACGGCCGTCGAGGTCTTGTATGTGCCGGTCGCCGGGCAAGGGGCAGTCACCGTCAAAAGCCTGGTGGATCTTGTCATTTTTCGCCTGGGCGACGCAAGCGGCGCGTTCGTCTTTCTTATTGGTCTGACCGTTTTGGGCGGCTCTGCCCGAGTGATCCCGGTTCTGATCCTGTTTGCGGCCCTCGCCTGGGCATTCCTGGCCTGGCGGACCGCCGGCGCCTATATCGAAGATTTGCGGTCAAGCGTGCGCCAGGCGGCTCGCAGTCGCCGCCGGCTTCACCTGCAGGATTTTCGGTCGGCTGATCTGGTAACGGAACAGCTGCGGGAAACGGACGGCTGGCGGCTGCGTGTTGCTTTGGATCAGCTGGCCACCTCCTCGGAGACAGAACGACGTTCTCCAGCCCCGCGCCCTGTTGCCGCGGAAGAGATGCTGGAGTCCCACATATCGGGACTCTACACAGCTGTCCCGCCCTGGTTTCCGATGGTCGCCAGTCTCGTTTCCCATCCGGATCCGGAAACCGGCGCCGCCGCCTTTCATTTGTTGGTGCGGTACGACCCCAAGGGCTATCTGCGCAGACTGAAGAAGGAACTCCAGAAGGACGAATTGCCCGACACTGTCTACCTGGTTTATCTCGCGAACTACGGGGACCAGCCGGAGCGGGTCTTGGAACCGGCCAAAGTGCTCAGATGGAGTCGGGAGGTGCGGGGCATCCAGGGTGCGGCATTGGCAAGGATTATGGGACGCACGGCAGACCCGGCTTATTTGCTGGTGCTTTCCGAATGGTTGCACAGCCCGGATTCGGAACTGCAGAAGGGAGCCGTGGAAGCAATTGGCCACTTCGGCGATGAGAGGTTCTGGGAGACACTGGTTTCCTTTCTCCACGCCGGGAGAACTCGCCAGTCCGCAAGGATCGGGCTGGCCAACTACGGGGCCGACTCGATTGATCGCCTCATGGCCCTGCTCAGGAATCCGGATGTCGATCTGGGGGTAAAGCGGGAAGTGCCCTTGATCCTGGGTCAGATCAGGACTTCGGCGGCTCGCGCGGCTCTGATGGTCGCGCTTTTCTGGCCGGATCCGGTCGTTTCTTTTCGGGCTCTAAAAGTGTTGAATAAGACCCGCGCGTACCGGGACCTTTCCTATTTGGAGGCCTCTTTCGTCCCTGTTCTGATGCAGTGGGCTCGGCAGTACTACCAGGCTCGAAATCTGGAATCCATTATTCCCAGCGGGCCGGATCGCGGGAAAGAACGAGCGGGCGGGTCACGTGAAAACACGCCTGCCTGGCGGCTGCTGCAAAAGGTGGTCAGGGAGCGCCAGAGCTGGAGTGTCGAAAAGATCTTTCGGACTTTGGACCTGTTCCTGCCGCGCGGCGAAGGCTTTCTTTCTTACCTGGCCATGGACGACCGAACGCTGGTCCGGGACAATGCCATCGAGCTTATCGACCTCCGGCTGAAGGGTGACGCAAAACAGGTATTGATCCCGATCTTCGGAGAGAAGGACCGGAGGGAACAGGTCAAGATTGGGAGACGACTCTTTGGACTGCCGGCCGACAAAGAATCGGTGATACGCGAGGCACTTTTCGATGCCGACCCGTTGGTCCGGTCGTCGGTTCTTGCCGTGGTGGGCGCGGAAAACTTAATGGGACTGGTTGACGAGGTGCGAAACGCCAGCCGGGATTCAAACAAACTGGTCCGTGAGACGGCCGAGTTGGTGCTCAGGAATTTGAGCCAGGTCGCGGGTTGAGAGATGCGGGTGACACACAGTGCTGACGACCATCGAGAAGATCTTCCTGTTGCAGGACATTGAGTTCCTAAGTCAGGCATCGGCCGACCATCTGGCTCTGTTGGCGGATCTGTTCGAGGAGCAAACGGTCCCTGCTGGACGGCATCTTTTTCGACCCGGGGCGCCGTGTTCCTCATTCCAGCTGCTGCTGGAAGGCCGGGTCGAATTGGAGAAGAGTGGAGAAGCCGGCGAGGTCATCGAGCGGGGCCCGGTCAACTTTTGGGCCTGTCTTGCCGGCCGTCCCGGTACTCTTGGTGCCAGATGCCTGACCGAATGCCGTTTGCTCGTAATGCCGAGCGAAGACCTGCTGGATGCGCTCACAACGGAGCCCGGACTCAGCCTGGCAATCCTGAAGTATCACGCCCAGGCGCACGGGGTGTGAGGGGGAGCATTTCTGGGCTTTGCTACGCGACCCCCAAGGGGAATAAGCGCGCAAATAAGGAGCTCTGCCCCCGTAGGGGGCGGATGTTTATAGTAAAACCGGGGTGGAAAGCAAGGCGCCCCAGCGGGGCGCGATGTTCCGCGTCGTCACGGAACATCGCGCCCCGCTGGGGCGCCTTGCTTTCCACCCCGGTTTTACTATAAACATCCGCCCCCTACGGGGGCAGAGCTCACTTTTTTGCTCGCCCCAGCCCGTCTGTGGTAACTTCGATCTATTCCCCTTGGCCTCTGAAGCGATGTTGCGAGCTGTGCGGGCTGGGTCGCTCCGCAAGAAGCGTTGCGCTCACGGCTCTTTGGGCGCTTCAGAACCATTTGACTGGATGACACCTGAACGCTGGAACAAAGTTAAGAGTTTGACTCAAGAGGCCAAACAACGGCGTGCCGACGACCGGGAGGCCTATCTCGAGGCCATTTATCAGGCTGACCCTGCCCTTGGTCTGGATGTCATCTCGCTCATGGAACCGGATGAGACGGCCAGCTCAGTGGGGCTCATTCAGAATTCGGGCCAGCAGGAGCTTCTGACGGCCGGTGACCAGGTCGGCCCATACCAGATCGTATCCCTGCTCGGTCAGGGCGGCATGGGTCGTGTCTACCAGGCAAAAGACCCGCGCCTGGGACGTTTTGTAGCTCTTAAGTTCCTGCCTGAACAACTCGAGCGTTACCCTCATATCCGGGCGCGCTTCCTCCAGGAGGCGCGGGTTGCGGCCGCGCTGGATCATCCATTCATCTGCAAGATTTACGAGATTGGAGAATACGGGGATCGCAAGTTCATCGCCATGGAGTATGTCGAGGGCGAGACGCTGAGCGAGAAACTCGAGCGAGACCGGCCCAGTCTGGCGGAGACGATCAGGCTTGGCGTTGAGATAGCGGACGCCTTGGAGAAAGCCCACCAGAAATCGGTAATTCATCGCGATCTCAAGCCGCAGAACATCATGATCACCTCCGAGGGCCATATCAAGCTAATGGACTTCGGCCTGGCGCGGAGAGTCCTGTCGAATGGAGACACCGAAGAATCGTGGCGGACGACTCTGGGTGCCGGAAACCTGCTGGTTGGAACTCTTGCGTACATGTCTCCAGAGCAGTTCCAAGGCGAAGGTGTAGATCACCGATCGGACATCTTCTCGTTCGGCATCATTCTTTACGAGCTGCTGACCGGGACTCACCCTTTCCGCCAGCCCACCAAGCTGGAGACCGCGAACGCCATCGCTCGGAACCGGCCCGCTCCGTTCCCCGAATACTCGAAAGTTCCAAAAGATCTCCAGCGCGTCGTCGTAAAGATGCTCGAAAAAGAGCCGGACGGTCGTCACCAATCGGTGAAAGAAATCCGGCGCGATCTGATCGATGTTCAAAACGCGTTGCAATCCGAAGCCGCCGACCGTGAGCGGCCGCCCGCCAGCTGGGTTTCTTTCGCCGTCGTGGCGAGTGTGGTTGTCCTCGTGGCGTTGATCCTCTATTGGGTCAAGCCCTTTCGTGACACTCCACCCAGTCCGCTGAATACGGTTCCGCTCACCAGCTATCCGCGCCAGGAGCGTTGGCCGTCATTTTCCCCGGACGGGGAGAAGGTGGCATTCGGCTGGAACGGCGGCCCTCAAAACAACTTCGACATCTACATCAAGGCAGTCGGGTCCGAGGACCCCACTCGTCTCACGGTTAACTCCGCCCAGGACATGTACCCGGATTGGTCGCCGGACGGCACGAAAATCTTGTTCGCCCGCCTGGGCGCAAGGACGGACCGCGAGAACGGCTTGTTCGTGATCCCCGCGAACGGTGGCCGGGAGACGCAACTCCGCGAAGGAGAATTGAGGGATCCGGATTGGTCCCCGGATTCGCGCCACATCGCGTTTACGGCCGTCCCAAAGCCACCAGTTGGCACCTCCCGTATCCAACTGTTGTCGACGACTGACCTGAGGGAACGTCAGATTACCTTCCCTCCCGGGAACCTCAGTGATACGAACCCCGTCTTCTCGCCGGATGGCCGTTTCCTTGCCTTCGTCCGGTGGACCGGCCAGGAAGCGGGTGACATCTACCTGCTCGACATGGAGACTCAGCAGGCCAGGCGGCTGACTTCGCGTAACCGAGCAGTCTTTGGCCTCGCCTGGGGAGAAGAATCGCGCGACCTCATTTTTGCGTCAAACGACGGTCGAGAGGGACGTGTCTGGAGAGTCCCGGTCAGGGGCGGCGAGCCGGTGGCGACGGAGATTACCGCCGAGATCCTGTCTCTTTGCTTCTCTCCAAAGCGCCACCTCCTGGCCTATGAGCAAAGTTTCAACGAACTGAATATATGGCGGATGCCTGGCCCGCGGTCGACAGAACGGGCTAGAGCGCCAAGCCGGCTGATCACATCAACCCAGGCCGACCTGAATCCGGACTACTCCCCGGACGGCAACAAAATCGTCTTTTCCTCCCGGCGGACAGGGAGCTCGGAAATCTGGGGGAGCGACGCCGAAGGCCAGAACCTGGTGCAGCTCACCTCGCTCGGCCTGCACTCGGGGACTCCCCGGTGGTCTCCCGATGGCCGCAGAATCGCCTTCGATTCCCGTCCCGAAGGCGACAGCGACATTTTCGTCATGGAGCCGAGAGGCCGATCGCCTTTCCGCCTGACAGACGACCGCGCGGACGACGTGATTCCGAGCTGGTCGCGCGATGGAAAGTGGATCTACTTCAGTTCGGAGCGGACCGGAAAGTGGCAGGTCTGGAAAGTATCACTGGACGACGGTCAGACTGTCCAGGTGACTCACAACGGCGGCTGGAGTGCGGCAGAGTCCCCCGATGGCCGTTACCTGTACTACCTGAAAGCCCCTTATTCACCGCTCTGGAGGATGCCGCTTGCCGGCGGTCCGGAAACTGTTGTCATCAATGAGCTGATATTCTGGCCCAACTGGAAGCTCCTCCCCGAAGGGATCTTCTTTGCGAAGGATCACTCGTTTTTTCTCATCGGCTACGATGGCGATGGCCGCCGTCTCTTGAGCACGGTGGCGCGCGAGCCGGATTGGGAAGGCCCACAGTGGATTGCGCTCTCGCCCGATCAGAAGTGGATCGTGTATTCGAGCTTCGACCACGAAGTGCGCGACATCATGCTCGTGGAGAATTTCCGGTAGCCCCGATTTCCTTTCTCATTTCCTTCGCTGCACTTGCCCCATAAGCGCTCACTCAACTAAACTCGTTAGGAACTTTTTTTATGAAAAGGTACAGGAGACCCATGAAAATGCGATTAACAGGCGGAGTTACCCTGTTGCTTCTTATCACGGCACTAGTAACTGTCCCGCTGGTTGCGGCCGATGCAAAATTGTTGGTGAACTGCGTGAAGGAGTCCGGAGAACCCATCGCCGATCTGGTGGTCATGGTCCACGAGATCAAAACCAACAAAGTCGCGCAACAGAAGACCAACAAGAAGGGCGTGGCGGAGGTCAAGAAACTGCCCGAAGGCGTGTACCGCGTCTGGGCTCGCACCGAGGGTTTTGATCCGATCCTGGTCGAGTTCTTCGCGCTGAAGGCCGGCGACACGAAGACGCTGGACCTGAAATTCAAGCCCGGCGATATGAACAGGAAGTTCTACTTCGAGGACCCGGAGACGCTTAACGCCCAGGTAAACCAGCTCTTTCAAGACGCAGTCGGTCTCCTGCAGAAGAACCAGTTGGAGGCTGCGATCGAGAAGCTGAAGCAAGCCCTGGTGATCAATCCAACGAGTCCCGGCGCCCGTCAGAACCTGGCTCTTGCCTATGCGAACCAGCAGAAATGGGATTTGGCCGAGCAAGAAGTCAAACAGGCGATCGAAGACACCCGGGCTTTGAAGTTGACCGCTCCGCCCGAAAATGCGAAGGCGTACGACGACATGGAAGTGGCACTTCAGAAATTCCTGCAGTCGGTTCCTGCCATGAAGATCCAGCTCGAAGCGGATGCCGCTTTGCGGGAGGGCAAGAATGAATTGGCGGTCGCGAAACTCGAAGAGCTGACGAAGATAGCGCCCGATGACCCGGCGATGCTCTACAACCTTGCGCTCGCCCAGGCCAAGCTGCGACGGTTCGAGGACGCCAAGAAGACCATCGAAAGGGCGTCCACGTTAAAGCCGGACGACAAGAATATCCAAGAGCTCAAACGGCTGCTCGGTGAGAACGAAAAAGCCATTATTCTTCAGCAGTTGCAGCAGACGCTGGCGGCTGGCGACGAAGCGATGAAGGCGGGCAAGTACGATGAAGCCCTCGCCAAATATCAGCAGGTCCAGGCAGAAGCACCTCCGGAAATCCAGGGGGGCGTTTGGGCAGGTATCGCGCGAGCGCATGCCAAGCTAAATCAGGAACCGCAGATGGTGGAGGCCTATCAGAAGGCGATTGCGCAAGGCAAGAACAAGAGCCAGTATGCTCAAGAGCTTGCTGACTATTACTTCACCAAGGATAAGGTCCAGGAAGGCGTCCAGGTGCTGGCTGACGTATACAAACAGGGAACCGAGCCTGTGGACCAGGCCTTGTTTGCCGCCGGTGCCGGGTACATGAAGAAAAACAAGAAAGCCCACGCACAGGCGCTCTTTGAGGAGACCCTCAAGGCCAACCCGGAGCATGCCGAGGCTCAGTACGAGATGGGGATGATTTACTTCTACGACCTGAAAGATCCGAACCGAGCCAAGACCGCACTAACCAAGTACACCCAGGTCGGCAAAGACGCGGCTCACCTGGATTCGGCCAAGGCCGTTCTGATCGTCATCGAGAAGACTGCGAAGCCAGCCCCCGCAGCCAAGCCGGCGCCGAAGAAGAAGTAGAAAAACAGAAGTCAGAAGTCAGAATAAAAACCAGAACTCGTCGAGAACGTTCTAGTTTTTTATTCTGACTTCTGACTCCTGACTTCTGACTTCTGTTTTTAAAGAAACGGGGGCCCCTCAATTTCCCTCGGCAATTCAGGCAGATCGAAGGCCTGGCGCACCAGGTTCCTGATTTCGAACAACTCCCCTTTCCCGCTCGGCGCCAGCGTCGCCAGTTGCAGACGAGCCATGTGGTTCTCCAGCCATTGACCGACGAAAACGCCAGGAACCCGCAGTCTTCTAGCCGGCCAGATGATCTTGTCCGCCACCAGCCGGCAGCGATTCAGCTGCCCGAAAGCCGTGATCGGCTGTTCGTTGAAAGTGCTCCTCGCCACCGACACGATGATTCCCCCCGACAAGACCGCTTCCACCGACAAGACCGCCTCGACCGCATGGCGGTAGACGGCATCCTCGGATAAGCCTTCCATCGGAACGCCGTTTTCAAGAAGCGCTTTGACAAGCGAGCGGGTAAGCAACTTGTAGCCGCTGTGGAAATCGGGGAATTCATCGATCAGCAAAGCAAACTGGAGATTCAGCGGGAGGCCGTCCAGGGCGGCGCGGTACTGGAGGCAATCGATCAGCATCCGGTCGGCGAGTTCCTCCAACTCGCCGCGCAAGTACCCCATTGGGTGATGGCGGCTGCTTCTGCGGCCGAGGACCAGGAGCCGATCGTGTTTTACCTGGGCCGAAATGCTCTGGCAGGATCGGATGAAATTCGGCAGTTCATTCGGGAAGTGGTCGCCGTCCTGGTCGACGAGAAAGAAGTAGTGAAGGGATTCGTTGCCGAAAAGGCTCGCCAAACCTTCCAGCAGCGCTCCGAGCTTTCCCCTGTTCCTCGCTGATACCACTACTGTCAGGCCGTACTCGCTCTTAAGCCTGCGAGCCACTTCAGCCGCCGGGTTCTCTCCGTCAACGCTGATACACACGCGCGCCGGGTCTCCAACCTGATGCCGGCAGCCGAGGGCCGTGTCGGTGAGCAAGTCAGAAGCCAGTTGGGTATCGGTTGCCGAAGGGAAATAGGCGGGAATGATAACTCCGCTCGATTCTCGCAGGACGTCGACAGCTCGAAGGTATTCGGATTGCATCTTTTGGAGATACAGGTGTAGTCCAGTTTGCGCGAAACTGCAAGAGGGACCCCAGGGCCGAGACTTTAATCGGTCGGATCCGACCAATCCGTCGCATCCGACCGATTAAAGTCGTGACGCGCGGCTGCGCTTCCACTGAAAGATCAGCTGACGCCCGTCCAACTGGGCGGGTCGCTGGCCGGGAAAGACTCTTCCGAAGCTTCCAGAACGATATCCTTGGGGCTTGGGCGTACTACCGAGCGCTGATCGGTGGCAGGCCGACCTGAAGACAGCCCGCGGTACAGAAAATACGCTCCTGCAAGGCCAAGAATCCAGGACAGGCGTGACGCTTTTAAGAGGGCGAGCAGGAGAAGGGAGCCTCCCACCCAAAGGGACACTCGCTTCCCCTGGTCACTTTGCTCGGATGTCCGCAGATAAGCTTGCATTTCTTCGAAGACCTCCAGAACAGAAATCTATTAGTACCAGTCAACCAAGGAATCCGGTCGAGTACAACAGGAGCGGGCAAGGCATGTTGAGCCCGCTCCGGTGAGCAAATCAGAAAACGAGCTTCAACAGGAGGATGAACGGGGTCAGCAGCAGTGCCCCCAGCGCGACCAGAATCAAAATCGGCAACAGGATGACACCGATCGGCAGGAGAACGGCCAGGACAATACCGCCCGCGACCAGTCCGAACACCAGTCCAATCACTCCCTTCAGCAGGCCAATACCCAATCCAATGCCGAGCTTCAAGACCATCAGCGCGAGACCGAAAACCAGGAACACGGCCAGGGAAACGCCCACAAGCCCTATACCGGCAATCAGTTCGAACATGCTTCTACCCCCTCCTTATAGCAGCGAATACGGACCGGCCACCTGAAAAGTTCAGTAGAGGTCCTGCACGAATTTTGGCTAGAAAACTGGTATCAGACGGGAATTTGAGTTAAAAAGTGTAGCGTTCAAGAATGGAGAGCAAGATGAGAGTAAAAACCTGTGTTTCTCTGCTGGCTGTCGCGCTTTTGCTATCTGGGATCGTTCTGGCTGCTTCGCCTAAGGTTCAGCTTAAGGAAGGGAAGTACCAGGTCGACGTAATCGTCAACGGAAAGCCGTTCACGACTTACCTGCACACGCCCGATCCGGCCAAGGCTTTGATTGCGCCGGGAATTGTTCAAACCAAGCCGGTCCTGCATCCGGTCCTGAGTCCGTCGGGCATCCCCATGACCCGCGCTTATCCGTTCGCGGACGTCGCCGGTGAAGCTCGCGACCATCCGCATCACATGGGTATCTACTTCACCATGGATCGCGTAGGCAGCGATGCCAACAACTTCTGGGGGAACAGCAAAGACGCCTCGCCCGCGATCAAGCACGTCAAAATCACGGGCAAGAAAGAAGGAAACGGGTCGGCCACTTTGAAAACCGTTTCCGACTGGATCGGCAAGGACGGGAATCCGGTCGTGAAAGAAGACCGGGAAATGGTCTTCATAGTCATCGACCCTTCGACCTATGCGATCGACTTCAACATGTCGCTCGAGCCCGTCTCTGGCGAGGTTTCATTCGGAGACACCAAGGAGGGCATGTTTGCTTTCCGCATTGCTCAATTCCTCACGGAGAAGGCGACCGGACGGTACCTGAACTCCGAAGGCGGGGAACTGGAAAAGGGGGTGTGGGGCAAGCGAGCGAATTGGGTTCGTCTGCAGGGAGAGACGGACGGGAAGAAAGTGGGCATCGCGATTCTCAGCCACCCGACCAGCACTAACTCGCCTACCTACTGGCACGCGCGCGGATATGGCTGTTTCAGCGTGAACCCCTTGGGTCAGCTCGACTTCCAGAAAGAGCTGAAAGTGCCCGATCCCAAGCCCTTTGACTTGAAACTGAAACCGGGCCAAAAGGCGTGGTTCAAGTACCGGGTGGTTGTCTACGAAGGCGATTTCGGGAAAGACAAAGTCGACGCGCTCTACCAGGCGTACGCGAAGTGAGGACATAGCCAGACGCAGCTGGAGTCGCGTTAGAGAGCCGCGCACGCAGTGGAGGGCTGCGGAGCTCTTGTTGCGAAGCAGCCTGGAGCGGAGTAAGCGGGCCACCCATCGAACCGTAACGGCGCGATGGGTGGCCCGCTTACTCCGCTCCAGGCTGCTTCGCAACAAGACGCTCCGCAGCCCTCCACTGCGTGCGCGGCTCTCTAACGCGACTCCAGCTGCGTCTGGCTATGTGGTCGGCCCTTCAGGCCTCCGATGGTGCACCCCCTCACCTTGTCACCTTCTCGCCCTGTCAGCTTTTCAACTCACCTTAAACCTCGACACTTCCCTCTTCAGCTGGCCGGAGACTTCGTTCAGGTGAGCGGTCACGCGGGTGAATTCGTGCAGTGAGGCGGCGGCTGCTCGCGCCGACTCTCCCAAGTCAACCATGGCTGCCGCAATGTGGTGGGCGCTTTGGGATTGCATCTGGACCCCGTCGTTCACCTCGTCGAAGCGCGGTTTAAGGCCTTGTACCCGATCCAGGATGCGGCCAAAGTCGGACTTGATCCGTGACGTCTCCGATATGGACGTGTTGACCTGCGCACGAAATCTTTCCATCTCCCGGCCCCCGGTGACGACGGTCATCTCCATGTCCTCGACTGCCCGTTCAATGTGAGCGGCGGCAGCGCCGGTGCGTTCCGCGAGCCGCCGGATCTCACGGGCGACGACCGAGAAACCCCGCCCGTACTCGCCCGCTTTTTCCGCCTCGATCGCGGCGTTTAACGAGAGGAGGCCGGTCTGCTCGGCCACCTTGTTCATCATCTCCACGACCGAGCCGATGTTGCCCGCCTTCTGCTGGATCACCGAGAGTTTGGCCGAGATTGAAGAAGAGGCGTGATCGATGTTCTGCATGGTTCTCTCAATCGTCGCCAGGTCCTGCCGGCCAGACGAAACCATGCAGGCTGTTTCGCTCGCGGCCAGGGCCACCTCCGACACGGTCCGGGCCAATTCCTTCGAGCTGGCGCTGATTTCCTGCGCCGCGGAAACGACTTCGTTGGTGGAAGCCGATTGTTCCGTCGCGGCTGTTTCCAGCTCTGCGGCAGACGCTGCGATGCGGGAGGCAGCCTGGTTGACCTCGATTCCTGAGTCCTGGAGCCGGCCGACCAACAGGTCGAGGCTGCCGGCCATCGAGGAGATAGCGGCCAGGAGGCGCCTGGTCTCATCATGGCTTGCCCGGCCTGCGTTGCGTCCGAACCGCCGGGTCCGGATCCCCGCCAGAGAGTTTTGCGCGGCCGCCAGGTCGCCGTCTGCTATGGTGCCCGCCACGCCGGCCAGTCTTGTCACCGGGCTGGCGATGCTCCGCGCGAGCAGTACTGCGCAGAAAACGCCAAGGCACAGAAAGGCGGCGAAACTGATGCCGGAAACCAGCATCGATCGGCGAATCTCCTCATTAAGAGGTCGGGCATCAAAGAAAGCCAGGAGCGCCGTGGCTGTCTTTTCGTCGGGAAGGCGCTGCACGACGAGAAGCCGGTTTTCCGAAAGCCGGCCCAAGGGCGGCGCGCCGCTGGAGACCGCCCTAATGTCAGCGAGAAGAGCCTGGTCCCTGATCTCCCCCTTGTCCGACATCCCGCTGGCCCAGACATCCAGCTTGATCCGTCCTGCCGGGTCTGTCAGCGCCGCTCGCAACAGTCCGCCCTTGCCGACAATCGAGCGGAGAAGCGCGGATCGGCTGACGCCGGTTGTGAGTTTTACGACGGAATCCGCCCGGTACCCGACTTCGACAATCCGGTTCCGGTCGATGCCGGACACCCCGGCATACTTGAAAAGTGCGCCGTCGACCTCTCTCGGCATGGTCCGCTGAACATATTGGCGACCCTGACCGTCGAGAAGCTGGCGGAACTGGTAGGCCTGATCGGACGGTGTCGGCCGGTCCGGGAATGTGAAATCAATCTCCTCGATGTTTCTCAGGTAGGCGTGGCCTTTGCTGTCGGTGATCCAGAACTCGTCAACCACGCCTCGAGCGGCCACGTTTTTCAGCCGGTCCTTTATCTCGGCTGGCGATAGGCGTGCCCGGTTTTCTGCGATGTCGACCAGGTGGGCTGTGAGCAAAGCCTCAACCAGCAGGTGAGAGCCCACCATGTCTTCTACTCTTTCCGGCAGGCCGACAACAAAATCGTCTGTCGCCTGAAGTATTTCGATGAGGTTCTTCGACTGGTCGACCGATTGATCCAGAAGCGACTTGCGAAGCGCGCGGATCGTGACAAAGCTATTGGCAGCTAAGGCAATTCCGAGAACCAGGCTGAAGGAGAGAATGAGTTTCGTTCGGAGTCTCATTTTTCACACCTTCTCGGTCGCTACTCGTCGGATCACGCCTAGTTCTCCGATCAGGAAGTGGACCAGGAGGAAGGCCACGAGGTAGACCCCCGAAATCGCCGCAAAAACAGGGGTGTATGAAAGCGTCTGGACCGCCCAGCCAATCACCGGCTGAGTTGCAGCCCCAGCCACACTGCCCAGCGCTCCGCCGAACCCGGACACACTCCCAACCACCCGTCGGGGGAAGACCTCTGCGGGCAAAATGATGTTGCCCCAGGCGGCGTGGCCAAAGCTGATTGCGGAAACCAAAACCAGCGCCACGGCCCAACTCCCAACCTGCGTAACCATGAGGCAAAAAACCGGCATCAGGCAGGAGATGACCAGCATGGTCGATTTGCGCGCTCGATTTAGAGACCAGCCGCGGGAAATCAGGTAGCGGGGAATAGCGCCGGCAGCGATGTTGCCCAAGGCTGCAACGGCATACGGGATCCAGACGAATTTGCCGAGGTCCAGGAGGTTAAAACCGCGCTCCTGCTCGAAGTAATTCGGAATCCAGAATGCGAGGAAGTATGAAATCGGATCGGTAAAGAACCGGGCCGCAATGCAGCCCCACGTCTCCTTCATCGAGAGCAGTGTGCGGATTGAAACTTTGGTGCCCGTCTCGATCTCTTCCTTGTCACCAGCGGTGATCAGCGCCTTCTCGGCCTCACTGATATTGGGATGAGCCGCCGGCAGCCAGTAAAAAAGCAGCCAGATAGCCACCCATACAAACCCAATCGCGCCGGTGACGACGAAGGCCCAGCGCCAACCCCACGTCAACGCCACGAAAGAGACAATCGGGAGAGCGAGCATGTTCCCGATCGCCGTTCCGGAGTTGAAGATCCCGATCGCCAGGGCCCGCTCCTTCATGGGAAACCATTCGGACACCGCTTTCACTCCGCCGGGGAAGTTAGCAGGTTCTGTTGCTCCGAGCAGGAAGCGGAAGAACGAGAAATGGAGAACACTTCTCCCCAGGCTGTGGAGTATCGTGACGATTGACCAACCGCTGTGAAAGAGGGCGAAGCCGCGACGCGTTCCCAGGCGATCCATCAGCCGCCCGCTGACCGCGTACATGACGATGTAACTCACCAGGAAAGACGTGGTCATGTATGAGTATTGGACATTGTCGAAGTTCAACTCCTTCTGAAGCGTCTTCGCCAGAACGGAAAGGGTCTGCCGATCCAAGTAGTTAATAATCGAAGACGAGCAGAGAAGGGCCACGATGTACCAGCGCAGATGCCGAATCCTCAGTTTGCTCATGATGTTCAGCCGAGGATATACAGGGGCCGGAGGGGGCGTCAATAGAGATGCGGAGACGCTCTGGGGAGCGCAGGTATCTTGCCTGCACCGGCGCCGCAGGCATCCTGCCTGCTTGTGCCTCTCCGGAACGGTCGTGCCAATCCCACAAGCAGGCAGGATGCCTGCGCTCCCAGGGTCTGCTATCCTTGCCGCATGTCACTCTCTGGCGCCGAACGCATCCGGACAAGTTTGAATCACCGACTTCCCGATCGCGTGCCAATCGACTTCGGAAGCACGTCGGTCAGCGGCATGCACGTCAGTTGTGTCGCTGCCCTGCGCCGGCACTATGGTTTCGAATCAAAGCCGGTCAAGGCGATCGACCCGGGGCAGATGCTGGGCGAGATTGACGAGGAGCTCAAGGCGGCGATCGGGATTGACACCGAAGGTGTCTTTCGTCGAATGACCCGCTTTGGTTTCCCGGCCGCAGACTGGAAACCCTGGCGCATGCCCGACGGCCTCGAAATCCTCGTTCCTGGGCGGTTCACGACCACGACCGATGAGAACGGCGACATTCTTCTCCATCCCCAGGGTGATGTCTCCGCGCGCCCGTCGGCTTGCATGCCGGAGGGAGGTTATTTCTTCGACAGTATTATCAGGCAGCCGCCGATTGACGAAGAGCGACTTGATCCCCGTGACAACCTCGAAGAGTTCGGGCCGATTTCCGATGAAGAACTGGGCCATCTGGAGAAGGAGGTTCGGCGGGCAGCCGGGACAGGCCGGGCCGTGGTAGCGAATTTCGGGGGGACAGCGCTTGGCGACATTGCTAACATCCCAGGTACAGGCTTAAAGGAGCCGCGGGGAATCAGAGACATCACGGAGTGGTACGTTTCCATCGTCGCCCGTCCTGATTATGTTCGGGCGGTATTTGAGGGGCAATGCCGGATCGCGCTGACGAACCTGGAGCGGATCGCCGCCCGAATGGGCGATCTTGTCGATGTCGTCAATATCTGCGGTACAGATTTTGGCACTCAGTCCTCGACCTTCTGCTCCGTCAAGACCTTTCGGGAAATGTGGATGCCTTACTACCGGCGCGTGAATGATTGGGTCCATGAGAATACGCGCTGGAAGACCTTCAAGCACTGCTGTGGCGCGATTGAACCCTTCATCGATCCCTTCATAGAATCCGGCTTTGACATCCTCAATCCAGTGCAATGCTCGGCTGCCGGGATGGAACCCGAACTTCTCAAGAAGCGGTATGGGGACAGGATCGTGTTCTGGGGAGGTGCTGTCGACACGCAGCAGGTTCTCCCCTTTGGCAGCCCGGCCGAGGTCCGTGAGCAGGTCCTGCGCCGCTGTGAGATCTTTTCATCAAACGGCGGCTTCGTCTGCAATACCGTCCACAATGTGCAGGCCCGCACCCCAGTCGAAAACCTGGTCGCCCTGATCGACGCGATTCACGAGTTCAATGGAGCTGCGAAGGGGTGACAAGGTGACAAGGTGACAAGGTGACAGGGTGACAAGGTGACAGGGTGACAAGGTGAGGGGGTGCACCATCGGAGGCCTGAAGGGCCGACCAGATGTAACCCAGGGCTGCGCAAAAAACGCTCCGCCCTGGGCTATTATCTGGTCGGCCCTTCAGGCCTCCGATGGTGCACCCCCTCACCTTGTCACCTTGTCACCCTGTCACCTTGTCACTTCCCCATGCTTCGCGCCTTCTCGAGGATGGCGGGGCGGGCTTCCTCCATGATCTCGCGCACGTCTTCGTAGCGAATCGTTCGCTGCTCGAAGGTTCGGCGGGAGAGGCCCCCGATAAAACGTCCCTCGAACTCCGTGAAATACGAGCCGTAGATGTGGTAACTGTCCGCCATGTGGCAGTAGCGGCCGATTCTGATCGATTGTCCGCTCAATTCCGATACCCGCGCTGCGATTCGCCGCTGCATTTCCGTCAGCGCGAAAATGTTCATGAAGGCGGCCTTGTACGCGTCATTGGACCGGAACCGGACATTCATGCTCAAGGTCGGTTGGGAGTCTTCGCCGGTGATGCGACACCAGATGCTCTGGAGACAGGCCGGGTCATAGCAGTCGTTGTCCTGCCACACTTGCCAGGTGACGGCCTGGGCTCGGCGCGTAAAGGGAGAGTCGGCCAGCTTCCGACAGACAAGCTCGATCTGGTTAACCGGCGGGCACGACGGCACCGTGTATGCAAAAAGGCGTTGATGATAGGTGTATTCCCACCGGGTGTCGGTCGGGTCATTCGGGTCGCGGACCAGGTGATCTTTGATGCCGTCGCAGACCTCCATCACGTACTCCTGAAGGTCTTCGAGGCCGCCGGGAAAGTCTTTGTGGATGAGCGGTTCCTGCGACGGATCGGTGATCGTGATGATCATCGTGGCGTCTCGGCTGAGCGGGTCCTCGGGCTTGTCATACTGGGTTTTGACCCGGCCTCCCTTCTCATACAGCTCGATCAGGGAAAGCTCCCACGCTCGCGCAATACAGTCGGCCTCGACCTTCAACACCGGTATCCCGTTCATGCCTTTCTCTCCTGTCCTGCTGCCTGTCCTGCAGCGGTTTGATGGTACCTCACCGCCCTGCTGTTTGCTTGATCTTCCAGACCCGCCGGAGATTCTCGCTTGCGCTTGTGCTTTGAGGATCCAGCAATAGAGCTGTGCGGAACTCGCGCAGGGCTCGATCCAGGTCGCCTGCCTCGTAAAGTGCAAATCCCAGGTTGTTGTGTGTCCGCGCTTTCTTTGGCGATTTCCGAGCGGCGTCCGACCAGAAGGTCACTTGGTCAAAATAAACCCGGTTGCGGTCAACTGTAGCGATGGCGAGGCCGGCCGCCGCCAGGATGCAGATTGATGTGACGAGGGCTCGAGCGAGAGCCGCGCGGGCGGACGTCAGCTTCGATACGATGGCTTCCAGCAAGGACACGACCGCGAGGAAGATGCCAATGGAAGGGAGATACAGGTTCCGCTCGCTCAGGATGTCGTACCGCGGAATAAAGCTGTTCGTCGGCAGTAGGCAGACAAGGAACCACAGAAGGCCGTACGCAAACAACGGCAGCCGTTTGAGATTCAGCAGCGCGGTCCCCAGCATCCCGAGGAGTAGGGCCAGACAGACCGGGACCGGCCATTGCGTGACCGAAGTCAGAACCGGCAGGTCATGATCGAAGTTCAATCGCCCTGGAAGGAAGAAAAGCGTGAGTGCGTGGCAGACGGCATTGATCTGGGTGAGCAGATTTGTGTACACAGGACGGGTCTCGAGGCTGGCCTGCGCCAGGAAGGAGTAGCGGGGATGAAATGCAGCCGCAATCAGGCCAAGGAACAGGACCGCCCAGAATGGAGCATGCAGGTAAAAGGCGCGAGCCTTGAGCCCGGCAGGCCTAAGGGCCGCATGCCAGAGGAGCAATAGGCCCGGCAAGACAAAGGCGATCTCCTTCGAGAGCAGAGCCAGGACAAAACTCACGAGCGCGCCGGCATAGTTAACCGTGAACCTTCTCCCGCGAAACGGAGCGTCGGCCGCTCGAAAGAACAGGTAGAGCGATAGGAGGGAGAAGAATGCCGCCATTCCTGTCGCCCGGCCTGAAATGTACGTCACGGTCTCGGTCTGAATCGGATGAAGCAGAAAGAGGAGTGCTGCGAGGAACGGGATTGTGAAAGATCTGACAGCTGACGGCTGACAGCTGACGCGTGAGCCGGCACGACGAAGAATCACAAAAAGCAGGAGCCCGCTCCCGCAGTGCAGCAGAAGGTTCAGCAGGTGATAGCCGGCGGGACTCTGTCCGTAGAACTCCCGGTCAACCACGAAGCTGAGCTTCAACAACGGCCGGATCATCTGGCCCGATTCCGCCGCGAAGGCGGAAAGACCTGACAGCCGAGGATCCTCGAGGATGGTCGCCCGGTCGTCGAATTGAAATCCTGTACCGAAGCAATTGACATAGGCTAGTATCGTCGCGGCAACCAAGACCATGGTCGCGATTCTGGCGGATGTCATCGCGGCCGGGAGTACTACGATTCGACTTGGGTTGTCAATCGACTTTCGCTCGGGAGATAAGGGGATGACTGACGGTTATCGGATCCGACTGTCTTTTGCCATTCTGGCGCTTCTCGTTTGCCTTCCCGCCTTAGGACACTCGGAAGGGGCTTGCGGCTGTGAGGATATCTGTAACCTTGAAAAGAGGTTGAAACAGAAAGAGAAGCTGCTCGACGCCGCCCGACAGGTTGCGAAAGAGGCGGCAGAAAAGTACTTTCCGACATCCGGCTGGGCGAAAGAGCGCTTCCTGGAAATCGCCTTCCCGGACGGTAACTACAAAGTCGAGGGAACTCAGCAATACGGGGAAGAAGTAAAGGTTTCCGATGAGCTGAAAAAGGGCAGCTGCGACAGCCAATGGAAAGCCACCGAGGCGCATGAGAGGGACCACGCCAAATTCGATCAGACCGTGCCGAACTGGAAGTATCCCTGCATCATGATATTCGGGCAGGAAGGTGACTTCCTGGCCCGGAAAGAGGTCAGCGGGTACACAGCCGAAGTGGAGTACCTGAAGAAAGAACTCGAGCAGCTAAGGAAGAATTGCCCCGAAACGAATTGCGAGCCGGTCCCCGAGCAGCCCGTGCTCCAGCGGTACCAGGAGAACAACGAGGCGGCTCGCGCGGAGCAGCAGCAGCGCGTGGAGGGGGCCTCGAGGCGGGTCAAGGGGTATGCAGAATCCATCCATTGAGAGGTAGAAGAAAGCCGTGGCGGAACAACTTCGATTCATTCACGACGGTTTTCAGGAAATCAGCCGGAAAATCAGGCGGAGGAAGCTTCGCAGCCGCCTCGCCGCGCTCGAAAAACAGCGTAAGGAAGCGCTCTCGCAACTAGGCAGGCGTTCATGGGAGGCCAAGGTCGACCTGGCAGGTTACGGCGATCTGCGCGACCAGCTTCTACGACTCGACGACCGGGCCAGCCAGCTGACGGCCAGGACAAACGAGTTGCAAGCCCAGTCAACCTCACTCCAATCCCGGCGGACGGCCGAAGTGGCCCGGTTCGATCAGCTCTCCCGGCCTGTCCAGCAACAGAAGACGGAGACGGACACGGGACTCCGAACTGCGCGGGCGAGGCTGAGTGAAAGCGAGCGAACGATCGGCTCCCTTCAGGCGCGGCTTAAGTGGTTAAGCGACGAGCTGACGCGCTCCGAGCAGGCGTCCAGCGGGCAGCCGGCGCGCGAACCGCTCCTCGGTGAGCAGAAGTCGGTATCCGATCAACTCGCAGCCGCCGCACCGGCTCGCGAAACACTGGCAACCGAAGTTGCCCGCCTCGCGGGCGAAAGCCAGCGTCTCTCGCAGCAGCTTGCGGGAATCGAGGCTGAGCGCAAAGCCGCGTTGTCGCCTATTGATACCGAACTGCAGCGCATCAAGCAGGAGTCGCAGGGCGCGACCCGCGAGATTTCGAACGTTGGGCGCGAACAGACGGATCGTTTCGCGGATCTTGGAGCTGCATTGTACGGCCGAAAAGTGGCGCATCCGGCTTTGGAAGAATGCACAGGGGCGATCCAGGCGATCGACAATAGCCGGAGTGAAGCCCAGTCAGCGCTAGACGCTTCTCTAGCTCTCTCCGGGGCAATGCCCCGCTGGACGATGTTGAAGTTCACAGCTGTGCCCGTGATTCTCGTGCTCATCGCCATAGTCGGATTATCGGCGCTTTACTACTTATCGAGCGAATCTCCGGAGTCCGGACCTCTGCAATACATCGCGCGCCATATCCCCGGGGTTGGTCCCAAGGAAAGCGCCGACGGATCGGTGAGTTCTGAGGAATCCCGAAAAGACGAGATCGTTCAAGCGTTCTTTCGCGCACCGGACGAAGAATCGCGCCGCAGGCAGGCGGTTGAAATCCTTGAAAGCGACTTGATGACAGTTGGATCAACGGCAGATCGTGCCTACCTTCCGTACTTGCTCAAAATTCTCCGGCGGGGTGAGCCCGAGCTTAGGGCGGCAGCGGGCCACTCGATCGGCATGATCGGCCCGTCCGCCTCGGAATTGCCGGTGCTGATCGAAGCCTTGAACGATCCGGTCCGCGGCGTACGTGACGGCGCTTTGGCGGCTCTAGAGCAGTTGCAGGAAGTATCGGCCGTTCGCCTGCTTGTCCGTCGGGTGCACGGCGCACGCGCTACCGGGAGGCGGAACTGGGAACCGTTTGCGGCCGAGCCGGTCCCGGACTTGAAGAGTCGAGGCGTGCCGATCTACGAGGGGGCGACTTTCCTCCACTTCGCCAGCGACCCGGAGATCGGCCGCTCGTCGTTCTCGACCGATGCTTCGGTTCAAAACGTTCTCGACTTCTATAAGTCAAGATCCGGCCGGCCGGCGCTTCGGTCCGACGAGTTCTCCCGTCTCTACTTCGGCAGCACCCCGGCAGACCCCACTGGCGCAAAACGGCTTGCTTCGGAGTTCGAGTCCTTCTTTAGGGAAGCAATGCAGTCAGGAAAGCCGGAAGCCCAGATCAAGGCCGAAAGGGACAAGCGCGCGGCGCGCATGCAAAATCTTCCGGCGATTCGGTACCAGGATTACGACCTTTACAGCTCGCCCAGCTTCGTGGCTCTTGAGGACGCCCGGCCCGCCGGCACGCAAAGACCAATCCGATACGTCGCGGTCTTCGAAGACCGGGCGGTTGGGAAGACGGTGTTCGAAGTGTACGCGGAGCAGTAAGCAACCTGGAACCAGCACGATCTGCATCCGGAGCGGCGCTCCGGATGCAGATCGTGTGGTTCGTCAATGATTTTTTAAGCCAACAAAGACCGGCCCACTAGTGAGCCCCAATGTTCCTTGACCCCTACGGCTGTCTTCAATAAGCTTGCGGCGGAAGAGCAATCCTATGAAAGAAATGATTCAATTCACACTCAACGGCAAGCCGGCCAGCGTGAACGTCGAGGGCGACCGAATGCTCTTGTGGGTCCTCCGAACCGAGCTCGGACTGACGGGAACCAAGTACGGCTGCGGGGAGAATCTGTGCGGCGCCTGTGCGGTCGTTGTCGACAAGGAGGCGGTCCGCTCTTGCCAACTGCCGATTCGCGAGGTCCGCGGCAAGAAAGTGACCACGATTGAAGGCCTGGCCAAGGACGGCAAGCTGCATCCGTTGCAGCAGGCTTTTGCGGATCACGATGCGCTTCAGTGCGGTTACTGCACTCCGGGAATGATCATGACGGCCTATGCCCTCCTCCTGAAGAAGCCTAAGCTGACACGCGACGAAATCATCGCCGGCATGGACGACAACCTGTGCCGATGCGGCGCACACAAACGAATCGTTGCAGCGATTGAAAGCGCATCGAAGACGATGCGGTGAGGCAAGAGTATGGAAAATAAGACATACAGGGACACTGTGGGTCAGGAAGCGTGGTCGCCGGACCGGCGGAGCTTCCTGAAGGTCTTCACCGGCGGGATCATCGTCTTCTTCTCTGTGGACCCGTCGCTCGAAGCTCAGGAATCCCGGGGAAGGGGGTACCCGAGCGATCCAAACGCTTACCTCAAGATCGGCGAAGACGGCCGGATCACTGTTTACTCAGGAAAGATCGAAATGGGGCAGGGCATCATCACATCCCTCGCTCAAATGGCGGCAGACGAGCTTGGAGTTGATCTGCAATCGATCGACATGGTCATGGGGGACACTGATCTCTGTCCCACGGACATGGGCACCTTCGGTTCCATGTCGACCCGTTTCTTCGGCCCGGCTCTCCGGGCAGCCGCGGCAGAAGCCAGGCTGGTCCTGCTCGATCTCGGATCCCAACAGCTGAAGGTGCCGGTCGCCGAACTGGGCGTCGCAAAGGGCGTGGTTTTTGTTAAAGCTGATGCGAGCCGCAAAGTCACCTTCGGGAAGCTCGCTGCCGGCCAGAAGATTGCCCGCCTGGTCGACCGCAAAGCCGTGATCAAGTCGGTCACCGAGTTCCAGGTCATGGGCAAGTCGTTCAACCGGGTGGATGCCAGGGCCAAGGTCACCGGACAGGCACAATACGCCGGCGATATCAGGCTTCCGGACATGTTGTACGCGCGCATCGTCCGTCCGCCGGCTCACGGCGCGAAGCTCACGAAGATCGACACTTCGGCGGCAGAGAAAATTCCCGGCGTGGTCCTGGTGAAAGAAGAAGGATTAACCGCGGTCCTCCATCAAGATCCCGAAACCGCCCAGAAAGCGGTCGAGGCAATCAAGGCCGAGTTCGATGTTCCAAAGCCGGCCATGGACACCGAGACCATCTTTGAATACCTCGTCCAGCACGCCCCTGAGCCGCGTGAAGGAGAGAAAAAGGGAGATCTTGCGGAAGGGGAAAAGGCGTCTGCCAGCGTGTTTGAACATACGTATCAGAACGGTTACGGCGCCCACGCCCCCATCGAAACGCACACCGCTTTAGCAAAAATAGAAGGCGGCAAAGCGACCGTCTGGGTTGCGACCCAGACACCGTTCCCGGCCCGGCAGGAAGTTTCGACCGCGCTTGGTCTTCCGCTCGAAAATGTCCGGGTAATCACGCCGTTTGTGGGCGGCGGGTTCGGGGGGAAGAGCAGCGGCAGCCTCCACGCGGTTGAGGCGGCTCGGTTGGCCAAGGCCGCCGGAAAACCTGTGCAGGTGATGTGGTCTCGTGCCGAAGAGTTCTTCTACGACAGTTTCAGGCCGGCCGCGGTCGTCAAGATCAAGTCTGGTATCGACCAGGCCGGCAAGCTGAAGCTGTGGCACTACAACGTCTATTTTGCCGGCTCTAGAAGCGCGGAGCAGTTCTACGAGGTCCCGCACAACGTCATTAAGACGTACGGCGGCTGGATGGGAGGCGGGGCGAGTCCTCACCCCTTCCGCGTAGGTCCCTGGCGGGCCCCGGGGGCGAACATTAACGTGTTCGCGCGGGAATCACAGATCGATATCATGGCAGCCAAGGCCAAGATCGATCCGCTCGAATTCCGCCTCAACAACATGAGCGACAAGAGAATGCGCGGAGTCCTGCAAGCTGCGGCTGAGCACTTCCGCTGGAAACCAGCGGCGGCGCCGAGCGGCCGGGGGTACGGCATCGCCTGCGGGATTGACGCGGGTACCTACGTTGCGACGATAGCCGAAATCCAGGTGGATAAAGCCAGCGGGAAGGTGAAGGTCAAGAGAATCGTGAGCGCCCAGGAAATGGGTATTGTGATCAACCCCGAAGGGGCAACAATTCAGATGGAAGGTTGCATCACGATGGGATTGGGCTATGCCCTGGCCGAAGAAGTCCGGTTCCGAGGCGGGGAGGTCATCGAACGTAATTTCGATACCTATGAGATCCCGCGTTTCTCCTGGTTGCCCCAGATTGAAACGATCCTCGTCAAGAATGACGAACTGACGCCCCAGGGTGGCGGGGAACCGGCGATTGTCCCGATTGGCGCGGTGATCGCAAACGCGATCTTCGACGCCTGCGGCGCGCGGCTGTTCCGTATGCCGTTGACCCCAGCCCGCGTGCTTGAAGCCATGACGAAGAAGACCACATAACGCTTTTCGCGGTCTTGGCACGCTCTCTTTCGGAGTGCGGTGGCCTTGACCTGATCTTCATACGTATCTCGCGTCGAGCCGGGATCTAATTTGGAGTGCGGCGGCAGAAGGACTCCGATGCTTTATCAGGAGGCCTGGCGACGCCGCTTTGGCTCCCCCGCGGAGCGGGAGGATGGGCTGAGATCAAGGTTCGAGCGGTGATCGGTTGGCGATCAACTGAGCACTTTCGATTCTCGCCCATTCTCCCGCTCCGCGGGGGAGCCAAAGCGGCGTCGCCAGGCCTCCTGGTAAAGCGTCGGAGTCCTTCTGCCGCCGCACTCCAAATTGCTCCCTGCCCCAACTCCGATTTGGGCAACACGTCTGCGAGCCGTTGCTTTTCCCGCGAAAGCTGCCATAAAGTCTCACCGTGAACAAAGACGAAGCAAATCGGGCAACGTGTTTTCATGAGGTGGACCGAAGAGACTTCATCGGGGCGTTGACTGGAGCCGCGATCGGGAGCCAATCCCGAGGAGCCGGCGAGGCCAAATCGAGGCCCAAGGGAAAGGCGTTCCGGCTCGAGGAGGCGACGATCCCGGAGCTTCAGAGGCGGATGAAATCCGGGGAGCTGTCGGCCGAATCGATCACCAGGCTGTATATCGACCGGATCAAAGAGCTGAACGGCCGGCTAAAAGCTATCCTCGAGATCAACCCCGAGGCGCTGGCGATCGCACGCAATCTGGATCGCGAACGCAAGGAAAAAGGACCGCGCGGCCGGCTTCACGGGATTCCGATTGTCTTGAAAGACAACCTCGACACCCACGACAAGATGACCACGACGGCCGGCTCACTGGCGCTCGAAGGGTCGATCCCGGTGCGTGACGCTTACGTTGTGGCCCGGCTTCGCGAAGCAGGCGCTGTTATTTTGGCGAAAGCAAACCTGAGTGAATGGGCCAATTTCCGCTCGGACAACTCCTCGAGCGGCTGGAGCGGCCGGGGCGGCCAATGCCGCAATCCCTACGCGCTCGACCGGAACCCGTGCGGATCAAGCTCCGGTTCCGCAGTTGCGGTCTCAGCCAACCTGTGCGCCGTCGCCGTCGGCACGGAGACGAATGGATCGATTGTCTGTCCTTCAAACGCCAATGGCGTAGTGGGGATAAAGCCGACAGTCGGCCTGGTCAGCCGGTCAGGCATCATTCCGATCGCTCACACTCAGGACACTGCGGGCCCGATGGCCCGGACGGTGAGTGACGCTGCGATTCTCCTTGGCCCGATGACCGGCCTGGATTCGCTCGACTCGGCCACCGCTGACAGTTCCTCCCACCGGCAATCCGATTACGCACAGTTTCTTGACCCGGCCGGGCTTAAAGGAGCGCGAATCGGCATTGCCCGCGACTTCCTGGGTTTTCACCCCGGGGTTGACCGGCTGATGGAGGAGTCGCTCGCCGCCATGAAAGCACAGGGCGCGGTGCTGGTCGACCCGATCGAGATTCCCGAACGGCGGGCGATCAACGGTCCGTCCTTCCAGGTTTTGCTTTACGAGTTCAAAGCCGACCTGAACGCCTACCTCGCAAAGCTGGGACCTCAGGCGCCGGTGCGCAGTCTCGAGGAGATCATTCGTTTTAACGAGAAGAACCGCGATCGGGAAATGCCGTACTTCGGCCAGGATCTCTTCATTAAAGCCCAGGAAAAGGGGCCTTTGACGACCAAGGAGTATCTAGACAGCGTCGAGAAATGCCGCGTGCTTTCGAGAGAGAAGGGAATCGACCAGGTAATGAACGAGAAACAGCTCGACGCGATTGTCGGGCCCACAGGCGGGCCGGCCTGGCTGATCGATCTTGTAAACGGAGACTCTTTTGGCGGCGGCAGCTCGAGCCCAGCCGCAATTGCAGGTTATCCGAACATCTCGGTTCCCATGGGGAATGTGCGGGGACTTCCGGTCGGAATATCGTTCTTCGGTCGCGCGTGGAGCGAGCCCGTGTTGATCAAGCTGGCATATTCGTTCGAGCAGGCCACAAAGGCGAGACGAGTGCCTGGATTGCAGACGACGGTGGCGGTGTAGCTTACACGTCCCTTGGGACGCCACCGACTCTAACAGAGCCGTGAGCGCAGCGTATTTTGCGGAGCGACCCGGCCCGTGCATCGGGGCTGGCACGGGCCGGGTCGCTTCCGCAAAAACGCTGCGCTCACGGCTCTGTTAATGAAACCTGCGTCTTGCGAGGCCCGGCTCTACCGCCTTACCGTGGCGTGTTGCGCCTCAACGTTGACCTGGCTTTCGGCCATCTGGGTCAGCTTCTTATCGGTCATGCCTTCTTCATCCAGCGTCTGCTGGAGCAGCCTGACATCCTCTTCGAAGCCCAGATGGTGAGCCCAGGTTCGCGCGCAACCGTAGGCGGCCATCTCGCAGTGCTCGATCATTTGAGCCGCCGCGATGAGGGCCGCGTCTCGAACAGCGGTGTCTCCCTCGGCATCGATTACGTAGCTGCCGTCATCGATCAAACCGGCAATCGTATTTGACTTTTCTTCTTCCGGCTCAATGTTCAGACGGCGGAAAATTCTCTCCAGCCGCTCACGCTGAGTCTTGGTCTGCTGCAGATGTGTTTTGAACCCGCTTGCCAACGCCGCCGATGTGGCGGCGTCGGCCATCTTCGGCAAGGCGTCAATGATCTGATTCTCGGCGTAATACAGGGTCTTCAGCTCGTGAATGTAAAGGTCCCGAAGGTTGTTAAACTTAAAGGAAGTAAGTCTCATCTGTCCTCCTTATCGTTAGGTTTTCGATTCGGAAATATTCGACAAAAGGCGCCAAGTTGGTCGCGCCAGTCAACGGAGCCGGATGAGGCATGGAGCGGAAGAGCTGGGTGCTTCGGCTCCTAAATCTATGATACATGACCGGTGCAAACACTCAACCCAAGCGGGCATTAGTGCTTCACGAGATCGAGCACATTGGCGAGCAGCGTGCGGCCTTGTCTGAACCGGCCGCGCTTTCCGTAGAGACCGGTGATTCTTCTCAAAGTCTCTTTTTGCCTTCCGCTGAGGCTCAGGGTTCCCAAGTAGGAATCGAGCAGCAGTTGGCCGGTGGAATCGACGTCGGCCTGGGGCAGTGAAGCGAACAGTTGAACGAGGTCACGCGAGGCTGCGAGGACTCTTAACGGGCCTGGCAGGCCAGGTATATATATGCACTTCTCGAGGTCGACGAGGCGAAAATCCCAGGTTTCCGTCCCTTCTGAGATCAGGATATGGCGAGTCTTCAAATCTCCATGAAAGAAGCCGGCGTTGTGAAGGGACCCGAGATACTTTCCCAGCGAGGTGGCCAGTTCTTGGGACAGGCTGATCGAAGCGTGGATTTGAAATACGTGCTGTCCGGCGGAGGGCAACTCGCAGACCGATTGAAGCTCCCCCGCGACCAGGAGTCCCGTCCAGTTCAACAGCTCGCCTCGGCGCTTCATTGCCGCCAGAACGTCGAGCGTCGAAAAGCCGCGTTCCTGGAGCTTGAGCGATATTCTCAGGGTGCGGAAGGCGTAGGAACGGCGCAGACTCCGGCCGAGCGAGGCGTTCGTGAAGTAGTAGGCAAAGCAGCTCCGGGGTGCGCCTTTGAAGACGAGCGGCAGGCGATGAATCTGGCGCCCGCGACAGTCGAGCAGATGCTCCGCACCGGGGAGATTGCCGATTTCCTCCGGGCGCTCCAGCAGGTCGGCAGGCGGCTGGAATCCCTCACGTATCCACCCCACAAACGTTGGACCCGAATGGCGGCTGAATCCTGGTGGCGCTTTCATGGGTGTTGTCGTCGATTACTTTAGCAGGAAGACGTACCGGACAATAAACAGTAAGGCGAATACCGAGATAAGGACAGGCACCTGGCGGATCTTGCCTTGCACGGCTTTGAGCAGTGTATAGGAGATGAAGCCGAAAGCGATCCCCTCGGTGATGCTGAAGGTTAAAGGCATGATCATGATGGTGAGAAAGGCGGGAATCGATTCTCCGAAGTCGTCCCACGCAATCCTGCGGACGTTCTTGATCATGAAACAGCCGACGATAATCAGGGCAGGAGCCACGATCGGGTAGAGCCGCAAGCCTTGGCCGTACTGCACTCCGCCGCCGATCATCCTGACGAGTGGGGCAAAAAACATCGACAAAAGCAGGAGCAAGCCCGTCACCATGTTGGCGAGCCCGGTCCGAGCCCCGGCACTCACGCCTGCCGCGCTCTCGATGTAACTCGTTACCGTCGATGTCCCAAGCAAGGCGCCAAGGGAAGTACCGGTGGCATCCGAAAGAAGTGCTTCCCGGGCTCGGGGCAGGGTGCCGTCAGCGCGAAGCAAACCTGCTTCCTGGCTGACTCCGATGAGGGTGCCGACGGTATCGAACAGTGCCAGGAAAAAGAAGATGAAGATGATCGGAACCATTCCCGCCTGTAAAGCGCCGAGGATGTCGAGTTTCAACAGGGAAGGCGCGATCGAGGGCACACCGCTCACGACCCCCTCAAACCTGGCCATCCCGGTGAAGAGCGCGACGATCAACGTTGCCCCGATGCCGACCAGGACAGCTGCCCGCACCCCAAGGGCGAGGAGGATGGCCATCACGGTCAAGCCGAAAAGCGATAGCAGGACCGGAGGGGCGTTCAGTTTCCCCATCCCGACCAGCGTTCCCGGATTGGCGACGACGATTCCGCTCCATTCGAGGCCGACCACCGCAATCAGAAGTCCGATCCCGACCGCAATCGCATGCTTCAGGGTGGCCGGAACCTCGTTCAACAGTCTTTCGCGAAGTCCCACGCCAGACAGGAGAACGAAGAGGACTCCCGAGATGAAAACCGCACCGAGAGCCTGTTGCCAGCTGTACCCAAGCGTCAGAACCACGGTGTAGGTGAAGAAGAAGTTGTGCCCCATCGCGGGAGCAAGGGCGACGGGATAATTGGCGACCAGGCCCATGATGAAAGTGGCAAGCGCGCTCGACACGCAGGTCGCCACCATCGCCGCTTCAAGGTCGATACCCGCCGCATTCATCACGACCGGCTGAACGAAAATAATATAAGCCATCGTCATGAAGGTGGTGATTCCGCCCGAGATCTCACGCTGGATGGTCGTGTCGTTTTCGGCGAGTTTGAAGAATCGTGTGATCAATGAGATAGCCATCAGCCGTAATTACACTACTGACGACTGACAGACTGACAGACTGACAGACTGACCAACTGACCAACTGACCAAGTGATGTGCTAGCGAGTGAACGGTTGGCTGCCCGCGCAGCGGCGGTTGAGTGACTCGCCGTCTTTTGGCGAGTTGTATCGAAACCCCGCG
>Ga0105092_10000077_pt1 | contig 44050 bp, 57 predicted proteins | sample PPLLak2March2015_FD_87021 | JGI IMG/M metagenome (GOLD analysis project Ga0105092, IMG submission 87021) | Freshwater sediment microbial communities from Prairie Pothole Lake near Jamestown, North Dakota, USA - PPLs Lake P7 Core (1) Depth... | ecosystem: Environmental > Aquatic > Freshwater >... | reverse complement strand
CGCCCTTCAATACCTTCGGGTACCAGCTTGCCGCTTCCACTTTGACCGCTGCTGTAGCGATCACGGCCGTACCCTTGCATGGCGCCAATGCTGCCCATTCCCCGGTATTCTTTAAACCGGCGGCCTTCGTATAAAACAGTATCTCCCGGCGCTTCATCCAACCCGGCTAGCATGCTGCCCAGCATCACTGCCCCTGCTCCAGCGGCGATTGCCTTCACAATATCGCCGCTGTATTTAATTCCTCCATCGGCAATAATCGGAACATCATAACGGCGAGCTGCTTTCGCACAGTTGTAGATCGCGGTCATTTGAGGCATGCCGGCGCCAGATATAACCCGGGTGGTACAGATAGATCCGGCACCAACCCCGACTTTGATCGCACTCGCGCCAGCTCGAACCAGCTCTTCTACACCTTCTTCTGTCACCACATTCCCTGCGATTACAGGGATATGAGGCCAGGCAGTGCGAATCTCGTTCAAGGTATCGACCACACCCTGAGAGTGCCCGTGGGCTGTATCGATCACTAAAACATCCAACCCTGCATCTATGAGGAGCTCAGCCCTCTCTAATGCAGAAGCACCTACGCCAACTGCTGCACCCACAAGCAATCGCCCGTTCGAATCGAGGGCTGCCAGTGGGAAATCGCGCACCTTCTGGATATCCTTTACGGTTATCAATCCCTTGAGCACACCATCCCCGTCGACAAGGGGTAATTTCTCGATTCGGTGTTTCTGCAGCAGCCTCTTGGCATCCTCAAGAGAAATACCAACTGGAGCCGTAACCAGGGGTTGGGGTGTCATGAAATTCCGTACAGGCTGCGCGTAATCAGACGTCTCTACAAACCGGACGTCCCGATTGGTCAATATTCCTACCAACTTCCCGCCGTCTTCTGTCACAGGAACACCGCTGATATGGTAGGTCGACATAATATTTTCTGCATCATGCAATGTTGCATCGGGCCTCAGCGTTATCGGTTCGACGATCATACCCGATTGAGAACGCTTAACCTTATCCACCTCAGTAGCCTGGTCCTTCGGTGATAAATTCCGGTGAACGATACCCAAACCACCTTCTCTTGCCAGGGCAATTGCAAGGCGCGCTTCTGTAACCGTATCCATTGCAGCCGATAAGATGGGAATATTCAGACAGATTTCCTTGGTCAGGCGAGCCCGGACATCAGTCTGATTTGGCAGCACTTCGGTATAACCAGGGACGATCAAAACGTCGTCAAAAGTTAGGGCTTCAAATGCTCGGAATAAATCTTCGTTCATAGTTTCTCCTCAATATTTATATCCGTTTCCGCCACTATTTTCCGTATTTTCTCTGCAAAAAGTATGGCGCGCGTGGGAGCGTCGCCGATATGGGTATCGACATCCATTAATTTGTGGATTTCCTCTTGTGAAAGGTAAGCCCGAATGGCTTCATCGCCGGCGAGATAATCACGCAGCGGGTTCGAGGCACCTTTCTTTACTGCTTCCCAGGCATGCATTGAGTGACGACGCAGCCGTTCGTGCATCTCCTGCCGGTCAGCGCCCGCTTTCGCAAGCGCCATAAGAACCCGCTCGGAGGCAGCAAACGGAGCATATGTGTGGAGGTTAGCGCTTTGAGCTTCCTCGTAAATCTGGAGATCGAGCACGATCCTGCAGGCTGCGGTTACAATCTCATCGGCGATCATAAAGGATTCAGGCAAGATAATCCGGCGGTTCGCAGAGTCGTCCAGGGTTCTCTCCAGCATCGAATGGGCTGCGTTATCCCAGGCAACCCTTGGCATCCCCGCCAGCAAGCGGGCCAGTGAATCAATCTTTTCAGCCGTAACCGGGTTGCGTTTGAACGGCATGGCCGAAGACCCTACCTGCTTTTTTCCAAAAGGTTCAGACCATTCTCCTATGGGGGGAGATTGGAGAAAACGCAGATCGAGTGCAAATTTGTGGATAGAAGCTCCCAGACCTGCCAGCGCTGATATCACCCGGTAATCCTGCTTGCGCGTGTAGGTTTGTGAGGCGACCGGATAAAAAGGTAGGTCGAGGATTTCACTCAAACGAGATTCAAACTTCTCCAGGTTTTCCTCACCGAGCAGATCAGCATACGAAGCTCTTGTGCCAACAGCCCCCTTGAAGCCTTTCCCTCGGATGCTTGCCCTACAAGAATTGAGTTCCTCCAGATCAGCGAGAAGATCCTGTGCATAAAGCGCCAGCCGGTATCCTAAAGAAGTAGGCTCAGCAGGTTGAAGATGGGTGAACGCCATGACCACAGAACCTGACCAACGTTCAATTTGGGAGGCAAAAGCCAGCAGCAGCCTGGAGAGCGAACTGAGGAGAAGGTCAAGTGCCGCACGAATGCGAAGAGCATCGGCGTTATCTTCGATATCCATAGAGGTAGCGCCGAGGTGCAGAACCCCTCCGCCAATGGAAGCTTGCCCGGCAAACGTTTTCAATTCAGCCATCAGATCGTGATGGATCTCAGCTTCGTACCGGAGCGCCTGCTCGATGTCGATCTCATCAACATGGTGGCGTAAATCTTCCACCTGTTCAGGCTGGACCAGCCCAAACTCCGACTGTACCTGAGCCAGAGCCGCCCAAATTTTCCGCCAGAGCCTGCGCTTCGATACCTCACTCCACAGTTCTCGCATTTCTTGAGAACTGTAGCGCCAGGAAAAAGGTGAATTGTAAGAGTCGTAGGTTTGCATAGGCGTCATTTTATCATTATTGTCTACACAAACTTCATGTAAAATATTCTTTTTGACTTTTGCTTGCCAAATACTCCCCTTGATGACTATAATAGTTCCAATAAGGAACCGCCACACCATCTCCGGATCGGAGGTCAATCCTGGATACACAACGTATATCCCCAATCCCTGAGCCCAGTAGTTCACGCGGCTCCGATCAACTGCATCCCGGTACAACGCTGGTAAATCGATATCTGATTCAGGGGGTACTTGGCGTGGGGGGTATGGGAGCTGTTTACCGCGCTCGTGATTTACATTTCCCTGGTGTAGATAAGAAGGTTGCCGTCAAGGAGATGATCAACCAGGCGGGCGATCCGGTTGTGAGAGAAACAATCGTCCGCAACTTCGAGCGAGAAGCAAATTTACTTGCCACGCTCAGCCACCCGGCGATACCACGCATTTACGATTACTTCACGCAAGGCGAACGCTCATATCTCATTCTGGAATTTATCGAAGGAAAAGACCTGGAAAGTCTCATGAACGAGACCAAGTCTTTTTTGACGGAACAGCAGGTGATCAACTGGGCGATCGAGCTGTGTGATGTCCTCAGCTACTTGCATTCTCACCATCCCGATCCAATCGTCTTCCGTGATATGAAGCCCTCCAATATCATGATCACGCCTAACCAGCATGTGGTGCTGGTCGATTTTGGCATAGCCAAACCATTTCAGGCGGGGCCGAAAGGGACGATGATCGGGACAGAGGGCTACTCACCACCGGAACAGTATCGCGGTGAAGCCTCACCTCTTGCAGATATCTATTCACTTGGAGCAACTCTCCACCATGTGTTGTCTCGACGTGATCCCCGTTTGGAAGCCCCGTTTTCCTTCGGCGAACGCCCGCTCCGGGAATTGAACCCATCCATCTCTGTTGAATTGGAAAACATCGTCTATACCGCGATCCATTACAACTCTGAACACCGTTTTCAGAATGCCGCATTAATGAAAGAAGCCCTAATTGCGGCAGGTCGGAAGACAGGCGTGTTGAATAAAGTATACATATCTGCAAAAACCCCGGTGGACGAGTACGAAGGAACGAAATTGTTGTGGAGCTTCGAGTGCGAGGATGAAATCCGCGGCACTCCGGTTGTCGATCGGGATACTGTCTACATCGGATCTTACGACAATAACCTGTATGCCCTGAATGCGAGCAGCGGTGAGTTCGCCTGGAAATATGCAACGGATGGCGGTGTTGTTAGCAAACCTGCGGTTTTTGAAGGAAACATCTACTTTGGCTCTGAAGATGGCAGGCTGCATGTGGTCAGTGCTCGTTCCGGGAAGATTGTATGGACATACATAAGCGGGTATCCGATCCGGTCTTCACCAAGGATTTCTGAAGGTCATCTCTTTATTGGCGGTGACGATGGGTATCTGCATGCGGTTAATGCAGTAACCGGGCGAAGAGCCTGGCGATCTGAGGCTGGTGCCCATGTCCGCTCAACTCCCCTGGTTATCGGTGAGAACATTCTTTTTGGTACAGAAGCAGGAGAACTCTGGTGCCTCGATCTTGGCGGCTCTACCCGCTGGCGGTTTCGCGCGAAGCGTGCCGTAACTTCCTCACCCGCTTGTGAAGCGAGCGTTGTATACTTTACTTCTATAGATTGGAATTTATATGCCCTTGACCTCAAAACGGGTTTTCTCGTTTGGCGGTACAGGATGGGAAAGGCATCGATCTCCAGTCCCTATTTCACCGAAAACCTTATCTTTACCGGGTGCTCTGACGGGAGAGTCTACTGTCTTGACTCTAAAACTGCCAAAGAGGTCTGGACGTTTACGACCGAACACCAGGTTACCGGCTCACCGGTCATCTATAAAGATTCATTGTATATCGGTTCTGTGGATGGTTTTATTTACTGCCTTGAGTTTCGCACAGGACGGCTTAGATGGAAATACCGTACCAACGGTCCAATCACCGGTACTGCAGCAGTTGTGAACGATATCGTTTATATTGGTTCAACCGATCATCGTATATATGCCCTGGCAGCTTAAGCAGTCTTTGGGACTTATCTTTCAATATAATTGCGAGGGGAGGTGAACTTTGACAGGATTTTTCCAAAGAATTTTTACCAGGACAAAAAAATCCAGAACGATTCCTTCAATGGAACAGCCGGGAGATCAGGCAGAAAAAACGATCCCGGTGATAGAAGATTCTGCTGTTTCAAAACAAACGAAGGGTCAAACAACGGCAGTAACCGAAGGTCAACCAGAAAAGGAACCGGTAGAGCCGGTGCAGTTCCTTGCAGGCTGCGGACAATCGGTGGGGAGGCAGCGAGATCACAACGAGGATGCTCTCTTTACCCTGACTACTAATCTAATCACCGATATCCGCCAGATACCCTTCGGGCTGTATATTGTCGCCGACGGAATGGGGGGTCATCAAAATGGAGAAAAAGCAAGCGCCTCAGCAGTCCGGGCAATGGCAGGCCATATTTTACGGAAATTATACATTCCACTCCTCTATCCTGCTGCAAAACCTCCCGAACAATCCATTCAGGAGATTATGCAGGAAGGTGTCCATGAAGCGCACCGCTCAATCATCAAACAAGCGATTGGCGGGGGCACAACCCTTACGACAGTTCTGCTGTTAGGCGATCAGATGACTATCGCCCACGTCGGTGACAGCCGAGTGTACCTGTTCCAACCAGATGGTAAGGTAGAGGTCATTACCCGGGATCATTCCCTGGTTAAGCGGTTAGAGGAGTTGGGGCAAATAACTGCGGAAGAGGCTGCAGTACACCCTCAGAGAAACGTCCTTTACAGAGCACTCGGACAGGGAGAGCCTTTTGATCCGGATACAAGCTCTACCCCAATTCCACACGGCGCACGACTTCTCATCTGCTCGGATGGATTGTGGGGGCAAGCAACGGAGCAAGAACTTTCCGAAATTGTTTGGACAGCACAATCACCAGAGCTTGCTTGTCAACAATTATTAGACCTCGCCAATGCTTCCGGTGGACCTGACAATATTACTGCTATTCTTGTAAAGCTGCCTGATTGAAATCTTGATCATTAAGCCTGCCCTTAATGGTAATGCTTGAGGATGTTTAGATGCGTGCAATTGAGGAGAACTATTATGCAAGGCTGGGCATTCCCCTAGATGCCACTCCGGATGAGCTGCGGCATGCTTATCGGGAGGCGGCGCGTCGATTGCACCCTGATACCAATCCCGAACCCTTCGCGCATGATATATTCATCCAGACCCAGCAAGCATACGATGTCCTTGTCGATCCACATCAACGCGCCTCCTATGATGCAGATCTACCACCTGATCTGAAAATCCCTCCTGATATTACATTCGATACCATCTACAGCCGTGAGGACCTTCCCTTATTGGCAGAACCTCAGCTCCTTTACGTGTTGATCACAATTAACGCACCTGAAGAACAAAAAAACGAACATACCTTACCGGCAAACACCTGCCTTGTAGTAGATTCTTCTACCTCGATGCAGGGCGTACTGATGGATACAGTCAAAACTGCGGCGATAGAAATTTTCCGTTCGATCCATCCCGGGGATGTTTTTTCTTTAGTGACCTTTAATGACTATGCGAATGTCGTCGTGCCGAGCAGAGGAGAGATAGATCCAAAACATGTTGAGACTACGATCCAGATGCTTTCGGCTTCTGGCTCTACAGAGATTTACAAAGGCTTGCAAGCTGGTTACCTTGAAGTAAAACGAAAGCTTCGCCCACAGCAGACCAACCATATTATTCTCCTCACAGATGGACAAACATATGGCGACGAATCCGCCTGCCTCGAGCTGGCTCGTCAAGCAGCAGATGAAGGAATTACCATCTCAACCCTTGGGATTGGCGAGAAGTGGAACGATACATTCCTTGACAACCTGGCAAGTACGACCGGGGGAATCTGCAAATACATTTCAAAAGCAGCCGAAATACGTAAGTTCATGAACGGAAGCTTTCATTCGGTCAGCAAGAGCTATGCGAAAGGAATACAGTTTGATGCAGTCCTTCAACCAGCCGTCAATTTGAAATACATCTACAGGCTTCTTCCCGAGGCTTCACCATTAGGAATTGATCTACCGATTCAAGCTGGTCATTTACCAGTGGGATGTGTATTTTCATTCCTGCTGGAGCTCACGATCGACCCGCTGCCGAAGAAACTAGAACATACCAAACTGGCTGATTGCAAGCTCGCCTTAAACATTCCATCACGGGCAGTCCCCTGCTATACACTACGGTTTTCGCTTAAACGTCCGATCGGGAAACGTTCAGCAGGTTCAAGACCTGCTCCAGAAATATCCCGGGCTATTTCTCGGATGACTCTTTACCGGATGCAGGAGCGCGCGAAGGAAGAGGCAGCCTCAGGAAAAATCAACGAGGCCACCATCTCTCTGAAATATCTGGCAACTAACTTATTTTCCCAGGGTGAACATGACCTGGCAAAAAAGGTAATGAAAGAAGTTGCTCTGCTCGAAAGCAGCAGCGCGATTTCTGAGGAGGGGAAGAAAGACCTTAAATTTGGCACGCGTTCGTTGAACTTCGACCGGAGGTAACTGAATGATCATCTGCCCCAACTGTCAGAATCCGGAAATGCCAGGCGCTGTCTTTTGCCAGCGCTGCGGCACTAACCTGGATTCCCTGCTGCAAAGCCAGCCTTCTGCACCCTCTTTCGATAAAATGTATAAATCCCCCAGTGAGCAGGCGCCGATGGTGAACATTTCTTTATCGATCATGGATGCCGGACAGGTACTTCCGCTATTAGGTAAGAATGAATACACAATAGGTAGAATTTCACTTGACCAGCCTGTGCTGCCAGACGTCGATTTATCTTCCTACCTTGCATACGAAAAAGGTGTGTCACGCATGCACATCTCTGTTAGAATATCCGGCAGGAAGGTTACTGTAACCGACTTGGGGTCTATTAACGGTACACAACTCAACGGAAAAAAAATATTGCCTAATCAATCCTATCCATTGGACCACGGGGATACCTTGACTCTTGGAAAGATGAAGGTACAGGTTTTGATCAGGGAAAAATAAAATACACCGAGGAGTAATAAAATGCCTTACACCATTGTTCTCCACATTCAAAATGAAGAGGCAGTCGTTGGCGAAGTCGAGGAGTTGCCAAAACCCAATGATTACCTGGTCATTATTTCAAATCCTCACCGGTTGGACGGTAAAGATCTCTATTATCTCAGTGAAAATGTTGTTACTGTGATGTGGCCCACCCACCGCATCAACTTTATTGAAGTGATGCCAAGCAAAGAGGAAGAGGAAATCATCGGCTTTGTTCGGGAGTAAGGATCAGTTATGATGGATAATCAATTCAAAAACCGCCGGATCCTCGTCGTTGATGACGAAGAGCGTATGGTTCGATTTATCCGTTTGAACCTGGAACAGGATGGTTTCCGGGTGACCGAGGCATATCGCGGTTCGCAAGCGGTAGACAAACTGCGTAGTGCTCTGCCAGATCTTGTACTGCTGGATGTGATGATGCCTGATATGGATGGTTTTGATGTTCTAAGGATCATTCGAGAGATCAGCAGTATTCCGGTGATCATGCTGACTGCCAAAGGAGAAGAGGACGACCGGGTACGAGGTCTTGAGCTAGGCGCCGACGATTATGTGACAAAACCTTTCAGTCCTAGAGAGCTTGTGAGCCGTGTGAGGGCAGTCCTAAGGCGTACAGAGACTGCAGGCGGCGGTACCCACGGACTCATCGAAGTGGATGACCGGTTGAAAATTGATTTTGACAGGCATGAGGTATCGGTCGAAGGCAAGCTCGTGAACCTCCGACCGACAGAATACCGCCTTCTGTACCATTTGGTCCAAAATGCCGGTTGGGTTGTCTCACACGATCAGATTCTTGCGAATGTATGGGGCTATGAATACCGGGACGAACCCCATTATGTTCGTTTATACATAAATTATCTTCGGAAAAAGCTTGAGGAAGATCCTGCAACCCCAAAATATATCCTTACAGAGCGCGGTGTCGGTTACCGGTTCGTTGATTTTCAACGAAAAAAGGAACAGCAGTAGGCAGCAAATTGGATATTTCGTATATTAAATGCTCCCTTGTCAACCAAATCACTCTAGGCTATACTCACTTCCTATGGAAACAAGACCAGCACAAAAACAACGGATAGTTTTAGTTGATGATCATGAAGTTGTAAGATTAGGCTTGAAAGCTCTACTGGACAGGCACCCGAATTTCGAAGTGGTAGCCGAAGCCAGTAATGCCCGCGAGGCTGTTGAGCGGGTTGCCGCTTACAACCCTGATGTTGTCGTCATGGATATCCGCTTACCGGGCGGCTCTGGCATTGAAGCATGTCAGGAAATTGCAGAAAAATTTCCACAAACACGCGTTATTATGCTCACATCTTACGCGGAAGATGAGATGCTTTTCTCGGCCATCCGTGCTGGCGCGGCAGGATACGTATTGAAACAGATCGGCGGCGATGACCTGGTGAGAGCCATTGAAGCAGTCAGTCGAGGCGAAGCTCTGCTTGATCCAGCCGTTACCCAACGCATTTTCCAGGAAGTGCGCAAAGCTGCCCGAGAGGAAGAGGCATCTGCATTTTCAGCACTTACTCAGCAGGAGAAACATGTACTGCTTTTAGTCTCTGAGGGGAAAACGAACCGCGAGATCGCCAAAGCCCTATTTTTAGGTGAGGGTACTGTCCGTAATTATGTCAGCAGCATTTTATCGAAACTAGGCGTTTCGAACAGGGCGGAAGCTGCAGCGTACGCAGTAGAACACAATTTGAGGGATTATTTGTAGGACTATTCTTTAGCAGGAAACCAGGAATTCAGGAATTAAAAAGACAGTAAGATAATACATACCATAACGGAGCGGCAAGCCGCTCCGTTATGGTTGAGACCCTAATGGTTTCCGATGCGAACCAGGATCGGGGTAAACGAGAGGCGGCTGGTAACCAGAACGAGGGTTAATCGAAGAAACCTTTAGGGTCTTGGGACGAGATTATTCCGAGCCTGACTCCTGACACTCGATACAACGAATTTTGAAAAAAACGAATAGTAACCGGTAAGGCGAGTCTTAAGTCAGCGTACGCCGCAACCTAACAATTCCGCTCTTTAACGCATGTGAAAGTTCTAAAAAAGAAGCAGGAACGCAGGAAGACAAGATGTAGAAGATTCAGGCAAATACTGGCTTCTGGCCTCTGCTTACTGACCTCTACGACACTTTCGGGTCATTCCTGGTGCTCTGGTACGCCAACCCCCACAGCCAGTCCAGCAAGTAATGCTCGATATCCTCAAGGAGACGGATGCTCCCAATCAAACCCTTCAGGAGCTCTTTACCATTCCGCATAATCTGAAGACATTCCATTTGCTTACCTTCATCTTCGATACCTTGTTCTCTCAGTAGTTTTAAAAAGGACGAAGCTGAAGATCTGGCCATGGACCGAGGGGTGCGCCCTGGCGTAAGATGTACACCATACCCATTCAAACTTTTTTCCATTTCATTAAAAATCTGGGATAGATCGTCCTGGAGTTGAGACTTCCTCTGACCTGCCTCAGCCAGTATCTCCTTCAAAACAATGAGGCTCTGAGGTCCCGCCAGGACCAGACCCTCTACCATCTGTTGAATAGCGGTTGTACTGCCTTCATCCAGGCAGCGTATCAGCAGGTCACCTGCCTGGAGGCGGATGTAAGCCCGTTCAACATATGAGTAAACGGCATCCAGTGGATCTTCCGACATATCAGCCTTTCGCACGGCAAACCGCGCAAGGACACAAGGCACGTAAATAATGCCAGTTATAAATACCGTAATGATGCCCATCTTCCCACTCAATGGTGAGAGCATATGAGCCTACGGCTTCGAGGTTTCGGATCTGTGTTGCAGCCGAATCGTCACCTGGGCGGTCAAATACTTCAGGATCGGGTTCGGAGGACATATGTTCGTGTCCGCCCCTGCATTCTGCACAAGGACATGCATAACGAATCAAGTAAAACGGGAAGACGCTGGTGTGACCATCATTCCAGCTAATGGTCAATTCACCCGTCTTGCGGTTGGCGGTAATATCCGTAGGGGTTACTTCAAATGTCATCGGTTCTCAAAATCGCTTTCTAGTTCCCCAATTGGGAAGAGGTATCTGACATAAATATATACCTAAAACCGTTTTCGCGCAAATCCGGGGATGCATAGAAACGATCGGGTGCATTAAAACCTTTTGGCATACTAAATTCTCGCTATACAAGAGCACTGCAGTTTGGAAAACTCAGGGATTTTGTATGACGGCCAGGTAGTTAGCCACTGCCCACCCTTTTTTACTGCTATCGTACGGAGCGGTCAGATACCACCAGGTATATCCGTCAGCGTTCTCAGGACCTTCCGTTACCTGAAAAACTTCCGCATCAATCGCCAGGAAGACCACCTGCCCCCCAAGACCCGGCTCAGTACGAAACCGGAGCCCATCGCCGCCAGTCCCAGTAATCTGCACGTAATCGCCTACATTCACATCTCCTGGCGGTGGTGGAGCGGGTACGGTGGGGGTTGGTTCCGCGGTCGGTGAAGGTGATACTGTAGGAAGAGCAACTGTAGACGTAGGGGCAGGGATGATGTTCACCACGGCAGTTCCCGGAGCCTGCGAGGCTGCAGGTCCTGGTCGAGTGATATACAGAAGCAGCAGAACGGAGCCAAACAAAAGGACAGCGAGCAGACTCCCGCCGAATATTACCCAGGGACTAAAAACAGCACGAAGAAATTTAGACAGATCCATAGTGAAGCTTATTGTTATCGATTGTGAACAACGTTCGGGGAGTCGTTTCCGGCGTTAGTATTTTTAATGCCTTCGGCAGTACTTTAACATCCACCGGACCCTCCGTACCTACTGGTTCTCCATCTACCTGAATATATGTAGTCGATTCAGAAGAAATACGCAAAGATTCGAATTTATAATTTAGCACCTGGTCCGAGCTAAGGTGGCGTCCGGAAAGCAGATCGATTGCTCTCTGGACGGTGTCAGCCAGGGTTTCACCTTTGAGCAGCCACAGTTCCATAACACCATCATCCAGGCGGGCATCAGGTGAGAGTACCGATAGGCCTCCTGCGTACAGGTGAATGTTGCTTAAAATCGCCAGCAGGAAATGACCGCTGACTTCCTGACCTTCAACATTCACTCTCAAGTTCACACCGCTCCAATAACTTGCGCTCAGTACTGCTGAAGCTGCATAATGGACGAAAGCGAAGTGTTTCTCCCAGCGGGTTCGTGGTTCCAACCGGTGGACGACAAAACCATCTAACCCTACCCCTGCCCAGAGCAAAAAGGGTGATTGATTGCATAATCCAACATCGACCTCTTGGACAACTGCATCGCTGAGTCTGTGCGCACTTTCCTCGAGAGCCAACAGACGGGTCCAGCTTAATCCTGGCAGCCCTAGCTCTTGCGCCCAAACATTAGCAGTTCCGGCCGGGAGAACGCCTAACGCTGTATCTGTGTGGATCAACCCAGGCAGGGCTAAATTAATGGACCCATCTCCCCCTACGACAAAAAAAGCATCCTTTTTTTCTGCTGCAGCCTTTTTGGCAAGCTCTGTAATTTGTGGACCGCTGTGGGTATGTTCAATCGTCAGGTTCCAGCCGTGTTTCTCCAGGATGTTTGCTGCGCGTTCGACGAGCATCCAGGAGGGATATCGTCCGGAGAAAGGATTGTAAACCAGGTAAGCGGATGGCATACACCATCATTTTACTCGACTTTCGAATGGTTTTTGGTGACAGGGGGTGCAATAAAAACTTGTTGAAATAACCGATTTTTGGGGTGTGGGCGTTCACCGAACGCAAGCGGGCTCCCCACGCTAATACCCCAAAAATCGAATAACAAATTTTTCATGCTAGAATATGGGCAGGAATGAAAACATCTAGCTTGCTTGGGAATCGTTATTTACTGGAAAAAACGCTTGGAACAGGCGGTATGTCTGTCGTTTACAGCGCCCGTGATCTCACGCTGGAGCGAAAAGTTGCGGTTAAGATTTTGCGTGAGGATTACTCTTCGAGCCAGGCATTCCGAGATCGCTTTCATGAAGAAGCCAAGTCTGTAGCCAATCTGTCGCATCCCAACATTGTTACCATCCATGATTTTGGCTTGGATGAAGAACGGTTGTATATTGTCATGGAGTACGTTCCGGGCACCGATCTCAAGACAATCCTCCAGCAAAGGGGCAGGTTAGGTGTCGACGAAGCTGTATCCCTGATGATTCAGGCATGCGGCGGAGTTGGATATGCTCACCGGGCTGGGATCGTCCACTGCGATATAAAACCGCAAAATTTATTAGTGACTCCCGACCGGCGTCTGAAGGTCCTGGATTTCGGAATCGCACGAGCTCTGGCAACAATCCAACCAGGTGAAAAAGTCGACGTCGTCTGGGGATCGCCCCAGTATTTTGCGCCAGAACAAGCCGGCGGCGACCCGCCATCGCCTGCGTCTGATGTTTATTCCCTGGGTGTTGTTCTATTCGAGATGCTGACAGGGAGGCTCCTCTACAGTGCTCCTACTGCTGCAGAGCTGGCTCGCATGCACCGGGAAGAACCACCAGTATCTCCTCGGCAAGTAAACCCTTATATTCCATCTACCCTGGACCAGATCATATTGAAGGTGCTATCAAAGGAACCATCCTCACGCTACCGCACAGCCGACCAGTTTGGTCGAGTCCTCACCAATTTCTTGCACCCCTCCCAGCCGCTAAACCCACTGCAGATAAACCGGAACGCAGCAGGTCTTGGGGAAGGACCTTTGCCCAGAAAAACGAACGACGGGAAGCAACCCCGGAAAGAAGCCTCTCAACCCAGGAGCAAGGCGGAGCCAGTACAAACAGCATGGCACGAAAATACCTCTCAAAACCCGCTTGATATCGATTGGACCACCTGGGGGCTTGCACTTCTGGCTCTGCTGGCTGTTGGCGGACTGATCCCCTTCTTAATGTGGGTCTATTTCACCTTTAATCCACCCGTACCGTAATTCTCAAGATGAACCCGGTATAATACTTCGAAACAGTGGGGAAAAGGAAATGCCGAAACCATATATCATTACTTCCTCAATCCTATCAGCAGATTTTACCCGATTGGGCGAGCAGATCACTGCGGCAGAAAATGCAGGCGTAGACTGGATACACGTCGATGTCATGGACGGTCACTTCGTACCTAACCTGACAATGGGTCCCTTCGTCGTCGAAGCCTGCCGTCGAGTCACAAATATCCCAATAGATGCTCACTTGATGGTAGAAAATCCGGGGAATTTGCTGCGAGACTTCGCAAATGCAGGGGCAAGCTTGTTGTACGTCCATGTAGAAAATAATCCACATCTGCATAAGACTCTAGAAACAATCCGAGAGCTAGGAATGGAAACGGGTGTTGTCATCAACCCAGGTACGCCGGCCAGCTCGATCCAGGCGGTTATGCACCTGGTGAACGCTGTCCTGGTGATGACCGTAAATCCTGGTTATTCAGGTCAGGAATTCATTCCCGACATGATCTCCAAGATCAGCCTGGTTCGAAAAGCTCTCGACCAGGTGAAGCCAAGTGTAATGATTGCAGTTGATGGAGGTATTACACCGAAGACCCTGCCGAAAACCTTGGAAGCCGGAGCGCAGATATTCATTGCTGCAACTTCAATCTTCAGGCATCCCCAGGGGATTCGAGAAGGTGTAAATGAGTTAAGGGCTTGCTTTCCGAAGGAAGAAATGCCATAACTTTAGGGATAGGTGAGTCCGTTCAATCCATGCCGCTGTTCCGAAAAATTTCAGAAGACCAGAACTTTGTCTGCTTCAAAGGTCCAATCGGTGAGTAGTTCCATCGATCCGACCTGAACATTATCAATCAAGGCATCATCTCCGAGACCTCGGGCTTTCTGGCAGGTCCCTCAGGTCGCCACGTCGCCGCAACGCATGACAGCAGTGAACATACGCTCGATGTTGTAGTAGCCCTGGGGGGTTTGCTGTCCCTTAATAGCGCACTGGACTCCATCACCCATCAAAAATACACGCACATGGACCGCTTCCCGCTTGACCAGGTTCATTGCCAGTCGGAGTGCGTTGTATGGACGTTCACTGCCGTAAGGGCCATCATTGATGATGAGTAAATAACGGGTTGACTCTGTTCCTATCATGGCTCAGTCTCCTTGTGGGTGAATTTCATCTCGTATAGGGTACAGTATAGAACTTGTCGCCAAGAAATATCTAAACCGTCTTGAGGGCAATTCCATTGAGGGTCTTTTCTTGATAAATAGATTTTAAAGATATTACTTGATTTCCCTGAAGTTTATCATGCATCTGTACCAATGAATGGCTGAATGGAAGATAAATTTCTCTATCCGTGCGGATTCTGTCAACCCGTGTCCCAAAAATGGTTTTCTTCCGCGTTTCCCGCGCTCGTCCGCGTCCCATACCTGTTCCGCTCATTCCATGAGTAAATTAAAATCGAAAGGGCCGTCCAAAACTGAACAGCCCTCAAATTTCAGGTTCTTCGAGTTGACTTATACTTCTGTCTTCACCAAAGTTCGAAGACAGCGAACGCAAAGCACTTTTTGAACCTTCTTACCCTCTTCTAAAACGGTGACCGTTTGGAGATTTGGGCGGAAGGTCCTACGAGTTGCCTTATTAGACCAGGGCCGGTTGCGACCGAATGTCGTAGCCTTTCCGCAATTTGCACACTTCGCCATAATTCCATTCCTTTCTCAGAGTCCTGCGCAAAGCCCAGAACTGTTGATTTCAAAAACCTACATCAAAAATTGAAAATTTCAGGCTATAATCACTTCTGGATGATAACATTCTACCCGCATAGAGCGGGGCAATCTTACCACAATTCGCAACCAATATCAAGTCAAAGGATAACTCGTTGAGGACAGGAATGAGCGAAGATACAACCCCGATTGGCAGCATTCATGTTTCTCCACGTGCCATAGCCACAATAGCATATCATGCTGCCCGGCAATCGTATGGAGTCGTTGGTCTGGCACCGAAAAACTTCATGGACGGGCTGGCCCAAGTCGTGGTGAAAGATCCAACCCACGGGATTGAGATCACATATGACGGCGAAGAAGTCAATATCGATTTATATATTGTGATTGAATACGGAACACGTATAAAGTCTGTGGCTACCAGCGTGGCAAACACGGTCCGATTCCAGGTAGAGAAAGCACTTGGCATGCCCGTAAACGAAGTAAACGTCCACGTCCAAAACTTGCGCATCAGCGACATTGATTAAGTGCCATTGAGTGTTGCTCTACTATTTTATTGATCCAGGAGTTCATATCCAATAATGGAATCTGACCCCAAAAAGACGCTTCTCAATACTCCCTCTAGAATTGTGCACCGTTTCCCTTTAGATGGAACCGGACTCAAGCGTCTAACAGAAGCGGGGCTTGCCTGGTTAAGAACCAACCAGCAAGTTGTTAACGCACTTAATGTTTTTCCCGTCCCTGACGGAGATACCGGTACCAACATGGTCCTTACCATGCAGGCAGCAATCGATGAGATCTCCCGGGTAAAAGAAAATAATGCAGGGAAAATGGCCCATGCAATCGCTCACGGAGCTCTGATGGGAGCACGCGGTAACTCAGGCGTGATCCTGTCGCAGCTATGGCGCGGTTTCGCTCGCGAGCTCGACAGCCTGGAACTCGTTGATGGAGAATCATTAGTGCGAGCTTTTAGAACGGCTCGAGACACTGCCTACAAGGGTGTCGTCCGCCCGGTCGAGGGAACAATCCTGACGGTAGCCAAAGATATCGCCGCTGCTGCAGAAGAGGCATTGAAGGTAACCCAGGATCCTTTTGAGATTCTTGAATTTATCGTTCCTGCAGGTGAACTATCTGTCCAAAAAACACCGGAATTATTACCCGTATTGAAAGAAGCAGGTGTGGTCGATTCTGGGGGGAAAGGCCTATTTTTTATCTTTGAAGGCATGCTCCGCTATGTTCAGGGACTCAGCCTGGAAGTATCCACTGTTGCCGTACCACTATCTGCAATGAAGCTGGAAGAAACCATGGAATCAATAGAACCTGGACAGGATTTTGAGTGGGTAATAGACTTCCGACCACATACTCCTTTGCAAATTGATACTTTTTACAGCGATCTGGAAGAGATGGGCACATCTATCCAGCTCGGTGAGGGAGAGGGAATCTACCGGCTGCATATCCACGTTCCAGAAAATAAACGCGATCTGCCCTTGCACTATACCTTCTCACTCGGCACGGTGACCAAAGCTACCTTTGAAAATTTAATCGACCAGATGGATCAATCCGCAGGAAAGTCTCATAACCATCCCGTTGTATTAACACCGGTCAAGAACGGAGAAATCGCAGTGGTTGCAGTATCGCCGGGTGATGGGATTGGAAGGGTGTTCGCCAGCCTTGGAGCAGCAGCAATCGTTCAGGGCGGTCAATCGATGAACCCATCCACGCAAGAGCTGCTGCAAGCCTTCGAGAACTTACCCACCGATAAAGTCATCATCTTGCCTAACAACAAGAATATCATTCCAACTGCAGAAGCTGCTGCCGAGCTCACCGCAAAGCATCTGGCGGTTATACCCTCCAAGACAATTCCCCAGGGTTTGGCAGCCATGATGAGGCTGATCCCCGATGGGGATTTTGTGAGCGTTGTAGATGAAATGAAATCGTCCCTTGACGAAATCCAATCTGGCGAGATCACCACTGCCACGCGCAGTGTAGAAATTGACAATGTCGAAGTCAAAGAGGGGCAAATTATTGCCCTCCACAACGGAAAACTGGTATACGCATCCGAAAGCATTGAAGATGCCTGCCTGGGTTTGCTCGAGAAAGCCGGTACTGAGGATTACGAACTCATCACGCTGTTTTACGGCGATACAATAAACCAGCGCGAAGCGAACCGAATTGCTGACATTATCCGCACCAAATATCCAGACCAGGAACTGGAAATACAAGAAGGAAGCCAGCCTCATTACCATTTTATAATCTCCATCGAGTAGGTTGAATGTCAAGAGTTTGTATCCTTACCGACAGTACTGCCCAATTCCCTGCTCCTGCCTTTCCAGGGCATGAGCTCGTAAACATTATTCCGCTTCATATTCGGATCAATGGACATGTACATACAGATGGTAAAGATATACGAGCAGCTAACCTGCCGCCTTCTGCAGTAAAGGATCCAATACCGTTAGCCCTCTCCCCTACGGTCGAAGAATTCCACCAGGTTTTCTCTCACCTTGGAACTCGTTACAATGAGATCGTGACGATCTTGCTCTCTTCTCAACTGAGCGATACTTACCGGACTGCCCTGGAAGCAGCAGAAACCGTGAAAGGTCCGGCAAGCATCCATATCATTGATTCGCAGACGACAGCAGTGGGTCTGGGAGTAGTAGTTCAAAAAGCTGCACAAGAAGCTGCCAAGGGAGGGAACAGCGCCTGGATCAACCGCCTGGTGCGGGGGCTGCTTCCCAGAATTTATACCGTTTTTTGCCTTCAAAGCCTGACTTACCTGATTCAATCAGGTTACCTCGATCCGGCTCAAGCAATCGTGGGCGAAATGCTTGGAATCGTCCCCTTTTTCATCCTTGAAAACGGCAGGCTGGCACAGATCCAAAAAGTAAGAAATCAACGGCACCTGGTTGATTTGCTGCATGAGTTTGCTTCCGAGTTCGGGGATTTAAAACACATCGCTGTCGTTCAGGGCATCCCGGTGATGGAAACAGAAGCACGCAGCCTGCGTGACCGGATCAATGGAGATTTTCCATCCGCGACGTACAGCGAACACAATATCGGAGCTGCGCTTGCAACAATACTGGGTCCACGCAGCTTTGGCATGGTCGCCGTCGAAAACTATACCTATATATAGTACCTTATAAACGAATTCGAATAATTGTTTCGTGCTGTCGGAAACAGCAACCGGAAGGAAAAATGAACATCGCAATCGTAACTGACAGTACAGCCGACCTCCCCCAGGAGCTGATCGAAAAATATAGCATCCGGGTGATGCATAATTTTATTATCATCGACGGAAAAGAGTACGAAGATAATGTCGATATCACCCGGGAAGAGTTTTACGAACGGCTGCCTCAAATGGCGAAATCTCCAACGACGGCTACAGCATCGTCAGGTTCTTACCAGGACCTTTATGAAGAGATATTTCGTAAAGGTTACAACCACATCATTTCTATCCATCCACCCAGCTTGTTAAGCGGAATACACAATGCTGCCAGTGTTGCAGCCGAGGCGTTCAGAGGCAGAGTTCACGTCATCGACTCTGGTTCAATCAGCATGGGAATGGGACTGCAGGTGCTCCAGGCTGCTGAAGCTGCTGCAAAGGGAATGCATGTAAAAGAAATTCTGGAATTTTTAGTGGATGTAAAACGTCGAGTCCGGCTCTTCGCGATGCTCGATACGCTAGAATTTATCCGCCGCAGCGGCAGGGTATCATGGGCGCGTGCAAGAATTGGGACCCTGCTCTCGGTAAAACCCTTCATTGAACTGAGAGACGGAAAAGTCCTTTCATTAGGTCAGGTGAGGACTCGTATGAAGGGAATCAGGCATTTGATCGAGCTGTATGGGAGCCAGGGGGTGGTTGAAAAACTGGCAATACTTCATACAAACGCTGAAAGCGAGGCTCGAAATTTTCTCGAGGCAATCGGCGTAAGCACAAATTTGCCTCCTTTCCTGGTGAATGTGACCACGATCATTGGTACACATGTCGGACCCAACGCACTTGGATTCACCTTAATCAAAAGCGAGTGATTCATTGTTATCTGGGTCCGAAAACAACCGAAACCATACCAACAGAGAGGTTCTCTATCTGAGCCAGGGGTTCTCAATGGTAAAATTACGCCGATGAAGCCTTCACTACAAAAACTGCAAAAATTCTTAAAACTAGAAGCTGACCGAGGTTATGATAACCGGGCAGTTATGGGCGGCCTGGAGCGCATGCTTGGTCCATGGGAAGCCGAAGCACGCGTCGAAAGTCTACCCGAAGATCTTATCCAGGTCGTTGTCTCGCGCTTGCGCGATTACGAGCACCTCTCACCGCGTTCAAGGGCTGAAGCTTTGGAAGGGTTGTGGAAACGAATCCAGCGCGAATCGGGAACAAACCTTCCACCACTTTCTCTCCCACCAGATACGGAAGAAGACAAACTGCCGCCAACGCAGCCGCAACAGGAAAAAAGGAAGGGGAAAGAACCGGCACAGGAAAAAACGCTCGTTGATAGAACTCAGGCAAAATCCGCGCAGGATTTGTTCGTTCCAAAATTGCCCGTCGAAAAACATGCTGCACCTGCGGTTGTCCAGCGTGTGCCTGAAGGACCTCCTGCTGCGTTAAACGCTCCGATCACCGTTCTTTCAGGCGTAGGTCCCCGCCACGCCCAAACCCTTGCACGCCTGGGGCTCAACAACCTGGGCGATATGCTCTACTATTTCCCCAGGCGCTACGATGATTACACACAACTTCAGCCGATAAACAGGCTGTTCTACGGTCAAGAAGTAACCATTATCGGAACTCTACAAAGCGCGAGCAACCGGGTTATTCGCGCCGGTAAGTTCCAACTGCTGGAAGGGATCATTCACGACGGCACCGGCGGTCTCCGGCTGACCTGGTGGAACCAACCCTGGATCACTAAACGATTGCGACCGGGTATGCAGGTGGTGGTTTCTGGCAAAGTGGACCAGTATCTCGGCCGGCTGGTTATGAATAACCCAGAGGTGGAACCACTCGAAGAGCAAAACCTGCACACGAACCGGATCGTACCCGTGTATTCTCTCACGGCGAACATTACCCAGCGCTGGCTGCGCAAGTTAATGTTCCAGGTTGTCAACTATTGGTCGCCTCGGGTAAAAGACCCCTTACCGGAACACCTGCGCAGTGAAGCAAGTTTGATGGAACTTCCACGCGCTCTGCAGCAGGCACACTTTCCAGACAATTCCGAGTCATTGAAGGCGGCCAGGGGAAGACTTGCATTTGATGAAATTTTCTACCTTCAATTGGGTGTTCTTCGTCAGAAACGCCTCTGGCAGAGCAGAACAGCAAGAGTATTTGAAACATCGCCGGATTGGATTGAAGAAAAGGTATCTGGGCTCCCATTCCAGCTCACAAAAGCTCAGGAACGGGCACTGGAAGACGTGCGCCATGATCTAAAATCTGGTATTCCTATGAACCGGCTGCTGCAAGGAGATGTGGGCTCGGGCAAGACAATCATTGCAGCGATGGCTGTAGCTATGGTAGCCAGTCATGATGCTCAATCTGCTCTCATGGCGCCAACGAGTATCCTTGCTGAACAGCACTATAAGAATATGCTCAACCTGCTCCCCGGGCAAGGAGAGATCCAACCCGAGCAAATCCGTCTCATGGTGGGCGCTACTCCGGAGAGCGAGAAAAAGCAGGTCAGGGAAGATCTGGAAAGCGGTGCAATCAAGCTTGTGATTGGCACCCACGCGTTGATTGAAGACCCGGTGATATTTAAAGAACTCCAACTCGCGATCATCGACGAACAACACCGGTTTGGCGTAGAGCAGCGAGCGCTGCTGCGGCAGAAGGGACAGAATCCTCATTTGCTGGTAATGACCGCAACACCTATCCCACGATCACTCGCACTCACCGTTTATGGTGATCTTGATCTCAGCGTCATGGATGAAATGCCTCCAGGCAGGCAAGCAGTGGAAACTCATGTTCTCTTTCCGAGAGAACGAGAAAGAGCCTACTCCCTCATCCGCAGCCAAATCGAGCAAGAGCACCAGGCTTTCATTATATATCCTCTTGTAGAAGAAAATGGTAATGGTGATACCCTGGCCGCAGTGGAAGAATACGAGCGGCTGCAAAAAACTATCTTCACCAAACAGAAGGTTGGTCTTCTGCACGGTAGATTGAAGGCCGAAGAAAAAGACGCAGTGATGGCGAAGTTCCGAGATCGCCAGATAGATATCCTGGTATCCACCTCGGTCGTAGAGGTTGGCGTAGACATTCCTAATGCCACCGTCATGCTCATCGAAGGGGCGAACAGGTTTGGTCTGGCTCAGCTCCACCAGTTCCGAGGTCGTGTCGGCAGGGGAGCAGCAAAAGCATACTGTCTGCTCATCCCCGATTCACCTGATCAGGCAGAAAACGAACGCCTATCTGTGATGGAACAGACCAATGACGGTTTCGTCCTTGCAGAGCGCGATCTTGAGCAGCGAGGTCCCGGACAATTCCTTGGCACGCGCCAATCCGGCTATTCTGAGCTTCAACTGGCCAGCCTAACCGACGTACATTTGATAGAAAAAGCCCGGAGAGTGTCTCAGAAAATATTCGAAAACGATCCCGAACTTGAAATGGTCGAACACAGCGGACTTGCTGCTGCGCTCGATCGCTTTTGGGGTGCGGGCACTCAAACAACAAAAGGAGATATCAGTTAATGGTTCGTGCTGTTTTCCCAGGCACTTTTGACCCCATTCACTATGGTCATGTAGATATTGTCACCCGGGCTTCGCGCCTGTTCGATGAGCTGATCATTGCTGTCTATGATCGCCCATTGAAGTCACTTTTATTTTTACCAGAAGAGAGACTATCGCTTGTACGGCAGTCCTTCGACGGAAATGGAAAGATCAAGGTTCTGGGTTATTCTGGCCTGACAGTGGATTTCTGCAGGAAAATCAATGCCCAAGTGATCGTGCGAGGGCTGCGAGTTTTCTCTGATTTTGAATATGAATTTCGAATGGCTCTGGCAAACCACCGCCTGGCGCCTGAAATCGATGTTGTTGCTTTGATCACCAATGAAGAACATACCTTCCTTTCTTCCACAACCGTGCGGGAGATCGCTTCACTCGGAGGGGATACAAGCACCATGGTACCTCCGCACGTTGAAGAAGCACTGAGGAGACGATTTAAGGAACTTGGAGATGGTCAGCAAGTCGTTCCAACCAACTCTATGAGAGATTAAATCGATACTCGAAAACAGTTGACGATTTTACAAATTGCGTGTAACCTTCAGTTAACTGAGCATGAATATTGCAACTTAGAGAAGCAGCTTCTAAATTTGCCACTGTTATGAGGATTTTATGGATATCCTGCACCTGATCGATCGACTGGAAGAAATACTTAACGAGAGCCGCCCCCTGCCTTTTACGCACAATGTCATCGTGGATGAAGATCGCATTCTCGACCTGATTGACCAGATGAGAGTTGCTATACCAGAAGAAGTAAAGAAGGCACAGCAGCTACTGGCTCAGCGTGACCGCATCCTGGCTCAAGCACAAGAAGAAGCGAACAGGACTTTGGCATTAGCCCGAGAAAAGTCTGAACAGTTAGTCGAAAGAGATGCCATTGTCCAGGCAGCACAGGGAAGAGCCGAACAAATCGTGGCAGGAGCGAAAACAGAAGTCATTGATATTCGCCGCGAAGCCGACGATTATGCCCTGGATACCCTGACCAAGCTCGAGCTAGAATTGGATCGTTCGCTGACCCAGGTCCGCAACGGTATTCGAACGCTTCAAAGTGAACATACGCCTCAAGGATAAGATTTTATCCGAATCATCAATATCAGTCGTTCACCGGAGGGGAAAGCCTTTACCCTCCGGTAATTTTCTTAAAACCTTGCATTATCCAAAGTTTCGAGTAATAATAAACGATATCTGATATAAAAAATCGACTATAAAGAAAAAATGCTACAATAGACAATTAATGCCAATATTTGACCTCTGCCTTGCGTGGGAATGGCAGTATGACGAGGATTTCGTCAGAGTTCTTGAAAAAGCTTGTGAAAATATGGGGGTCTCGTTGCTGCAGGTTACACCTCATAACCTCGACTCCATACTACGTTCCCTCGAACTGAATGAAATTACCTTCCGAGCATTGCTCGACCGTGCATCTGACACAAACCAGCAGTTTCTATCATTGGTTGAATGGGCCAGAACGCACCATGTGTACCGGATCAATCCCTATGGTTATGCCCGACAGTCATGGAATAAGGCAGGTATTCACCGCCTATTTACAATGGCAGGCCTCCATACTCCATTCACCATTATTATTCCGCCGTACTGCGAGCAGCCCGAAATTTCGCTTCTCAACCTGAACATCGTTGGATCAATTTTCTCGATCAAACCTGCTCACGGCGGCGGCGGTAAAGGTGTGAAAAATGCTGCCCGATGTTGGGACGAAGTTCTGGCTGCCCGGATAGAATTTCCGAATGACCAGTACCTGCTGCAAATGCATGTGGAACCTGCTGTCCTTGGGATACGACAGGCCTGGTATCGGGTTTTGTATTGTGGAGGAGAGTCCTATCTCTCCTGGTGGGATACCTGCACACACCACTATACCCCGGTTACACAGGAAGAAGAGGAATATTACTGCCTTCAGCGGCTCAGGGAAATTACTTGCCAGATATCCGAAATTACCAGGCTTGATCTATTCTCGACAGAAATCGCCTTAACGGCTGAAAATGATTTTATCGTCGTCGATTACGTCAACGATCCGGTTGACCTGCGCTTGCAGTCGAAAGCTAGCGGAGGTGTACCAGACGAGATTATTTCAGCCATCTCCCACCGCATCACTCAACTCGTCTTAGAACGGGCACTCGTCGAAACAACGAGAGTCTAGTCTACTTTATGTGAAATATAGGGTGGGTTTTGAAACCCGCCCTATTTATTTACGTATATAATATTGATAATTCCCAACTTATGATCAGGAGAATAGCTATGGCTGACATTATCGATTATAAAATCTTTGGTGACGATCTCCAATTGGTGGAAGTCGAGCTTGACTGTGGAGAAGGGGTCAGGGCAGAAGCCGGCACCATGACATACATGGAAGATGGCATCCAAATGCAGACATCTACAGGCGGTGGTCTCTTCAAAGGGCTCAAGCGTATCGTCACTGGTGAGAGCTTCTTTATCACCACATTTCTAAACCAGGCTAACATGAAGCGCAAAGTAGCTTTTGCTGCTCCTTACCCCGGAAAAATCATTCCGCTTAACCTGAGTGCACTGGGCGGCACGTTCATCTGCCAGAAAGATTCTTTCCTATGCGCTGCGCAAGGGATTGAAGTGGAAATTGCCTTCACCAAGCGGTTGGGTGCAGGTGTGTTTGGCGGCGAGGGATTCATCCTCCAGCGGCTTGAGGGAGATGGATTGGCGTTCGTCCATGCTGGCGGGACCATTATTGAAAAAGATCTCGCACCCGGTGAAAAGATTAAAGTAGACACCGGCTGTCTAGTCGCTTTTTCACCCACCGTTTCTTATGATATCCAATTTGTTGGCGGCTTCAAAAATGCTCTGTTTGGCGGTGAAGGATTGTTCTTCGCACTGATGACCGGACCAGGTAAGTTGTATCTACAAAGCCTGCCGCTATCAAGACTTGCAGATCGCATCCTGGCAGCTACCCGCTCTTCTCACGCAGTAGGAGAATCCAAGGGAATTGCTGGTGTGGGAGGCGATTTTCTTGGAAAGGTGATCGGCGGTGGATAATTAGATATCAGTTGTTTGTCCAAACAAAAATGAAACAATCGGATGAATTCACCCGATTGTTTCATTTTTGTATTATTCCTCTCTCTTTGCCCTGTTCCAATGGGCATCCATTTCTTCTAATGTCAGATCGTCAAGCCTGCGTCCCGCTGAACGAGCAGCGCTCTCGATGACGGCAAAGCGTTTCTTAAAACGAGCATTTGCCTCCCGCAGCGCATTCTCGGCATCGATGCTGTACCAGCGTGCCAGATTTACCGCCGCAAAGAGGAGGTCGCCTAGTTCGTCAGACTGCCGTTCTATTGGGGCCACATTGAACTCTTTCCATTCTTCGTATAACTTATCAAGCACTCCCTGTACATCGGGCCAATCAAAGCCCACCCTGGCAGCACGTTCCTGGTAGGTTTGTGCTTGTAGTAGGGCGGGCAAGGCAGAAGGCACCCCATCAAGCAGTCCCTTCTCCTTTTCACCTTTCGACTGGCGCTCAGCCGCTTTCAAACGTTCCCAGTTATTCAATACATCCTGAGCATCTTTTAAATCCAGTTCACCGAACACATGCGGGTGACGGCTGACAATCTTCGTATGTACTCCTCGTAGAAGATCGGCCATCCGGAATTCACCATACTCTGACGCAATTTGAGCGTGCAGTACAATCTGTAGAAGAAGGTCACCGAACTCTTCTCGCATTGCATCAGGGTCACCGCTGTCCAGGGCTGCCAGCACTTCGTAAGCTTCCTCAAGCAGGTGGGGGCGAAGTGACTCGTGTGTTTGTTCTTTGTCCCAGGGGCAGCCTTCCGGAGCACGCAAGTGCGCGATCACTTCCTGGAAAGCTTCAAAAGAGGTGCCATTTCCAAGAGGTGGTATGTATAAACTGGAGCTGCTATCGAAGGTATCAGCACGATCTAACTCTGATAAAGGAAACTCCTGGATGGATACTCCTGGAGTGCCTGCCCCAAGGAAGAGGCGTACTGGGTGATCCGGTGGGTAAACTTCCAGCAAAGTCCGCTTCAGGCTAGATGCTATCTCCCTGGAATGGATTTGTACAGCGACGGCTGGTGCATCAGGAGGAAAAGACGTTACATGTGCAGATACCAGCTCAAGGGCATCGACGATAGACGTTTGCGGAAGAGGGTTTACGTGCAGCTCGCTGAAGACAACATCCAAAAAGGAAATCCCATCAATTATCCGGATTGGAATCGCTTCATCCTGTGCCCGCCTGGATATTTCCAGAGAGATGGCATCCGCGATGAGCGGGTGACCGGGCGTGGCATATATAACACCTTGCGGGCGGCGTCCAAGCTCGAGTACCTCCTCAACAATTTGGCGGACAGTTCCTTCGAGCGTTTGACCAGAGTCGTACAGGTGCTCAAATGAATGGATCTCGAGACGAGCGGAGAGACTATCTAAAACAGGATGCTGGCGAGTGCGCACATAAATTTCCGTGCTGGTTTCCAGTGCCTGCCATGCCTGGCGGGTCAGGAGCATCGGATCTCCAGGCCCAAGTCCGAGTAGTGTGATTCCGTGACTATACATCATAACCCCCAATTCTAACACCAAGAGAAACGAAGCATCTCTTTTCATACAAACGAGATGCTTCGTTTCTCAAGAAAAGCTTTCAAGGGATGGTTACGGATGCCCTTAAAAGTCCAGCTTTATACAGGTAAATACCGGGATAAAGGAACCCGGTATTTACCATAGATAGCAAAAGATTTAGCGTTTTGTATAGGTAGGCGCCTTACGAGCACGCTTGAGGCCTGGTTTCTTGCGCTCTTTGATCCTTGGATCGCGAGTCAGGAAACCGCCTTTGCGCATCGCGCCGTGGACGTCGGGCTTCATCAAAATCAGAGCCCGGGCAACGCCCATCTGTACGGCATCGGTCTGCCCGGTCACACCGCCGCCCTTGACAACGATGGTGATGTCGAGCTGAGAAATATCTTCACCAGCAGCAGCAATTGGTGCGACGATAGCGTCCAGATCGCCAAGACGGGTAAAAAATTCTTCCGCCGGTTTGGAGTTCACAATAAACTTTCCGGTCCCGGTCATCACACGCACACGAGCAATGCTCTCTTTGCGCCGTCCTATACCTTCATAATACTGTACTGACATAATATCTCCTCAATTACGCAAGCGGCTTTGGGTTCTGGGCAGCATGCGGATGCTCCGGCCCAGCATAGATCTTCAGCTTCTTGATGAGCTGGCGACCCAATTTATTGTGAGGCAGCATACCCCAAACAGCGGCTCGGATCACGCGATCGGGATGCTTCTCTAACTGCTGGCGCAGCGAAATTGACTTCAATCCGCCCGGATATCCAGAGTGGTGGTAATAAATCTTGTCTTCCATCTTATTACCGGTCACACGAATGCGTTCAGCATTGATGACTACGACAAAGTCGCCGGTATCAACACCTGGTGTAAAGTTGGGTTTGTTTTTGCCCAAGATAACCCTGGCGATTTCTGATGCCAGTCGACCCAGGTTCTGGTCGTTCGCATCCACCAGCACCCAATCGTGGGTTATTTCGCTGGCTTTGGGGATGTATGTTTTTTGCACGGTCATCCTCTCCCAATTCGACAAAAACATTTTGTCTATGTCGAAATTATACTTATTCAGATTTTCTAACCAGGTATGAAGGATAACTCACCTCTGCAAGGACTAACCCATTGGCTGGTGCCAGACCCTGCGGGGGCTTGGTATCGCTTTCCATGTACATTCTCATATCGTCTGAGTCCCAGTTTCTCTGCACAATTTCTACCTGCACCGCGACAAGCCGGCGCACCATATGGTAGAGAAAAGCATTCGCAGTGATCTCAAACACCAGCATCGGCCCTTCCTGCACCCATACACTGTGATAGACAATGCGTATCGTGGTGCCTCTGGAGTGGGGCGGGGACCCAAACGCACCAAAAATATGCCTGCCTTTCAAGCGTTCGGCACATTGGTTGAGCCTTTCGAAGTCTACAGCAGGCCACACCCTCCAGGCGTATCGCTCCTGGATTGGATTCGGAACAGGGTCACAGAAGAGGCTGTACCTGTAACTGCGTGAGTAAGCATCAAAACGCGGGTGGAAGTTTGGAGCAGCAAGGAAGACGTTACGTGCAGCAACATCTGGCGGCAGGTTTGCATTCAGAGCATTCAACAAATCCTGAGTCCCGTGGACCCAGTCAAGGTCGAAAGCGATCACCTGACCAACCGCATGCACGCCTGTATCCGTCCGCCCGGCGCCTAATATCGACTTCCCCTGCCAACCCAGCTCATGCAGGGCCTCTTCTACAACAGCCTGAACGGTTCTAGCCCGGGCTTGCTTCTGAAACCCTTTAAAACCGGTGCCATCGTAGGCGAGAATAACCTGGTAACGTTCAATCATGCTGTAAGCCCTAAGCTATAAGCTGTAAGTTTATCAAAACACTGAGCTTATGGCTTACAGCTTAGAGCCAATACTTTAGTCTTCAACCAATTCCAACAGTACTACCTCAGCAGCATCACCCTGGCGCAGACCCATCTTATGCATACGGGTGTATCCACCATTGCGATTTGCGAACCGGGGAGCAATGTCATCAAACAGTTTTTTTACAGTCTCGGCATTGCCAAGACGAGCCATAACCAGTCTTCGGGCGTGCACTTTACGGGCATCTTCGCCATCAGCACTTCGTTTTGCCAGAGTGATCAAACGCTCTGCCTGACCGCGAATTGCCTCGGCCTTTGCACGGGTCGTCTCAATCCGTTCGTGATCGAAGAGCTGTTTAATCATGATCCGGCGGAGAGCAGCACGATCATCTTTCAACCGGCCTAGTTTTTTACCAGAAACTCTGTGTCGCATTTCTAATTACTCCGCTTCAATTTCGGTTTTGTCCTGGAGGTAACCTTTTTCGCGCATCTTCTGGCGCAGTTCATCCAGGCTCTTCTCGCCGAAGTTGCGAATCGACATCACTGCCTCATCGCCTTTCTCCAGCAGTTCGATCACCTCACCAACCGTGGTAATCCCCGTCCGTTTAAGGGAGTTGAAGACACGCACTGAGAGATCAAGGTTCTCGATAGGAGTCTCGATCATTTCACTGGTCAGGCGAGTACCTTCTTCATGCTCCTCTGTGATGGCAGCCAGCGTTTCTTCACTGATGCCAGCCAGGTGTCGCAAGTGATCGATAAGGATCTTGGCGCCGTTGCTCAAGCATTCTTCAGGGCTTATGGTGCCGTCGGTCCAAATCTCAAGGATCAGGCGATCGTAGTTGGTGCTCTGACCCACACGTGCACTGCCAACTTCCCAGTTGACCCGGCGTACCGGGCCAAAGATGGCATCGACCGGCAGCTCGCCAATTGGCAGCTTACCCGTACGGTCGTCCGCAGGTGAATAGCTTCGCCCGCGCTCGACGGTCAGGTCGAGCTCAAGATTGGCATTATCGTCATCCACAGTAAAAAGATATAAGTCGGGGTTGACGATTTCGACCTCGGGTGGGGTGATGATATCTGCGGCAGTAACAACGCCTGCACCCCGCACCTCGAGGTGCAAGTGTGAATTATCTACATCGTACAACTTCATCCGCAGCTGCTTGATCTGCAGCATAACTCGGATGACATCTTCCCGGACACCGGGAATATCACTGAACTCATGCTGGACATCGACAATGCGGATAGAGGTCACCGCAGCCCCATCTAAGGAGGAAAGCAGTACCCGGCGCAGGGCGTTGCCCATCGTTATCCCATAGCCACGTTCCAGCGGGCTGATTACAAATTTGCCGTAGTTTCGAGCCTCAGCCTCGCGCTCGATTTTCGGCGTGACCATATTACTTAGTCCAATCACGGTTCACCTCTTCCCCCGCACACTTCTGCCGGCGCATCCGGTCAGGAAGCATGCAGCGAACTTCGCTAGCGCGAGTAGAACTCGACAATGGATTGCTCGCTCAAATTGCCGTCAATTTCCGACCGTTCGGGCAGTCTGAGCACGGTGCCGGACAAGTTTCGAAGGTCGCGACTCACCCAGGCTGGGAAGTTGCGGTCTTCTGCTACAGCAACCAGGTCTTTGAAGTAAGTGCTCTGGCGAGATTCCTCACGGACAGAGACACAATCATTCGTGGCAAGCAGCATAGACGGAATGTCGGTACGGCGCCCATTGACAGCAAAGTGCCCATGGGTGACGAGCAAGCGTGCTTCAGCGCGGTTTCCAGCAAAGCCAAGCCGGAAAACCACGTTATCCAGACGAGATTCTAGAATTTGAAGCATATTGAGACCCGTGAGTCCACGGCGCTTTAACGATACTTGATAATAGCGTCTGAATTGGCGCTCATACAAACCGTATACACGGCGTGCTTTCTGTTTGGCGCGCAGCTGCCGGGTGAAGTCGGACTCACGCTTCTTTGCAAACTGACTGGTTTTTCCGTGCGATCCGGGTGCATAACTGCGTCGATCGAAAGAGCATTTCGCTGAAAAGCAGCGATCAGCCTTCAGGAATAACTTCTCACCTTCTCGCCGGCATAACCTGCATACAGGCCCTCGATATTTAGCCATAGATAATTACCTCTTCCTTCTTTATAAACCTAAACGCGGCGTTTCTTAGGAGGCCGGCAGCCGTTGTGAGGAACCGGCGTTAGATCGTTGATCGAACTTACCCTCAATCCCATTGACTGTAAGGCGCGGATCGCAGACTCACGTCCAGGACCAGGACCTTTGACATAGACTGCAACTTCTTGCAGCCCCATTGCCATGGCAGCCTTAACTGCCTGCTCTGCAGCAAGCCTGGCAGCAAATGGTGTGCTCTTGCGTGAGCCTTTGAAGCCGACTGACCCGGCACTACCCCAGGCAACTGTATTGCCTTGGGAATCGGTAATTGTTACGATCGTATTGTTGAAGGTTGCAGCGATATGCACCTGTCCACTGGACAGGGTCCGCTTTGCCTTCTTGGCACCGCCCTTGCGGCGCGCAGTCTGTCGTACACTCTGAGCCATAATACCTCTCTTGTTAGTCTCGAATCATTCCTCCCACCGGCAGCCGCTGGGAAGGAAGGAACCCCAACCGGCAGGTGGACTAAACGAATTTATTTCTTAGAGCCGCGTCTTCGACCGCGACCGGCGACTGTTTTCTTCGGACCCTTACGGGTTCGAGCATTCGTGCGGGTACGCTGACCGTGCACCGGCAGGTTACGGCGGTGACGTAAACCACGGTAGCTGCCGATTTCGATCAGGCGCTTGATATTCAACTGGACTTCACGACGCAGATCGCCTTCCACTTTAAAGTGGGAGGTGATGTAATCACGCAGTAAACCAACTTCTGCATCGGTCAGGTCTTTTACACGGGTATCCGGGCTGACTTTTGTCGCCCCGAGAACTTCGGAAGCCTTTGTCGGACCGATCCCATAAATATAACGTAATCCAATTTCTATGCGCTTATTGCGCGGCAGGTCAACACCTTCAATACGAGCCATTGTGTCTTATCCTTGTCGTTGTTTGTGCTTAGGATTCTCACAGATGATATAAAGCCGGCCGTTTCGCCGAACCACTTTGCATTTTGCACATCGCTTCTTTATTGATGACGATACTTTCACGATGACAACTCCTTCTTTACTGGCTTGAAGCAGCCAAAGCTTTGATTATACATGCCTGAACCATGCTTGTCCAGGCTTTTTTGAGATTCTTTTCACCAATCAGGGCACCGTCAAGATCAGCGGCTCTCCATCACGTACTGCAATGGTATGCTCAAAGTGAGCTGTTAATGAGCCATCCATCGATGCCACCGTCCACTGATCGGGTAATACTCTCGTTTCTTCTGTACCGATCAGCACCATCGGTTCAAGTGCAATCGTCATACCAGAGCGGAGCAGGATTCCTCTATTTGGAGTGCCGTAATTTGGCACCTGAGGTCCTTCCCACATGCGCCGTCCTACTCCATGACCGGTATAGATCCGGGTCAGGAAATAACCCTCACCTTCAACATACTCTTCGATAGCGCTGCCCACATCGCCTGTCCGGTTACCGGACCGCATCTTCTCGATGCCGATATCTAGCGCTTTTTCGGTTACTTCCAGTAGTCGCTGCGCTTCCGGTGATATTTCGCCTACGCCGGTGCTATATGCCGAATCACCGACAAAACCCTCGTAGATCGTTCCACAGTCAATCGAGATAATATCGCCTTCTTTCAGCTTGCGCTTACCCGGTATACCATGCACCAGTTCGTCATTGATACTGGCAGTGATGGTTGCAGGATACGGGTACGCACCCGGAACTCCTAAAAACGCCGGTTTTCCGCCATGTTTGCGGATTACCCCTTCGGCTGCCTTATCCAGCTCCAGGGTGGTAACTCCTGGCCGGATCAACTCACGAGTGGCTTGCAGTGCCAGGGCATTGATGCGCCCAGCTTCCCGCATGATCTCAAGCTCATGAACGCTTTTGATGACGATATTACGCTCCCAGGTCATTTGTTTGTTCCGTATCCGGCAGGACTGCAAGAAGATTTTCCTTTACCTGCTCGATGGGTTTTGTCCCATCCACTTCAATCAACTTACCACGCTGCCGGTAAAACTCGATAAGAGGCTCTGTTTGTTCAAGGTACACGCGGATACGACGTTTTACTGTTTCTGCCTTGTCATCGTCCCGCTGATACAGCTCAGAACCATCGATATCGCAGCTGCCAGGTACTTTCGGTGGATTGTGCTTCTCATGATAAACATGACCCTGTGCCCGGCAAGTCCAGCGCCCGGTGAGGCGTTCGATGAGTACCTCTTCATGCACTTTTATGTAAGGTACAACGTCCACTTCACCATCGAACTCGGAAAGCATCGTTGATAGAGCTTCTGCCTGGGCTGGTGTTCGTGGGAAACCATCTAACAGGGCTCCATTCTTAGCGTCTGAGCGGCTTAGCCGTTCGCGGATCATGGCAATGGTCACATCGTCGGGCACAAGCTCCCCTCGGTTCATAAAACCTTCCGCCAGCTTACCCAAATCAGTCTGTTTTTTAAGGTTCTCCCGAAATATATCTCCTGAAGAGATATGCGGCAAACCGAGTGTTTGAGACACAGCCTGCGCCTGGGTGCCTTTCCCAGCTCCGGGTGGTCCAAGTAATACGATATAGGTGGGCAAGAAATATCTCCTTTTCTAACGGTGGAAGGTTTTCGGTATCACTTCCACGGTTATATCCTCGCCTTACCTGACCAGCAAAGTCTCATCGTATCCATGCAACTTCAGCTCTGCATCAATCGTGAAGAACGTATCACGAACGACGCCAACCACGATCAGCAAACCTGCAGAGTTGACTAGCAGGATGCTGTTCTGATTTTGCAGGTTTACTCCGAATGCTGAAAGGATCAGCCCTACCAGGAACGGTAAGACAGCGACCAGGCCCAGGAAGAACGCACCAGGCAGCGTTATCCGGCGGAGTACCTTTGTCAGATAACGTTGTGTTTGCGGACCGCGGGCTACACCGGGGATCTGTGCACCAACCTTCTTCAAGTTCTCACCGTAATTCTGCTGAGAGAAGAGAACGTCGGTGTAAAAGAACGAGAAAAGAACGACCATCAGGAAGTACAAGAGATAATACAACCAGTGTCCGCCGCCAAAGATGTTGTTCACCGCAGTAGCGAAATTCTGTACCCACTCCGTCTCTGAATTCAAGAAGTAGCTGGCAAGGATCGCCGGAAAGGTCAGGATGGACTGAGCAAAGATCAAGGGGATCATGCCCGCCATATTCACCATCAAAGGCAGGGTACCTTTTACAGGCATGGACATTCTTGATCCTACACGCCGTCCGGGGTACATGACCGGCACATTCCTCCGGCCTTGCTGAACGAACACGATGGCGAAGATGATCAGGATGGTAATAATCACCATGAAGATCAAGGAGAACCAGCGGTACTGCTCATCCGACCAGAGCTGTAGGATTGAGGTAGGAATTTGAGAGACGATTCCCGAGAAAATGATCAGCGATAGACCCTGGTTGCGGATACCGAACTCAGAGATCAGCTCACCCAGCCAAATCGCGAACATTGTACCGGCAGTCATGCTTAAAACAATGGTTAAAGTAGACAACAGGTTTCCACCCGTGAGTCCAAAGTTTTCGATGACCAACCCCAACCCGGCTTGTGAAGACAGGCTGTTGAAGATATTGATCTGCCCGATAGCCTGTAGAGCCGCCATGGGAACCGCCAGGATATATGTCCATTTCTCCATCCAGACACGGCCTTCTCGCGGGTCTTCCTGCATCCTGCGTTGAAGCGCCGGGACGATAGGGACGAGGAGCTGCAAGATAATCTGGGCAGTAATGTATGGGTAGACACCCATCGCCAATACGGAGAAGTTAGATACTGTACCACCAGAGAGGAGGTCCAGGATACCAACAAATGTTCCACTACCGCCGGGTCTGTCTACAAGGGCGCTCATCACATCAGGATTTGCCCCCGGCACCGGAACGTGAGCCACCAGACGATAGATAGCCAGGATGAGGATTGTGATAAGTAGTTTTCTCCTCACATCTTGGGCTGTCCAAAGATAACGCCAGGCTGACCGCTTCATATGCTAGGCTCCTTCCAGTTATTCCTGAATCTGGATGACTTCTACACTACCGCCAGCAGCTTTGATCTTCTCTGCTGCACTCTTGCTCACCCTGTGAACACGGACGGTAAGCGCTTGTTTGACATCACCGCGACCTAAGATGACGACTGGGTTCCGTGGATCGCTGAGCAGGCGGGCTTCTTTCAAGGTTTCAGGAGTGACTTCACTGCCAGCCGAGAATCCTTCCAGTTGATCAAGGTTGATTTCGTTATACTCGATCCGGTTGATTGGGGTAAAACCTTCGCCCCGCATAAAGGGGAGCCGGCGGTAGAAAGGCAGGTTTCCGCCCTGATGATAGAGAGGAGTTCCGCCTCCAGCTCGAGCACCCTGACCTTTTGTACCGCGTCCAGCAGTCTTTCCCTGTCCGGCTGAGATACCGCGACCAACCCGTTTGCGGTTCTTCTTGGAACCTTCATTAGGTTTGAGATCGTTTAATTTCATCGTTCGTTCCTATTTTTCCACAACTTCGACCAGGTGGTTTACCATGTACAGCATGCCACGAATGGACGGAGTATCTCGTTGTTCCACGGTCTTATGCATTTTCGTAAGACCCAATGCGCGGACCGTTTCCTTATGACGCTTTGAATAACCAATTGGGCTCTTCACAAGCGTTATCAGGAGAACCTTTTCTTGGGTTTCAGGTTTATCCGCCATTTTTCTTCTGCTCCCAAAACGGCATAACATCCTTTACGGCTTTGCCGCGGATTGCAGCAACCTCTTGAGGTGACTTTAGCTGCTCGAGTGCATCGATCGTAGCAAAGACTACGTTGAGCACGTTTGCGCTTCCCAACGACTTGGTCAGGATGTCTTTGACACCAACTGCCTCAAGGACAGCACGTACGCCGCCGCCTGCAATAACACCCGTTCCCGGAGATGCAGGTTTAAGCAGAACCCGTGCCCCACTGACCTTACCGATGACCTCATGTGGGATGGTATCGCTGATGAGGTTGACGCGGTGCATGTCGCGGTGAGCACGTTCTGTCGCTTTTCGCATAGCATCAGGAACAGCATTTGCCTTACCAACACCAACACCGACACTGCCCTTGTTATCGCCAGCAACAACGGTAACCCGGAAAGAGAACCGCCGGCCGCCTTTTACAACTTTTGCCACGCGAGCGATCTCGATGACACGCTCGTCATACTGGTTTTCGAACTCTGTGTTCTGATAATCAGCCATAATTTAGAACTCCAATCCACCTTCACGAGCAGCATCTGCCAGGGCTTTTACACGACCGATGTAGCGGTAGCCGCCGCGATCGAAAACAACCTTTTGGATGCCTTTCTCTTTTGCCCGCTCCGCAAGGGCCAGGCCGACTTTACGAGCCTGCTCGGTTTTCTTCACCCCATTCATGTTTTTACGCAGTTCTCGATCTACCGAGCTTGCGGCGACGATCGTAGAACCAACTTCATCATCGATGATCTGGGCATAGATTTCCGAAAGGCTGCGGAAGACGTTGAGTCTGGGCCTTTCGGTCGTTCCGGAAACACGTCCACGCACACGCTTGTGGCGACGCTCACGAGCAGCAGATCTAGATTTGTTCGTTGCCATAGCTTACACCTTGCCTGTTTTACCAGCCTTGCGCCGGATTTTCTCACCAAGATACTTTATCCCCTTTCCCTGATACGGCTCTGGGGGACGTACTTTGCGAATGTCAGCCGCTACCTGGCCAACAAGTTCTTTATCATAACCGCGCACTTTAACCTGGCGGCTCCTGGTATCTACATCAAAAGTAATACCTACAGGGGGCTCAATGGTAACTGGATGAGAATAACCAACGTATAAGGTAAGGTTTTTTCCACTCAGTTCTGGCCGGTAACCGACACCATTGACTTCGAGCACCTTCTCAAAACCGGTGCTCACCCCTAATATCATATTGTTTAATAAAGCCCGAGTCATTCCATGCAAGGCGCGATGTGTATCTTCATCGGAGGGACGTTGGACGGTGAGGGTATTATCTTCCCGTGAAATCTTCATATCCGCTGGGAAAACGCGTTCCAGTTGGCCTTTCGGGCCCTTCACACGTACAAACGAACCTTTTACTTCTACATCAACACCTGATGGCACAACCACCGGCATTCGTCCAATTCGTGACACTGTACAACCTCCTGAGGTGTAGTGGTTTTCTACAACATTCTGCGACTGGCTTACCAGACTTTGCAGAGAACCTCGCCGCCTACACCAAGCTGGCGGGCACGCTGCCCGGTCATGACACCCTTTGGGGTCGTAAGAATGGCGATTCCCATTCCAGACAGCACCCAGGGAATATCCTGTTTGCCAGCATAGACACGGCGACCCGGTGAGCTTATTCGCTCGATTCCGGTAATAACCGGACGTCGTTCGCGTCGTTCGCCGATATACTTCAGGCGAATTCGCAGTACTTTTTGTGCATCTGTCTTGCCGTCCACAACCTCAAACCCTGCGATATAACCTTCATCCTTAAGGATCTTGGCTATCGAAGATTTCAACTTGGAATTCGGCATTGCTACTGTAGCATTACCGACAATAACTGCGTTGCGGATGCGGGTCAACATATCAGCGATAGGATCAGATATCATTACTAACTACCTCCACCCCGGTTCTACCAGGAAGACTTTACAACGCCAGGGATCTTGCCTTGTAGGGCAAGTTCGCGGAAGCAAATCCGGCAAAGACCAAAGCGACGGATGTATCCGCGCGGCCTTCCACAGACACGGCAGCGGTTGCGAACACGAATGTCGAACTTCCGGCGGCTCTCTCGAATTACTATGGACTTCTTCGCCATAGGTTATCCTTCCTTTCGAAACGGCATACCGAACATAGTCAGCATTTGCCGCGCTTCATCATCATTCTGTGCAGTTGTTATGATAGTGATTTCCAGGCCGCGAAGCTTGTCGATCTTATCATATTCAATTTCAGGGAATACCAACTGCTCACGCAAGCCGAGCGTGTAATTACCGCGCCCGTCAAACGCATTTGGTGAAATTCCTCGGAAGTCTCGTACCCGTGGCAGGGCAATGTTCATCAAGCGATCGAGGAATGACCACATGCGTTCACCGCGCAGAGTGACTTTCACGCCGATCGCTCGGCCTTCACGCAGCTTGAAGTTCGCAATGCTCTTTTTTGCCTTCTGCACAACAGGCTTTTGCCCAGTAATGGCAGTCATATCACCGACTGCTGCATCAAGTGCTTTCGGGTTATCCAGAGCTTCGCCAACACCGATATTTACCACGACCTTTTGAATACGTGGAACCCTCATGATGTTATCCAGGTTCAACGACTTCATCAGCGCCGGGACGATTTCTTTCTCATAACGTTCTTTCATTGCATGCGCCATAATTTCCACTCCAGCCGGTTAATCGAACTCGGCTCCACAATTCTTGCACACTCGTTGGACCTCACCATCTTCACGCCGGATGCCTAGCCGGGTTGGCTCATCGCATTTTGGGCAAACAAACATCACGTTGGAGATGTCCAGTGGTGCCTCGAACTCAATAATTCCGGGCTTGAGCGTGCGACCCTGTGCCTGCACCTGACGCTGGTGTTTCTTGCGGATGTTGACACCCGAGATCACAATACGGTGCTCTTCAGGCAAGACCTTGATCACCTCGCCCCGTTTACCCTTATCAATTTCTTTCCCGCTGATCACTTCAACGGTATCGCCTTTACGTATTTTTACTTTCACGGTTCTCGCTCCTGCTTCACCAGCCTACAGAACTTCTGGCGCCAGTGAAACAATTTTCATAAAACCTTTTTCACGCAGCTCACGAGCCACCGGTCCAAAGATGCGGGTACCCCTGGGATTTTTCCCATCCTGGTCCAGGATCACGGCTGCATTATCGTCAAAGCTGATGTATGAACCATCATCACGCCGCCATTCACGAGCGCAGCGTACGATAACAGCCTTAACAATATCGCTTTTCTTTACTGCGCCACCAGGGTTTGCAGTCTTCACAGTGCCCACCACAACATCACCAATATAACCATAGCGCCTGGTGGATCCACCCATGATATGGATCACTAAAAGTTCGCGAGCGCCGGTATTATCGGCAACCTTCAAACGAGTTTCGTGCTGGATCATTCCTGCTCCTCCAGCGGCGCTTCACTTGCAGTGATATCATGCCGCAAAACTTCTTCGACAACCCAGCGCTTACGAGCAGAAATCGGCCGGCTTTCGACGATCCGGACAGTATCGCCAATCTGGCAGCCTTTCTCATCGTGCGCCATCACACGTTTTGCGCTGTGCACAGTCTTCTTGTAAAGCTTGTGCTGGTAAGTACGGCTGATCTCAACGACGACCGTCTTTTCCATTTTATTGCTGGTGACAACACCCTCTAACCGACGTCTGTTGTTCATTTTGCACCTTCTTTTGCACTGCGCTCTCGCTGAGATACTTCCGTGAAAATCCGGGCAATATCACGGCGGACAACTCGCATGCGTGTTGTATCCGTAAGCTGACCGCTCGCCTGCTGAAATCGCAAATTCATCAGCTCCTCGCGGGCATCACTTAACCGCTTCTGAAGGACGTCATCTGCTAGATCGCGCAGTTCTTTTCCTTTCATCCTTCACCTCCAACCCGGTCGAAGCGGGCTATGATCTTGGTCCTGATAGGCAGCTTGTATTGTGCGAGGCGCAAAGCTTCCTTGGCTACATCCTCAGGTAGACCACCGCCTACTTCGAACATAACCCGGCCCGGCTTCACCACTGCTGCCCAATACTCGACAGCTCCTTTTCCCTTACCCATACGTGTTTCTGCTGGTTTCTGGGTGATGGGCTTGTCTGGGAAGATTCGAATCCAGACTTTTCCACGGCGTTTCAGAGCATGGACGATTGCCCGGCGTGCAGCCTCGATCTGACGTGCTGAAATCCAGGCAGGCTCCAGAGCCTGAATGCCGAAATCTCCAAAGTGAATTTCTGCGCCGCGCACGGCTTTACCTTTCATGCGCCCACGCATCGTTTTGCGAAATTTCACGCGCTTTGGCATCAACATAGTTCGTTTACCTCGTTCCTATAACTACTCGGAAACGTATACGCCTTCGGTCGATTCGGCTTTCTCTTCGATCTCTGGCAATACTTCACCGCGGTATATCCAAACCTTCACACCGATCCGCCCGTAAGTGGTCAGCGCTTCTGTCATGGAATAATCAATGTCGGCGCGCAGGGTCTGACGAGGAACACGTCCCTCGCGCATATTCACCGTGCGAGCCATCTCTGCACCGCTCAACCTGCCGGAAACCTCAATACGGATTCCCTCAGCGCCCTGGCGCATGGCCTGCTGCAGCGCGCGCTTCATAGCACGCTGGTAGCTGATCCGCCGCTCAAGCTGCTCGGCGATATTGGTAGCAACCAGGTAAGCGTCCAGGTCGGGCTGTTTGATCTCCTTAATTTCAAGGTCGATCTTCTTGCCAACCAGTTCCTCGAGACTCTGGCGGACCTTTTTGACATTGTCACCCTTGCGGCCAATCAGGATACCTGGTTTGGCGGTATGGACGACAACCTTTACCTTACCGGGAAAGCGCTCGATCTCCACCAGGGAGACACCAGCACGCGGCGACTCATTGCGCACTAACTGGCGCAAGGCAAAGTCTTGGTGGAGCTGGTTTACATAATCACGACCCTCGGCATACCAGCGCCCTTCCCAGGTCTTATTTATTTTAAGGCGAAAGCCAATTGGATGAACTTTACGACCCATATTCTCTCCGATCTCTAATTCCTATTTATGATTCTCGTTCCCGGAGGACGACGGTGATATGCGATGAACGGCGCAGCCAGGGTTTGAACCGGCCACGAGCACCGAAGCGTCGCCATTTGCGGGTTGGAGCCTCATCTGCAAAAATGCGGTAGACGATAAGGTCATCCCGGCTTACCCCGAAATTCTCCTCGGCGTTTGCCATAGCAGAGGCAAGCACCTTCGATACTGGGGTTGCTGCCCCTTGGGGCATGAACTTCAGTATGTTCATGGCCTCTACAACCTCTTTGCCACGCACCATATCCAGCAGCAGTCGAACTTTTTGAGCAGAGATAGGCACGGAGAGGGCCTGAGCATGAATGTCATTAGCAGCCATCGTTCAAAACCCTTTCTTATTTCTTTACCTTTTTCTCAGCCAAATGGCCTCTGAAAGTGCGTGTAGGAGCAAATTCGCCCAGGCGGTGACCGACCATATTTTCAGTAATGTAAATCGGCACGTGCCGGCGGCCATCATGGACAGCGATCGTGTGTCCAACCATCTGAGGGAAGATCACACTCGCCCGGCTCCAGGTGCGGACAACCTTTTTGTCGCCACGTTCGTTCATGGCTTCAATCTTACTCAGCAAATGCGGGGCTACGAACGGCCCCTTCTTCAAAGAACGTCCCATAGTTAAATCTCCTAGCGTGTCTTCTTCCCTCGCCGGCGAACGATGAACTGATCGGTCCTCTTATTCCGGCGGGTCTTGTAACCGAGGGTGGGTTTACCCCACGGGCTCTTCGGACCAGGCATACCAATCGGTTGGCGACCTTCACCACCACCATGCGGATGGTCACGTGGAGACATTGCGGAGCCGCGTACGGTGGGGCGAATTCCCATATGGCGTTTGCGGCCTGCTTTGCCAAGCTTCACGTTGCCGTGATCCAGGTTACCTACCTGTCCAATGGTCGCATAACAATCCTGGCGAACCAGGCGGACTTCACCCGACGGCAGGCGCATGTGAGCATAATCGCCCTCTTTTGCCAAAAGTTGAGCTGCACCACCCGCAGCACGGACGAGCTGCCCCCCCTTGCCTTCTTTCAACTCGATGTTGTGGACAAGCGTACCGACAGGGATATTGGCGATTGGCATGCTGTTGCCCGGGCGAATCTCCGAACCTTTCCCTGAGACAATGGTATCGCCAACTTTCAGGTCAAGGGGAGCAATGATGTAGCGTTTCTCACCATCTGCGTAGAAAAGCAGTGCCAGGCGGGCTGTCCGGTTCGGATCGTATTCGATAGCTGCAACGCGGGCAGGAATACCGTGCTTATCACGTTTGAAATCGATGATACGGATATGCTGTCGGTGACCGCCGCCGCGATGCCTGACCGTCACACGCCCGTAGGAATTACGCCCGCCAGACTTGTTCTTCTTGACGAGCAGCGCACGCTCGGGTTTTTTCTTGGTAACCTCTTCAAAGGTAGAGCCGGTCATGCCGCGCAGGCTGGGGGTAACCGGCTTATATTTCTTGATAGCCATTACCGTACTCCTTCAAAGATATCGATCGTATCGCCAGGTGCAAGCGTGATGAGTGCCTTTTTATAACCAGCGCGACGGACCGAAACACGGCGGTTGCGCCAGCGGCGGCTGCGCTTGGCAGGCAAATTTACTATATTTACCCGCATGACATCGACATCGAATATTGTTTCAACTGCATCTTTCACCAAACCCTTCGTCGCATCTTTTGAGACTTCGAAGACGTACTGGTGCAAGTTACCGCTCTGATAGCTCGACTTTTCGGTAAAGATCGGGCGACGGAGAACTTCATAAATCGTTGCCACGGCTTCCTCCCGTTATCCCAGGTATGACTCGAGAACATCCAGCGCTTTCAGTGGCATGATGACTTTGTCATACCCAAACAGGTCGCGGATATTCAAATAATTGGCCAATAAAGTTTTCGCTTCAGGCAGATTGTGTGCCGAGCGAATCACAAGCTCGTAGCTATCGTTCTTCTCCGGAATGAGAATGAGAGCGGTAGCTTCGCCAACCAGGCGCTTGATTGCTTGCGCCATCAGGCGGGTCTTTGCTTCAGTCAGGGAAAAATCATCCAGGACAACAATCCCTGCTTCAGAAGCTTTGACCGAAAGAGCTGAACGCAAAGCAGCGCGGCGCATTTTCTTGGGCATTTCAAGCCGGTAGCTGCGTGGATGAGGTGTATGAACTTTGCCACCACCAACCCACTGAGCAGACCTGGTTGAGCCTTGCCGGGCGCGTCCTGTGCCTTTTTGGCGCCAGGGTTTTCGTCCACCACCGGCTACTTCGCTGCGCGTCTTGGTGTCATGCGTTCCCAGGCGTGCGTTTGCCATCTGGCGGACATAAGCCTGGTGCATCAAATCTATATTTACCGGGGCTTCGAAGATCTTCGCCGGTAGATCGACCGTACGGACCTTCTCCCCATTCATGTTAAAAACGTCAACTTCCATGATCGCTCACTCCCGTCCCGTTATTGCTTCCGAGCGCCATTGATAACAACCAGGCCGCCCTTGGGACCTGGAATAGCACCACAAATTCCCAAAAGATTTCGCTCAGGATCAACCAGAGCGACTTTCAGGTTTTGTACGGTAACACGTTCGTCGCCCATATGTCCAGGACCACGAGAACCTTTGTAAACACGTCCCGGGCTTGTCGTAGCACTACGGGAACCTGGCGCACGCCAGCGGTCTGACTGACCGTGGGTCTTGGGGCCGCCGCGGAAATTATGGCGCTTCACACCGCCCTGGAAACCTTTTCCCTTACTCTGGCCTATAACATCGACCCGATCCCCCAACTCGAAAACGTTCACCGTCAACTGTTGGCCTTCCTGAAGCTCTGGGTCTTTCACCCGAAACTCACGAAGAAAGCGCAACGGAGGTAAATTGTTGCGCTTAAGGTGCCCAAGCTGACCACCGGTAAGGCGTTTCGGCTTTACTTCATCAAAACCCAGCTGCACCGCCGAATAACCATCCGTTTCCTGCACGCGTATCTGTGTAACGTAGCATGGCCCAGCTTCGACGAGGGTAACCGGAACTGCCGCACCGGTATCATCGAAAATCTGGGTCATGCCGACTTTCTTTCCAATCAGCCCTTTTAACATCTCAGTTTTCTCCTGTTCAAAATAATGTCGGGACTGTCAGCCTGGGCATGGCTGCATCATCCCCGTTCGCAGGTAGTCAGCCGGTTGGCCGCGAGTCTTTGTCTTTTTAAGCTCACGTACCAGACCGCTCTTACGCTGCCCCTACTACTTCCTGCAACCCATGCCAAGTGACACGTTCCGTGGGAACATGGCACCTGACACAGGTTACCTGTTGCTAAATTTTTATTTCGATATCCACACCCGCCGGAAGGTTTAGCCGCATCAGCATATCGATGGTTTTTGAATCGGGATCCAAGACATCGATCAGCCGGTTGTGTGTTCTGATTTCGAAGTGCTCGTGCGAGTCTTTATCTATGAATGTCGAGCGCCGTATTGTAAACCTTTCTATCCGAGTTGGCAAGGGTACTGGGCCAACTACACGTGCTCCGGTGCGTTCTGCAGTCTCTACAATGCGCTTGGCTGACTGGTCAAGAACACGGTGATCGTATGCTTTGAGGCGGATGCGTATCTTTTGTTTAGCCATAATCTTTCACCTATTCTAAAATCTTCGTGATCACGCCCGCGCCGACGGTCAGACCGCCTTCGCGGATGGCGAACTTGGAACCCTGTTCCAGCGCCACCGGCACGATCAGGGTCACTTCCAGGTTGACGCTGTCG
>Ga0105092_10000076_pt1 | contig 44170 bp, 41 predicted proteins | sample PPLLak2March2015_FD_87021 | JGI IMG/M metagenome (GOLD analysis project Ga0105092, IMG submission 87021) | Freshwater sediment microbial communities from Prairie Pothole Lake near Jamestown, North Dakota, USA - PPLs Lake P7 Core (1) Depth... | ecosystem: Environmental > Aquatic > Freshwater >... | reverse complement strand
CGAACTTGGCACTTCGAAACTACCGAGCTCCAGGGGTCACTGGGTGGCCCGCTTACTGCGCTCCGGGCTGAAGCCCGTTCGCTCCGTGCGCGGCTCTCTGCATCCGGCGGCGGTCCCGAGATGCGTATAAAGTGCAGGGCCTTGCCAGCCTTGCCACCGCACTCCGAAAGAAATAGTGCCAAGCGCACAGGTTTCTTCGGAGATGCGTATGAGGATCAGGCCCTTTCGCTGCACCCCATAGACGCCCTGCCGGCTACTTGACCTCCGTCGCTGCCCCGGAAGAAATGGCACGGTCCAGCAGCGTGGACATCCCGGCCTCGGCTTTGGCGGACGCTTCTTCCATCTTGCGGCTGAGGACGTTCATCTCTTGGCTGAGCACATTCATATCCTTGCTCAGGTCATTCATGGGGCTGTTAAAAGCCTGCATCTGGTTGCTCAACTCCTGCATCTCCTTGTCCAGTTCCTGCATATCCAGCTCGAGTTGGCGCCGCTCGTTTTCGAGCTCGTCCCTTTTGGCTTTCTCATCTCCTGCCTGGCGGGCGGCAAACGCCGCATGTCTCGATCCGACGCGAGCCTGTTTGGCACCGATCTCCGCCTGCTTGCGGCCTATGGCTGCCTGTTTGCTGCCGATTTCCGCCTGGCGACCGCCGATTTCCGCCTGTTTGGCGCCGATCTTGGCTTGCTCGCCACCAATTTGCTGAAGCGGCCGGAAGATGTCCTGGACTTGATTCAACACGGCCGGATCCCGGACGATGTACTCCCGCCCGCCCCGCCGCAACCACAGCATTTGTTCGTTTCCTTTCCGTAAGGACTTGGCTCGGTCAGTATCCTCCGATGAGCCGGACATCATGGTGTGGTTCTCATCCAAAAAGAGCACGTAGTTCAGATCGTTGTGACGCCTTTTTCGCTCGCGTGCGGCAGGTCGTGCAGCCTGCGCCGGGACCCCGGGAACTACGGCTGCAACGGGAGCAGTCGGCGGAGACGGGTTCGTTGCAGCTCGAGGCGAAGGAGCAGGTTTACCCGCCTGCTGACGGTCCTCCGACCTTGCTACAAAGGTCAAGGGCGTGATCGCAAGAACGGCCAGCAGGATGGCAGTCCAGCTCGCGGTTCGCAGTCTCGGGCAATGAGTGGATGTATCGCGAAGCATCGTAATCCTCCGTCTGAGTTTCGAATACGAAGAGGGCGATCCGGCCGCAGCCAGGTGCATAGGCAGGCGAGAGACACCGAGGGCCAGCAGCAGGCGGCCGTAATCATAGGGCTTTGCATCCAGCTCCCGTAACACCTCTGCGTCGCAGGCCGCCTCCCTGGTCAACTGGTATTCCCGAACCGCCAGGTGTACCAGCGGGTGGAAGAAAAACAGGCGTTCGGCCAGCGCCGGGACGTAAGCCAGCCACAGATCCTTACGCCTCAGGTGCAGGAGCTCGTGACAGAGGGCCATGCGCTGTTGCTCCGAGCGGAGTGCCTGGAATGACCCCGTCGGAAGGAGCACGAGCGGTCTGCAGAAGCCGAGAACCAAAGGAGTGTCGACTTCGTCCGAGAGGCGAACTGCCGGCCTATGCGAGAGTCGGAGTGATTCACCCAACGCGGCTGCCAGTTCCTGCACTTGACGGGGTGCCTCCACCGCGCGGCGCGCGATTCCGTTGATCTTGCGCATGCGATCCGCGAGGCCTGCGAGCAGCAGCGTGAGGATCGCCGCCCAGATTCCGACCGCCGGCACTGACCAATCGAAGGAGACGGACGGCTCGCTGGTCGTTCCTTGGCCGGAGGGTTTAGGGGAGTTTTGGATGGCAGAGACGTGAGGGCGGCCCGGCGAGAAATTCAGCTGAGCGACCGGGTCTGAACGCGCAGGCTCGAGCACCGGGACTGGAAGCGGGTCCACACACACGAACGTCACGAGCAGCTTTAGCGACGCCAACCACCACAGAATGCACCGGACCGAGGCCGGCAGTTGCGGTATCAGCCTGCATACCAGCCAGATCAGAACGACGAGTACTCCTCCCTGGATGGAGGCGCGAACAAGACTGTCGAACACCAGGCTGGTCGCCGGTCCGAGAAGTTCGGTCAAGGGGCTCATGATCCGCCTCCTTTCTGCCGCTCGGCCTGCAGCTTGGAGACCAGGTCTTCGAGGTCCTTCAATTCTTCGTCAGAAAGGTCGCGCGTTTCGTTTAAATAGGCGACAAAAGGCGCGAGCGACCCTCCCAGGCTTTTCTCAACGAACCGGCCGACCAACCCGCGAAGCAGCTCCGCCGACGAGGTTTGTGCGCTATACCTATAGACTCCTGCAACGAGTCGGCGGCTGAGATATCCTTTCTTCCGTAACCGTTCCATCATTGTCAAGATGGTGGAGCGGGCGAGGCCGCGTTCTTCGCCGAATGCGTCGGCCACCTGTCCGACACTCACCCCGGGGCGGTCAGAAAGGTATCGGAGCAGGGCCAGTTCCTGTTCGCCAATCGTCGGTTCGCTCATCTTCCGGCTCTCCCTTGACTACATCTGTCGTCATCCATGTTACCGATGACGACAGTTGTAGTCAAGCCTGAGATCTTCGTGAGATTAGCGTGACAGGCAGGCCAACGGATTAGTCGAACACCGTGGATCAGGCACGCCTTTATCCGTTCGGTGCATAGCGGGCGTCTGCCTGATCCGCGTTATTGGCACGCTATCGTGTCCCTTTGCCCTTGGCGGTCGCGGTCTGGCTCAGTGCGTCTTTTAAACCCGCAGTTAAGCTTTTGACCGGACCGACGCCCCAGTAGTGGAGGAAGAAGATGCGAGGATTCTCATGGACCATGTGATTGTGAACGGCTACGACTTCGATCTTGTGCCGGGTAAGAGCGGCAATCACCGGCGCCACCTCGTTTTCGAGCATCGCGAAGTCACCGGCGACGGCGGCGCGCTCGGCGGTTCCCTGGAATGCCGCCCAGGTATTGAATCCCATAAAGCTCGTGATTTCCGTGCCGTGCGCGAGGAGGTTTACGTCGGGACGCCCGACGACAACTCGCACCACGCCTGCGTTCAGCTCTGCCTTTTGTCCGAGCTCTCGCTCAATTTCGTCGGCTGACAGTGAGCTGGTAACGGCCGGCGATGAGCTGGGAGCCTGACCTCCGCCTCGCAGTTCCCGGATTCGTCCGACCAGTGCTTTCACGCCTTCTGCCAGGGATTCGGCCGAACCGTGTCCCTCGACGTGCATAAACATCACCCGCGGTTCTTCGCGCGCGAAGTGATTGTGAAGTCCGGTGACAGTCAGACCCACTTCCTGAAGAAGTTGCTCGACCGGCGCGATTTCCGTCCCTTTGAGCACGAAGTCGCCCATCACGACAGCCCCGTTCGCGGTCGGTGCGAAAGCCGCCCAGGATGAGAGCCCCATCGGCGGGCTGATAGACCAACCGTCGAGGCGGACGTCGAGATCGGTCTGCGGGAAGGAGAGTTTGGCCTGGCCATCGTGCCGGGTTGCTTTCAGACCCGTAATTCTCTCTACGACCGCCCCAATGTCCTGCGCGCCGGGAGCGCTGTTTTGGCCCTGCGCAGCGGAATTGCAAACCAGGACCAGTAAGAACGCAATTCGGGATTCCATGGAAGTCCTTTCGGAACAGGCTCGTTTGGTCTCCATTATCGCACTCCCCGCCATTCTCTGGTTCGTCGCCTCCCGGCACTCCGGGGCGCAGGTGCGGTAGAATGGACCGACATGATTTCCAGTCCTTATGAAGTGGCAATAGATGAACGGACCAGCAGGGGAGAACTCTGGGGTACGATCGACGGCGAGAGGCTCGTCTGTTACGCCTGCGGCCATCGCTGCAAGATCTCGGCAGGGAGGCGTGGGATCTGCAAGGTCCGTTTCAACCAGGGGGGCGAGCTGAGAGTCCCCCACGGATATGTCGCCGCACTTCAGTGCGACCCGATTGAAAAGAAACCGTTTTTCCACGTGACACCGGGCGCCACGGCTCTAACCTTCGGCATGCTCGGGTGCGATTACCACTGCGGGTATTGTCAGAACTGGAACACCTCCCAGTCGCTCCGCGACGCGCAGGCCCAGGGCGGCTTTAGCCTGGTCACCTCGGATCAGTTGGTTTCCGCGGCTCTTCAGTACCGGGCCGGCGTGGTCACAAGTTCCTATAACGAGCCGCTGATCACGGCCGAGTGGGCGGTCGAGATTTTCCGCAAGGCCAAGGAGCACGGCCTTCGGACGGCTTTCGTGTCGAACGGAAACGCGACTGAGGAAGCGCTCCAGTACCTGCGTCCCTGGCTCGACTGCTACAAGGTGGATTTGAAGTCGATGCGGGACAAGAATTACCGGCAGCTGGGAGGACGGCTGTCGGTGGTCCTCGACACGATCCGCCGGCTGCATCAGCTCGGCATCTGGGTAGAGCTCGTGACCCTTGTGGTTCCCGGGTTCAACGACTCAGAAGAGGAGTTGAAAGAAGCAGCCTCTTTCATCGCCTCGGTCTCCTGCGACATTCCTTGGCACGTGACGGCGTTTCATCCCGACTACAAGATGACCGATCGGTCGTGGACCGAGGCAACGCAGCTCCTGAAGGCAGTCGAGGCCGGAAGAAACGCCGGGCTGAATTACGTCTATGCCGGGAACCTGCCAGGAGCCGTCGGCCAGCTGGAGAACACCGTCTGCCCCCAGTGTGCGACCGTTCTCGTTGCGAGGAACGGCTACCGGATACGCGAAGATCGATTGTCCGGGCGCGGTGCGTGCCCCAAGTGCTCGAAGAGAGTTCCTGGAATCTGGAACTGAGGGTTCAGGGTTACACGGTTCAGGGGTTACACGGTTCAGGGGTTACACGGTTCAGGGTTACACGGTTTCCCGGTTCGCAGTTCGGTTCAGCAACTTAACCACCCAAGGCCCTGGATGAACCGACTAATGACCGAACGCACCTGAGCGGGAAGCCCTGAACCGTCCTGAACCGTATAACCCCTGAACCGTGTAACCCTGAACCGTATAACCCTGAACCGTATAACCCTGAACCCATTTCGCCTATGAGCAACGATCTCCAGTATTACGCAGCCGCGATTCAGACGGACATGCCGAACCCGCTCAATCGGGCGGAGATGAAGAAAAACACGGCCCGCATTTGCTACCTGGTTGATCAGGCAGTCGTCGGTTATTCGCCGTTTCTCCCGGTTCGCCTGGTCGTGTTTCCCGAGTTCTCGCATGCCGCCCCTGTGTATGAGACTTTGAGGGAGCTGAGGGAGAAGCTCGGAGTGGAAATCCCGAACGAGCACACCGAGGCGGTTTCGGAACGGGCCAAGCAGTACGGCGTTTACATTCAGACGGGAACGATGCTCGAGGTTGACAGGAAGTACCCGAACGCGCTTTTCAACACGACGTGCCTGATCGGGCCGGGCGGCATCCTGTATCGCTACCGGAAGGTGTACCCGTGGATCCCATGGGAGGTTCACACCAGCCCCCACGACATCGAAGGCTACGAGGAGGAGTTGTTCCCGGTGGCCGACACGCCCATCGGCCGGCTGGGGGCCGCCATCTGCTACGACTGGCTTTTTCCGGAAGCCACGCGCCAACTGACAGCAAACGGGGCCGAGATTCTTCTCAGAGTTTCTGCCTACATGGACCCGTTCGGCTCAACCTCCCCGATGGACTGGTGGACGGTAGTGAATCGTTGCCGGGCGCTGGAGAACGTGGCGTTTGTGGTGGCCGCGAACCAGGCGGCCTCGCTGAAACACTATCCCCCGTTTTCGTGGCCAGGCGGAAGCATGATCGTCGATTACGACGGACGCGTCATCTCGCAGGCAACCCCGGGCGAGGGGGAGAAGATTGTCGTGGGGCCGGTCGACGTCGCGCTGCTGCGCCGGGAGAGATCGGCGCGCCTTGCTCATCAGATGCTGGCGCACCTGCGGACCGAGGCCCATCCGGTTTACCGGTGTCCCGGCTATCCAGGCGGCAGTTTCGGGGCTCGCTCGGAATTCACGTACAAGGACAACGAAGAGCAAATCCAAAAAGCCAAGGAGCATCGCGGCTACCGAAAGTGACACCCGTGTTCGTCGGTGCCTGTCCGTGTCTGTCCGGCCTTGGCTTTTAGCCGCTGCCGGAAGCCGTTAACACGGTTGCACTTGCGATTAGTCGGTTGATCGATTTCGGGAAAACTGATAGTATCGACACTTTTCAAGAGGGTGAGACGAAGCTATGAAACGGACTTATCAGCCGAACAACCGGCATCGAAGCAAAACTCACGGCTTCCGGGAGAGAATGAGTACGCGCTCCGGGAGGCTGGTGCTCAAGAGAAGGCGCGCAAAAGGCAGGAAGAGGTTGACGGTGAGTGGATGACGAACAGAGGTTCAGGGGACAGGAACGCCTGCACAAGCGCAGGCAGTATCTAGAGGTGTACGGGCGGGGGAGGAAAATCCACTGTCCCCACTTTGTGGTCTATGTCCTCGAAAACGGCCTCGATCATCACCGTCTTGGAATCACGGTTTCTCGAAAAGTCGGGAAGGCAGTTGTCAGGAATAAGGTAAAGCGCAGGCTGAGAGAGGTCTTCCGGGCGAACAAGCCCCACTGGGACGTTCACTTCGACATGGTGTTGAACGTGAAGAGATCCGCCGCTGAGGCGAGGTTCGAGAAGCTGTGGACCGACTTCAGGGAAGCGCTGAACCGCTTGGAGAAGGAGAGTCACGCCGGTTCCGATGGACCGCGTGCCGACGACGCTTTGACGGCGGGCTAAAGGGGCTTATTTCCGAGAAGCGGGTGCCGTGAAGTCCTTGATCGTCGTTTTGATCCGGATTTACCAGAGAGTGATCTCTCCTCTTTTGCCGCCGGCCTGCCGTTTCCACCCCAGCTGTTCGGAATACATGTGTCAGGCGATTCAGAAGTTCGGCGTCGCCAAAGGGATCTGGCTCGGGATCAAACGTCTGTCGCGCTGTCATCCCTGGCACCCCGGAGGGTACGACCCCGTTCCGTGAAAAGACAACGGCAGGGTTGGTAGAATCAATGGACCCAGTGGACTAAGTGGACCCGGTGGACCGGCGCATTTGGTCCATTTTGTCACTGAGTCCATTTCATCCACCGAGCGCAGGGACCCTGCCCAAGAAACCAGCAGGCAACATTCAAAATCGATGAACAACCAGGAACCAAACTCGTTCGACATGGAGAAGAGGATATTCCTCGTCCTCATACTGTCGCTGGCCATTCTGATGGTTGTGCCCTATCTCATGCAGCGCTTCTCGCCGACGCCGCCGAAAACTGCGGCGCCTGCAAAGCAGGCCGAGCGGAAGGCGGCAGCCCCGCCCCAGGAGGCTGCTCCGAAAGTCCAGGCCGAAGCGACTCCAAGGGCCGCCCAGCAATTGCCGCCGACCGCCGCACCGCCCGAGTCCATTGAGATCGAGAATAGCGACCTGGTCTTGAGGTGGAATAACCGTGGGGCGGTGCTGGAAAGCGCGCTGTTGAGGCGCCTGGGAGGCTCGGGAAAAGAGCGCGATTCGCTCCAGTTGATCCCCCAGGGCCTGCCGTCGACTCTGCCTCGGCCCTTTCAACTCCGCCTCGAGGACGAAGATCTCGACAAGATTGTCGCCAATGCCTTGTACAGCGTCGAGGCGGGCGGGAAGAAGGGAAGGATTCGGGCACCCGCAGACGTTACTTTTTCCTTTCGGAGCGGCGACATCGAGGTCGTTCGGAAGATCCATGTGCCGGCTTCGGGATATGTCGTCGACCTGCAGGTGCAGGTGCGCGCTGCCGGGAAAACGATTCCCTATTCGGTCTTCTTGGGGCCTGGCATCGGTGCGGAGGGGTATAGCACGCAGGGTGATTTCAGCACCGAACAGGTCGCGTACGAGTACGGGGGATCCGTCGAACGCTACGCCACCAAGGACCTGGCTGAGGGTCCGCAGCGCCTGGAGGTGCCCGCCCGCTGGGTCGCCTTGGACAGCCAGTACTTCAGTTACCTCATTCTCGACCCCGACGGTGTCCAGCGCATCGTCATCAAGAAGAGCGATTGGATACGGACCGACGAGAAAGGCAAGGAGTACCGGGTCCCGCTGTTGAGCGCGCAGGTAGGGCTGGACAGGGATTCGAGCTTCCGGTCCTACCTGGGACCTAAGGATTTCGAGGTTCTGAGGGCGGTCGATCCAGGTCTCGCCCACCTGATTGACTATGGCTGGTTCGCGTGGCTTGTGAAGCCGCTGCTCTTCCTGCTTAAATTCGTCTACTACTATGTCGGCAATTACGGCTGGGCCATTATCATCCTCACGTTCATCATCAACCTGGCTCTGTTCCCGGTCCGCTACAAGCAGATGGCGTCGATGAAAAAGATGTCCGAGCTGCAGCCGAAAATCCGCTCCATCCAAGATCGGTACAAGCGGCTGAAACGCGACGATCCCCGCCGGCAGGACATGAACGCCGAGATGATGGCTCTTTACAAGGAGCACGGGGTCAATCCGCTGGGAGGCTGCCTTCCGCTTCTCGTGCAGATGCCCTTCTTGTTTGCGTTTTACCGGATGCTGGCTTCATCTTTCGAATTGCGTGGGGCGCCTTTCATGCTCTGGATCAGCGACTTGTCCAAGCATGATCCCTATTACGTCACGCCGATCGTCATGGGGGTGAGTATGCTGCTTCAGCAGATGATGACGCCATCGCCCGGACAAGACCCGGCCCAGCGCCGCATGATGATGGTCCTCCCAGTGATGTTCACTTTCTTCTTCCTCAACATGTCGAGCGGGCTGACGGTCTATTTTCTATTCAGCAACCTGTTTGGTATGATGTTCCAACTCGGGCTTCAGAAATGGACCCCCGAACTGGTGAAGCCGGCGGTTGCAGGCGCGAAGAAACGGTGAAGACGTAGAGATGAACGAGAAAATAAACGAGGGGACTGGGGAGTCAGCCGTTCGGTTCTTGGAGAACCTGTTGCAGACAGCGCGGCTGGAAGTCCGGGTGCAAAACGAACAGCCGGGGGACGAAGGCCTGATGCTCGAGCTCCAGGGGCCCGACAACGGGCTGGTTCTGGGCAACAACGCGCGCGTCCTCTACGCGCTCGAGCACGTGGTGAATCAGGTAGTGCACCACCGCGGCGAGAGCCATTTGAAGGTCACGCTGGACTGTAACGGGTATCGGTCGACGCGCGTGCTGGAACTGCAGCTGATGGCGCGAAAAGCGGCCGAGAAGGTCCGCACGACCGGGGTCTCCTTTTCTCTTCAGCCGATGCCGGCCGTGGAACGCCGGGTAATCCATCTGACCCTGGCCGAGGAAGCCGGAATACGGACTGAAAGCTCGGGACTCGGACTGAATCGGCACGTGGTGATCTTCCCCGGTCACTGATTCCTGCCTGTGCATGATCAGAGCGAGACGATCGTCGCCATTTCGACGCCGCCCGGCCGCGGCGGTATTAGTGTCGTGCGTACGAGCGGCCCTTCCGCACCGGCTCTCGTTTCCCGCTGCCTGAGAACCCGCACTCGGCTGCAGGAACATCCCCGGAAACCCATCCTCGCCGATTTCGGGGATACATCGGGCCGAATCATCGACCGAGTTCTGGTCACGTTCTTCCCCGAACCGGGTTCATACACCGGACAGCATGTCGTCGAGATTTCATGCCATGGAAGTCCCCCGGTGACCGCGGGTATTGTCCGCACTCTCATTGACCTTGGCATGCGAGTCGCTACGCCCGGGGAATTCACCCTGCGGGCCTTCCTGAACCGAAAGCTCGACCTGTCGCAGGCCGAAGCGGTTCGAGACCTCGTCAACAGCCGGACCGAGTACCAGGCCCGGCAGGCGCGCGAGCAGCTGGACGGAGCGCTTTCACGCAGGCTGGAGCCGCTCCGCGTGGAGCTGGTCCGGATCGTTTCCCAGATGGAGACAGCGCTCGAATTCGTGGAGGACGATGTGAGTCCCGAGGGCCGGGAAGCGCTGATCCGGGCTCTTCAGGCGGTAGATTCGAGGCTCGGGGAATTGGAGAGCGGCTTTCACTTCGGGCGACTCTTGCAGGAAGGCGCCGAGGTCACGATTGTCGGCCGCCCCAATGCGGGTAAGTCTAGTGTCTTTAACGCTTTACTGAAAGACGACCGGGCGATTGTGACCGAGATTCCCGGAACCACCCGGGACGCACTGAGGGAAACGGTCAATCTTGCCGGCATTCCGGCTCACCTCGTCGACACGGCTGGAATTCGCGAGTCGGAAGATCGACTCGAGAAGGCAGGAATGGAGAAATCGCTCGAGTACATCAAGCGGTCGGACGTCATCTGCTTCGTCGTAGACGGATTTGAAGCATTCTCAGCCGATGACCGGCGCATCTGGGAAGCCGTGCGCGACCTGCCCGTTGTGGTAGCGGTCAATAAAGCCGACCTCGGGTGCCGGGTCGTGCTGCCGCAAGAGGTCGCCAGCTCGGCCACACACGTCGTTCATCTTTCCGCGCTGTTCGGAAATCACGTGGACGAGTTGAGGGAGAGCCTGGCGAGTGTGCTGGGGCGCGATCGTCCTGACGAGCAGGACAGCGTGATCGTGACGAACCTCCGTCAGCAGGATTGTCTCCGCCGGGCCAGGGCCCACGTTGCCGCGGGCCGTGAGGCTTGGGGGAGGGGATTAAGTGAAGAGTTTGCCCTCTACGACCTGCGCAAAAGCCTGGAGGCCATCGGGGAAGTCACCGGCGCAACCGACGTCGAGGACATTCTGGACGCGATCTTCAGCACGTTCTGTATCGGGAAATAGAAAGACCGCTGCCCACTGCCCACTGACCAACTGACCAACTGACCAACTGACCAACTGACCGACTGACGGCTGACCGGGGGCAACCGGTTCGCGTCGGTTGAACGGCGCGTTTTTGCGCTGTATCGTGGCCGGGCTCGCCAGAGTCCGGTGCCGGGCTCGCCGAGAGCCCGGCCATACAATCGAAGGGGCGGAGGAGGACGAAGGGGAGACAGCGTTGACGGACAAAAACGGCTCCGGGACGGGCGCATTATTGACTACGCCAGACTGGCCCGGACTCTGGAGAGTCCGGCCACGATACAGCGCAAAAAACGCGCCACTCAACCGACGCGAACCGGTTGCCCCCGGTCAGCCGTCAGTGGTCAGTCGATCAGTGGTCAGCCGGACAGCCGGACAGCCGGACAGCCGGTCAGTCGATTCTACTCCCCCATCAACTCGCCGTAGAGCCGATCGAGCTCGTCCTCGGAGGAGAAGTGAAAAACGATTCGCCCGGCGGCGCCGTTGCGCATGATGTCGACCCGGGTCTTCCAGCGCTGCTCGAGTTTGTGTGCGGCTGAGCGGGTGTTGGAGTCGGGGCCGGCCGGTTTCGGCGCAGCCGGCGGGTTCAGAAGGCGCTGGACCATCTGTTCGACCTGGCGGACGGACAGGCCCCGTTTGACGATATCGCGGCTCAGGGCGAGCTGCTGCGTTTTCGGGAGCGGGAGCAGCGCACGGGCGTGCCCCATGCTGACCTCCCCGGCCAGGAGCCCCTGCTGGACGGGCGGCGGCAGGCGCAGCAGGCGCAGTGTGTTGGTGACAGCCGTTCGGCTCTTGCCGACCCGCTGAGCGACCTCTTCCTGGGTGAGCTTGAACTGGTCGATCAGCAGCTGGTAGGCGGTCGCCTCTTCAATGGCGTTTAAATCGTCCCGCTGAATGTTCTCGACGAGGGCCCGCTCGAGGAGTTTCTCATCCGAGACTTCCTGGACGATGGCGGGAATCCGGGCCAGGCCGGCCAGTTGGGCCGCGCGCCAGCGCCGCTCGCCGGCGATCAGCTCGTACCCGTCGTCCACCCGGCGGACGATCACCGGCTGAAGCACGCCGTTCTCCCGGATGGAAGCGGCCAGCTCCTGGAGTTTGTCCGACTCGAAATGGACGCGTGGCTGGTAGGGGTTGCGGCGAATCTGGTCAAGCGCGAGCTCGATGAGCGCCGACGGAACGGGCTTCGACTTGGGAAGCAAGGCGTCCAAGCCTTTGCCGAGGGCCTGTCGTTTCATGAAGTCAACTCCGAACGTTTGCGGCGGTGATTGCCGCGGTTCTTAGCCAGGATTTCGCGGGCGAGCTGCACGTAGCTGTCGGCGCCCCGGCAGCGCGCGTCGTACAGCAGGATCGGTTTGCCGAAGCTTGGGCACTCGGCCAGGCGGACATTGCGGGGAATCACGGTCTCGAGCAGCTGGGCGCCCAGGTGACTGCGGACGTTTTCCCGGATTTGTGCCGAGAGGTTCAGCCGGTCATCGTACATCGTGATGAGAACGCCCTCGACTTCCAGGCGCGGATTGAGGCCTTCGCGCACCCGGGCCAGCGTGCCGAAAAGGTCCGAAAGGCCCTCGAGCGCGAAGTACTCGCATTGAACGGGTATCAGGATGGAGTCGGCCGCCGCCAGGGCGTTGACCGTCAGGAGGCCGAGCGAGGGAGGGCAATCGACCAGGACGTAGTCGTAAGTGTCTCCCAGGGCATTCAGCGCCTGGCTGAGCATCTTTTCCCGGCCGGCCAAATCGACCAGCTCGACCGTAGCGCCGATCAGGTCGTGATTGGCCGGCAGCAGGGACAGCCCATCGAGCTCCGTTTCGAGGATCGCCTCCGGGGCCGGTATCGACCCGTTCAGTACCTCGTAGACCGAACAGGAGAGGGTGTTCTTGTCAATTCCGAGGCCCGACGTGCTGTTGCCCTGGGGATCAAGATCGATCAGGAGAATCCGCAATTCGGCGCTCGCAAGCGCCGCAGCAAGGTTGATCGCGGTCGTCGTTTTGCCGACGCCGCCCTTCTGGTTGGCAATCGCAATCACCCTCGTCATGGCGGCGAGAAGAATACCACACGGGTGCCGACGTTTCACGTGAAACAATCTTGGAGAGAAGACAGGAGACAGGAGTCAGAAGTCAGAAGGACAACCTCGCACCATGCGGACGGCGGTACCGGCGACGGCGGTGTTACCCAACGTAGCGGCGGTTGGTGACATCCCCGTCGCCCTTTTGCCCTTTCTCAAGGGACCACCTCCGCCAGCCGCACCCAGCGCTGTTCGGAAAGGGGCACGCGCGCCTCGCGGATCACCCTTACCCGCTTATTCTGCAGACCTTCCTGGCCTTCAAATAGCAGCAATCGACTCCCTGATCCGGCAAACCGCTTCAACAAAGCAGGCGCGACGTGCAGGGCCCGGAAGGCCGCGACGTCCACCTCGTCCCACTTCGGGAAATCCTCGCCCTTGCCTTCGAACACTGAAACCGTGACGCCTAACGCGCGCGACGTTTCCTTCAGGAAAACGACTTTCTTGTAGTTCGGTTCAATCAGCGTCACTTGGAGCCCGGGGCGGTAAATCTTCATCGCCAGCCCGGGGAAGCCGGCCCCCGATCCGACATCGGCCACCCGGGTGCTCGGGTCCAGGAAGTGTTCGGCCGCCCAGAATGATTCAAAGAAGTTCAGGCGCAGATGCTCGTCGACCCGCTCAATCGCCGTCAGGTTGACGTGCTCATTCCACTGGCGGAGCTTCTCGATGTAGACCCGGACTCGATGCTTCTGCTCGGCCGACAATTCCAACCGGAACGCCGCCTCCAGCTTCCCGAGAGCCGTCTCCTCCCCCTCAATCACCGGATGCTTCCTCCGTACCGGCCGCCCCGCAAAACACGTGCAAGATCGAAAGAGCGGCGGGCGTCATGCCGGGAATCCTCGCCGCCTGCCCGAGGTTCTCCGGCTTCGCCTGCAAAAGCTTCCCAGCCACCTCCCGGGAGAGCCCGGGAATCCCGGCATAATCCAAATCCCGAGGCAGCCGCCGCGTCTCGGACTTCCGCAGCCGCTCCACTTCGCGCAGCTGCTGCCCGATATAGCCGTCGTATTTGATCTGCGTCTCGACAACCGTCGCCTCTTCCGCCGACAGCTCCAATCCGTGGCGGCCGAGGAACGACCGCACATCATCTATCCCGCACTCGGGCATCCGCACGATCTGCTCCAGGCTGTCTCCCAGCCGGACGATGCCGGCACGGTCGGCTACCAGTCCGTCGCGCACCATCTCCCCGGTCACATGAGCCCGCCTGAGCAGATCGAGGCTGCGGTCGATCCGTTCCCACTTCTCCTCGAATCGACCATACACCGCCTCGGAAACCAACCCCAGCCTGCGCCCATGCGGCATCAGCCGCCGGTCCGCGTTATCGATCCTGAGGAGCAGGCGGTATTCCGCACGCGACGTGAACATCCGATACGGCTCGTCCACGCCCCGTGTCACCAGATCATCGATCAGGATACCGATGTAGCTGTCGGCCCGGCTCATTACGAAGGGCGACGCACCCCGAGCCTTGAGCGCGGCGTTAATCCCCGCCACCAGCCCCTGGGCTGCCGCCTCCTCGTAGCCCGTCGTCCCGTTGATCTGCCCCGCGTGAAAGAGTCCGTCTGCCCGCTTCGTCTCGAGCGTCGAGTACAGCTCGGAAGGATCAACAAAATCGTACTCGACCGCGTAAGCAGGCCGGAGCATGACCGCCTTCTCCAGGCCCGGTATCCGCTCGAGCAGCCCGCGCTGAACGTCGAGCGGCATGCTGGTCGACAGGCCGTTCAGGTAAATCACATTCGTGTCCAGACCCTCGGGCTCGAGAAAGATCTGGTGCGAGGTACGCTCCGGGAACTTCACAACCTTGTCCTCAATCGACGGGCAGTAGCGCGGACCGATGCCTTTGATTTCACCGCCGTAGAGCGGACTGCGATCAAGGTTCTCCCGAATCACCCGGTGCACCTCAGGGTTGGTGGAGCCGAGCCAGCACGGGATCTGCGGTAACGAAAGCCGCTCGGTCCGGAAGGAGAAGAAGGTCGGCTCGTCATCGCCTCCCTGGGGCGCAAACCGGCTGAAATCAATCGTCTCGCAGTCCAGCCGCGCCGGCGTACCCGTCTTCAGACGACCCACCCGGAAGCCCAGGCCCCGCACACATTCCGCCATCGCGATCGAGGCCCGTTCCCCCGAACGCCCCGCCTGAAACTTGTGCTCCCCCACATGGCAGAGCCCGTTTAGAAACGTCCCGGTCGTCAGTACCACAGCTTTGCAGGCCAGCGCCCGCCCTTCGCCGGTCTCCACCCCCTTGACCTTGCCGCCCGCCAGGACCAGGCGAGCCGCCTCGCCTTCCACTATTTCCAGATTCTCAATGCCGGCGAGCAGGCTCTGCATCTCCGCCCGGTATCGCCGCTTGTCGCTCTGTGCCCGGGGTGCGCGCACCGCCGGTCCCCGGCTCCGGTTCAGCAGCCGGAACTGGATTCCGGTTCGGTCCGCCACCTCCGCCATCACCCCGCCGAGCGCATCAATTTCCCGGACGAGGTGTCCCTTGGCGATTCCCCCGATCGACGGATTACACGACATCTGCGCGATCATCGACCTGTTCAGCGTCAGGAGCGCCGTCCGGGCGCCCAGGCGCGCCGATGCCGCGGCCGCTTCGCAGCCCGCGTGCCCCCCGCCGATGACGATGACGTCGTACCCGTCCATGAGGTCCAATTATACCGGAGGAAGCCGGGGGGTGGCCTGACCACGAAAGGATGAAGGATGAAGGGGAAGGAAGAAGGAAGAAGGGGAAGGAGGGCGGCCGATTTGCGCGGCGCGCAAACCGCCCGTTCTCTTTCCCCTTCTTCCTTCATCCTTTTGTGTGCTTGAGCCTTGGCGGGTGCGCCCCTTGAAATTGTGGCATAATGTGCCGGATGACCGAACAGGAGCGTCGCAGACTGACCGAGATGGTCTCCTCATCCGGCTGAGCGTCGAAGCTGGCACCGGAGGTGCTGCTTCACGCTCTGTCGGGAATGGAGGTCTTTCGCCATCCGAACGTCCTGGTCGGCTACGAAACGGCCGACGACGCCGGGGTCTACCTGCTTGACGACCGGACTGCTCTGGTTCAAACCGTCGACTTCTTCACCCCGATCGTCGACGACCCGTTTGTCTTCGGACAGATCGCGGCCGCCAACGCGCTTAGCGATATCTACGCCATGGGGGCAAAACCCCTTTTCGCCCTCGCTGTCCTCGGCTACAACTCGAAGCTTGGTCCGGAAGTGCTCCACCAGCTCCTCGCCGGGGGCGCCGACAAGATGCGGGAAGCGGAAGTGTCAATTATGGGCGGCCATTCCGTGAAGGACCAGGAGCTCAAATTCGGTTACGCAGTTACCGGTGTCACGACCCCCGACCGCATCTACAGAAATCGCGATGCGAGACCCGGCGATGTCCTGATCTTGACCAAGCCCCTGGGCACCGGCCTGATTTCAACCGGGATCAAACGCAATGCCACGTCTCCCGAGCTCGCCGCCGAAGGTATCCGCTGGATGCTCCAGCTGAACCGCGCCGCAGCCCAGGAACTGTATCGCTTCAACGTCCACGCGGTGACGGATGTGACTGGTTACGGCCTTCTCGGCCACGCCTTCGAAGTAGCGAGCGCCAGCCGCGTCACCCTTCGCATCCATTTCGCCCGCATACCGCTGATCGAAGGCGTCTGGCCCCTGGCAGAAGCCGGCCTGTTTCCCGGAGGCCAGGAAGCCAACCGTCGCATGCTCGGCGACAAGGTCCGGTGGAATGACACACCCGCGCTGTGGCAGAGGATTCTGCTCGACCCGCAGACCTCGGGCGGACTGCTCATTTCGCTGCCGGCCGAGGAAGCCGATGCACTTCAGAAGACCCTGCAGGAGCGAGGCGTCAGTAGCTACGAAATCGGGTCAGTACACCAGCTCGGAGATTTTTCTTTGGATGTGACGTAGTAAATCGGGCGGGAACGGCTATTCAGGGCTTATCTTCAGCATCCTCAGGAACTTCTGGTCCTGGGAGGTAAGATCCAGACGAATCGTGTCGGACTTGGGCGGTGCGCCTTCCTCCTGGCGATTAAACCCAATGGTCGCCTCCACGATCAGGAACACGTCGTATCCCTCCTCGCGGATTTTCTGGATGGCGGCGTTAATCTCGGGCGAATCGGTCAGCGCGCGGTTGATGGCCGCTTCGACTTTCTTTCTGTAACCCTTCAACTGCTCATTCAGCATCTGCAAATCACCTTCTCAAAATACTCCCGATCAGGATGCGACCGAGGAGCAAGAAGTTTCAAATTCCTCCTTCCTGCTCGTCCCCATAATACCAGAGTGAATTGCCAACCTAAACGGCGAAGAAAAGGGGCGAAGGCGCGAAGGGGGAAGGGGCGAAGGGAAGAGCCACTCTTTTACTGTTGCTAGCCAAACCACAGCCGGGCGGCGTTCGTTTCCTGGATCATCTCGAGATCGGCCGCAGTCAAGAACGGAAGCTCAGCCGGCAACCCGGCCGCCGCCTGATAGCCGCCGCCGGCAGACCGCACTTCCGGATAGCCCGATCCCCAGATCAGGCGTTCAGGCCCGAACGCGCGATATACCTCTTCAAGCACCGGCCAAAGGTCGTGGTACGGGTGCGGCAGCTGCGACACCCGGAAGAGACGCGAAACGCTCACATGCACCTGCGGGTACCGGGCGTATTCGAGGAGAATGGGCACGTACTGCGAGAGCAGCGTTTCCGGCCCGGAACCGAGGTCCTCGAGGAGGATCCGGAGCGTCGGGAAGCTGGTCACCACATCGGAGAACTGGTTGTAGTCCTGAGAGGCGATGCAAAGGCTCACACAAATCCCGAGGCCCTCCAGCGTCTGCCACAAAGGCATCACATCGGGAGCGTTCAGCCATCGGCGACTGCTCTCTTCAGGCTTCGTCTCCACCCCGGCGACACCCCATTGGAAGCGAGCCTCTTCAATCGAGCGAGACGCACCACCAGCCAAGGGATCGATCGCAGCCACGACGGCGAAACGTTTGGGATCGGTTTTGCGAAGATCGGCAAGGAAACGGGCGGGAACGTCGGAGTGTTCCGGAAACAGAACGGCGCGGTCAATGCCCGCGCCGTTCATTTCCAATAGTAATCGACTGAAAGAATCGGGGTCCTGGCTAACGCGTGCCAGAGCGTCGATCAAGCAACCCCCGCTGCCCGCTGTTCGCCTTCTCCCCTGTTCACGTGATCCCGTTCGATCTTGCCGTCGCGCAGCGCAATGGTGCGGTTCGCGTGCGCCGCAATGTCCTGCTCATGGGTCACCAGGATGATCGTATTGCCATCCCTGTGAAGCTTTTCGAACAGCGCCATGATTTCGTTTCCGGTCCGCGTATCCAGGTTGCCGGTCGGTTCATCGGCCAGAATGATCGACGGCTTATTCACCAGGGCTCGAGCGACAGCGACGCGTTGACGCTGACCACCCGAGAGCTCATTGGGCCGGTGATGCATCCGGTTCCCGAGCTCCACCGCCTCGAGGGCCGCCTTGGCACGGTTTCGCCGCTCGCCCGACGGGACACCGGCATAAATCAGCGGCAGCTCGACGTTGTGAAGGGCAGAGGCGCGGGCCAGCAGGTTGAACGTCTGAAAGACGAAACCGATTTCCTGGTTTCGAATCCGGGCCAGCTCGTCATCCTGCATCTGGCTGACCATCCGTCCGTTCAGGATGTACTCGCCCTGCGAAGGCGTGTCCAAGCACCCGATCAAGTTCATCAAGGTGGACTTGCCTGACCCCGAAGGACCTATGATCGCAACGTATTCGTTGCGCATTATGTCGAAGCTCACGCCCTGCAGCGCGTGCACTTTCTCAGCGCCCATGTCGTAGGTCTTCCACAGATCAACTGTCCGTATAAGTGCTTCTGACATCGTCTTAACCTTTCTTCGCGACTTCCTTTTTCACGGCGTCGCCATCTTTCAGCGTTCGGAGCGTCTTAAAACTGCCCGTGACGATCTCAGTGCCTGGCTTCAATCCTGAAAGCACCTCGATATCGGTGTCCCCGCTCACCCCGGTTTTGACCTCGACGAACTCGGCCTTGTCGCTCTTTACTACGAAAACACCCTGGAATTCTTTCTTCTCGGGTTTCTTCGTCGAGTCGGCAGGCTTCTTCTCAGCAGCCTTCGCCACCTTCCCGCCCTTCTCCTTCTCCGGCGCCGGCTTGATCAGCTTCCCGTCCTTGTCCACCTCGAATTCCCGGATCGTCAACGCTTGCATCGGGATAACGAGGACGTTTTGTCGGATCGAGGTCGTGATGTCGGCCACGCAGCTGAGGCCGGGGCGCAGCGATTGCGGCGGGTTCTCCAGCTGCACAACCACCTTGAAATCCTTGGCCTCGGTCTGCGAGGTCAGACTCTGGATCGCGGAATTACCAACCTCGGTCACTTTTCCTTTCAGAACCTTGTCGCGCAGGGCGTCCACTTTGACTTCGGCTTCCTGGCCCACCTTCACATTGACGATATCTGTCTCATCCACTTCGACTTCCGCCTCGATAACCGAAAGGTCCGCGATCTCCATCAGGGTCGCTGACGGACTGTTCAACGTACCGGGAACGGCCCGCTCTCCCTTCTCGACATTCAATTTGGTGATCACACCCGTCAGCGGCGATCGGATAACCGTTTTGGCCAGTAAGTCTTCGCTACGGGCCAGAAAGGCCTTATTCTGAGTCACGCGGAACTGAGCACTTTTAAAGGAGTTACGACTCTGCTCGAGTATGACTTCAGTCACAGCCAACTGGGCTTTGGCTTGTTCAACCCGGGCCCTCGAGGTGGTAAGGAGAGTGCGTGATGTCAGCAGTTCATTCTTCGCCGCGTCGTACAAATCCCGGGAAATCAGGTTTTGCTCGAACAATTCCTGCTTTCGCTTGAAAGTGGCTTCCGCAATCTCCGCGGAATTCTCCGCCCTCGCCAGCTCGGCTTCAGCCACATGCAGGCTTGACCTGTCACGGCCCACGTTCGCTTGCTGTAAGCCGATCTGGGCCTCCTGGTTGTTCGCGTCACTCTGCGAGATGTCCACGGCTGACTTCTGTGCCCGTGCCTCGGTTTCGGTCTGCACGGGGTCGATGCGAAGGAGCAGGTCGCCCTTCTGGACCATATCCCCTTCCTTGACATAGACTGCCGTGATGACCCCGGCGATCTCCGCTTGCAGCTCGACGTACTCCTTCGGCTTGATCTCGCCTGTCGACGAGACCTTGGAGATCAACTTGTCGCGCAGGTTGATCTTCTCCATCTGGACCATGATCTGGTCCTTGCGCCGTGCGTTTACGCTGAAGCCGATGATGGCACTCAGCACAACCACAAGTGCAACAATGAGAACAGTCTTCTTCTTCCGGCTCATGCTCATAATCAGTGAATATTACGGAAACCGATGGTGGAAAGTTTCCTCCCTTAAAACTTTTACCCCGCCCGCTCTTCGAACCCGGGCCTTAGAGAGGTAGGCTCGCAAGCATACCCGACCGCCTTAAGAAAAGAAACAACATATGAAACTCACGCACCTGGACGACTCCGGACGAGCAAAGATGGTCGACGTCAGCGGGAAAACCGCGGGCCGCCGCGAAGCCCGAGCGGAAGGACGCGTGATTATCTCCCCCGGCACTGCGAGCCTTGTCTTACAGTCAGGCCTGCCGAAAGGGAACCCTTTCGAAGTCGCCCGTTTGGCTGGGATACAGGCCGCCAAACAGACGAGCCAGATCATCCCCTTGTGCCACAACCTGCCGCTCGATTGGGTCAACGTCGACATCGAGCTCCAGGATGCCTGCTTTCTCATTACTGCTGACGTCGTATGCCGATCGGCCACAGGAGTCGAGATGGAAGCTTTGACCGCCGTGTCTGCCGCGGCTTTGACTCTTTACGACATGTGCAAGGCGGTCGACAAGGGGATGGTTATTGGGGAAATAAGGCTGGTCTATAAGAAGAAGGAGAGTTGACGGCCGGGGCACGGACTTGACGACGTGGACGACGTGGACAAGCTTAAATTGTGCTTTGTCCACGTCGTCCACAACGTCCACGTCGTCCACCGTAGTCCGTGCCCGCCCGTCCCCGGGAGCCTACTTAATGTCCCACTCCTCCGGCATCAGGAAGAGTGGGCCCTGCAGCTCGATTGAAGACGCGCCGAAGAGCGGCAGGGGCAGGAAATCCAGCCAACGCCGTTTGCGCGCAAACCGAACCAGGCGGGTTTTGCGGCCGGCGAGGCCCGCTTCCTTCCGGGCCAGCTCAATCGCCTTTCTCACGCCCCCGGCCTCGTCCACCAGTCCGTTGGCAAGCGCCTGTCCCCCGGTCCAGACACGCCCTTCGGCGACTTCCCGGATCTGTTCGACACTTCTGTGGCGCCCTTCCGCGACCTTCTTCAGGAACAGTTCCTCGTAAAACTCCCGCATCTGCTCCCGGACCACCTGTTCTTCACTTTCGGAGAACGGACGAGTGATCGATAGATAGCCCGACCGAGCCCCGGTTTCGACACTATCCACGGTGATTCCAAGACGACTGAGCAGCTTCTGGACACTGAATTTACCGCCGATAACGCCGATTGACCCGGTCAGAGCCGCAGGCATGGTCAGGATCCGGCGTCCGGCCACGGCGATGTAGTACCCGCCGCTGGCCGCGACGTTGCCGAAAGAAATGATTACGGGCTTCTTCTCGCCGGTCAGTTTCACTGCCCGCCAAATCAAGTCGGACGCCAGAGCCGATCCGCCGGGGCTGTTCAACCTCAGAACCACTGCCCGGATCCGCTTGTTCTCCCGAGCGTGCTTTAATGCCTCCACCAGCGTGTCAGCACCTATCAGCGGCCGGCCGCGGCCTCTTCTTGATTCTCCGGCCATGATCAAGCCTTCGGCGACGAGGTAGGCGATTTGCGGACGCCTCCACGTCACCAGCCTCTTGAACCAACCTTCCCGCGGATCCAGATCACCGAGCGGGCATTCCTGGCCGCCCGGCACTTTCTCGCGGGCAAGATCCTCCACTTCATCCTCGTAAAGAAGTCCATTGACCAGGCCCCGGTCGACCGCCTGGCGAGCGGTGTAAGGCCCGGCATCAATCACCTCCTGAGCAACGGTTCGGTCGATCCCCCTCCCGGATGCCAGCTTTGCCAAGATTCGTCCCTGGAGATCGTTGAGGATCGAAATGCTCATCGCACGGCTGGCTTCCGACATCTCCTCCCGGTTGAAGACCTCACCCGCCGATTTGTACTGCCCCAGGCTGATCAGTTCCGGTTCCACCCCGAGATAATCCAGCGCGTTCTTGAAAAAGAGGACTTCCGCTCGCAGCCCGATCAGGTCGATGCCTCCCGAAGGGGCGAGGTAAATTTCCTGCGCCCCGCAGGCCAGGTAGTAAAGACGATTATCGGCCTGTTGGAGGATCGCAATCGACCGCTTGCCCGCCTCGTGAAATTTGTCCAGTTCTGCGTGGATTTCTTCGATCTGCGCCCACCCTATGCTGACGTTCCTGACGACAAGGATCAGCAGTTTCACCTGACGGGATCGCCGGGCGGCGTCAATGGTGGTCAAAAGCTGCAGAAGATCGATCTGGGTCTTGGAGGAGAAGATCGTCTCAGAGCGTTCCTCGACTACCGCATTTTTCAGGGTAAGCACCAGGTACAACGGCCGCCGTCGCATGTAATTCCATGATAGCGCACAAGGCTCGGCGGAATCCGGCCAGAGTCAAAGCCCCGTCCCTCCTTCGTGCCTGCTATAATCTACCTGTGTTTCCGACTCTCGCTCTTCTTTTTGCGCTTTTGGCGGGCGGGCAGGCAGAGCAGCCGCCCCAACAACCCCAACAACCAACGCAACAGCCCGCTCAACAGCCGCCGCAGACGCCACCCGAACAACGCCCGGGGTACCGCATCGGCGTCAACGTCAACCAGATCTTCCTTCCCGTCAGTGCGCGCTCTTTTCAAGGCGGCTTTGTGCGGGGGTTAGCCAGGGATGACTTCCAGATCCTTGAGGACGGCGTCAAGCAGGACATCGCCAATTTCTACGCAGAGGCCTCGCTCCCGATCCATGCGGTCCTTCTCCTCGACATCAGCGGGAGCACACGTTCGATTCAGGCGGAGATTCGACGCGCGGCTCTCGACTTCGTCAAGAACCTCTCTCCGGATGACCAGGTTGCGGTCATAGTCTTCAACTACCAGCCCAGGCTTGTCCTCAATTGGACGAACGATCTAAACAAGATTCAGACTTCTTTAGAAAGCGTGTATCCTCGCGGGAACACCGTACTGCACGACGCGCTTTATGTGACATTCGATGATCTACTGAAAACGACCGACGGGAGAAAGGCAGTCATTCTTCTTACCGACGGCGCCGACACGGGCAGCATGGTGGGCCGTGACGAGGTGGTGCGCCTCGCTTTGGATTCCCAGGCGGTCGTTTACACCGTTTCCAAGCTCGACGAGTACTGGGCAGGGGCAATTGCCGCACGCATGGAATACCAGGCGGCTTCCCAGTTCATCCCTAAAGAATTGACGGACGAATACATCATCGAGAACAAGCGCTTCCTCCAGCGCATTTCTGAGCAGACGGGCGGGAAGGTGCTCGATACCGCGGCTTATGCGAGCCTGACCGACATCTACAAAGCGGTCGCCGACGAGCTCAAGAATCAGTACTACATCTCTTACGTTCCCAAGAACATCCTCCGGGACGGGGTCTGGCGCACGATTGAGGTCCGGGCACTGCGTCCCGGAGTGGTTGCCACGACAAAACCCGGATACTATGCGCCGCGCGAGTCGGCCGTAGCGCAACCGTAAACCGGACGAACACGGACCGTCACGGACGAGTGCGCGTTTTTCGTCCGTTCGAAACCGACGCTTTTACTGAACTAACCGCTTACACAGAGGCACTACCAGCCTGTCCCGCCTTGCTTGACTCCGCCACCCCTACAGGCCAGAATGGATTTAGCGGTTCTGTTTTGAACCCACCGCAGGCTCCCGAGCCTGCGACTGTCCTCCAACCTAAAGCAATCTCTCAGTTTCTAAGGAGGTGTCAATGGAAGGTACGTTTACAACTCCGCACACCGAGGGTCCAGTCGCTCGAACGATTGAAGAACAGACTTCAAGGATCCCGTCCGATGCTTTCCTCTGGGCGGCCGTCGGCTCTATTGCCGCGTCTGCTACGCTCCGGGCTTTCGGCAAGGGCGAGGCTTCAGTTTTCGTCGGTCAGTGGGCACCGACGCTCCTCATTCTCGGCCTGTACAACAAGATTGTGAAAGTCGCCGGACACGATCGTTTCTCGTAGACTGCTGCTCGGTTTGGCCCGCGAATCACGGAAACCCGAATCTCGTATTCGATTCCGCGTAAGTCGCGGGCTTTTTATCTTTTACCCTCCCCCAAAAACCTGCAGAAGCAAGTTGACAACCAGGTCACCGGATTGTTATCCTTCCATACAGTACCAAGTTGGTACTATTACTTTCGCTTCAGGTTGAACGTCGATGATTCGGATGAGCAAACAGACGGACTACGGGATCCTGCTCTTGACTGAATTCGCCGCAGATCCCGCAGGGCTGACACTTAGCGCCCGTGAACTATCGGCGCGGGCGGGCTTACCGCTGCCGATGGTAAGCAAAATTCTTAAGGTCCTGACCCGCGGGGGGCTGCTGTTGTCGCACCGGGGAGCACACGGCGGCTACAGGCTGGCTCGCCGGCCGAACCAGATCACCGTGGCAGACGTGATCGGTGCCCTTGATGGCCCTTTTGCCATGACGGAATGCGTGGATGCTCCCGGAGACTGCCGCCAGGAATCGACCTGTCCGGTGCGCACCAACTGGCATTTGATCAATCAGACCGTGCACAAGGCGCTGGACAACATCACTCTATGGGATATGACGCGGCCTTTGTCACCTCCGCTGATTCCCCTTGCTGGGCGATCAGCCGACCCGCTGAAGGTAGCCTGACCACCCGGAAAGCGAACCCGGACAAAATAGACGATTTAAGGAGTTAGAATGCCGACCGAAACACAACAGATCCATGAACTGGCAAACCAGGAATACAAATATGGCTTCTATACCGACGTTGAAGCCGATGCCGTCCCGCCAGGCTTGAATGAGGAAATCATCCGCCTGATCTCGGAGAAGAAAGGCGAGCCGGAGTTCATGCTGGAGTGGCGGCTGAAGGCCTATCGTCACTGGCTCACCCTGGAAGAGCCGCACTGGTCGAACGTCTTTTATCCGCCAATCGACTATCAGTCGATCATCTATTACTCCGCGCCGTCGAAGCAGGCCAAGACAACGAGCCTGGAGGACGTCGACCCGGAGATCCTGGACACGTACCGGAAGCTTGGCATTCCGCTCGAGGAACAGGCGCTGCTGGCGGGTGTCGCCGTCGATGCGGTCTTTGACAGCGTTTCCGTGGCGACGACGTTCAAGGAAAAACTCGCGGAGCTGGGGATTATCTTCTGCTCCTTCTCGGAAGCGGTTCGCAACCACCCGGAGCTCGTCCAGAAGTACCTCGGATCGGTTGTTCCTCACAGCGACAATTTCTTCGCGTGTTTGAACGCCGCGGTCTTCTCTGACGGGTCGTTCTGCTACGTGCCGAAGGGAGTCCGCTGTCCGATGGAGCTGTCCACTTACTTCCGCATCAATGCGGCGAAGACCGGCCAGTTCGAGCGCACGCTGCTGATTGCGGACGAAGGCGCGTACGTCAGCTACCTGGAAGGCTGCACCGCCCCCATGCGGGACGAGAACCAGCTCCACGCAGCCGTCGTCGAGCTCGTCGCGCTCGATAACGCGCAAATCAAGTATTCGACGATTCAGAACTGGTACCCGGGAGACGACGAAGGCCGCGGCGGTATCTATAACTTCGTCACCAAGCGCGGCAAATGTGCAGGGGCCAATTCGAAGATTTCCTGGACTCAGGTCGAGACCGGATCAGCGATCACCTGGAAGTACCCGAGCTGCATCCTGCAGGGCGACAACTCGGTCGGCGAGTTCTACTCGGTCGCCCTGACCAAGAAGCGCCAGCAGGCAGACACCGGGACCAAGATGATCCACATCGGCAAGAACACCCGAAGCACGATCGTCTCAAAGGGCATCTCGGCCGGTTTCGGACAGAACACGTACCGGGGGCTGGTGAAGATCCTCGGCGGGGCGGAGAACGCGCGCAACTACACCCAGTGTGACTCGATGTTGATCGGCGACAAGTGCGGGGCGCACACGTTCCCTTACATCGAGATCAAGAACAGCACGGCCCAGATGGAGCATGAGGCATCGACGTCGAAGATCGGCGAGGACCAGATTTTCTATTGCCAGCAACGAGGTCTTTCGGCCGAGGACGCCATTTCCATGATCGTCAACGGCTTCTGTAAAGAAGTTTTCAAGGAGCTGCCCATGGAGTTCGCGGTCGAGGCGCAGAAACTGCTGAGCGTCAGCCTCGAAGGCAGCGTCGGGTAATCGCCTTTCGCTTATTTGTGGCCGGACTCTCAAAGTTCGGCCACACGATGACAAACGGAGAATCGAGAAATACATGTTGGAAATACGGAATCTACACGTGAGCGCAAACAACAAGCCCATCCTCAAGGGGATCAGCTTGAGCCTCAAGCGCGGGGAAATCCACTCGATCATGGGGCCGAACGGGTCCGGTAAGAGCACGCTTGCCGGCGTTCTCGCCGGTCGGCAGTCCTACGAAGTCACCGACGGGGAAATAATTTACGAGGGAAAGGACCTCCTGGAGATGGCCCCCGAAGATCGGGCCCGAGAAGGAATCTTCCTCGCCTTTCAGTACCCCGTTGAAATCCGGGGCGTCAGCAACATGTACTTCCTGCGTGCGGCCCTTAATGCAATCCGCAAACACCGCGGAGAGGAAGAAGTGGACGCCATGGATTTCCTCGCCCTGGTCCGCAGCAAGATGAAGATTCTGCACATGGATGAGGCGCTGATCAACCGCGCGGTAAATGAAGGGTTTTCCGGCGGCGAAAAGAAGCGCAACGAAATCTTCCAGCTGGCCGTCCTCGAACCGAGCCTGGCGATCCTGGATGAGACCGACTCGGGGCTCGACATCGACGCGCTGAAGACCGTCGCGCAGGGAGTGAACGCCTTGCGCAGCCCTGATCGTGCGTTTCTCGTGATCACTCACTATCAACGACTGCTCAATTACATCGTCCCCGACTTTGTGCACGTCCTGGCCGAAGGCCGGATTGTTCTTTCCGGCGACAAGAGCCTGGCGCTCGAGCTTGAGGAAAAGGGTTACTCCTGGCTCGAAAAAGAACCGGTTGGGTAGGGCTAACGATCGACACTCTGGAGAGGGGCTGCCGTTCAGCGGCGGTTGAGTGACGCGTTTTTTGCGTTGTATCGAAACCCGCGGCCCCGGACCGCAAACAACGGTTGAAGAGGAACTGATGATTCAGGCTGTAAGAAAAGAAAAAGACCAATATCTGGCGAATTTCGCCGAGTTCGAGAGACAGTCGTCCGGGCCTGTTCCGGATTGGCTACAACAGCTGCGGAAGGCCTCGATTCTCCAGGTGGCGGAATACGGCTTTCCGACTATCCGTGATGAAGATTGGAAGTACACGAACCTGGCGCCTCTCTCTCGTATTCCGTTCCAGTTGGCTGTCCCAGGGCCGCTTCCGGACCTCCTGTCGAGCCATTGGCTGCTGGGGCTTCCCGGAGCGCGCCTGGTCTTCGTCAACGGGTTCTTTGACGAACGGCTTTCGCGCCGGGAGGGCTTGCCGGCGTCAGTCGAGATCCAGAGTCTCTCTCAGGCTTTAATGGAGCAACCAGATCGCCTGGGAAGGCATATAGGCCGTTACTCCGATGCCGCCGAGCATGCTTTCACTGCACTCAACGCCGCGTTCTTGCGAGAAGGTGCCTTTCTCTCGGTGCCGGCGGGAACTGTCGTTGAGGCTCCCATTTATGTCATCTATGTTTCGACCGCCTCTGACCGGGCCTTTGCGGTTCATCCGCGCAACCTGCTCATGGTCGGTGCAAACAGCGAGGTGAAGCTGGTCGAAGCCTATCTGGGCGACTCGGAAGCCTCCTATTTCTGTAACCCGGTGACCGAGCTGGTTGTCGGTGACGGCAGCGCGGTCGATCACTACACGGTCCAGGCCGAGGGTCCAAAGGGCCACCACATCGGAACGCTCCGCACCTGGCAGGAGCGGCATTCCGCCCTTCGACTGGCTTCCTTCGATATCGGCGGTTCGCTGGTCCGGCACAATCTGACGGTCACGCTCGACGGTGAAGGCGGCAACGCCTTGCTCCATGGACTGTATCTCGGGGCAGGCGAACAGCACATCGACAATCACACGCGAATCGAGCATGTGAAGGCGCATTGCGACAGCCGCGAGCTCTACAAAGGGATAATGACCGATTCGTCGAGAGCGGTTTTCCACGGGCGGATCGTGGTATCAAAGGGGGCGCAAAAAACCGACTCCAAGCAGACAAACAATAACCTGCTTTTGTCGAATGAGTCCCTCGTCAACACCAAGCCGCAGCTCGAAATCTATGCCGATGACGTGAAATGCACGCATGGTGCGACAATCGGCCGCCTGGAGGAAGAGGCCCTCTTTTACCTCCGGTCGAGAGGGATCGGCCGGCAGGAAGCGGCGAATATCCTGATTTATGCCTTCGCCAGCGAGGTCATCGGACAGGTACGCATCGGGGATCTCCGCAATCACTTGGACAAGTTCTTGTTCGATTGGCTGGGAAATTGATTGGACCAATGGACCAGATGGACGATGTGGACAACAGTGAATCGCCCACGTCGTCCACGTCGTCCACCGCGTCCATAGTAGGGGAGTCAAACACATGACAGCCACTAACGTGGCAAGGGGAGTAGATCGGGCTTCGGCCTGGTTTGACGTGGACAAGGTTCGGGCTGATTTCCCGATCCTCAAACAGCAAATCCGCGGCAATCCACTTGTCTATTTTGATAACGCGGCCACCAGCCAGAAACCCCAAGCGGTCATCGACGCCATAACCCGCTTTTACTCGACCGACAACGCGAACATCCACCGCGGCGTCCACCTGCTCAGCCAGAGGGCGACTGCAGCTTACGAAGCGGCCCGCGAGAAGCTCCAACGCTTCATAAACGCTCCTGAATCCCGAGAAACGATCTTCGTACGGAGCACCACTGAGGCCGTGAACCTCGTGGCGCGCTGCTACGGAGCGCGGCATATCGGAGCGGGCGACGAAATCATCATCTCGGCGATGGAACACCATTCGAACATCGTGCCGTGGCAAATGCTGTGTGAGGAGAAGGGCGCTCGGCTACGAATTGTCCCGATTACCGACAGGGGCGAACTGATCATGGAGGAGTACGAGCGACTCCTCGGGCCTCGCACGCGTTTTGTCTCAATCGTGCACCTTTCCAACGTGCTCGGCACGATAAACCCGGTCAAGGAAGTGATCCGCCTGGCTCACGAGCGGCGCGTCCCGGTCTTCGTCGACGGGGCTCAAGCGGCCGCTCACCTTCGAGTCGATGTCCAGGACCTTGATTGCGACTTCTATGCCTTTTCGGGGCACAAGCTCTACGGTCCCTCGGGAATTGGCGTCCTTTACGGGAAGGCCCGGCTGCTGGACGAGATGCCTCCATACCAGGGAGGCGGCGACATGATCAGCACGGTCACGTTCGAAAAGACGAAATATAACGTGCTGCCTTACAAATACGAGGCGGGGACTCCGAACATTGCCGGGGCCGTGGCCCTCGGTGCCGCGGTCGATTACCTGGAAACCCTGGGGCTGGAGACGGTCATTCGGTACGAAGCGGAACTGCTCTCGTATCTCATGAAGCGTCTGGCGGTTGTCCCGGGAGTGAGGCTGATAGGGACGGCGAACAACAAGGCGAGCGTCCAGTCATTCTCGATCGAAGGTATTCACCCGCACGACATCGGGACGATCGTAGACGAACAGGGTGTGGCCATCCGGACCGGTCACCACTGTGCACAGCCCCTGATGGATTTCTATCGTGTCCCTGCTACGGCCAGAGCTTCCCTGTCGTTCTACAATACTTTCGAAGAAGTCGACGTCCTTATAGCGGCTTTACACAAAGTGATCGAGGTCTTCAAGTGAAAGCGGGAACCCCTCATGTCCTATTTCAACGAGCTGTACCAGGAAGTCATCCTGGATCATAACAAGCGCCCGCGTAACTTCGGAGAATTACCCGAAGCCGACTGCCAGGCAGATGGAAACAACCCCCTGTGCGGAGACCGGCTCACCGTCTATCTCAAGATCGACGGCAATACCGTGACCGACGTCCGCTTCAAAGGTGCGGGCTGCGCTATTTCGACCGCGTCGGCCTCGATCATGACCGAGACGCTCAAAGGGAAGACGGCGGAGGAGATCGAGCGGATGTTCCGGAAGTTCCACGCCATGGTAACTGGCAAGACCACCCCTTCAGCGGAAGCGACGGCGGACCTCGGGAAACTGGCCGTTTTCGAGGGAGTCAGCGGATACCCGGTGCGGGTCAAGTGTGCGACGCTCCCCTGGCACACCATGCTCGCCGCCTTGCACCACTCGGACGACACCGTATCGACGGAGTGAAGTTTTATGTCTGAAGTCGAAAACATCGCGAAAGCACCGGACGTGGATCTCCTGCGAGAGAAGGTGATCGACACTCTCTGCACGATCTTCGATCCTGAAATTCCCGTCAACATCTATGAGCTGGGGCTCATCTACAATCTCGACGTACAGCCGGACGGCAAAGTCGATATCCGGATGACGCTCACGTCTCCTATGTGCCCAGTCGCCGGCTCCTTGCCGCCGGAAGTGGAGACGAAGGTCAACGCTGTGCCCGGTGTGACGAACGTGACTGTCGAGCTCGTCTGGGACCCGCCCTGGAGCATGGACAAGATGTCCGAAGCCGCCAAACTCCAGCTGGGGTTCTTCTAACCGACGAGCCATACCAACCATACCAACCCTACTGTCAGAGCCGGGTGGACCCAGTTGACGACGTGGACGACGTGGACGACGTAGATCTGACGTCCATTTCGTCCACGTCGCCCAGTGGGTCCACCCGGCTCTGACAGTAGGGTTGCGCAGCATCCTCCCATCGCCAAAACGCCCTTTCCAGCGTATACTCCTTCGTTCACATGAAAGTGATCGCCAATCCCGAGGCGGGACGCGGCCGGGGAGCCCGTCAGGTGGCTCAACTCCGCCAGTGGATGGAAGAGCGGAGCATCGAGCACGAGTTTCTGATCACTGAACGAGCCGGGCACGCCACTGAGCTGGCGAGCAGGCTCGCGTCTTCAGGAACGACGCGGGTGATCGTGGCGGGTGGCGATGGCACGATCTCCGAGGTTGTAAACGGATTGATCGGCACCGAAGTCGAGATGGGCATCGTCTCCATCGGGACCGGCAACGATCTCGCGCGCACCCTGAATCTGCCGTACAATGACGTTGCCAGGGCGGCGGATATAGCCTTGGCTGGCCGCGTCCGACTGATTGATGTCGGCCGGGAGCATGGGCGGTTCTTCGTGTCGAGCGTGGGCCTTGGGTTTGCGAGCGACGTCGTCGAGCAATCGAATCGACCGGGCTGGCTGACTGGGTCCGCAATCTTTTTCGTGGCAGTTCACCGGGCGCTCCGGAAATTGCGAACGATCCGCATCGCGCTGGAACTAGACGGAGCTGCCAGAGAATTGGACTGCGTGTCGGTTCTGGTCCAGAACACGGCGTATACGGGGGGAGGGCTTCGCATCGCGCCGGGGGCCAGCATGGATGACGGCCTGCTTGATGTGGCGATTATCGGGCCCATCGGGAAGCTCGATCTTGTGGCCAACTTCCCGAGGCTTTACAGGGGGACTCATTCTGATCATCCCCAGTTTGCGCTCTACCGGGCTCGGAGAGTCCGGGTAGAAACCGCGGCCCCGCTGCCCAAGATGTTGGACGGGGACATCTGGGGGTCTTCGCCGCTCGAGGCTGAAGTCGTTACGCAGGCCGTGAAAGTTGTAGTCGATCATGAATAGGATATCCAGCCTTTTAGAAGGCAAAACGATTTTCATAACAGGGGCGACCGGGTTTCTCGGTCAGCCGCTCGTCGAGAAGATCCTGTGGTCTTCCCCGACAGTGAACCGCATTTATGTTTTGATCCGGCCGAAGCGTTCGGGGGGACGACAGCTGTCCAGCCAACAGCGCCTCGAGAAGGAGCTGTTCCAGTCGAGCGTCTTTGAGCGAATGCGCGCCGTCTACGGGGATCGTCTGAAGGATCTGCTGCGCGAGAAGCTGATAGCGGTGCCGGGTGATATCTCCTTGGAGAATCTTGGGATTCCAGCCGACCTCCTGGAGGGAATACAGAACGAGGTTGATATTGTTATCAACAGCGCGGCCGTGGTCTCGTTTGACTCTCCTCTCGATTCGGCCTTCGAGCTCAACGTCCTGGGAGCTCACCGCGTTGCTAAATTCGCCAACAGCTGCCCGAAAGCCATACACATTCATGTTTCGACCGCTTATGTGAGCGGCACCCGCCGGGGCGAGGTTCCGGAAACCGCCTACCACAAGGCGCCTCCCGACCCTTCAGGCGGGCCTTTCCCGCATTGCGGCTTCACTGACGTCGACCTGGATATCCAGGAAGCACGCCGTTTGATCGGGCAGATCCACGAGGAGTCCAAGAGCCCGGAGGTGGACCGGAAGCTCACCGAGTTGCTGGTCAAACGCCGTAAGAGCGGCAACGGCAAGGGACAGCCCCGGCGGCGCGAGCAGCGAGAAGGCCTGAGGCGCAGGTGGCTCGAGCACCGGCTGACCGAGGAAGGGATGCGGTGGTCCAGGCAGCGCGGTTGGAATGACACCTACACTTACACAAAAGCCATGGGTGAACAGATGGTGGCCCGCGAGCGAGGCGAGCGGCCAACCGTCATCGTTCGCCCTTCCATCATAGAAAGCAGCCTCTCGGAGCCGGGCCCCGGATGGCTTGACGGACTCCGAATGGCCGATCCGCTGATCGTCGCCATCGGTAAAGGCCGCTTGAAAGCCCTCCCTCTCGACCCGGATGTGGTCCTCGACCTCGTCCCGGTCGACATGGTGGTCAATGTGATGTTGGCCTCCCTCCTTGACGCCAACCAGCAGAAGGGGCTGAAGATTTATCAGATCGCGACCGGCAGTCTGAACCCCATCACCCTGGGCCAGCTCTACCACCTCATTTTCAGGTACTTCAGCCAAAATCCTATGCTGGACAAGGCCGGACAGCCGATTATCGTCAAGCGCATCCGGTTCCCGCGCCGCAGCACGTTTCGTCTGCAACATCGTCTGAAAGATGTACCGCTCGATACCGTAGAACGCACGCTCGAAAAGCTGTCCATCTTCTCCGCAACTCAAAGATACCGGAGGAAGATTTCGGCGGCCCGCGCGGCCAATCAGAAGCTCTACTATTACGGCGAGATTTACGAGCCCTATCTGAACCTGTATTGCCGCTTCCAGGTCGACAACAGCCTGCGGCTGTTTGACCGGCTTGACGACTCCGAGAGGCAGTCATTCGACTTCGATGTGAGGCAGCTTAATTGGCGCCACTACGTCCAGAATGTCCACATTCCGGGGGTCAAGAAATACATCCTCAAGATGGAAGGCGTCGGGACGCTGGAAATCGAGGACCAGGCCATCGCTGAGTCAGCTGAAGGGGGAAGCATCTATCAGCTGTTGGTGCGCAGCGCCCAAAAATTCCCCAGCAAAACGGTCATGCAGATCAAGCGGGATGGGCACTGGGAGAAGCTCTCGTTCAAAGAGCTTCTGGAGAAGGCTGATCTGACCGCTTCCCGCCTGGCGCGTTTAGGCTTGAACAAAGGCGATCGGCTCGTTCTTTACTCCGAGAACCAGCCGGAGTGGGGCATTACCTATTTTGCGGCCGCCTCCCTGGGCCTGGTCGTGGTCCCCCTCGACGCCCAGACCTGGTCGCGGGAAGTCTGGTCGGTCGCGCGCTTCACAGAGGCAAAAGCGATCCTGGCTTCGGAATCGTGTTTTCGTTCGTTTACCCCCCAACTGCTCGAAGAAGAGCGCCCTGACACTCAGCCCGTTCTGCTGCTGAATGTGAACTGCGGTTGCCTGCCGTTCGCGGGAGACGGGGTCGAAGCGCAGGTCTCTCCTGATCTCAAAGACGGAGGGAATGTCGAATCAGCCTCACAAACGCCGGACGTGAAGGTGGAGCCGGATGATCCAGCTTCCATCATCTTCACGACCGGAACCGCCGTCGATCCGAAAGGCGCGGTCCACACTCATCGGAACTTCCTCAACAATCAGTTCGCCGTCAAGCGGTATCTCCCGCTGACGCCCGACGATAATTTGCTCTCCGTTCTGCCGCTATACCATGCGCTCGAGTTCAGCTGCGGCTTTCTGGCGCCCATCAACGCAGGGGCGACCATCACCTATCTCAGATCACTGAAACCGAAGATTATCCTCGAGACGATGCGCGAGACGGGAACTACGACCATGCTCGGCGTTCCGACTTTGTACGCGCTGATTCGGGAGGATCTTGAGCGCCGCGTTCTTGGCACTTCCAAATCGTTGCTGAAGTCGAACGTGATGGAGACATCCAAGCAAATCAGTCACTCCATCGAGCGGACATTGGGAAAGAACATCGGACGCCGGCTCTTCGCTAAAGTACACGATGAATTCGGAGGAAAGCTTCGTTTGCCGGTCAGCGGCGGCTCGGCCCTCGGCTGCGATCTTTACGACGACTTCAAGGCGCTGGGCCTCACGATATACGAAGGGTACGGACTGACCGAGACAGCACCAGTCCTGACCGTCAATCCCTGGAACCGCAGCCGGCGCGGATCTGCCGGAAAGGCGGTTCCGGGCGTCGAACTGCGTATCTTCAGGCCCGATCGACAGGGAATTGGCGAGATCATTGCCAGGACGCCGAGTCTGATGAAGGAGTACTACCGGAACCCACGGGCAACCGAAGAGGTGATCAAGGAGGGGTGGTTTCACACGGGTGATCTCGGCTGGGTGGATGAGGACGGATACATCTACATCACCGGCCGGATCAAAGACGTGATCGTGACCGGGGCCGGGAAGAACGTCTATCCGTGCGATCTGGAAGCGATCTACCAGAGAATTCCGGAGATCTCCGAGATTTGCGTGTTTGGGATCAGGAACGGGTTGACCGAGGATGTGCACGCGGTCGTCTGGCCGAACTCGTCGCTGCTCAAAGATCTCTCTTCCGCCGAAACGAAAAAGGCCGTGCAGCGCGAGATTCAGAAACTCGGCCGCGAGCTGCCCAGTTATCAGCGCTTTCAGCATGTGCACCTGAGGACCGAGCCTCTTCCGCGCACATCGGACGGTGGGATTGACCGCGATCAGCTTAAAGCCGAGGTGATCGAGCAGGAAGGAAGCCGGCTTCGCGGCGGGGCGTCCGGGTCAGTCCCCCAGGGCGCTTCCGCCCAGGAAACCCTCGTGGCCGAGCTTGCCCGCCTGTCCCGCACTCCGGCCAAGGACATCACGCCCGAGACCAATCTCTACACCGAGCTCGGATTGGACTCGCTGATGGCCATTGAGCTCCTGCTGTTCCTCGAAAACCGCTTTGGGATATCGGTCGCGGACGACAAAGCCTCAAGCTTCCAGACGGTCAAGGATGTGCTGGACGTCATTCGCGCAGGACCGGTCGGACAGCCGTCCGCTGCGCCGGCGGCTTCCAAAGGCGGCTACGGATCCGCCCTGCCTTACTCGGAGCGTTCCTCGTTGAACCGGCTCCTGCTGGGCCTTTCGTTCGGGAGCATGAAGCTGCTGTACCAGAACTATTTCGACCTGGAGCTGGCCAACCCGGAAAGGTTGCCGCACGGCAGCTCGTACATCATTGCCGCCAATCACGCCAGTCACCTGGACTCGGGCGCAATTATCTCGGCGCTCGGAGCCGCCCTCGGACTGCGGGAAGCGCGGAAGCTCCACGTCCTGGGCGCACGGGATTACTTCTTTGATTCTCCGGTCAAGAGCTGGTTTTTCAGCACCTTCCTAAACGTGGTTCCGATCGAGCGTGAAGAAACCTCGCTCTCCGGTCTCAGGATGGTGCAATCCATTCTGTCGCAGGGGGAGCCGATCCTGATCTTCCCGGAAGGCACCCGTTCCCGCACAGGCCAGCTCCAGGGCTTCAAACCCGGTCTCGGCCTGCTGGCGCGAGAATTGAACGTCCCCATTGTGCCCGCTTACATCGGCGGGACGCGAGAAGCCCTGCCGGTGGGGAAACTCCTCCCGCGGCCGAACAAGGTCAAGGTGCTTTTCGGCCCCTCGATCTCGATGGAAAAGTACCGGTCAAACGGCCCCACGCAGAGCCGCGAAGAACACTACCGCGCCATCGTCGCCGAAGTCCGGGACGCGATCGAAGAGCTGAGGGGCAAACTGGAGGCATAGCGAAAGCCAGGAGTCAGGAGTCAGGAGTCAGAATAAAAACGCTCTTGCTTCCCATTCTGGCTCCTGACTTCTGACTTCTCTAATACCATGAACGACGATTCAGTCCATCTCGCGAACCGCGGTGAAAAGCTGAGGTTTCACTACGGTGATCGCTTGAGATGGGAGGATGTCCCGGAAGGATCGCGGGTCATCTACGCGCCCGGTCCTTTGCCCCCGGTACAGGACCTGAGGGGCGCCATCGACAACGCGGTCGAGAATCCCCTCGGCTGTGACCCGCTCTCGGCTCAGTTGCGGCCGGACATGAAGGTCACGATCGCCTTTGACGATTTGTCTGTACCCATTCCTCCAATACCCGAGCCTGATCCGCGGCAGATCGTGATCGAGCTGCTGCTCGAGAAGCTGGCTGAAAAAGGGGTGACGGACACCCACCTTGTTGCGGCAACGGGCCTTCATCGCCGCATGACCCCTCACGAGCTTCGCGGGATGCTCGGCACCCGGATCTTCGATTCTCGCTATCCCGATACCCTGTATTGCCACGACGCGGAGGACAGCGCCGGTAATCAATTCCTCGGTAAAACCGAATGCGAAGAAGTGGTCGAGCTCAACCGGAGGGCAGTGACTTCGGATCTTCTCATCTACGTCAGCATTGTCTTCTCGAGCATGGAAGGGGGGCACAAGTCCATTCACACACGGCTCGCCACGTACCGGACCGCCCAGTTTCATCACAACGTGGAATGCCTGCTGGGATCAGCGTCTTACATGGATCCGAGCCGGTCCAAAATTCACGCGGTGTTCGAAAGAATGGGCAAGGTGACGGCTCGCAACCTGAACATCTTCCACATCGAAATGACGCTTAACACGGCCGCCTTTCCGGCCGGCCTTTCCTTCCTCAGAACCAGGGAAGACGCGCAAAGCCTGCAGGATTCGCTTCGCTTTCACGCCACACGCACGCTGTTGGGGATAATGCCCAGTCGGGTGGCGCACGGCCTCACCCGACGTTTCGCCTCCGGGTACGGCGTTACGAGCGTGCAGGCTGGAAGTGAAGACGCAGTGCATCGGGTGACGCTCAAAAACGTTCATCGCCAGCAGATCGTATCCGTCAAGGGACAGACCGATGTCCTGGTCGCCGGCATTCCAAACCTCAGCCCCTATTGCGTCAATTCGACGATGAATCCGGTCCTGGTCGTCAACCTGGCGGCCGGTTACTTGTTTAACCTAAGTCTCGGGAAGCCGCTTGTGCGGCGGGGCGGAGTCTTGATCATCATGCACCCGCTCGAGCGCCAGTTCGACGAGGTAACCCACCCTTCCTATCTGGACTTCTTTGACCGGGTCCTGGCGGACGCCCGCGATCCCTACCTGATCCAGGATCACGAGCCGGAGTTTGCCTCAAACGAGCAGTACATCGAACAATATCGTCACGGGTATGGATTTCACGGAGTTCACCCGTTCCATGCCTGGTATTGGGCGATCCAGGGGATGGAGTATCTCAGCCGGATCATCGTCGTAGGCGCCCGCGACAAGGGTGCCGCTGACCGTATAGGCTGGGACACGGCTTCCACCCTGCGAGAGGCCATCGACCTGGCCAAAACCAGCCTCAACAAGCCTAGCCCCACCGTTTCTGTCTTCCACTGGCCGCCGCTGTTCCTGACGAAGGTCAGCTGACTACTGTTCGGCACCACTCCCACTCAGCGCCTGTCTCAGCACCTCGGGTGCGATATTGCCGCCGCTCAGGACCAGGACGGTATTCTTTCGCGGGATCTTCCCTTCGATGACAGCGGCTAGCGGCACGGCGCCGGAAGGTTCCACCACCAACCGCTCTTCCTCGTGAAGATGACACACAGCCTGGAGAATGGCCGCCTCACAAACAGTGACGACCTCGTCGACATGTTCAAGGACGAGAGGGAACGTGACTTTTCCAGGCCGCGTCACCATGAGGCCGTCGGCAACCGTTCGAGCCTTGTCAATGCTCCGAAAATCGCGGGCTTGGAAAGACAGATACGTCGCGTTCGATCCCTTCGGCTGCACTCCCCACACGCGAACCGCGGGCTTCAGCAGCTTGGCAGCCGCAGCCACTCCTGCTATCAGGCCACCGCCACTGACCGGAGTCACGATGTTTTCGACTTCCGGATACTGTTCGATGATCTCCGCCGCCATCGTAGCGTTTCCAAGTACCGCAAACGGATGGTCATACGGAGCGATCTCAGTGCGGCCTTCCGCCCTGGCGATCTCCGCAACAGTCTCGGCCCGGGCGTCGAAGCGGTCGTCGCAAAGAACAACCTCACCGCCCCATCGCTTCGTCCGGACGATTTTTACCGGGTTCGCCGATCTCATCATGACTATTTTCGTCGAAAGTCCCAGGCGGTTTGCCGCATAAGCGGTTGCTAGAGCGAAGTTTCCCGAGCTGGAAGTGACAATTCCCCGGCGTGCCTCTTCGGCGGGCAAACGAAGAAGTTGGGAAAAAGCGGGCCTGACTTTGAAAGAGCCTGTCACCTGAAGGCTCTCGGCCTTGAAAAATACATGCGGATCAAAGCCAGACGGCAGAACCGGCGTAAGTCGAAGATATGGCTTCAGGAGGCCCCGCGCTCTAGCTATGACCTCCCTGTCGATTTGAAACTTTGAGGTAGACGGGTCCATCATAATGGAGGACATATTACCGGACAATGGGGGGATGAAGGAGTTCTTATGCCAATTAAAAGATTGTTCCTCGCCGGTCTCTTGATGATCACACCGGTTGCCTGCAGCCGGTCTGAGACGCCCAAGGAAGAACAGAAGCAGGTAGCGACCGCTCAGCCGCCCGCACAACAGCCGGAACAGCAACCGCCTGCGAGCCAGACACCTCCGCCGCAGATGGAGCCCGAACAGCAAGCTGCGGTCGAAACTACTCCGGCGCCTGTCAAGCGTCCGCGGGTCCAACAGCAACCGACCCGGCGCGCGCCGAAGCCGGTTGACGAAACCTATACGCCTCCGCCGGCAAGCCAGGAAACGAGGAACGATCAAAGTGCTGAACGAGAGCCGATTGTTCCCCCCTCGCCTTCTCGGCGTGGCGGTTCAGGTGCCCCGGCTGATGACACACCGGTGACACCGCCTCCTCCTCCGAAGCCGACCACCGCTGTTCTCCCGGAGGGGACGGTGGTTGACATTCGGCTTGGCGAACACCTGAGCTCTGCGACGAACCAGGTGGGCGACACTTTTGATGCAATTCTTGACCGCGACCTGATTGTGAACGGACAAATGCTGGCTCCCAAGGGAAGCCGTGTGACCGGGAAGGTCACTGACGTCATCGGGGCCGGGAAGGTCAAAGGATTAGCCCACATGACCCTCGCTCTGAGCGCTATCAAGGTCGACGAAGATCGTTATCCCGTGAATACCAGCACGATCAGCGTCGAGGCCGAGAACACGAAGTCGCGCGATGCCAAGACGATCGGCGCTGGTGCGGCGATCGGCGCGGCGATCGGCGCTATTGCGGGCGGAGGGAAGGGTGCAGCCATCGGCGCAGCGGTCGGCGGCGGCGCCGGAACGGCCGGAGTCTTGGTCACCAAGGGCAAGGAAGTGGAATTCCAGCCCGAGCACAAATTCAGCTTCCGCCTGGAAAAAGACGTGGAGATGAAGATCCGCTAGCGGCGGCCCCCCCAAGACCGAACAGAGCCGTGAGCGCAGCGTCTTTTGCGGAGCGACCCGGCCATTGCCTCTGAAACGCCTGTCGATCGAGCTTCAGAGGCAAGGGCCGGGTCGCTCCGCAAAAGACGCTGCGCTCACGGCTCTGTAAGAACGCTGCCCAGATTCCCAAAAATTCCGTGGTACAATACAGACTTCCGCGACCAGACTGCACAGCCGGAGAGGTGCTGGAGTGGTCGAACAGGGCTGCCTGCTAAGCAGTTGTGCGGATAAAACCGCACCGGGGGTTCGAATCCCCCCCTCTCCGCCAGATCCTGCGCTTGCTCCTTAGCTTCGACCGACAGGATTCCTCCATAGAGTCATGCAGGGCTTGTTTCTCATGGTCCTGGGTGGGTTCTGGCCGCGACTTCGGTTGACACCCGCGATGTCCCGCGTCGGGGTCTTCCTGGCCATTTATGGATGTTTTGCCGCGTGGACCGCAAATCTTTCAGCGGCCATCTGGGGAGCGGGGAACTCCATGCAAGCAACTCCGGGGCGCCACCAGGTCGAGGAACAAATCGCCGAGGGAGACAAGGTTGTGACACGCCTGACCGCGCACGGGAAACACGAAGGCGACCTGCCGGGTGCTCCGCGGACCGGGAACGATCTAACGATGGCGTCGATAACCATCCACCGAATCGCGAACGGCAAACTGGCTGAGAAGTGGTCGGGAAAGGACACCCTCGCTTTCCTGACACAAATCGGTGTCATGCTTCCACCGGGGCAACATTGAGCGTTCTCGTTCCCCTACTGATCCTTATCTGAATTTCTCGCATCAATAATGGTCTTTGGGGGGAATCATGAACACTATCCTTGGGCTTTGTTTGTGTGTTGTGCTTCACACGCCGTGCTGTTTTTCGCCGGCCGGCCAGCATCCATACGCGAGCAAGGACCCCATTGTGCAGCCGAAGCCTTTTCCGATCCCCGAGAAGAGCGCCTGGCACATCACGTTCACTCCTGACGGGAACACGTTTTACTTCGTGACCGGCGGCAGCGACACCGAGATCGTCAAGTTCTCGCACTTTAAGGACGGGAAATGGACCACGCCCGAACTCGCGCCGTTCTCAGGCAAGTATCGGATCGAGACGCCGAGTATCTCGCCCGACGGTTCAAAGTTCTTCTTTACCTTCGCTACATCGGGCAAAGAGAACATTTACGTCATGGACAGAACCGCTTCGGGATGGAGCGAACCACGAGATTTGGGGGATCGAGTAAACACTGGCTCATTTGACGGAGGCCCATCCAGTGCCGCGAATGGAAACCTTTACTTCTTCTCCAACCGGGACGGGAATTTCAGGATCTACCGCGCGAAGTGGCTGGGGACAGAGTACGCAGCCGCCGAAAAGCTGACCTCGGTTTTCGACACCTACGAAACAGGGGAGCTGTGCGTGGCCCCGGATGAGGGCTTCCTTCTCTTCAATGTCCACCAAGCCGACAACACCTACCACCTCTGTGTCAGTCTCAGAAAGGACGACGATACCTGGACGGCTCCTCACGATTTGGGCCCTCAAGTGAATTTCGGTTCTTACCAGGGACGGCCGTGCCTGTCCCCCGACGGCAAGTATTTGTTTTTTACGGCAGCGAACACCAAGGACTGGATTACGAGCCAGTACCAGGTGGATCTGGCCTCGGTGGGACTCTAGGGAGCAGCCTGGAAACTGAACAGAGCCGCATTTTCCCTGGGAGCGCAGGCATCCTGCCTGCTGTGCTCGCGACACGATCGATTGTGTTACGGCACCAGCAGGCAAGATGCCTGCGCTCCCAGGGAACATCCCCTCAGGCGCTTGCTGTTTTCCGGGACGCGGCCAGGTTGGACGCGACAAAACTCCAGTTGACCAGGTTGCTCAGGAAGGTCTCGACGTATTTCGGGCGCGCGTTCTTGTATGTCGGATAGTAAGCGTGCTCCCAGACGTCGCACGTCAGCAATGCCACCTGTCCATGCTTCATCGGCAGATCGGCGTTTGCCGTCTTGATGACCTGGAGTTTCCCGCCATCCAGAATCAGCCAGGCCCAGCCGGAACCAAATTGGGAAACCGCCGCGTCGGTGAACTGTTGCTTGAACTGATCAAAGGATCCAAAGTCCTTTTCGATCGCCTTCGCGAGCTCTCCGTCCGGCTTGCCGCCCCCTCCGGGCTTCATGCAGTTCCAGAAGAAGGAGTGGTTCCAGACCTGCGCGGCGTTGTTGAACACCGGTCCGTCGGACGAACGAATGATCTCTTCCAGGGACTTTGATCCGTCGACTTTTCCCTGCTCGATGAATTTGTTCAGGTTGGTCACGTAAGCCTGGTGATGCTTTCCGTGGTGCAATTCCATGTTTTCCCGCGTGAGATAAGGCTCGAGCGCGGCGACGTCATAAGGCAAAGATGGCAATTCGAAAGGCATGATTCCCTCCCTCTCTGGTTGAAAATACCTGAAAAAAGATGGCCTACTGCAAGTGTTCTCAACATATCGAGGGAGTGGCGGCATTGTCAAGGAACCGCTGCCCCACCGTGTTTCTAGCGGACAACGCCGCCGGCTACCGGGGAAACTTCGACGCACGCGAGAAATAAGAGGCCGCCAGCAACCGGGATCAAAACCATTAGTTTCTGTTTCCTGTTCATGAGCTCTCCCTCTGCGCCATATGATGCCTCGCAGACGAGAGCGCAAACTTTTCGACCAGGTCAGACGTAGGTTGAGTGTTCAATGATCGACTTGGATAAGACGCCGACAATCCGGGCCGATATTGAGCTGATCCGAAAGCTCCAGGGCGGGGACTCTCAGCCCGTGAGCGTGCTGATGGACCGATATGGCAGGGATCTTATGCACTACCTGGCCTCGATTCTGAATAACCGGGAAAAAGCCGAGGATGCCTTCCAGGAAACGTGGAGTCGCGTCCTTCGGTCAATCCGGCGCTTTGATCCGAACCAGCCGTTCGGTCCCTGGCTGTTTCGAATCGCCAGGAACCTGGCTTACGACCAGCTGAGGAGGGAAAGGAGATGGCGATTCTGGTTTGGGCAGCCGCGAGAGGAAACGCCCATCCTCGAACCCAGCACCGAATCGGGGTTCGATCGCCGGCTGCTGGATCGTGATTTGGCCAGGACGCTGCTCGCCCGCCTCGAGCCGATGTATCGCGAGATTCTTTGGCTGCGCTTTTTCAAGGACAAGTCGTACGAGGAGATCGCCGAGCACTGTGACCTACCGCTCGGGACCGTGAAAACGAGGCTTCGCCGCGCGCTCCAAAAGGCCGGCGAACTGTGGGAGGAGACGGCAGGAGAAACTGATGCCCGAAAGTAAGATCCAAAGCTGTGAATCGTGGCGCCGGCAACTGATCGAGCTGCTGCTGGAAAGCAATCCCGTTGCCGGCCCGCTGGCTGATCACCTGGCTGCTTGTTCAAGCTGCCGGTCTTTTTGGGCCACGTTACGCGGCGTTAGGCCGGCACTCGCCGGGCTGCCCGACCTTTACACGCCCGGGCTGAGATATCGGACGTTGGAGCGTTTGGCAGGCGAGGCCGAGCCTCTGGATAGAGGGTTCCGGAGGTTACTGATTCCAGTCAGCATCCTGAGCCTGCTGTACTGGTTCGCGATCCCGCTGATGCTGATGACATGGCTGTTCGATTACTGGCTCGCGCGGCCCTGGTTCTCGCTGCTGTTTTCGACGTTTTTGCTGACGTCACTCGGATTCTTAGTCGGCTGCCTGGCGATATTGGCCCTGACCCAAGGGAAGGGCGCCGAACAGCTTAAGGTCCGGATGAAGGATGTCGTGGAGGGATTCCATGCCTAAAAAATTCTTTAGCACACTGTTAATCATTTACCTGGCCTGTCTTGCCGGCTTGTGGGGCTGCCTGATTTACGCCTACAGCCGCATGTGGATCATCTCGTCGCCTCACGACCGAAATGCGATCGCCTTCAGCATGATCCTTTTTGCGGCAGCGATGGGCCTCTTCCTGGTCTTCCTGCTGATCGGAATAGCCCGTTTCGTGTACTCGGATGCGAAGGCCAGGCGAATGGACCCGATCGTATGGACGCTGGTTGCCGTGTTCGTTCCCTACTTCATCGGCCTGGTCGCTTACCTGGTCGTCCGAAAACCATTGGCCGAAAACTGCGGAGCCTGCGGCCGACCGGTGCTCGAAACCCAGGCTTTCTGCCCGTTTTGCGGGAACCAGGTTCGAGTTCAGTGCCCGAATTGCCAGACGATTGCAGACTCCAGTTTCGCTTTCTGCCCCAAGTGCGGGACAGCGCTGGCACCCGGAAAGCTGCCCGCGTGAGGAGCGTGTAAGACAAAAACCGGCAAAACAAACGGACGAGTCCGACTAGCAGGCCATTCGGCCGGAAGCGTAAACTAAGCTTAATTAAGGACGATGATCGTCTAGCGTACGCGACAGAGAAACAAGAAAAGGGGTGCCTTCCGCACCCCTTTTCTTTTTCTGCCCCAACCAGAGCGGAGTTTAGAACGCGTTACAGAGCCACCCTCTCAGCGAGGGTGTTGAAAATGTTCACTCGTATGTGTATTTGGCTCCGTTAGGAGCCGGATGTTTAATAGACTTGTAAAGAGCCGCGAGATGCGCCCTGTAGGGGCGCGATGTGCTGAAGAACCAAGAACATCGCGCCCCTACAGGGCGCCTCGCCGG
>Ga0105092_10000075_pt1 | contig 44227 bp, 48 predicted proteins | sample PPLLak2March2015_FD_87021 | JGI IMG/M metagenome (GOLD analysis project Ga0105092, IMG submission 87021) | Freshwater sediment microbial communities from Prairie Pothole Lake near Jamestown, North Dakota, USA - PPLs Lake P7 Core (1) Depth... | ecosystem: Environmental > Aquatic > Freshwater >... | reverse complement strand
GTTTGCGGGTATTTTCAGCCAAAGGAGAGAAAACCGGAGAAGCCGTCTTCAGCCTCCCGGCCGGCGGCCGGCTCTCGCGGCTTCTCGCCGACATGTTGCCCCAGACGAGCGGACAAGTCCGCGGCTATGTCGTCCTCGAATCCGACCAACCGATCGTCGCTCAGGGGTTGTTCGCCACAGAAGACCTGCTCGCCGCGGTACCGGGCTCCGCAGAACCGTAGATGACTCACCGCTGTCCGACCTCCAAGTCGGACAGCGGCCCGCGGTCGGCCGCTGGTCTATGCACGTGACGAAGAGTCCCACCTGGACGTGGGACCTGCGCAAGGCGCCGAGGATTCGGGCGAGCAACTCCATCCCCGGTGCCTTGGTCGGTCTTTCCCACCCCCCGCTCCTTGTTGCGGCATTCGGGGCGATGATATCCTTTCATTCCGATCGCAACACATCTCACTTAAGACATCTAGATTGGCGGAGGATCAATGAACCACATCATCGGCTGCCTCATCGTGGGTATCGTGCTCATGACTACGGTGGCGGTTGCTCAACAACCACCCTTGCTTGACCGGGAACTTTTCTTCGGTGACCCGGAAATCTCGGGCGCCCAGATCTCGCCCGACGGTAAATACGTCGCTTTCATCAAGCCGTGGAACAAGACGCGGAACGTCTGGGTCAAGAAGACCGAGGACCCCTTCGACAAAGCTACCCTCGTGACCGCGGACACCAAACGGCCCATTCCAGGGTTTTTCTGGAGCCGGGATGGAAAGTTCATCCTGTTTGTTCAAGACCAGGCCGGTGACGAAAACTACAACGTCTACGCGGTCAATCCCGCCGATAAGCCGGCTGCAGGATCGGAAGCACCGCCGGCCCGGAACCTGACCGACGCCAAGGGAGTCCGCGCGGCTATCTACGCGGTTCCGAAGTCTGATCCGGATATCGTATACGTCGGTCTCAACGATCGCGACAAGGCTTGGCATGACCTCTATCGAGTCAAGATTTCGACAGGCGAGCGGACCCTCCTCCGCAAGAACACCGACCGGCTGGTCGGCTGGGTCTTCGATTTGAAGGACGAGCTTCGCCTGGCCATGCGATCGCATGACAACGGGGACACCGAAATCCTGCGCGTCGACCCGGACGGGTTCAAGAAGATTTACTCATGCGGTGTTTTTGAATCCTGCGCCCCGGTCCGCTTCCATAAAGACAACAAGCGGGTGTACATGGAGACGAACAAGGGGGACGATGTGGATCTGATCAGTCTCGTCCTTCTGGACCCCGCTACTGGGAAAACCGAGCCAGTCGAGTCCGACCCGGCAAAACGAGTCGATTTTGGAGGCGCGATCTTTTCGGAGCTCACCGATGACTTGCTCGCCACGACCTATCTCGACGACCGTGTCCGCATCTATTGGAAAGACAAGAAGTTTGAATCTGACTACAACTTGCTCAAGAAACAGATCGGCGACAAGGAAATCAGGTTTGGTTCACACACAAAGGACGAGCAATTGTGGCTGGTTTCTGCGGGCAGCGACATGGAACCAGGTATAACCTACCTGTTTGACCGCAAGGCTAAGAAGCTGGCCCCGCAATACAGCATCCGCGAAAAGCTGCCGCGCGAACACCTGGCGCCGATGCAGGCAGTTAAGTACCCCTCCTCGGACGGACTCGAGATTCCGGGCTACCTGACGCTTCCGAAAGGTGTCCCTCCGAAGAATCTTCCGCTGGTGGTCGTGCCGCATGGCGGACCCTGGGGACGCGACGAGTGGGGCTACGACGGCTTTGCTCAATTCCTTGCCAATCGTGGGTACGCGGTCCTGCAGCCGAATTTCCGCGCCTCAACGGGTTACGGGAAGAAGTTCCTCAATGCCGGGAACCAGCAGTGGGGCGAGAAGATGCAGGACGACATCACATGGGGCGTGAAGTCGATGATTCAGAAGGGGATCGCCGACCCGAAGCGCGTCGGGATCATGGGCGGCTCCTACGGTGGATACGCCACGCTGGCCGGTGTGGCCTTCACACCGGATTTGTTCGCCGCGGCCGTTGCTATAGTCGCACCGTCGAATCTGATCACGCTGCTCGAGAGCATCCCGCCCTATTGGGAAGCCGCGCGTACCGTCTTCCACAAACGCATGGGTGATCCCTCCACGGTTGAGGGGAAGGCCCAGCTTGAGCGCCAGTCGCCGCTCAATTCTGCTCAAAAGATCAAAACTCCGCTGCTGGTGGTGCAAGGCGCCAACGATCCACGTGTCAACAAGAGAGAATCCGATCAGATCGTGATCGCCCTCCGTGATCGGGGATTCCCGGTCGAGTATCTGGTCGCGCCTGACGAAGGCCACGGTTTTGCCCGGCCCGTCAACAACATGGCGATGTTCGTCAGTGCGGAGAATTTCCTGGCTAAACACTTGGGTGGACGCCACCAGGAAGGCGGTACCGATGAGGTGATGACCCGGCTGAAAGAGATCACCATCGATCCGAAGACGGTAGTCCTGACAGCCATGGTGGACGCCAAGGCCGTCGGTGTCCCGAAGGTGGCCGCCGCGCTGACCGCCGGGACATATAACTACGCCGCGAAGATCAACATGGGTCAGCAGCAGATCGACCTGACGGTTTCGACGGACATCAAAGAGTCCGATGCTGGCTGGACGATCACCGACACGGTTACCATGCCGATGGGTGAGGTCACCGAAACGGGGGTCCTCGACAAGTCGACTCTCACAGCGGTCAAACGCACCGCAAAACAGGGACCGGTGAGCCTGGAGTGGACCTGGAAGGACAACAAGGTTGAAGGCACCCTGACAATGAACAACCAGCCGAAACCGATCAGTCTCGACGTTGGGGGCGGGTTGTTTGCGGACGGACCCGGTTCTTCATTCGTGATCGGGACGCTGCCCCTGGCAGAAGGCTACTCGGCCACCTTCAGGAACTTCGACGCTCAGACGCAGAAGGTCAAGCTCATGCAGCTCAAAGTGGCGGGCAGCGAGGATGTCACGGTGCCTGCCGGGACCTTCTCCGCTCACCGCGTGGAGGTGTCATCGGCCGATGGCGGCTCCGACAAAATGACGCTGTGGATCGCCAAGGATTCGCGAAAGCCCGTCAAGACATCCGCAATCATGAGCGAAATGGGCGGGGCGACGCTCACGATTGAGCTGAAGTAGGAAAAAGCAACTGCGCACTGCTCACTGCCAACTGCCGAATGCCGCCAGCAGCCACTTGAGAGGGCGGTAAGCCGGTCAGAAGGTGTGAAAAAATCGTGAGACCGCATTTCGACCCTAAAGGGGTCAAAAACGTACATTCGCTTCGTCTCCCGATTCTTTCACACCTTTTCAGTGGTCAGTGCGCAGTGCGTAGTGCATGGTGCGCAGTGGGCAGTGCGCAGTGCTTTACAGCTTCCCTCCACGCATCGCCAGAGCAATCCCGCCGTACGAACCCGCCTTGTCGCCGAGCATGGATCGTTCGATTGCAACTGAGTTCGTCGAGAAGATCTTGACTCGATCGCGCACGGTCGAGCGAACGGTTTCGATCAGAAGCGGGCCGATCGCAGAAACGCCTCCGCCCAGAATGATCATGTCGGGATGGAGGGTAACGATCACATTGCAGATCCCGATCCCGATGTAGGTCGCCGCCCTGACGATCGCGTCTCTGACCGCCTCATCGCCGGCCTCGGCCGCCTGTCGCATTTCTTTGGGCGTCAGATAGTCAGAGCGCCCCCGCACGATTTCGAACAGCTTGGGCGCCAGGCTGCTGCGCATCAGACGGACTCCCTCGCCGGTGATCGCGGGTCCGCTCGCGAGCGCCTCCAGGCAACCGCGGTTGCCGCAACCGCACAGAGGGCCATCCGGCACGATGGTCTGATGACCCAGTTCGCCGGCGGCGCCGAACGAACCCAGGCGCAACCTCCCATCCAGGACAATCCCGCCCCCTATCCCGGTGCCGATGGCGACGAAAACGAGCGAATCGACGTCCATGCCTGCGCCGAAGATCAATTCACCGAGAGTGGCCATTCGAACGTCGTTGAGCAGGTGTACGGGGCAGCCAATTCGACAGCCAAGGACAGCCGCCACGGGGACCTGCCGCCACTGGCCCGCAAGGTTGGGGAGGAAGACCGAGGTGCCCGTCTCCCGGTCCACAAGGCCGGGCACGCCCATGCCGAGCGCGCACGGTTTTTTGCCGACGGCCGAAGCCATGTCGGTAATCACCGAGGCAATTCTCTCGAGAACAGCCTCGGGTCCCTCGTGGGCGTATGTGGGATCTGAGCGTTCGCACAGAATGGTGCCGTCTTCGGAGGCCAGCGCGCAGGCGGTGTTTGTTCCCCCCAAGTCGACACTCGCGTAGATTCTGCTTTTAGCCATGGAAACGAGGCACAGCTTGCCACGCATGAGGCAAGGGTTTCAAGTGCAAGAATTTTCGGGATAAGTGAGGAGAGAGGTTCGAAAGGCTGGCTGCAATCCGCACACCCGGCCAAGCACGCGGATTGCAGCAAGGCGATGATTCAGTATTTCAGGAACTTGGCGCCTTTCGCGCCGCAGATCGGGCATTCCGCGGGGGGCTTTCCGAACTCGATGTGACCGCAAACCGGGCATAGATAAAACTCTGAGGTTTCGAGGTCTTTCCCGGCGAGCGCAGCCTCAAGTGCCTTTTGATACAGCTGAGCGTGCACTGTCTCCGCCTCTATGGCGTAGCCGAGGATTCTCCGCCCCTTGTGGTTCTCAGCCTCTGCCTGTTTCACCATCGGCGGGTACATGTGGGTAAACTCGTACGTTTCCCCATCAATCGCCTTCTTCAGATTTTCAGCCGTTGCGCCGATTCCGGACATTGCGCCCAGGTGCCCGTACGCGTGAATGCTCTCCGCCTCTGCCGTTGCACGGAACAGTTTTGCGATGTTCGCAAACCCCTCCAATTCCGCTTTTTTCGCAAAGGCCCGGTACTTCTGATTCGCCTGGCTCTCGCCGGCGAATGCTTCGCTCAAGTTCTTTTCGGTATCAGACATGAATCAGTCCTCCAAAGACAGCAGACGAGGATATCACAGGAGCTGAATTGCTTTCGACGCCTATTCCGACGGAAAATCGATCATAGGTTATTGCAGGCAACGCCTTTGCGGCCAAGCAGAAGACAACCATGGCAGAGCAACCACGCAAGCCAATCGAGCGCCTCCTGACTCCCCTGCAGAAGTTTCTGGCGCAAGAGGCGTCAGGCGGTTTCATTTTGATCGCGGCGACGCTTGCCGCCCTCGCTTGGGCGAACTGGGGACCCGAAGGCAGCTATCACCATTTCTTCGAGAACCGGCTGACCATCGGTTTTGCGGATTGGTCCATCAGCAAGTCGCTCCATCACTGGATCAATGACGGTTTGATGGCGATCTTCTTCTTTGTCGTCGGTCTTGAGATCAAGCGTGAACTGCTCATCGGGGAACTCTCGAGTTTCTCAAAGGCCGCACTTCCGGTGGCCGGGGCGCTCGGAGGCATGCTCGTGCCCGCATCCATTTACTGGACGCTCAACTCCGGAAGCCCCAGCCAGGCTGGCTGGGGTATTCCCATGGCCACCGATATCGCCTTTGTTATCGGTGTGCTGACGTTACTTGGCCCGAGAGTGCCGGTTTCGTTGAAGATTTTTCTGGTCGCCCTGGCCATTGTCGACGACATCGGCGCCGTGCTCGTGATCGCGCTCTTCTACACCGCGCAAGTGAACACCAATGCTCTGATTGCGGCAGGAGCAACCACCCTCGTCCTGATGCTCTTCAGTTGGCTCGGAGCGCGACATCCCCTTGTTTATGCCATTCTCGGGATCGGGCTCTGGCTTGCCCTGTTGGAATCAGGTATCCACGCCACAATCGCCGGCATCGTCCTCGCACTGACAGTTCCAGCATCAACCAGGATCAGCAGCGAGCAATTGATCGAGATGGGCGAACAACTGCTCAACCGATTGAAAGAAGTGGAAAAGAGCGAGGCGTTTGCGCCGGCGACCCACGAGGAACAGAACATCATTGCATCGCTGGAATCCGAGTGCGAGAGGGCCGAGACGCCGATGCAGCGCCTCGAACGAACCTTGCACCCTTGGTCGGTCTTTCTGATAATGCCCGTCTTTGCCATGGCGAATGCGGGAGTCGCCCTGGATTCGAGTTCTCTCTCATTCGCATCGAACCTGAGCCTGGGAGTGATTCTCGGCCTGGTGATCGGCAAACCAATCGGCATCACGCTGTTTGCCTGGGCGGCCGTCAGGCTCGGCATCGCGAGCCAGGGAACCGGTGTCAAAACGACTCATATCCTCGGGGCCGGGTGTCTCGGCGGGATTGGGTTCACGATGTCTATTTTTATTGCAAGCCTTGCCTTCGAAGGCAACCAACTGCTCAGTAACGCCAAGGTCAGCATCCTGCTTGCTTCGCTTTGCGCCGGCGCCTTGGGCAGCCTGATCCTCTGGTTCGCCGGTCGGGCGGGCACCACCGAGTGAGAGCGCGTCTTGAGTTCTTGGAAAGGTCCGGCGAACCATGGTGCCAACCGGGCCGTAAAGCGGCGGATTCTGAACAGCGAATCCGTCCTACGACTCACCGATTTTGCACGGCGAGCGGTCGTAGGGCGGATTCGCTGTTCAGAATCCGCCGCTTTACGGCCCGGTTGGCTGGCTTTGGCCAGAGCAACACCTTAAGGCGCGCCAGGCGCGCTTCATTCTCTTGACAACTGCGTCCCCGTGCTTCAAGCTTTAGGACCGTTTGTGGGCAAGAACCGGCAGGTTGCCGGGAGACAGGTGTTCAGGCCCGGCGGTCTAACCTAACTTCCCTGTTTCATTGCGTTTGTCGCCACCGCGCTCGATTTACGCTGCAAGCCTGCCCGTCGAATCGGAGCATTTATGGAGTGGATCCCAGTTGCCCTGGGTTTATGGATCTTCGGGGGATTAGCGGCCCTGGCGCTATGGCGCAAGCCTGAGGCGTCCGCCTGGACGAGCACTCTTTCGCTGGCGGCGGGTACACTAATGACAGCGCCCGCCATCTGGCGAGCCTTGGCCGGACATTCACCCGGGATCCTTCGCATCCAGTGGGCCGTACCGGGCGGCGAATTTGCCCTCCAGATTGATGCCCTGGCTGCCTGGTTCCTCCTTCCGACTTTGCTCCTGGCCGTGCTGGCAGCTGTCTACGGAATGGGCTACTTATCAGGGGAGGCTCATCATCGGCCGACCGCGCCCTTGTGGTTCTTCTTCAACCTGCTTGTCGCTTCGATGGCCGTGGTACTCATGGCCCGCAATGCAGTCCTGTTCCTGACCGCCTGGGAAGTCATGGCCCTCGCCTCCTTTTTTCTCGTCACTTTCAAAGACGAAAAAGAGTCAGTTCGGCGCGCAGGGTGGACATATCTTATCGCCACTCATCTCGGGACAGCCTTCTTGCTTGCCCTTTTCATCCTGCTCGGACGGCAGACGGGGTCCCTGGATTTCGGCGTCTGGGCGCAGGCCGGGACCGCCGATCCACGGCCTGCCAGCCTGCTCTTCATGCTGGCACTGATCGGTTTCGGGTCGAAAGCGGGGATGATCCCGTTCCACGTGTGGCTCCCAGAAGCCCACCCGGCGGCACCAAGCCACGTCTCGGCAGTCATGTCCGGGGTCATGATCAAGACGGGGATCTACGGACTGATGCGGTCTCTGACCTTCTTCGGAGACCCTTTGCCCTGGTGGGGCTGGCTTCTCATAGCTCTGGGAATCGCGTCAGGAATCCTCGGCGTCCTGTTTGCCCTGGCCCAGCACGACCTGAAGCGGCTACTCGCCTACCACAGCGTCGAGAATATCGGAATCATCCTGCTCGGGCTCGGACTGGGAGTGCTCGGTTCGAGCGTCGGCTCGCCTGCATTGGCAATACTTGGCTTTTCCGGGTGTCTGCTTCATGTTCTCAACCATGCGCTGTTCAAGGGGCTGCTGTTTCTAGGAGCAGGCGGCGTTCTGCGGGCCACGGGTTCGGCCGAGATGGAACATCTGGGCGGGCTGCTCAAGCGAATGCCGCTGACGGCGGTTACGTTTCTAGTTGGCGCCGCCGCGATCTCCGGCCTTCCCCCGTTCAACGGCTTCGTCAGCGAAATGCTCGTCTTCATGGGTGGACTGCAGGCTGTCGCTGACGGCGAAGTCACCGCCGTTCTGGCTGGGGCGGGAGCGGTTGCCGGCCTGGCGTTGATCAGCGGCCTGGCCATAGCCTGCTTCACAAAGGCCTTTGGTATTGTTTTCCTCGGCGAGCCGAGATCCCACCACGCCGTTTCGGTGACCGAGAGCCCGCGCACCATGGTTGTCCCGATGGGCATCCTGGCCGCTCTCTGTCTTGCAGTCGGCCTGACGGCTCCCTGGATCATCGGCTCCGTGGCTCAAACGGTTGTTCTGACCACGCATGTTCCTCCGTCGACCGTAGATCAAGCAGTCGCAGGGTTGGCCGAATTGTTTGCGAAAGTGGCGATCGCGGGCCTGCTGCTCATGCTCGTTTGCGGTTTACTGATTCTCCTCCGACGAAGGCTGCTCCGTGATCGGAGGGTCGAGACTGCGGTGACATGGGATTGTGGCTACGCGAGTCCGACCACCCGCATGCAGTATTCGGCTTCCTCTTTTGCCCAACCAATTACCGAGGCTTTCAAAGGGGTGCTCAGGACCCACATGAGGGTGCAAATGCCGGCTCTGCCGTTTCCCGAGCGCGCCTCCTTTGCATCGGAAACGCCGGACCCCTGTTTGGAACGGTTCTACAAGCCTGGCTTTTCGGGCATCGCGGTTCTGGCGTCGAAGTTACGCTGGCTGCAGCACGGGAATATCCACTTGTATGTGCTGTATATCGCTCTCGCTCTGCTGGCCACACTTGTATGGATGATGGGTTAGTATCATGAACTGGCTGCCCCCATTGCTGGCGCTTCTCCTTGCTCCGTTGCTCCTCGGTGTCATCAACCGGACCAAGGCGATTTTTGCGGGCCGAACCGGACAACCGCTCCTCCAGTCGTACTTCGATCTCGCCCGCCTGCTGCGGAAGGGCGCGGTATACAGTTCCACCACCTCCTGGGTTTTCCGCGCCGGCCCGATCCTCGGTCTGGCGGCGATGTTCACGGCACTGCAACTAGTCCCGTTCGGAGGGCAGGCCGGCCTGCTTCATTTCAGCGGCGACTTGGTCCTGCTCTGCGGGCTGCTCGCTTTGGGCCGTTTCGCCACGGTCGCCGCCGCTCTCGATACCGGGTCGAGTTTCGAAGGAATGGGAGCCAGCCGCGAGGCGTTCTTCGGTGCCATGGCAGAGCCGGCGCTGTACCTCTCGCTGGCAGCTCTCGTTCGCCATACCGGTTCCTACGGGCTTTCTTCCAGTCTGGCCGCTCTGGCCGGACGCAACTGGGTGGATGTCGACCCCTCGCTCGTCCTGGTGACCGTCGCTCTTCTGGCTGTCTTTCTGGTGGAGAACTGCCGAATTCCGGTCGATGATCCCAACACGCACCTCGAGCTGACGATGATCCACGAGGTCATGGTCTTGGACCACAGCGGCCCGGATTTCGCCTTCATCCTTTACGGCGCGGCATTGAAGATGTGGATTCTGGCAGCGCTCCTGGTCGGTATCGTCCTGCCCGCATTGTCATCCAATCCGTGGCTTAATCTCGCATTTGCGGTGCTCGGGGTCTTTGGGCTGGCTTTGCTTGTCGGCGTCATCGAATCGGTCATGGCACGGTTGCGGCTGGTGGTCGTCCCGCAACTTCTGGTCGTCGCCTCGGCCCTCGCCGCTACGGCCCTTCTCCTGGGGGTCAGATAGACATGAAGCTGGAATGGCTGCTCGTGCTTCTGGTGCTCTCGGATCTCCGGCTTCTCGCCTCCGGACGGCTCGGAGCAAAGATCCGAACAGTAGCCGCACAAGGAGTGCTGCTCGGCCTGGTGCCGCTTCTGGGAAGCAGTGGTTACCCGGACGCGCATGCCATCGCGATCGCGGTGGCTGGGATGCTGATTAAGGGCTTCCTTTTCCCCTGGCTGTTATTGCGGGCCGTCAGGGAAACACGGGTTAACCGCGAGGTGCAACCGTACGTAGGATACCTCGCCTCGGTACTGATCGGCCTGGCCGGCCTGGCAGGGGCATTCTTGCTGAGCCGCCAACTGACACCTTTGCCGGGCAAGGCGACTTCACTTCTGGTGACGGCAGCACTCTTCTCGCTGTTTACGGGACTTTTCCTGATCATCAGCCGCAAACGAGCCATAAACCAGGTTCTCGGTTTTCTGATCCTGGAGAACGGCGTCTTCCTCTTCGGCGCCGGCGCGATGGGCGAACTTTCGTTGCTGGTCGAGTTGGGGATCTTGCTTGACGTGCTCGTTGCGGTGTTTGTCATGGGTATCACGTTGTTCCACATCAACAGGGAGTTCGACCATATCGAGACCAATCGTCTCGCTGATTTGAAGGACTGACCGCGGCAGTTCCGCTTCGCGAATTGGATCTGCGGTCCGGATAAACAAGAATATGATTCTCGCGCTGATTCTGGTCCCCACGCTATGCGGAGCGGCTGCGTTCCTGCTCGGCGGCACCGGCCTGCGCCGCGCTCTGCTCATAGGAGCCGCAGTCGCGCACGCAGGGATGACGGCTCTGGCCTGGTGGCGGACTCCAGAGCCCGCACTGGCCGGGTGGCTGAGCCTCGACGCACCGGGCCTGCTTTTTCTGAGCGTGACCAGCGCGCTATTCCTTGCCGCAGCCTTCTATGCACTCGGCTACCTTGCGTTCGAGCCTCACGGAAACGTGACCGACCTGGAAGAGGGCTTTCTCTTCAAGAACGCGCCGGAAGCCGTTTTCATCAGCTGCATGCTGATCTTTCTGGCTTCAATGACCCTTGTGACCGTCAGCCGGCACTTCGGCCTGCTCTGGATCGGCATTGAAGCAACGACGCTGGCGAGCGCGCCCCTGATTTACTTCCACAGGCATCATAGATCGCTTGAAGCGACCTGGAAGTACCTGCTGATCTGCTCGGTCGGCATCGCCTTGGCACTTTTGGGCAACTTCTTCCTGGGGGCGGCAATCCCCTCGTCCGGCGGAGCATCCTCGCTCTTGCTCGACGAACTGCTTCGGGGCGCTGGCTCTTTGAACCCTGCGTGGCTAAAAGCCGCCTTCGTCCTGATGCTCATTGGTTACGGAACCAAGATGGGCCTCGCGCCGCTGCATACATGGCTGCCCGACGCCCACAGCGAAGCTCCTTCGGTCGTTTCTGCCTTGCTGTCAGGTGCATTGCTGAACTGCGCGTTTCTCGGAATCCTGCGCATCTACCAGCTGTGTGGGGCGGCGGGCCAAGGGGAGCTTTGCCAGAAGGCGCTGCTCACATTTGGCCTCGTCTCGGTGGCCGTGGGGGCGATCTTCATTCTTGGGCAAAGTGATTTCAAACGCCTGCTGGCCTACTCGAGCGTGGAAAATATGGGTCTCCTGGCGGTGGGACTGGGCGTGGGCGGCGTGGGCACGGTCGGCGCACTCTTCCATGCCGTAAACCATTCCCTGGTCAAGGGAATGCTCTTTTTGCTGGCGGGGAACATCCTGGTCGTTTACCGGACCAAGGCGATCGCGCCGGTCCGTGGCCTGCTCCGCCGCGTTCCATGGACAGGCGCTTTGTGGCTCGCCGGCTTTCTGGCGATCACCGGGACGCCTCCGTTCAGCCCGTTTTTCAGCAAGTTCCTCATCCTGAAGGCTACATTCGACACCGGACACACCACCGTGGGCGTGCTCCTTTTGTTCCTGCTCGCGGTTATCTTCATCGGCATGGCCAAGGCTTGCCTGAGCATGTCGCAGGGCGCGCCTGAACCGGACGAGCCGGCATCGCCCGCTCGCGGGTGGCTCACGGTTCTTCCACCGGCCGCCCTGGCCGGCGTGGCCCTTTGGCTGGGACTTGGCATCCCGCTCCGCCTGGTCAGCCTGCTGGATGCAGCTGCGAAGGCTCTCGGAGGCCTGCGATGAACGGCGTTACCCCACTCATTCTGAGGAACGGCCAGGCCATTTCTCTCAAGGGCTGCCGGGTTCTGCCTTTCGAGCTGTGGAAGGCCGGTGTCCTGGTCGAGGTGGGTGGAGGGGCACGCGTTTCGGCCCTGTTCCTCGAACCGAGGGATGGGATGGATCGGCTTCATGCTGTCCTGATAGGCGGCGGGAAACCGGAGCTTCAGTGGTGGATCACCGAAGTGGGCCCTCAATATCCTGCACTGACTCCCGAATGCCCCCAGGCACACTGGTTCGAACGGGAGATCGGCGAGCAATGGGGCACGCGTCCGCTGGGGCATCCCTGGTTCAAGCCGATTCGATTTCACCGCTCCTACCGGCCCGAGCTGGACGCCTGGCATCGTTTGCCCGACACCCCGATCTTGCCTTCGGTCACGGATTTCTTTCAAGTCGAGGGAGAAGAGATCCACGAAGTGGCCGTCGGTCCCGTCCACGCCGGCGTGATCGAGCCGGGTCACTTCCGGTTCCAGTGCCACGGCGAAACCGTTTTGCACCTTGAAATCTCGCTCGGCTACCAGCATCGAGGCGTGGAACGCGCTCTGGTCGGGGGACCGAACGGCAGAACCATCCACTACATGGAGACCCTGGCAGGGGATACAACCGTCGGACATACCATGGCTCATTGTCAGGCGGTCGAGGGCCTGGCCGGGCTGCAACCCAGTGAGGAAGCCGAACGGGTCAGGGCAATCGCGCTCGAGCTGGAGCGCCTGGCGAACCACGCGGGGGACCTGGGCGCCCTCGCCAACGACGTCGGCTATCTCCCGACGTCCAGTTACTGCGGCCGGATTCGAGGCGACCTGCTCAACATGACTGCCCTGCTCTGCGGTAATCGCTTCGGCCGCCGGCTGGTCCGCCCAGGTGGAATCGGAGTCGGAATCGACCGCGCGACGCTCGACGAGCTCGGGACGCAAATCCGTCAGGCACACAAAGACTTGGTCAGTGCGGTCGAGCTGCTGTGGAAAACGCCGTCGGTCCGGGCTCGCTTCGAAAACGCTGGTCGCGTGTCACGTGAGACCTGCCTTGAGCTGGGTTTGGTGGGGGTAGCGGCCCGGGCGTCGGCCGTTGGGCGCGACGTCCGGTCCGAATGCCCCACGGGCGCCTATGCAAGACGCCAGCTGGGCGTCTGTACACATCCCGACGGAAACGTCCAATCGCGTGCGCTCGTCCGATGGGATGAAATCCAGAGGAGCATCGATTTCATTACTGCAGAACTTAGCAATCTGAGTGGCGTCGCGAGCCCCGCAAACTGCCAGATCGGACACGACCGGCTGGCACCGGAGGCGGGCATCGTGAGCCTGGTCGAGGGATGGCGGGGCGAGATTTGCCACGTCGCCTTGACCGACTCCAGCGGACGCTTCGCACAATATAAAGTCATCGATCCCTCGTTTCACAACTGGATGGGGCTGGCGATGGCGCTCAGAAACCAGCAGATCTCCGATTTTCCGCTCTGTAACAAGAGCTTCAATCTGTCCTATTGCGGCCATGACCTCTAGCGCCGAAACAACGAGAGGTGAAACGTGCTGAAGGCTTTACTGGCCCGAGTTCACCAGGGCCATCGAACGATGCGGTACCCGGCTGAGCCACCGGTACTCCCGGCCACCTTTCAAGGCCGGCCGGAGATTGACAGAAGCCGCTGCCCGGAAGGATGCAGAGATTGCGTGCAGGTCTGCCCCACGTCTGCAATTGTCCCGGAACCCGGGAATCCAAAGTTAGACTTGGGCCGCTGCCTGTTTTGCGGTGAATGCGTGGATGCTTGTCCTTCCGGCGCGATCGATTTCGGGCGCGACTATCGCATGGCAACCCGCAGCAGGGAAGCCTTGCTCGCCGACTGCCAGGAGTACTGGCTGGCGGAGGCGCTTGAAGACAAGACGTGCAAGCTGTTTGGCCGTTCGCTGAAGCTGAGGCAAGTAAGCGCTGGGGGTTGCAACGCCTGCGAGGCGGATATCAACGTCCTCGGCACGGTTGGCTTCGACCTGGGGCGTTTCGGCATCCAGATCGTCGCTTCCCCCCGGCACGCGGATGGCCTGCTCGTCACCGGTCCGGTTACGGAGAACATGCGGTTGGCGCTCGAGAAAACCTGGAAGGCGGTTCCGCCTCCCCGGCTCGTCATCGCGATCGGTAGTTGCGCCATTTCCGGGGGCCTTTACTCCGGGCACCCGGAGGTTCACGACGGGGTTGCCGGCATTCTGCCGGTCGATCTTTTCGTGCCCGGATGCCCGCCGCACCCGGTCACGATCCTCGATGGGCTGCTGAGATTGCTGGGGAAAATCAAGGACTGACAAGGAGACAGAGAGACAGCTTCTTTGCACTACCCACTGCGCACTGCCATTCGACCATGGACGTCGTGGACATGGTGGCCATGGTAGACACCTGAACCAATGCCCCCTCGGGCATGCAATTCAGAGTGCGCAGTGGGCAGTGCGCAGTAGCTGTCTCCCGTCTCCCAGTCTCCCTGTCTTCCTACTGCTGCGTTCCCAGGTAATTGCCGTAGCCGACCACGAGCGTGGAGGCGACGAGGACGGCTAGTCCAAGCGTGATCAGCGCCTTGGTTTTCGTGCTGGCGCCCTTCCACTCCTTCAAGGCAATCCCCCAAAGCGTGCTGAAGATGATGATGCTCGCCATGTGCAGCGTCCAGCTCGAGAACTTGTACTTGCCCATCTGGGTCTCGCCCATGCTGTAAAAGAAGAACTGCATGTACCAGATGGTCCCGGCGAGCGCTGAAAACAGGTAGTTCCAGCTCATCGGGACTCGCAGGCTCCCCGCGTCCTCGGCCGCGGCTGCGCCCACGGAGCGGGGCTCGGCGACCAGGGAAACGCGGCTCTTGTTACGCATGAAGTACTCGTACCCCGATTTGTTGCGGAAATGGAGGATCATGCACCAGACGAAGTTGGTGGTGAATCCTCCGGCGAGAACCACGACCAGGGCGGCGAGCCCCTGCCACAGGACCGGAGCGCCGTGCTGCAGCGCCAGCGCCTTTATCGGATCGCCTGCCGCCAGCCCGTACGCAAAGGAGGAGCTCATGACGCCAGAGAAGGTAGCGACCAGGATTCCCTTCCAGAAATCAAACTCCTGGATGTGCTCCTTTTTCTGCTCCTCGCTCATTTCCCGTTCTTTGGATACTCCGGCCAGCCCGGCAATGAAGATACCCAGCAGGCAGACTCCGACACCCGCCAGGATGATCTGCCCGGAGTCAGTCCCGAGCACTTTCGAACCGAACGTGCCGTCGAAAATCGGCGGCATCAGCGTGCCGAAGGCGGCGCAGTAGCCCAGAGCAACCGCCATGCCCAGCGACATTCCCAGATATCTCATCGTGAGGCCGAAGGTGAGCCCTCCGAACCCCCACATCAACCCGAAGAAATACGCCCAAAACAATGTTCGGTTGGGGGTCTCCGAGAGAATTGCGCCCAAATCCGGTACTAAGATGAGAGCCATAGTCCAGGGGACAATGATCCAACTGAAGAAACCTCCCACCAGCCAGTACGTTTCCCACGACCAGTGGCGTACAAACCGGTACGGAACGTAGAAACTTCCCGAGGCCAGACCGCCCAGCCAGTGAAAGAAGACACCCAGAAAGGGATTCGGATTCATAGGCCGCTGATTGCATCATTTGACGTACTCTGCCGCAAGGGAAAAAAGACAGGGAGACGGGGAGAGGGGTCCCGACAGTCTTGGAGCGCGGACGTCCCGTCTCGGAGCGCGGACGTCCCGTCCGCACTGGGATCGCGGGCATCTTGCCCGCGCGCCGGGCATCTTGCCCGGCGTTACCCGGGGCTCGATGGCTTCCGAAAAGCCAAGACAACGGCAACGGCGGGCAGGATGCCCGCCGCGCGGACGAGACGTCCGCGAACCCAGTGCGGACAAGATGTCCGCGCTCCAAGAGAAGATGTCCGCGCTCCATGGGGTCTCCCAGTCTCCTTGTCTCCCCGTCTCCCCGTCTCCCCGTCTCCTTGTCTGTCTCGCTGTCTCATGTTGCAACCCCATGCGGTTCCGGGGAATACTGAGTCATGCTTTGGCTTCCGATCGTCGGAATCAGCGTCGGACTGCTCTTCCCCTCCCCGAATTTCGGCCCCCACCAGCAACAGAGCGTCAAACCAGGCATCAACAAGGAGTACCAGGGCGAGGTCGACGCGCGGGACTACGAACAGCAGTTCGAAAGCGAAGGCCGGGAGGCGTATGCGAAGCGAGACAATATCCTGCAGGCCTTGGAGATACGTCCGGGCGACGAAGTAGCCGACATTGGAACGGGTACGGGCCTTTTTGTTCCCCTATTTGCGAAGGCCGTCGGCAAGGAAGGGCGGGTATTCGCGGTCGACATCGCCGACGAGTTTGTGGAGCACGTTCGGACGAAAGCGCGCCGCCTGGGCCTCACGAACGTCGAGGCCGTCCTGTGCACCGACCGTTCGGTTAATCTGCCGCCAGAATCCATCGACCTCGCCTTTCTCTGCGACGTCTATCACCATTTCGAGTTTCCGAAGGACTCCCTCGCATCCATTCGGGCCGCGCTACGGCCGGGCGGTCGTCTGGTCATCATTGATTACGAGCGCGTGCCCGGCAAGAGTCCCGCGTGGCGGCTAAATCACATCCGCGCGGGCAAGACCGCGTTTTCTGCTGAGATCGAGGCGGCCGGCTTCCGGAAGATCAAAGAACTTGATTTCCTGAAGGACAATTACTTCCTGATTTTTCGAAGACCTTGAAAAGTGAAGGAGCAATCATGAGCGACCTATACCAGATGAATCGACGTCATTTCGGGTGGACCGTAGCTGCGGCGGCGGGCATTGCGGGCGGACACTCACTGGCCGCGCCCGCGCGCGCTAGCGATTTGAAGCTCGGCCTCTACAGCATTACCTACCTCGGGCTCTGGTATCGCGGTGACGCACTCACACTCGAGCAGGTGATCGGGCGCGCCAAACAATACGGTTACCAGGGGGTCGAAGTCGACGGCAAACGACCCCACGGCAACCCCGTGGATATGCCGAAGAAGCGTTGCCAGGAGCTCCGGAACTACGCGGACGGCGCCGGCATTGAGATCTACGCGGTGGCAGCAAACAACGACTTCAGCAGCCCCATGCCCGAATTCCGCGAGTCGCAGCTGCTATACCTGCGAGAGCTCATCCGAATGACGGCCGATCTGAACGCGAAGATCCTCCGGGTGTTCCTCGCCTGGCCAGGAGTGACGGCCCGCCCCGAGGGCGGCGGACGATATGACCTCGCCAAAGCCGTCTGGGAATTCACGCACAAGGAATTCAGTCCTGAGCAAACGTGGGACTGGTGCCGCCAGGGTCTGACGGAGGCTGCCCGATACGCAGGTGATCTCGGAGTCACGTTGGCTCTACAGAACCACGCACCCGTGATCAAGGATTACCGGGATGCGCTGCGAATGATCCGTGAAGTGAACTCGCCGCACCTCAAGGCCTGTTTTGACACCCGGCTGGAGTACGGGAAGAAGGGAGACTATCTGCTTCAAGCCACCCGGGAGTTCGGTCCTTTGCAGATCCTCACTCACTACGGCGATGAATACGACCGCGTGGACGACAAGATTGTTCCCAAGGAAGACGAGTTTGCGGTGGACCAGGTCACCGGCCTGCTCGAGATCGGCTATAAGGGTTACCTTGGATACGAGCTGTGCCATCCATTGCCTCTCGTAAACGGCCAGTTACCGGGAATCGATTTCGTCGACAAGAATGTTCAGTTGGCTGCCGAATTCATGCGTGAGGCGATTGCCGAAGCCAAGAAGCACCGTAAGACATCGACAGGATTAACAGGATTTACAGGATCATCGGCCGCGAAATCCTGTTAATCGTGTGAATCCTGTCCAAAGAGTCCTCGCCAAGTGCAGGATTTGCAGATCCGATCGCCGGCCAACTGCAAATCCTGCTCTCCCGACACGATCTTGAGCGAGACGGTATAACAGATAAGCCATTGTATTGAATTGACTTATCGTCTAACAACCCCCTCTCCTGAGAGCTGGCACCCAGCTTGCCACTACTAACCGCGTGTTGATTGGACGTTTTCAAATAAAAGGAGAGGTAGTATGAAACGCAGTCTTCAAGTTCTAGCACTGTTCACGATTGTCGCGCTCATCTCGGGCGCCGCGATGGCCTGGGCCCCGAGCAACTCCGTCGCCCAGTCGCAGTCGCCCCGGTTTTTCAACGACGCGGATGGCGACGGCATCTGTGACCTGACCGGCCAACCGGTCGGAAGCTGCCAAGCCGCCGGACAAGGCAAGGGCAATGGCAAAAAGAACGGCCCGGGTGACGGCTCAGGAAACAAGGGTTCAGGGCCTCGTGATGGAAGCGGCTACGGGTCGGGGAACGGCTCGGGCAACGGCACCTGCGATGGAACCGGTCCGAAGCGTAACGGCTCGGGCGGCGGACGAGGTGGCCGAAGGGGAGGCCGGCAGTAAGAGCGCGCCTCACCGGCTAATCAGTTGACAATCAGCATCCCGGGCATCCCGATGGGAAGCCCGGGATTACTGTTTTCGGAACGTATACAATAACCACCAATGTCGGCGCAAAAAAGAACCCACGGCGGTTTCCCGGTTCGGCTCTTCGTGGGCGGCGTTGCGGTCGTCTCGATCGCCCTCGTCGTCTCTGCGGTCTACGGCTATACCGCTATGGTTGAGCTCCGCTCTCTTTACTTGCAGGAACGCGCCCGACAGGTCGAAACCTATCTGACCGACCGGGTGCGCGGCCCGGAACGTCTGGACCCCGAGACATGGCGCCTGGTGATCGAGGATACTCTCGAGACCGGCCCGTTCCCGTGGTTGAAGCGGGTCTCGATCATCGGCGAGGGTGACCTGGAACTCGCCGCGGGCGGTGCGCCGGCCGATACGCTTTACGAATACGAAGCACCTGTCCATGGTCCTGGCTTTGGGTATTCGGGCGGCAGATTCAGGCGAGAACGCAATCCGGAGATGGGGGCAGGGCAAGCAGCCCCAAGACTCCTGCTGCGGATCGGAATCGAGCCATCCAGCGCCAACTTCATCACACGACAGGCCTACTTGCAGCTGATTGTCGCTGTTTTGGCCGTTTTGACACTGGCAGGCCTGGCGTATTCGCTGCTCCGCACGCTTCGAAGCTTCCTTGTTCTCCAAGCGCAGGAGGAGTCACAACGGCACCTGGCCGCGCTCGGCACGATGTCGGCCACCTTGGCGCATGAGATTCGAAACCCGCTTGGCGCAATCAAAGGCCTGAGCCAGATAACCCAGGAGCGTCTGCCAGAGGACCACGACGCCCAGGACCTGATCACGACCGTCGTTTCCGAGGCCGAGCGGCTGGAACGACTGGTCACCGACCTGCTTTCTTTCGCGCGTCCAGGCCAGCTCAAGCCAACGGAATTGGACCTGAAGACAATCGTCAGGGACGTGGCTAACGGTCTGCGGGTCCAGGCGGCGGAGAAGCAGTTGGAAATCCGTTTACCTGACGTCTCCACGGATCTGCCTGTTGTCGCGGACCCGGACGGACTCCGTCAGGTGTTCTATAACGTGATGATCAACGCGCTGGACGCCTCCCCGTCCGGGGGGGCGATCAGGATCGAGATCGACCAGGCGAGGGGCGATTATCTGGTCAGCGTGTCAGACGAGGGGCAAGGCCTGCCAAAGCAGGACCCGGAGGAGCTTTTCCAACCGTTCGTTACGACGAAGACGCGAGGCACAGGCCTCGGACTCCCTATCTCGCGCCAAATCCTCGAGCGCCTGGGCGGTCGGATAACTCTCGAAAATCGCCAACCCAAGGGAGCGACCTGCCGCATTGTCATCCCCTCGGCATCGTCGAGAGGAGCCCGATTACACAAGTCCGCAGCTGCTAAGGTCTGAAAACCATGGACAAAGTCAGGTACACCATCCTGGTCGCCGAGGACGAGCCGGGGCAGCGACAGCTGATCCGGGCAATCCTGGAAAAGGACTTTACCGTCGTGACCGTCGCAAACGGCGAAGAAGCACGCCAGCTGCTTTCCAAGAGGAGTTTCGACCTCGTTATCACCGACGAGCGGATGCCGCAGTTATCCGGATCGGAGTTGATTCGTTGGGCTCGCGAGAAGACGCCTGAAACTCCCATCATCGTTCTGACTGCATTCGGCTCGATTGAGACGGCGGTCGAGGCGATCAAGCTCGGGGCGGTCGACTACCTTACGAAACCGCTGAAAAGTCCGGACGAATTGCGGATTGTCGTGTCCCGGGTTCTCGAACAGAAGATCCTCAATAACGAACGGGTCCTGGAGCGAGCGGACCGCGAATTGCTCTTCCCCACGGCGGACATCATCGCAACCAGCGCGCCGATGCAGAATGCGCTCGAGCTTGCCCGACGAGTCGCCCCGCTCCCGACCACGGTGCTTCTGACCGGCGAATCGGGGACCGGTAAAGAGGTCCTTGCCAGGCTGATACATCGGGCGAGCCCTCGCGTCGATCAGCCATTTGTGGCAGTGAATTGTGCCGCCCTGAGCGAAACTCTCCTGGAATCCGAGCTCTTCGGGCACGAGAAGGGCGCGTTTACCGGCGCGACACAAAACCGCCAGGGTCGCTTCGAGCTGGCCCACGGCGGCACGTTGTTCCTGGACGAGATTGGCGAAACGAATCTCGACCTTCAGTCAAAGCTGTTGAGAGTGTTGCAGGAGCGGGAATTCGAACGAGTCGGTGGAACCCGGACCATCACGGTCGATGTTCGCGTGATCGCGGCAACCAACCGGCAGCTCGACCAGGCAATGAAGGATGGCGATTTCCGGGAGGATCTCTACTATCGGGTGAGTGTCTTCCCTATCCATCTGCCGCCACTTCGCGACAGACGAGAAGATATCATTCCCCTGGCTGATCATTTTCTGAAGAAACTGGCCAAACGAATCGGATCTGGCGATCGCACGTTGACGCCAGAGGCAAAAAAGGCCATGGCCGTCTACGACTGGCCCGGGAATGTGCGGGAACTGCAAAACGCCATTGAACGCGCCGTTATCGTTTCGCGTTCCAACCAGATAACCCCCGACGAGTTGCCACTCCAGATCCCCCGTTCCCAGGCAGCGTTGTCCACCTCCAAGACGCTCGCAGACATTGAGAAGGACGCGATACTCCAGGCTCTGACAGCCAACCAGGGCGATCGTCGAAAGACTGCCGAACAGCCGCAGATCAGCCTTAGAACGCTGCAATACCGGCTCAAGGAGTACGGGCTCGCCGGCCGCGAGCCAGTCGAGCCAGCCGAGTAGGTCAGCGACTTCCTGCTCGGGTAATATAGTCATTCTATGAAAGATCGATCACGACTGCGAACCGTTCTCGCCGCAACGCTTGTCATCGCGGCGTTTTTGGCCCATCCCGGCAAGGCGCCTGCTTCGGTGGCCGCCCTATCTCAGGCAGAATACGACCTGGTCATTTACGGTGGCACAAGCGCCGCAGTCACAGCGGCGATTCAGGCGAAACGGATGGGTCGCAGCGTCGTGATCGTCAGCCCGGACAAGCACCTGGGCGGGATGACAAGCGGAGGTCTCGGGTTCACCGATTCAGGAAACACCGGAAGCATCGGCGGCCTTTCGCGTGAGTTCTACCAGCGGATCTGGAAGTATTACCACGACGAGACTGCCTGGAAGTGGCAGAAGCGAGCGGATTACGGGAACCGCGGGCAGGGCACACCGGCGATGGACGGCTCCAATCGCACGATGTGGACTTTCGAGCCTCACGTGGCGGAACGGGTATTCGAATCCTGGATCTCGGAATTCGGCGTCCCGATCGTGCGCGGAGCGAGGCTCAACCGCCGAAACGGGGTAGCCAAGAAGGACAGTCTCATCGTCTCGATCAGCACCGAGGACGGTAAGACTTACGCAGGCCGCTCGTTCATCGACGCAACTTACGAAGGGGATCTCATGGCCGCGGCGGGCGTTCGCTATCACGTGGGCCGTGAGGCGTCGAGCGTCTACGGAGAAACCTGGAACGGAAACCAAGTCGGGGTGCTTCACCACGCCCATTTCTTTGCCAAGCCGGTCGATCCCTACGTGAAGGCAGGTGACCCGTCGAGTGGGCTCCTGCCCCGGATCAGCTCCGAACCGGAAGGAGTAAGAGGTGAAGGCGACAAACGCATTCAGGCCTACTGCTTCCGAATGTGCCTGACAACGGTCCCCGAGAACCGGGTTCCCTTCAGCAGACCGGATGGCTATGATCCTGGCCAGTACGAGCTGCTCGTGCGAGTTTTTGCGACCGGGTGGCGAGAACATTTCGACAAATTCGACCACATCCCCAATGCGAAAACCGATACCAATAACCACGGACCGTTCAGCACCGACAACATCGGAATGAACTACGACTATCCCGAGGCCTCCTACGAGCGGCGACTCGAAATCGTGCGCGAGCATGAGCAGTACCAGAAGGGCCTGATGTATTTTCTGGCCAACGATCCGCGGGTGCCCGACGACGTACGAACGGCGATCAGCCGGTGGGGCCTGGCCAGGGACGAATTCGTCGACAACGGTCACTGGCCGCACCAAATTTACGTGCGCGAGGCGCGCCGAATGATCGGCGGGTACGTCATGACCGAACACGACTGCCTCTCGACCAAAGTCACGCCACAGCCCGTCGGAATGGGGTCCTACACGATGGACTCGCACAACGTCAGGCGATATGTCACGCCGGAACGTCGGGTCCAGAATGAGGGCGATATCGGCGTGCATGTCCCGAAGCCTTACGCCGTCGCCTATGGCGCCATTCTGCCGAAAAAGGAGCAATGCGAGAACCTGCTCGTACCGGTCTGCGTGAGCAGCTCGCACATCGCCTACGGCTCGGTGCGGATGGAACCCGTCTTCATGATCCTGGGACAGTCAGCAGCCACTGCCGCGGTAATGGCGATCGAGGCAGGCGTGCCAGTTCAGGAGCTGGATTACGCCAAGCTGCGCACCCGCCTGCTGCAGGACGGCCAGATTCTGGAAATCGCAGGCGGGCGCTAAGGTTTGCGTAGGTCCGACTTCCAAGTCGGACACGGCGGGCAAGATGCCCGCCGAGCGGACGGGACGTCCGCGATCCCAGTGCGGACAAGATGTCCGCGCTCCGGGACAGATGTCCGCGCTCCAGGAGCTACAAATTCTCCAGCAGGAACCGTGTCATCAGCTGGCGCAGATGCCAGTTCAAAGCCGGCATTGTGACGCCGTGGCGGCTGTTCGGGTAAAACATCAAATCGAACTGCTTGCCCGCCTTCTGTAGCTCGAAAACAAGCTGGACCGAGTTCTGAAGATGCACGTTGTCATCGATCAGCCCGTGCATCAGAAGCAGTTTGCCGTGCAGGTTGGCAGCTGCTTTGAGCACGGAGCTGCGGTCGTACCCTTCCTTGTTGTTTTCGGGCAGGCCCATGTACCGCTCCGTGTAAATGCTGTCATAGAGCCGCCAGTCTGTCACCGGCGCCCCCGCGAGGCCGAGCTTGAAACTCTTGGAATGGGTCAGCGCGTAACAGGTCAGGTAACCGCCATAGCTCCACCCGGAAATCGCGATCCGGTCAGCATCTGCATACGTTTGGCTTTTCAGCCAATCGACGACACCTTCCAAGTCGCGCATTTCCAGCTCCCCCAGGTTGCGATGAGACGGCCAGGCTGACCGGGCCCCTTTGCCGCTGGCCGACCGGCTGTCGACGGCGAGCACCAGGATACCGTTCTGTGCCAGGAACTGGTGCCACAGATAGGTGTGCATCCCCCAGCCGTTACGGATGGTCGGTTGGAGAGGTCCTCCATAGACCGGCATAAAGACCGGATACCTCCGTTTTGGATCGAACTTGTGCGGGCGGATCATCATCGCTTCCAGCGGGAACCCGTCCTTTGTCTTGATCTGCAAGAACTCGGGCTTGGAGAACTCGAACGGCTCGAGATTCTTGGTGTTCGGCTCGGAGATGGTCCGAAGAACCTTGCCATCCGGGGCAGAGACTATGGACACAGTCGTCGGCGTCTGGACATCGCTCCACGTGTCGATGAACCTGGTGTAGACCGGGTTGAAGTTTGCACTGTGAGACCCGCCTTGCGCGGTAATACGGTGGACTTCCCCGGATCTGATGGTGGCGCGATAGATCTGAGTGTCGGGGAAGGAGTCCTTGTTCGCGGAGAAATAGGCAGATTCCCGCTTAGGATCCACGCCGTAAAGTCGGCCAATCCGCCAGTCCCCCGACGTGACCGGCCTGATCACTTTGCCATCCGCATCGCAGTGGTAAAGGTGCGTCCAGCCGGTCCTGTCGCTTTGCCACAAAAAGGAGCCATCCTCAAACCAAACCGGCAGGCCGAGGATGTCCACCCAGGCCTTCGACTCCTCGCGGAGCAGTGTGCGAGACCTGCCGGTCGAGACGTCATGGCGATTGAGATCCAACCAGGTCTGCTCCCGGTTCTGAACCTGATAAATGACCCCCTTGCTGTCGGGGGTCCACGAGACGCGAACAATCAACGTGTCATCCGGCGTGTACTTGCCGGTGTCAACCCAGGAAACCGGTCCGCCGCGCACTTTGACGATGCCCAACTTGACCCTTGGATTAGGTTCTCCGGGCCGGGGATACCTCGTCTCTTCAATGGATCGCCGATTCTCGGCATCGTGCGGGATCATAAAGACCGGAACGCGGGATTCATCCAGCTGCAGAAAGGCGAGCATTGTCGAATCGGGGCTCCACCAGAAGGCTCGGAAGTCACCCCGTCCATACACCTCTTCCTGGTAGACCCAGTCGAGCAGCCCGTTCAGGAGCTCGGGTGCTCCGTCCGATGTCAGCCGCTTCTCTTTGCCGGCCTTTGTTTCGGCGACGTACAGGTTGTTGCCGCGAACGAACGCGACGCGACTCGCATCGGGGCTGAGTCCGGCCACTTCCTCGTCGCCGGTGGTAGAAGTCAGGCGTGTCACCTTTTCCCGCGAAAAATCGAAGTAGTAGAGGTCATCCTCATGATCAAAAAGCACGCCCTGCTCGTCGGGACTGAGGATGTAATTGAATCCATTGACGTTCTTGGGAACCTGTTCGGCTCTGACGCCAGAATGCAGGAAGCCCTGCCGGAGCTTTTCGCCTTCAAAAAGAGGCGTTTTTTCGCCCGTCTCGGCGTGGACCTTGACCAAGGGAGAAGTGCCATTCGAAACGCGCTCCAGGTAGTGGTCCCCATCTTTAAACCAGCGTAATCCGATGGGCATTCCGCGGCCCAGGCTCACCTGCTTGTCGGGGTGGTAGATCTCTTCAAGGGTAATCTGCCGCTTCTGCGCTTGCAGTGGTGTAAAGGACAGGAGAAGGAGAACCGGGACAAAGTGTCGATATCGGGCCATTCCTGATTTTAACCGGCCGCGATTTCGGGGACATAATACTTAATTCCCAGCCCGTTATCTCTCGGCTCGCCGCTGGCAAAGGAATTAAGTTTTGTGTCCCCGAAATCCCCCCAAATACGAGTTTCGGGGGGTTTCGGGGACATAATACTTAATTCCCAGCCCGTTATCTCGCAGCTCGCCGCTGGCAAAGGAATTAAGTTTTGTGTCCCCGAAATCCCCCCAAATGAGAGTTTCGGGGACACAAAACTTAATTCCATTGCTTACGCGTGATAACGCCGACGGAGTGGGAATTAAGTATTATGTCCCCGAAACTGCCGAAACTGTCTTCATCTACTTGACCACAAGCACCGTGTTCTTCCCGCGACGCCCGATTTCAACAGGCACGCTGCCGAAAAAGAACTGGTAAATACTCGAACGCTCGCTGGTCCCCATGACGATCAGGTGCTCCGGTTGAGCCTCTTTGAGAATTGTTCGGACCACCGCGCCGCGCCGCACGCGGATGGTGTGAGGGATGTCGAATCGCTTAAGGAGGCGCCGTGTGTCCTCGGCCAAGCTCATGGCTCCGTTCTCCTCCCAAGGGTAGGAGTGGATACACAGTAGGTCAACGGGCATACCGAGCAGCAAAGCCGTTCGAACGGCAAAGTCCTGCGCTTTCAGGGCGGCGGCCGAATGGCTAAGGCACAGAAGCATCCTGTAGCTCTGGACATCGCGCGGGTTCTTCACGATGAGGACCGACGGATCAGTATACTGGATGATGTGGCGGACGAGGCGGCTGCCATGGCCCGGTGCGCCCACGACAACCAGCGTGTAATCGACTTCCAGCGTCTCCCGCCGAATGCTCTGGACAATGTCCCCTTCACGCACCCGGATCCTCAGATCCTGGCCAGCCGAGCCATAGAGGTGACACTCAGCCAGGCCGGCCTTTTCCACGCGGGGGAGATGCTGGACATCCGGCTTGCCGTCCACCATCCGAACCAAGCCCTGCTCCTCCATGATCCGCTGAACCGCTTTCATCATCAGCGCATCTTCGCTTTCGACCGGCCAGTCCTGGAGCTTTTCGCGGGCGAGGCGAGCTTCGGTGCGGAAGTGCTGAGAAACCGCCGGGCGGACGTACAGGATTGTCAGGTCCGCCTTCAGGACACGGACAAGGCCGCTCCCGAGTCGCAGCGTATCTCGAGAGTACTGTTCACCGCCAATGCAGACAAGTAGATGCATAAACTTAGAGCCAACGGGCCACGAAAGGCCAATAGAACCGGGCAAAGACTACTATCACAACCAGAGAAACGGCCGCCAGCCTCAGTCCCACCCGAAAATACTCGTCCCGTCTGACCATTCCGCTGCCGTAAACGATCGTGCAGGCGGGCGAGCTGACCGGCGTGAAGTTCGCATAGCTCGCCCCGGCAACCAGGATCATGCCGAGAACCAGAGGGTTGGCGCCGCTTGCCTGCGCCTGGTGCAGGAAAACCGGACCCAGCAAGGCTATCGCCGGGCCGCTGCTGAGAATCGCCCCGGTCAGCATCGAGATCAGCACCAGCAGGAAGATGAAGGGCAGGCCCTGCCCGATTTCGAGCCAGTTAAGCGCTGCCTGAAACCCTTCGGCCAGCCAGGCAGCCGCCCCGGTCGAATCCATCCAGAGACCTAAAGAGATGACCGACGCATAGAGGATCGGCACTCCCCAGTTGACGTCTTGGGTAACGTCCTCCCAATTCAGGACTCCTGTGAGGATACAGAGCAACACCCCGATGAGCGCGACCGGACCCAGGCCAATGCTCTTGCTGACGGTCATCCAGAGCACCACGGTGATGACCATGATGCCGACCGTGATCCAGTCCTCTACGCTGAATCGCCTTCGCTCCCCAACCTCACGGCGCACGAAACTCGCGAAATTGAACAACCCAGCTGATCCCGGCTGGTAAATCCGGGCAAGAACCAGGTAAAGGAGAGGCAACTGCACCAGCACCAGCGGGTACATCACCACTACCCACTCCAGGTACCCCAGCTGGAGGCCAGACAGCTGATCCCAGTATTTCAACATGATGGCGTTGCGGGCGCCTGCGGAGGGGGTTCCGATCGCCGCCACCGCCGCTCCGAAAGCCACCGAAACAAGGAAAACCGAATGAACCCCCCCGTCCTCGCCGTGATTTTCACGCCAGATCCGGACAAGAATCATGGCGACCGGGAGCATGATTGCGGCCACGGAATGCTCACCCATGACCGACGCCATCAAGCCGGTCAGCACCACCACCCCGAAGATTGTCAGGTGCACGCTGCTTCCAGTCAGACGGACAATGAAGAACAACATCCGCTTATCCAGCTGTTGCTTGACCATCGCGACGGCAAGCATCAGAGACCCCGCGATGAATACAACAGAATCGCTCATAAAGGACTGAACGACCTGGGCCGGACTGCCCAGTCCGAACAGGATCTCGAGCACCAGAATCACGAATGAGATCACCGGCAACGCCACCGGCTCGAAAATCACCAGTATCATCGTCATGGCAACGATGGCGAGAACCGACTTACCCTGAGCCGACAGCGAACCGGAGGCAGGCAGAAAATGAATAATCAGGGCAAGCAGCGTGGCAAAGAAGAACCACCGCCGGTACTCGATCTGGTAGAGGAGGTACTTAAACATTAGGCCCCAGGGTATCGGTCCGCTCTTTGATTGCCTTTATGTCAGTTTACCTGAAGCAGTTAGCGAGAAGTAAACACGGTTCACGGTTTGACGGTTCAGGGTTGCACGGTTCAGGGTTGCACGGTTCAGGGTTGCACGGTTCAGGGTTGCACGGTTCAGGGTTGCACGGTTCACCGGTTATCTGCCGAACGGAACATTAAGTACAAGACAAGCGCTAAGCAGGCCGTCGCAATCTCCCCGTAACCAACGAACGAACGAACCCTGAACCGTGTAACCCTGAACCCTGAACCGTGTAACCCTGAACCGTGAACCGTGCAACCCTGAACCGTGCAACCCGTGACCGTCCCATCAAGTTTCTGGCTTGATTCAGACAGCGCTGCTACAATGCAGGGCTCATTGGAGGGGACAATGGGAAACGCTAGCACCGCAGCAGAGTCGCAGAATCGTAGCGCCTTCGCAAAACTGACCGGGATCTTCTTTCAACCTCGCGCGACTTTCGAAGCCATTGCGATAAAGCCAGACTGGGTCGTGGCGCTCATCGTTTTGATGGTCTTGTCGCTGATCGTCGTTACCGCGATTGACTCGAGGATCGGGTTTCAGGAAATTGCCATCAAGCAGATGGAGGAACGCGGCATGTCGCAGGAACAGATCGATCAGGCGACGTCAGGTCCGGCCTCCGGGTTTATGAAGGTGACGTGGTACTTCGGAGCGACGATCGGAACGGTGATCATTTTGCTCCTGATCTCTGCAATATTCCTGCTGGGATTCTACTTAATAGGGGCGGACATCACTTACAAGAAGACGCTCTCGGTGGTCACCCACAGCTGGTTTGCCTACAGCCTGATAACCTCGATCCTGGGATTGCTGGTCCTCTTTATCGCGGCTGAACCCGGCGAATTGGATGTACAGAATCTGGTCGCGTCGAATCTTGGGATACTGGTTGACAGGACCGAAAGCCCCCTGCTCTTCACGTTGTTGTCTTCAATCGACCTTTTCAGTTTTTACCTGCTGTTCCTTCTGTCGCTTGGCATGGCGGTCGTGAGCCGGAAGCCGGTCAGCACCGGAGCCGCGATTGTCATTGTGGTTTGGGTCCTGTACGTTGCAGCGAAACTGGGCGTAACCTCGTTCTTCGCGTCGGGAACGCCCACTTCTTAGCAACGGCGCATAAAAAAAGGGCGGTCGACTGACCGCCCTTGGTTTTTTCGAACCCGGCTCAGCTATTCGGCTTTCGCTGGTTTCTTCTTTGTTCCGGCTGTCTTGGCTGCTGGCTTCTTTGCCGCCTTGGCCGGCTTTCCCGCCTTCTCCGCCTTCTCGGCTTTTCCTTCTGCCTTCTTCCCCTTGGACTTCTTCTCGGCGGCTTCGGCCTTCGCTTCCTTCTTGTCCTTGGCGGCCGCTTTGCTCTTCCTGTCAGCCTTCGGCTTGGCGTCCGGCTTGAATTCGCTGCCAATCAGCTCAATCAGAGCAGTCTCGGCCGAATCCCCCTTGCGAACGCCCAGACGGATAATCCTGCAGTAGCCCCCGTTGCGATCCGCAAAACGTGGCGCCAGGTCAGAGAAAAGCTTCTCGACGACTGACCTTTTGCGGAGTTTGGCGAGGGCCTGACGCCGGGCGTGAAGAGTCTCGCGTTTGGCCATGCTGATGATCTTCTCGGCGTAGGGCCGCAGCTCCTTCGCCTTTGGGACCGTGGTCACCAGCTTCTCATTTTCAAAGAACTGGGTGGCCATGGTCCGCAGAAGCGCCTTTCGGTGGCTGCTCACCCGGCCCAGTCTTCTCCCCGAATTACCGTGTCGCATCGCTTTGCTACTCCTTCACACGCCTAGACTTCGGCTCTCTCTCGAACCGGCCGGCCTTTGTCGTCCAATTTCATGCCAAAGGACAGCCCCATGCCCGCCAGGATTTCCTTTATTTCATTGAGGGACTTGCGCCCGAAATTCTTGGTCTTCAGCATCTCGGCCTCGCTCTTCGTAACGAGCTCGCCGATCGTCTGAATGTTTGCGTTTTTCAGGCAGTTGTACGAGCGAACGGACAGTTCCAGCTCTTCGACTGACTTGTTCAGGTTCTCGTTCATGGAGTCGAAATGCCGCTCGTCTTCTTTCTCGATCGTTTCGGGCTCCTCGTCGAAGTTGATGAAGATCGCCATATGATCCTTAAGGATCTTGGACGCCTGAGCGAGCGCCTCGTGTGGTCTAAGGCAACCGTTTGTCCAGATGTCGAGGTTCAATCGGTCGTAGTCGGTCGAATGACCCAAGCGCGCCGCCTCGACGTTGAAGTTTACCTTCTTGACCGGCGAATGCACCGAGTCGATGGGGATATAGCCGAGGCCGAGATCGTCATCGAAATTCTCGTCGGCGGACACATAACCGCGTCCTGGCTTCACGCGCATCTCGATACGAAGAGTGGCCGTTTCATTCACCGTGGCGATGTGAACATCCGAGTCGAGAACTTCCACGTCCGGATCCGGCTTGATATCTGCGGACCGCAGATCGGCGGCACCATTCGACTCGAGGTAGATGGTTTTTGCGTGGTTCACATGGAGTTTGAGCGGAATCTGCTTCAAATTCATGATGATGTCGGTGACATCCTCACGCACGCCGGGTATGGATGAAAACTCGTGCAGCACGCCGTCGATCTTGACCGCGGTGATGGCCGCGCCTTCGATCGACGAGAGCAGGATTCGGCGCAGAGCATTCCCTATGGTGGTGCCAAATCCCCTCTCGAATGGCTGAGCGTAAAAATGCCCAAAAGTATGCGTCAGCGTCTCAACGTCGCAGGCAAGTCTTTTCGGCCTCTGAAAACCTTTCATACGTTCTCTCCGGTGAAATGGAGTTGGTCCTGAGATCTTTTTGGACAGGATTCGGAAGTCGGAATCCTGTCAATCCTGTGAATCCTGTCCAAAAAGATCTCAGGTGTGCGAATTACTTCGAATACAACTCGACAATCAACTGCTCTTCGATCGGCATGTTGACGTCGGCTCGTTTAGGCAATTCCAGGACCTGTCCCTTGAAATTATCGGCATCAAGCGACAACCAGGCCGGGACACCTCGCCCGGGCACTTCCTGAAGAGACTGGAGGATCGTCGGATTCTTGCGGCTCCTCTGGACGACCGTCACCTCGTCGTTTCGGCTCACCAGGAAGGACGGGATGTTCACCCGTCGGCCGTTCACCGCGATGTGCCCGTGACGCACCAACTGGCGCGCCTGAGGTCGCGAGCCGGCAAAACCAAGCCGGCAGACGACGTTGTCCAGCCGCCGCTCGAGCAACTGGAGCAGCATCTCGCCGGTGATGCCCTTCTTGCGGGCCGCCCGTTCGAAATAGGTGCGGAATTGCCGTTCGAGGATTCCGTAAATCCTCTTAACCTTTTGTTTTTCACGAAGCTGGAGTCCGTAACCGAGGACCTTGCTTCGCATGCGGACGTTGCGTCCGTGCTCGCCCGGCACGAAGTTGCGCTTCTCGATTCCACACTTCTCGGTGAAACAGCGCTGCCCCTTCAGGAACAGCTTCATGCCTTCGCGCCTGCACAGCTTACAGACAGGACCGGTATAGCGTGCCAACTTGACTATCCTCCATGAATTTCATTCCAAAAGCGTGGACCCGCCCAGGGTCCCTGCTTTTTAAACTCTCCGTCGCTTGGGCGGACGGCAGCCATTGTGCGGAATCGGGGTTACGTCCCGGATATTGCGCACTTCAAGTCCGGCTGCCTGAATGGACCGAATCGCCGCTTCCCGTCCCGCGCCTGGGCCCTTGATCCGCACTTCGCAATACTTCATTCCGTACTGGTCGCGCGCCGCGGCCGCCGCCGTGTGGGCGGCTTGAGATGCGGCGAATGGGGTGCTCTTGCGGCTGCCCTTGAAACCCTGTGCACCGGCGCTCGAGCTGGTGAGCACATTGCCATCCAGATCACTGATGCTGACCACAGTGTTGTTAAAGGTGGCTTGAATGTGAGCCAGACCGTGGGCGATGACTCGTTTTTCCTTCTTCTTGGCCGCCTTCTTCTTGAAAGACTTTTTGCCCGCTTGTGCCATAGAACCTCGCTCCAAACTAACTGCCTGCTGCCCACTGCGCACTGCCCACTGCCCTCTTGAGCTCGACTAAGTGCGCAGTGTGAAGTGAGAAGTGCGCAGTTGCCTTACTTCCCCTTCTTCTTCCGGATGCCGCCCTTACGCGGACCTTTGCGGGTGCGCGCGTTGGTGTGCGTGCGCTGGCCCCTGACCGGAAGGCCGCGGCGATGCCGCAGACCACGATAGCAACCGATGTCCATGAGGCGCTTGATGTTCAGCTGAACTTCCTTGCGGAGGTCGCCTTCGATGCCGCCCTCATCCTGGATGATCTGGCGGATCCTGGAGGCCTCATCCTCACTCAGGTCCTTGATTTTCTTTGCGACATCGACGCCCGCCTGGTTGCAGATGCGACCGGCGCGAGACTTGCCGATACCGAAGATGTAGGTCAACCCGATCTGCACTTGCTTGTTATCGGGAACGTTGACGCCTGCTATACGTGCCATACTTTTCTCCAGAACCTCTTCGAGCGCCTATCCCTGCCGCTGCTTATGTTTCGGATTAGTGCAGATGACCCGCACCACGCCTCGGCGATGAATCATTTTGCACTTGGCGCAAATCTTCTTCACTGATGCTCTGACTTTCATATGAACCTCTACTTATACCGATAAACTATCCGTCCCCGTGACAAGTCATACGGGGAAAGCTCCACTTTGATCTTGTCGCCCGGGAGAATCCGAATGAAGTGCTTGCGCATTTTCCCGGAAATATGAGCCAAAACCTGATGCCCATTCTCGAGTTGGACCTTGAACATAGCGTTCGGCAGTGTCTCAACCACGGTTCCCATGACCTCTATCGCGTCTTCCTTAGGCATCCTCGATCTCGATCTCCTTCTGCTCGAACCGGGCCCAGTCCCTCAATCGAGCTGGCTGAGAATCCAGGGGCCGTTGTCGGTCACGGCCACCGAGTGCTCAAAATGGGCACTCAGCCCCCCGTCCGCGGTCACCGCCGTCCAGTCATCCCCGAGCACTCGAACATCGGGTACTCCCGAGTTCACCATCGGCTCGATGGCGAGGACCATGCCGGCCTCGAGTCTTGGACCGCGCCCGGGCTTTCCATAGTTCGGAACCTGGGGCTCCTCGTGCAGGGCCGTTCCGATTCCGTGTCCGACAAACTTCCGCACCACGGAAAACCCGTGGGATTCCGCATGACCCTGAATGGCGGCCGAGATGTTCGAAACCCGCCCGCCTACGACCGCCTGCTCAATCCCGAGATACAACGCCTCCATTGTTGCCTGCAGCAGCTTCTTCGCCGGTTCGGATATCTGGCCGACCGGGAAAGTCCAAGCCGCGTCGCCGTAATAACCCTTGTACAACACGCCGACATCGATCCCGATGATGTCGCCCTCCTCAAGAAGACGTCCGTTCGGGATGCCATGCACAATCTGTTCGTTGACCGAAGCGCAGACCGTCGCCGGAAATCCCTGATAACCCTTGAAGGCCGGTCGCCCACCCGCCTTCACGATCATCTGTTCGGCGTGGGCATCAAGCTCCGCCGTCGTTGTACCCGGCCTCACCATCAGGCCGAGCTGCTGAAGGACCCGGGCGACGATCAGGTTCGCTTCCCGCATCTTCTCCAGCTCGGCTTTGCCCTTACAGACAATCATAAAAAACACTGCCCACTACGCACTGCGCACCCGCCTGGACATCTAAACGCTGCCAATCACCACGGTGGTCGGCAGTGCGCAGTATGCAGTGCGCAGTGTCAGTTCCAGCCCACCTTAAGCCGCTCGATCAGCGACGACATGTCGGCCGCGATCTGAGCGGAATCGCGATTCCCTTCCACCTCGTAGTAGTTCGGTTTGCCGGCATAGTACTCGGTCACCGGCGCCGTCTGGTCGCGATAGACGCGGAAGCGCTCTCTGATCACTTCCTCAGAGTCGTCTTTCCGCTGCTGAAGCTCCTTGCCGCAGTCGTCGCAGTAGCCTTCTCTCTGAGAAGGGGAGAAGAAAACATTGTAGATCTTACCACAGTCGGCGCAGAATCGGCGGCCGGACAGCCGCTTCACCGCCTGCTCCTCTTCCAGCTTGATATCGACCACGAAAACCTGAACTCCGCGAAGACTGTCCAAGTACCTCGCCTGGTGGACGTTACGAGGATAACCGTCCAGTATGAGTACGTTCGCTCCGTCGGTGGCTGTAACGCGTTCCCGGACGATCTCGGAAACCAGGTCGTCGGAAACCAGTTCGCCGGCTTCCATTACCTTTTTAACCGTCTGCCCAAGCGGCGTTCCGTTTCGCACCGCTTCGCGCAGCACATCGCCGGTCGAAAGGTGCTTGAAGCCGAACTTCTCGGCCAGGATCTTCGCCTGGGTGCCTTTGCCCGCCCCGGGGGCGCCCAGAAATGCTATGACGACGTTTTCTGCCATGTCTTTATCACTGACCAACTGCCCGCTGCCTTCTGCCCACTGTCCGCTGGACCCTTATCCCCGCCTGCCGCGGATTCGTCCCTTCTTCAGGAAACCCTCGTAGTGGCGCATGATCAACTGCGACTCCACCTGCTGCACGGTGTCCATGGCGACCCCGACGACAATCAGAAGCGAAGTGCCGCCGAAGTAGAAGGCCACCCCGAGCCCGGTGGTAATGAAATCCAGGTTGTAGTCCACCAGGAAGTTGTCGATTTGCGGCCCGATCCAGGGGATGGGAGCCACCTTGAACCCGGTGATCAGGAACTCGGGCAGCAAACAGACAAGGACCAGGTAAATGGCACCTGCGAATGTGAGCCGGCTCAGCACCCGATCGATGTGCTCCGACGTTCTCTTGCCGGGGCGAATGCCTGGGATGAAGCCGCCGTACTTCTGAATGTTGTCGGCCACCTCATCCGGGTTGAAAATGATGCTCACGTAGAAGAAGCAGAAGAAGATGATGCCGCCGATGTAAATCATGTTGTAGAGCGGGTAGCCCTGCCTCAACTGCTCGGCCATCCACTGCATCGCCCCCCCTTGGAACACCATGCCCAACGTGGACGGGAAAGCCACGATCGAGGCGGCGAAGATGACCGGAATGACGCCTCCCGAATTCACCTTCAGCGGCAGGTGCGTTGACTGCCCGCCGTACATGCGCCGGCCCACCACGCGCTTGGCGTACTGGATTGGAATTCGTCTTTGACCCCTCTCCACGAAGACAATGGCGGCGATCACTATTACCATCATGACGAGCAGGATCAGGATCGTGATGATGCTGCGCTCTCCGCCGACCCAGTCCTGCCACAGTGAGACGCCCGCCCTGGGCAGTCCGACGACGATTCCGGCGAAGATGATCAATGAAATGCCGTTTCCGATTCCGCGCTCGGAAATCTGTTCTCCCAGCCACATGACGAAGGCGGTACCGGTCGTCAGCGTCAGCATTGTCATGAGGCGGAAGCCCCAGCCCGGATAGGGAACAACCGGGGGAGACGAGCCGGTCCGCTCGAGGGCCAGCGCGGTGGCGAGGCTCTGGAAAAGGCTGAGGGCCACTGTCAAGTATCGGGTGTACTGGGTGATCTTCTTACGCCCGAGCTCGCCTTCCTTGGAGAGGCGTTCGAGGTAAGGCCACACCACCGTCAGCAACTGCAGAATAATCGACGCAGTGATGTAGGGCGTGATTCCCAGGGCGAAGATCGACAGCCTGCTCAGGTTCCCGCCGGAGAAGATATCAAGGATGCCGAAAATCGTCCCCGCCTGCTGGCGAAATACTTCCTGCAGCGCGCTGCTGTCTACCCCGGGAGTCGGGATCCAGCTGCCGACCCGATAGACGGCAAGCAGCAGGAGCATGAAGAAAATGCGCTTGCGCAGGTCGGGAATATTGAGAATGTTCCGGACGCTTCCCAATAGGGGGTTGATGTCTGCCATTACCCTATGACCTCAATACTGCCGCCTGCCTCTTCAATCTTCTTCTTGGCAGACTCGCTGAAGTGATGGGCGCGAACGCTCAGCTTTCGGGTCAACTCTCCCTTGCCGAGGACGCGCAGCCCATCGAGGCTCTTTTTAATGACGCGTTTTTCGATAAGAAACTCTGGGGTGACGGAAGCGCCATCCTCTAGCTTGTTCAGTTCGCCGACATTGAGCACCGCGTACTGCTTTGCGAACTTGTTGGTGAATCCGCGTTTTGGAATCCGGCGATGCAGCGGCATCTGGCCGCCCTCAAACCCGGGCTTCTGGGAGAACCCGGACCTCGACTTCTGACCCTTCTCGCCTCGGGTGGCTGTCTTGCCATGGCCCGATCCCGGGCCTCGCCCAACGCGCTTCGGTTTTTTATTGGCCCCTTTGGCCGGCCTTAATCCATGCAGTTCCAGGCTCACGATGCATCTCCCTCGACGATCTGCAAAAGATGGGGAACCTTGGCCACCATGCCCCGGATCTCCGGAGTATCGGGTCGTTCCACCACCTGGTTCAGTTTTCTAAGCCCCAGTCCCCGGACGATCCGCTTCTGGTGCTCGGAGCGACCGATCGCACTGCCGACGTATCTGATTTTCAGTATCTTGTCTGCCATTACAGTCCCTCGACACCAACTCCGCGGAGGTTCGCCACCTGCTGAGGACTCCGCAGCTGTTTCAGACCGTCGAACGTCGCCTTGATCACGTTGTGCGGGTTGGGCGAACCAATCGACTTGGTTACGACGTCGCGGATGCCAGCCGACTCCATGACCGCTCGCACAGCGCCCCCGGCGATAACGCCGGTTCCTTCAACCGCGGGCTTCAGGACCACCCGTCCCGAGCCGTAGCATCCGAGAACCGCGTGCGGGATGCTCACTCCCGACAGGGGAACCTGGATCATCGTCTTCTTGGCCTTCTCGATACCCTTCCGGATCGCGGCGGGCACTTCCTTGGCCTTACCGAGACCGAAACCGACGCGGCCATTCTGATCCCCGACCACGACCAGGGCGCTAAAACTGAGGTTCTTGCCGCCCTTGACGACCTTCGTTACTCGATTGATTGCTACAACCTGATCTTTCAGTTCCACTTCAGGCGTTTCGACAGTCACCATACGCTCTCCTAAAACTTGAGTCCCGCTTCCCGGGCTGCATCGGCCAAGGCCTTGATGCGGCCATGATAGAGATACCCGCCGCGATCGAAAACCACCGCCCCAATGCCCTTTTCCTTGGCCTGTTGAGCGACGGTCTTGCCCACTCTTTTGGCGGCCTCCAGGTTCCCGCCGGTTTTGACCCGCTGGCCGTCGAGCTTCAACGTCGACACCGAAACCAGGGTCTTTCCGGCAGTGTCGTCGATGATCTGCGCGTAAGTGTGCTTCAGGCTTCTGAAGACACACAGGCGCGGCCGTTCTGGAGTGCCGGCTAAGGTGTGCCGGAGCCGGCGGTGAATCTTACTTCTGCGATCGTCTTTACTGGAATTCGTTGCCATATCGCCACGTTCAGGCAATTTCGGCGGACCAGGGTCCCCGATTATGCCCCCTTCTTCCCGACCTTCAGTTTGACCGTTTCGTTGGAATACCGGATGCCCTTGCCGCGATAAGAATCGGGTGGACGCAGAGCCCGCAGGTCGGCGGCCAGCTGCCCCACCTTATGCTTGTCGACTCCCGAAATGACCACCGTCGCCACGTAGTTCTGAAGGTTCGTTCGAGGCAGTCGCTCAACCTTGACTCCCAGACCTTCCGGGATCCGGAATTCAATCGGGTGCGAGAAGCCAAGTTGCAGGTTCAAATTCTTTCCGCGCATCTCGGCCTTGTAACCAATCCCGACGACATCCAGCTCCCGCTGAAATCCCGAGGTCACGCCGGTCACCGCGTTGTTAAGCAACGCCCGGAAGAGACCGTGCAGGGCGCGCACGTTCTTCTCATCATTGGCGCGCTGTGCCTGAACGGTGCCATCCTTGACCTCGACTGAGATCGATTTCGGAACCGACACTTCCAACTTGCCTTTCGGTCCTTCCACTCTAACGGAGTCTTTTTCGACCTGGATCTTGACTCCCTTGGGGACCGGAACTGGTTTTTTTCCAACTCGAGACATAACAACCTCTATGCAACGATGCCAGGCATCCCCTGACGGGATCCCACGGTCGTCGTTCGATCAGTTGATCTCCTTAGTAGACCTCGCAAAGGAGCTCGCCACCCACACCCTGTTCAAGGGCCTTTTGTCCTGTCTTAACACCACTCGATGTCGACAGGATGACCACGCCGAGACCGCCCAGAACTCGGGGAATTTCATCCTTGCTCGCATACACGCGGCACCCCGGCTTGCTGAGACGCTTGATCGACTGAATAGCCGGCTGTCTGCCAGAAGCGTATTTCAGCAAGATCGTAAGGGTCGAAAAGGGTTTCTTTTCGTTCAGTTTGTACCCGGCCAGGTAGCCTTCCTCATGAAGGATCTTGACGATTTCTCCCTTCATTCTGGAGTAGGGCACCTCGACCGACTCGTGACCCGCCTTATGCGCATTGCGAATGCGGGTCAGAAGATCGGAAATAGGATCCGTCATTGACATTTCGTTCTTCGCTCCGTCACTTGTTCCGCTTACTGCGCCCTGCGCGCTGCGCACTGCCAACGAACTTCAGTGGTCAGTGGGCAGTGAGTAGTGCGCAGTGCTTTTTCACCAGCTCGCCTTGATCACGCCCGGGATTTCTCCTCGCAGCGCGAGTTCCCGGAAGCAGATCCGGCACAGCTCGAACTTGCGCAAGTACCCCCGGGGTCTGCCGCAACGCTTACAGCGCGTGTACTTTCGGACTCCGAACTTTGGAGTCTTCTTCGACTTTTCGATCAACGATCTCTTAGCCATGGTCTTCCTTTGTCTAAACTGCAGCCGCTCGCCGTTCTTCTCGCTTCATGAAAGGCATTCCGAGACTCGCGAGCAGGAATCGCCCTTCTTCATCCGTGGCGGCGGTCGTGACGATGGTGACGTTCATGCCGCCAATCCGCTCGGTCTTTCCCAAGTCGATCTCGGGGAAAATCAGCTGGTCCCGAAGGCCCAGCGTGTAGTTTCCGCGACCATCGAAGGAGCGGGGAGACACACCGCGGAAGTCCCGGACGCGCGCCAGGGCGATATTCATGAGGCGGTCCAGAAACTCGTACATGCGGTCGCCCCGAAGCGTCACGGTAACGCCGATCGGCATGCCCTTGCGCAGCTTGAACGCTGCAATCGCCTTCTTGGCCTTGCGGATGATCGGCTTCTGTCCCGTGATAGCGCCCAGTTCATCGGAGGCGCTGTCAAGCAGCTTGGCGTTCGCAATCGCTTCGCCGACGCCCATGTTGATCACAACTTTGGTGACCTTCGGTACGGCCATGATGTTCGAGTACTTGAACTCCTTCATCAGGGCCGGAACGACTTCGTTTTTGTATTTGTCCTTGATTCTCGGCATCGCTTTACCTGTTCCACTGCCCACTGCCCACTGCGCACTGCCTCTGGTCCATGGCAGTGGGTAGTGCGCAGTCGGCAGTAGCTTTTACTTGTCGATCGTACCGTTGCACTTCTTGCAGACGCGGACCTTTTTCTTGTCGGCCAGCTGCATGTAGCCGACGCGAGTCGGCTTGTTGCACTCCCTGCAAATCACCATCAGGTTCGACAGGTGGATGGGGGATTCCCGCTCGACCACTCCGCCCTTGATGTTTCGCGAGGGGTTCGGCCGTGTATGACGCTTCAGAAAGTTCACGTTTTCGACCACGGCCCGGTTCCGGTCCGGGAAGACGCGCAGGACCTTTCCGGTCTTTCCGCGGTCCTTGCCCGCGATTACCTTGACCTGGTCTTCTTTTTTTATGTGCAGCATGGTGTTTATAAAACCTCGGGGGCAAGCGACACGATTTTCATGAATTGCTTCTCACGCAATTCACGCGCAACCGGACCGAAAACGCGCGTGCCGATCGGTTCCTTTTGGTTATTGATCAAGACGGCCGCGTTTTCATCAAAACGGATGTAGGATCCGTCGCGGCGCTTGGACTCCTTGCGCATCCGCACGATGACCGCTTTGACGACTTCGCCCTTCTTGACGGTTCCGTCTGGCGAAGCCTCTTTGACAGAAGCGGTGATGATATCCCCCAGGCCGGCGCCCAGGCCGGTGTCTCCGCCCAGAGGCAGGATACAGGATATCTTCCGCGCCCCGGAGTTATCGGCTACGTTGAGAATTGTCCGCATCCGGATCATGGCTGTTTCCTACTCCTTGGCCTTCTCGAGGATCTCCTGAACGATCCATCGTTTGCGTTTGCTCAGCGGGCGGGTTTCCATAATGCGAACCTTGTCACCGACCTTGCATTCGTTGTTTTCGTCGTGCGCCATGAACGTGCTAGTCCGACGAATGGTCTTGCCGTACAGAGCGTGTTGGACCAGGCGGTCGACCGCGACCACGACCGACTTCTGCATGGCACTGGACACCACATGTCCGACCTTCTCATTTCTTCGTTGCGTTACTTGCTGCTCCATGTCAATCACCGCTGGGGCTCGATTCAACTGCCCACTATCCACTCCGCACTACCAACCCGGGCAGTGCGCAGTGCGTAGTCGGCAGTGGGTTTACCCCTGCTTCTCCGTCAGTATGGTTTTGACGCGGGCGAGATCCTTTCGAACCTGGCGCATCTTGTGTTTGTTATCCAGCTGTCCGGTCGCCTTCTGAAAGCGCAGCTTGAACAGCTGCTGGGAGAGATCGTGCAGCTCCCCTTGCATTTGGTCGACACTCATTTCGCGTATCTTTGAGGCTTTCATTACTCACCGAACCGTTTCACGAATTTGGTCTTGAGCGGAAGCTTCTGGGCCGCCAGGCGCATGGCCTCCTCGGCGACATCCGGCTCCAGGCCTTCCATTTCGTAAAGGATTCGTCCCGGACGAATCACGGCGACCCAACCTTCGGGCGCGCCCTTCCCCTTGCCCATGCGGGTTTCAGCCGGCTTCTTGGTGATCGGCTTATCCGGGAAGATGCGAATCCAGATTTTTCCGCCGCGCTTGATGTATCGCGTCATGGCGATACGGGCTGCCTCGATCTGTCGATCGGTAATCCAACCGCACTCGACGGCTTTCAACCCAAATTCGCCGAAGTCAACGGTATTCCCCCGTTGGGCCTTCCCCCGCATCTTGCCTTTCTGCTGTTTGCGGTATTTCACCTTCTTCGGCATTAACATGACGATAACTCCGTTCTAAACAATCCAGGTCACCGCGTCACTCGGACGCACCCGCGGGGGCTCGCGCCTGCACGCAGTTCCTTCTGAGTCTGCCGGTCGACCCGAGAGTCAACCGGCTGACGGTCCCTATCTTCGGCCCCTGCCAGTCTCTCTGACCGCCGGCTCGTAGATGTCACCCTTGTAGATCCACACCTTGACGCCGATGACGCCGTACGTCGTAAAGGCCTGTGCAAAACCGTAATCGATATCGGCGCGCAACGTGTGCAGAGGCAACCGTCCGTGCAGGTACCACTCGGAACGAGCGATTTCGGCACCGTTCAACCGGCCGCTGCAGCGAACCTTGATTCCCTTCGCTCCGAAGCGCAATGCCGTGTCGACGGCCCGGCGCATCGCGCGGCGGAAAGCCACGCGCTTGACCAGCTGCTGGGCGATGGATTCTCCGACAAGTTGGGCATCCAGCTCGGGCTTGTTCACTTCCTGGATATTGATGAAAACCTCACGCCCGGTGGCTCCCTGAAGGTCTGCCTTCAGCTTGTCGATCTCCGAGCCTTTTCGCCCGATGATGATGCCGGGACGCGAAGTCCGCATGATCACGGTCAGCTTGTTGGCGGCACGCTCGATCTCGATCTCGGAAACGCCCGCGTGGGCGAAACGTCTCTTCAGGTTTTTCTTGATCGCGAGATCTTCGTGGAGCAGCTTTCCGTAGTCCTTCTTGGCAAACCACCGCGACTTCCAGGTCCGGTTATAGCCAAGGCGAAATCCGTAAGGGTGTACTTTCTGGCCCAAACTTATGCCTCCTGTTCTTTCCCGTCCGAAAGGCGGACGGTAATGTGAGACTGCCTCCGCATCTGCCGGTAGGCGCGGCCCTGGGGCGCGGGGCGAAGACGCTTGCGCCACTTCGTTGGACCGCTGTTCACAAAAATTTCCTTGATCGTGAGCTCGTCCAGGTCCACTGTCGCCGATTTATGTTCTGCGTTGGCGATCGCGGAACGCAACGCCTTCTCGATCAATCGAGCCGCTCGCTTCGGGGAGAACTTGAGGATACCGAGAGCGTCCTCAACCTTCTTCCCGCGGACCAGGTCGACGACCAGTCGTGCCTTCTGCGGCGATCCTTTCAAATACTTGGCTGTCGCTTTCGCTTCCATGTCGTTTCTCGCTCTCGTGCGCTACCTGACCTTCGCGGCCTTTTCGGTTTTCGTCGTGTGACCCTTGAAAGTCCGGGTGGGCGCAAATTCACCCAGCTTGTGCCCGACCATGTTTTCCGTGATGTAGATCGGCACAAATTTCTTTCCGTTGTGCACGGCCACCGTGTGCCCGACCATATCGGGTGTCACGGTTGATCTCCGGGACCAGGTCTTGATGACCGATTTTTCGTTGGTTTCATTCAGTCGACGGATCTTCTTGACCAGATGATCGTCTACGAACGGCCCCTTCTTAATTGATCTCGGCATTGCAGCTCCCTGTTACTTGCTCCGGCGGACGATGAATTTCTCGGTCCGCTTGTTGTTACGGGTCTTCTTGCCCTTGGTCTTCCAGCCCCACGGCGAAGTCGGATGACGACCGCCCGAGGTCTTGCCTTCGCCGCCGCCCATCGGGTGATCTACCGGGTTCATTGCGACACCGCGCACGGTCGGCCGCCGACCCAACCACCGCTTCACGCCGGCTTTTCCATAGGCCACGTTCTCATGGTCCAGGTTACCGATCTGGCCGATCGTCGCCCGGCACAGGATGTGGACCCGGCGCACCTCGCCGGAAGGCAGCCGCACCTGGGCGTAATCGCCTTCCTTGGCGATCAATTGCGCTCCGGAACCGGCGCTGCGAACCATCTGGCCGCCACGGCCGCGCGTCAATTCGATATTGTGGATCGTGGTCCCGAGCGGGATATTCACGAGCGGCAGGCAGTTGCCGGTGACGATATCGGAATCAGGCCCGGACACTACCTTGTCGCCCATTTTCAAGCCGAAGGGGGCGAGGATGTACCGCTTCTCACCGTCGGCGTAATGCAGGCGTGCAATGCGCGCACTTCGGTTCGGGTCGTATTCGATCGCCGCGACCTTGGCCGGGATCCCGTCCTTGTCGCGCTTGAAATCGATGATGCGCAGACGACGCTTGTGCCCGCCTCCACGCCGCCGCATGGAGATCTGCCCCTTGTTGTCACGACCGCTGGTCCGCTTCTTGCCAACGGTCAGGCCCCTCAACGGCTCGATGTCCGTGAGCCCCTCGCCGGTCTGCACCTGGCGGAATCGCGTTCCTGGTGACGTTGGTTTGTAGTCTTTAATTGCCATAGCACTTATGCCGTTTCAAAGAATTCAATCGGTTTCTGTCCCGCCTTGAGCGTCACGAACGCCTTCTTCCAGTTCGAGCGCTGTCCGCGAGACTTGCCCTGTCTCTTCCACTTGCCTTCGAAAGTAGCCGTACGCACGCTCTCGACTTTCGTATTGAAGAGCTTCTCCACGGCCTCTTTGATCTGCGCCTTGGTCGCCGTCTTCTTCACCTTGAATGCGATCGTCCGGCCCTCGCTGGCCTCGGTCCGCAGGGTGGTCTTCTCCGTGATGTGCGGCGCCCGCAAAATTTCAAAAATGTCGTTACTCATTTCTGCAGGACCTCCTGGATATCAAGGAGCGCCTGCTTGCTGATCAGCAGATGCTCGTAGTTCAGCAGGTCGTAGACGTTCAGGCCGGTGCTCGCGACCATCTTCACTTTCGGCAGATTCCGCACGCTCAGGTACAGGTTGCGGTTATCCCGACCGTCGACCACCAGCACCTTGTTCTCGAGGTTGAACACTTTCATGACGCCGAGGAATTCCTTGGTCTTCGGCTGCTCGAGGCCCAACGCGTCAACCACGGTCATCCGCTGGTTGCGAAGCTTGTCGCTCAGCACCATCTTCATGGCGCCGCGGCGCTTCTGCTTGGGAAATGCCTGGCTGTAATCGCGCGGTTGCGGGCCGAACACGGTACCGCCCTTCCGCCACAGCGGGCTCCGGAGGCTGCCGATTCGGGCGCGGCCCGTGCCCTTTTGGCGCCACAGCTTCTTGCCGGCGCCGCTGACCAGCCCGCGCGTCTTGGTCGCGTGCGTTCCCTTACGCTGACCCGCGAGGAAAGCCCGAACCGCCTCCCACACCAGCGTTTCGCTGGCTGTATAGTCGAAGACCTCGTCAGCCAGGGTGATCGTCTCGACCACTTCGTTCTTCAGGTTTTTGACCTCTACTTCCGCCATATCGCCGTTCTCTTCAGTGGACGAGCGGGTTTTATCCCCGTTCGTCGATTTCTCGTTTATTTCGCCCTTCGGACGTACACGTAGTTGCCAGAATGTCCCGGGATTGATCCCTTCACGAGCAGCAGCT
>Ga0105092_10000074_pt1 | contig 44563 bp, 36 predicted proteins | sample PPLLak2March2015_FD_87021 | JGI IMG/M metagenome (GOLD analysis project Ga0105092, IMG submission 87021) | Freshwater sediment microbial communities from Prairie Pothole Lake near Jamestown, North Dakota, USA - PPLs Lake P7 Core (1) Depth... | ecosystem: Environmental > Aquatic > Freshwater >... | reverse complement strand
GTGGTCAGTGGTCAGTGGTCAGTGGGCAAGTGCTTAGCTATCCCCCTTCTCCACGACCTCCAACACCTGGTTCACCGGCACGTCGCGCAATGTCTGGCGGATACCGCTCGGCCAGACGATCTCGATCTTCTCAATCTTCGGGGTGTCTCCGAGCCCGAAATGGACGCCGGAATAGGACGACGACGCATACCCAACTGCGGTGGTCATCATGTTGTACTGGCGCCCGATTCGGACCTGCGCACCGATGCCGTCCCGGTTGCTCCTCGTTCCTCTCAACCGGAGGATAATCCAGTTGTTGGCACTCGGACTCTTGTTTTCCCACAGTTCGGTCACGTCTTCGATCGAGGTCACTACGACATCCATCTTTCCATCCTGGTTGAAGTCCCCGAAGCCGATGCCACGATGTGCACGGCGGGTCTGAAAGCCGGGACCCAGGGCGGAAGACACATCGCGAAAAGAGCCGTTCCTGGCATTCAGGAAGACACTGTTCGGCTGCTTGTACTCCCGCGCCTCGAACTGTTCGATCAGGTCGTTGACATGGGAATTGGCCGTAAAAAGATCCTTCCAGCCGTCGTTGTCCAGGTCGAACAACCCGTTTCCCCAGGCGCTGAGCTTGATGGAAAGAGCACCCATCTGGGTGGCGTACGTCTTGTCCTCGAACCAGCCTTGCCCGCTGTTCCGGAAGACGGGAAAGGTCTCTCCCGCCAGGGCGGTGACGACAAGGTCGGGAAGCCCGTCGTTGTCATAGTCGCGAAAATCGACCCCCATGCTGGCGACCGGTTTCCCGTGCTCACGAAGCGCGGTTCCCGAAAGGAGGCCAGCTTCCTCGAACGTCCCGTCGCCTCGGTTGTGGAAGAGGGAATTGGGAAGATTGTCGTTGGTCACGAAGGCGTCGAGAAAGCCGTCACGATCGTAGTCTTCGAACGCGACACTCATTCCACGCCCGGGGAAGGCCCCGATTCCCGATGACTTGGTCACATCTTCGAACGTGCCGTCGCCCCGATTTTTGTACAGCTGATTGTTGACACCCTTGTAGTACTTGGGGTGGCAGTAGACACGAATATTCCTGGCCCGGTCGCCGCAAAAAGGCTCCGTCTCGGGACTCCACTCAACGTAGTTCACAACGAAGAGGTCTAAAAGCCCGTCTTTGTTGTAGTCAAACCACCCGCCGGCCACCGACCAGAGGTCGCTTTTGATGCCGGCCGGCGTCGTGATCTCTTCAAAGGTGCCTCGGCCGGTGTTGCGAAACAAAAGGTTACGGAAGACGCCGGCCACGAAAAGATCGACGTCACCGTCGTTATCGTAGTCTGCCGCGGCCACTCCCATACAGTAGCCTTCGCCGTGGAGGCCCGCCTCGGCGGTCACATCATTGAACTTCATCCCGCCTTCGTTCCGGTAGAGCCGGTTGAAGTACTTCGGATCCTCCTTTTTTAAGGAGGGGATGACCGCCCCGTTGGCGAAGAAGATATCGAGGAGGCCGTCGTTGTTGTAGTCGAAGACCGCGATTCCGCCAGTCATCGGCTCGATCATGTATTTCCTGGGCGAGCAGAAGTTTTCGAGAACAAAACCAAGGCCGGCCTGCTGCGCAACGTCCTCGAACCCGACAGGCGCCGGCGTTGGAGTGGCGGCGAGGATCGAGAAGATTGTCAGATGTGACAAGGCGAGAAGAAGGGCGAGCCTGGCACCGGCTGGGAGCGCAGGCATCCTGCCTGCACTGGGGCCGCAGGCATCTTGCCTGCTCGGACGATCGTCACGATCGATAGTGCGTACGGTCCGGGCAGGCAAGATGCCTGCGGCCCCAGTGCAGGCAGGATGCCTGCGCTCCCAGCCGGTGCCAGGCTCGCCCTGGTGTCTCACCGTGCCACCTTGGCGTTTCCGAGCGCGAGCTTCGTTGCCTCGACGATGGTGAAGTCCTCGGCGGCCTGAACCGTCTGGTTATTGGTCCGGTCGGCGACTTCCAGCTGGACTTGGTACTTGCCGGGATCAAGGCCTTCCAGGCTGAGGTGCTTGACCAGGACCACGCGCCGTGTCGAGTAGAACTGAAGAGGCTCTCCATTCTCGTCGACCGCCTCCCGGAGCAGCTTTCCATCCTTGAGGAGCTTGTACGTGACGCGCAGATCGGGCTTGAGAGTCGATTGATCGAGAGCCGCGTTGTAGAGCTGAAAGTACAGCCCCAACGGCATGTTCGGGCTGAAGATCTTGTGGATGTTCGGCCGGACCTTCACGTCACCGAGAACGAACATGGCGTCGCCCTCAGGAACGGCCCCAAGCGGCTGGACGTAGTCGGAGATGATCAGGGAACTGCCGACGAGTTTCTCACCAAAGCTGGGCGGTATCAGCGCCTTTTGCACGATCCCGATTTTCTCTCCGTTGATATCCTTCAGGACCAGGTCGATACGGTACCGGGTGCGGCGGTCAAGCGGGATCACCTTCTGATAGATGGACGTCCTCTGAACGCCTGTCTGAATCTGGTCATTCCGGAAAGACGTCACCATTGTGTCTTCGAACTCGAGGGCGATCTTCTGCGTCATGCTGGTGATGATGCCGTAGAGGCCTATTCGAGCGGTCTGGTACTCACCGTTCGGTTTGAAGGTCAACTCCCGGTTGGGGACTCTTAGAGTAATGGGGACCAGGACCTGGTCATCGTTCAAGCGGAAATAGCTTTCCGACACCTCGAAGGGAAGCGTCGAGTACCCGACGTTCACTTTGACGACCTGCTTCAGGTCAGGATAGCGGGCGATGGGCGGGGCCTGGACTTTGGCGAAGGTCTCGTACCTGGCGAACGGGACGTCGTTTGCCCGGCTGTACCAGAGATTGGGATTGGCCCCGCCATGGCCGCCGGCGCCAGGCATCAGACCCGGACGATCAGCCCTGGTTGCCAACCCGCTCTGTTCGGCGAGCGTCTTCCCCGCTCCTGGAAACTGCGTCAACGCGTCCTTCTCCCAGGGGAACACGGCCAGCTGGTACTTGTCGGTGAAGGTTGTATCGACGAACTCCAGGACAACATCCTCCCCGACGCCGTCGATATGATGGTAACGCCAGCGCTCGAACGGATACGTCGACGTCACACCGCCGCCCTCGCTCATCTCCCGTCGGTAGAAGCCGCCGCTAGGCCGCGATTCAATCGAATCGGGTGGCCCGTGCATGATGTAAATCCTGCCCCGGTCGGTCATCCAGCCCGCATCGCCGCTGGTGAAGTGTTCGTTGGCGTACGCAATCCGGCGGTAGTGTTCTTCTTTGAACTCGTTGGCTGGCGTGCGCGGATCGGGGTCTCGCCGCTGCCAGAACTGCTCAATGAAACTCTCCCGCTCGTCACTGGTTGTCAGCTTCTGGAAGACGGCCTTTTCGTCGTCGGTAATCAGGTAGACGACGTCCTGCTTGAGCCACTTCTGGTAATAGTCTTGTGACTCTTCCTTGCGCAAGGCCTTGTTGTCCTGTTGCCGCCGTTGTTGGCCGGCCGCTCCAGCAGCAGCGTTAAAGGCAGCCACGAGCAAAAGAAGGAGAACGACGCGCGAAAGCCAAATGCGTGTATTCATGGAGTTGACTATCCCGGCAAATGGGAACTGATAATTGACACCATTATACACAGACAGACGTGACAGGGATCAGGATGGATTCGGGCGGAGGCGGGCCGAAACAAGTGATAAATTACCAGTCGATGAACTACAGAGCGGTTTGCTTCGCCCTTCTGATCCTAATCTCATTGGCGCCTTTTCAAACCCAGGACCAGGTCCTCACTTTTCGGGTCATGTCGTACAACATCCACCACGGGGAAGGGAACGACGGGAAGATAGATGTCGGGAGGATTGCGCAACTGATCAAGGCCCAGAAAGCAGACCTCGTCGGTCTGCAGGAGGTCGACAAAGGAGTGGCTCGCACCGGCGGCCGGGATATCCCCGGGGAACTGGCCCAACTCACCGGCATGACTGCCTTTTTCGTCAACAACTTTCACTTCCAGGGAGGCGAGTACGGCAACGCTGTGCTGAGCCGGTTTCCGTTTGAGAGCCGGACTAACACTCATTACCGGATGCTGCGGAAGGGCGAGCAGCGGGGTTTGCTGCAAACGGTCGTCACAGTCGGTGGGCGGAAGCTCGTATTCATGACCACGCATCTCGATTTCCGGCCGGCAGACGACGAGCGGATGATGAACGTGGACGAGATTTTTCGGACGGCCGAGACTTACAAAGGTGTGCCCGTTGTCGTTTGCGGTGACTTCAATGACTTTCCGGAGAGCAGGGTGTACGCGAGAATGAAAGAGCGCTTTCAGGATGCGTGGGAGAGCGCCGGCAAGGGGCCGGGATGGACCTTCTCCAGCAACGAACCGCGCAGGCGAATCGACTATGTCTGGTTTTCCAAAGGCAGCAATCTCGAGGCTTTGAGCGCCTGGGTGGTGTCGTCTCCCGCCTCTGATCACATGCCTCTGGTCGTTGAATTCAAAATGAGATGAAGCGACTAATGGAGCATCTTAAGTAGCATGCGGCTGATACGTGTCTTCTTGGTACTGTTGGGGTTTTTTCTCTGTTCGATCCCTGCTGACCTGCCTGCCAGGCCGCGTGATCCTCAGCCGGAGGCGTTGGAGCGGGCTGTCTATAAGGCAATAAACGCCTATCGCATTCGAAATAGGCTGGACGAACTTCGGTGGGACGATCGGATAGCCGCCCAGGCCCGGGGGCACAGCCTGGCGATGGCGCGAGGAGAACGCGGGTTCGGCCACAGCGGTTTCTCACAGCGGATCAAAGCGACACGTGTCGAATACACGGCCGCGGCCGAGAACGTCGGTGAGAACCAGGGATTCGATGATCCGGCGGATCAGGCGGTCGAAGGCTGGTTGCACAGCCAGGGCCATCGCGCCAACATCGAAGGGCGCTACAATTTAACCGGGGTAGGCGTGGCGCGCAGGCGTGACGGCACGTATTTCTTCACGCAGATCTTTATGCTCGCGGAGCGGGAGAAGTAAGTCGTGACCCGGTCGCGACTGCGCGTGTTACGAGGGTGTTAAAAAAGGGGCACTCGAATGCTTATTCGGCGTGGCTATACTCGTGCATGCCTCCGATTCTCTACGCCGAAGGCTTTGCTACGGGACCGCCTTGGGGTCGCTGGGACCCTTTCTTAACACCGTCGTTACGCTCCCGGCTCTGAAAACAAGCTTCACTTCGGCATCTCCATTGGAGGCATTGCGGGACCGGCCACAAACCGGGCGACGTGCAGGGGCTTCAAATCGGGCCCGAGGATGACAAGCGCATATTCACCTGGACTCAGCGACCGCTCGGGGTGGAACTCGTAACAACCCGGTCCAAGCTCCCGCCATTCGAGCCTGACGACGGCCATCACCGCCGGGCCGTCCTCATAGAGATTAAAGCACTGGTTTTTTCCGCATGCGTTCAGGCGCACGGCGAGAATGCGCTCAATAGGAGTCTTTGACGCGAGATGAAATAATGGCCTGGATTCCGCGACCGCAACGGGCTGCGGCTTTCCGGCAAGCTGGACCTCATACCGCGGGCCTGATGACCCTCCAGGAATCGGAATACCGGCAACCGAGCGGCCGCGAAACTTCTTTAGTATGTACTTCTGCGCGCTCAGCGGCGTGGCCTGCTGCCCTCCTATATACAGAAAGACATCGTCTTTCATCCCCTCACATCCCGTCACAGCCTGCAACAGCAGGAGCAGCCAGATAACCATCGTTTTCCCTCGGCAACTTCAATGATAGCGCAGCTATAATGGCAGCCGCCGTTTATGAGACTTTGGGGTCGATTCTTTCTGATGCTGGAGCACGCCTGCCAGGAGCTGCTGCGCCACAAGTTGCGCAGTTTTCTCACGATGTTCGGCATCGGGTGGGGCGTCTGTTCGCTCGCGCTGATCCTGGCGGTGACCGAAGGCTTCCGACGGGGGAGTCACGACAGCTGGAAACAGTTCGGTGACCGCGTCGTGATGATCTTCGATGGACGAACCGAAATGCAGGCGGGCGGCGAGAGGGCAGGCCGCCGCGTTTGGCTCTACTGGGACGACGTGACGGCAATCCGAGAGCAGTGCCCGGAGGTCGAAGCCGTTACGGCCGATGTCAAAAGCTATGAAGTCGCCGTAGAGAGCGCTTTCAATTCTGGGCGCTTCCTGGTCATCGGCGCCAATCCTGATTATCAGCAGCTTCGCAACCTCCGCTCGAGCAGCGGCCGCAACATCAAGTGGCCGGACGTCAATCACAAGACGCGCGTTTGCGTGCTCGGGAACCTCGTGCGCCAGCAGTTGTTCCAGGACCGGCAGGCCCTCGGCGAGGCGGTCAGGATCAATGGTCACCGCTACGAAGTCATTGGGCTGATGGGGCAAAAGACCGAGACGCAGGGAAATATGGATGGTTGGGACAATGAAAAGGTGGTTGTGCCGTTCAGCTCGCTGCTGCAGGATTTCCCGCCTGCCCCCGAGGCGGTTTCGCGCGGGCGTGTCAGCATGATCATCTACCGGCCGCGGTCTGCTGAGCGGTGGAAGGAGGCTCAGCAGAAAGTTCGGGCGGTGATCGCCCGCCGGCAGGGATTCGATCCGCTCGACGAAGCCGCAACCCCGATTCGGGACACGATCGAGGAATCGGGCATGTTCGATGACATGCATACGGCTCTACAGAGGTTCCTGGCGTCCGTCGCCCTGATCACGCTGAGCCTTGGCGGCTTAGGTGTAATGAACACCATGATGACGTCGATTACCGAGCGGACCGCCGAAATCGGCTTGAAGAAGGCCTTGGGGGCGACGCGCCGCCGGATCCTCGTCGAATTCACGCTGGAGGGCCTTTTGCTCGCTCTCGTGAGCGGGGTTGGAGGTATGGTCCTGGTATCTCTTCTGGCCCTTCTGATCAACCGTTTACCGTTGCCTCCGTTATTTGCCGGAATCGCCGTGGACGGCCGCCTCGTGCTGGGTCTTGCCCTGACCCTGGGAGCCGTCGCGATCATATCTGCACTGCCGCCCGCCTGGCGTGCGGCACGAATGACCCCGGTCCAGGCACTGAGTTTTGACAAGTAAGTAGGATCGTATGACGTTCGGAATGCTGCTCAAAAGCTGCTGGACCGCCCTGGCGAGCAATCGCCGGAGGTCTGTTGTGACGATCGTCAGTCTCGGGTGGGCGGTGGCGTGTTTTCTGCTCCTGATGAGTTATGGCCGCGGTTTCGATGTCTCCCTTCGGCACGCGGTCCTGGGTATCGGACCGGATGTCGTATGGATGATCAGCGGCCAGACCAGCCTCCAAGCCGGAGGGATGAGAGCGGGCCGCGTGATCCGGCTGGAAAGGAAGGACGTCGAGACGATCAGGGAATCCGTGCCCTTGGTTGCGCGAATCTCCCCCGAGCTTCTCGTCCGCTCCATGATCCAGCAGGGCGACCGGGTTAAGAGACTGCTGGTCCGCGGTGTCTACCCGGAATGGGGTGACATCCGAAACATCCCAATCGAAAAGGGACGCTGGATCAATGCCGATGACAATCGCTATCGCCGCCGAGTCGTGATTCTGGGGGCTGAGGCTGCACACCGCGTTTTCGGCAATCGTCCGGCCGTGGGGGAGGAGATCCTGATCAGAGGATTGCGATTTACGGTGATCGGCCAGGCTGCAACCAAAGTGCAGCTCGCGCTTCACAGCGATCCCGACAATGAGTGCCTGTACATCCCCTACGAAACGATGGAGGCCTGGCGCTCTACAAGATTTCCGGACAACATGGTTTGGATGGCCAAAAGTCCTGCCGTTCGCAAGAAGGCGGTCAGGCAGGTGCGGGAGACGCTGGGCCGGATTCACGGATTTGTGCCGACCGACGAGCAGGCGGTTCGTATCCAGGAGTACAGCGATACCCTCAGGCTCATTGATGCGATTTCAATTGCTCTCAGCGTGGTTCTCGCCTTCATCGGGAGCATGACTCTAGGCATTGGCGCGGTAGGATTGGCGAACATTATGCTCACCTCCGTCTTGCAGCGAACCCGCGAGATCGGATTGCTGAAGGCGCTTGGGGCGCGGCGCCGCACGATTTTGTCGCAATTCCTGGTGGAAGCGCTGATGATCCTGGCAATTGGCGGAGCGCTCGGAGTTCTGCTGGGCATGGCCGCGGCTGCTGCGATCGGATCGTTGCCTTTTCTTGGCTTTGCAGCCGGGAAAGAGATGTCGTCGGAATATGGGCGGCTGCCTCTGATCGTGTCCGGCTGGTCAATCTTGATCTCGCTGACGGTTCTCAGCGCGGTGGGCTTGATCGCCGGTTTCCTGCCCGCGCTCCGCGCGTCCCGCCTGGATCCGGTGGAGGCGTTGAGGTACGAGTAGAGGGCTCCATCGGACGGACCAGACCGATCGGTCGGATCCGTCTAATGTCTTTTCACACCCTACAGATCAAGCCCGAATGACGGTTGATCCAAGTCCCCTGAGATCTTGATCGGCAGGACGGTTTTGCCGTCCTTCCTGAAGAAGGGGTCCACAATCCTGAGGAAGACTGACTTAAAGCCTCTTGTGGCCTCGGACAGCTTGGCGTCCATTTGCACCTTACCCCGGAAATCCAGGTCCTCGCTCAAAAGCCCATACTGTCCGTTAAGCCGAACGACCGCGCCAGGCACTCGGAAGGAGAGTTTCGAGAATTGGGCGTTTCCGTGGTTGAGTGTGAACTCCCCGTCAAGACTCCCAGACAGACGGCGGCGAAGACTAGAAAGAACAGGCCGCGCTTACGGATCGATTTAACACTGGGCATGCAGGTACTGGAACTATTGTACAGTCTGCGGGGCGCGGCCACGCACAGAGGCGACGGGATGCAAGACATTTGCCGCTCGAGTCGTCATCCGACGGATCGGTCGCTTCGGTCCAATCCGTCGGATCAAACTCATGCTGCGCGACGTGCGTTTGCGATTGACTGGGATCCGCCCTCGGCCTTACCCGGTCGCCAGGCGACGCGCTTCGTCCCGGTCATACTCGGCGAGGTAGCTGATGAATTCGCGCCGGTGGCTCTGCTCGTCAGCCATCAATTCGATGCACATGTCCTGAGTCGCCCAGTCAATCTGGTCGCAGATCTCGATGATCTTCCGGTACTGCTCAATCGCCTGGTCCTCCGCCTCAATGACACCGCGGACAAGGGAGACAACGTCGGTGTTGTCCTTGGGCGGCTGAATGGCCCGCTGCTCGGCCCGAAACTCCAGGCTTCCCGGCACTGTTCCTCCCAAGACATTAATCCGCTCGGCAAGCCGGCGGGCGTGGCCCAGTTCGGCATCAACGTCCTCGGCCAGCGACTCTCTGATCTCCTTGGCCCGGATGCCCTCGAGATTCACCGAGTTTGCGATATAGTTCTGGACCGTCTCGAGCTCCATCCAATAAGAGCGTGTCAGTTCACGAATGATCTCCCGCACCTTTGTCTGGTCAGCGGCCAATACTCCGCTTCTCGTCATGGTTTCAGGCATGGCTATACTCCTTTCTGATTTTGGAAGGTGGGCAAAAGCCTTGAGGCCAGAATACCGCAGTGGCAGCCGACCTGCCAGCCCAGCGCGGTAGGCTCACCCTTTTTTCGCGGTCCCTGTCACCTTGTCACTCTGCCGGAAACGGGTCGGATGCCCTCAAGATCCAGGCGCTTTCATGGCGGGTGAAGCCGATCCTCGGGTAGTATTCGCGGGCTGCGGGCGCGGCGAGAAGGACAAGCATTGATCGCGGTCCCATTTTTTCCCGAGTTTCCTGTATGAGGCCGATTCCGACACCTTGCTTCTGGTGCGAGCGCCTGACGGCAGGTCGCTGAGGTATCCGACGTAGGCGAAATCGGTGAGAGTGCGGGCGATTCCAACGAGGAGGTCGTCATCCCAGGCGGTGACGACCAGGTTCGCATTTGAGAGCATGGCCGAAAAGACCTGCCTGTCGTCGATAGGCCTTCTTTCTCCGAGGCCTGACTCGCGGTAGAGGTCCAGGACCGAATCGAGATCCAGCTCGTCTCCGGCTCGGTATGAGATTTGGCTCATTCCTTCTCCATCGTCGGCATCATACCGAACCGGAAGCCTTCGAGCGAGCTTAGCTGACAGGCTGGTAGGCCCTTGCGGCGTAGAAGCGGATGACGGAAAGGAAGTCGCGATGTTTCTCTGGTTCAGTCAGCTCGCGCATCGTCTTCGTGAAGTTGTCCCGTTCCTCCTGGCTTAGCTTCTCTCGCGCGTCGTTGAACGCTTTATCCACCTTGTCGTCTGATGCCATATCAGGAACGATGTACCAGACAACCACCCCTCCCGGCTCATCCGTATGGTAGTCTTCGGTGTCCATGCCCGCCGCCAGGACGACGCCGTCCTTGAGTAGCTGCTCCATGACCGGCTTGTTGTACTTGGCCCACAGGTCTTTCAACTCGCGCAACTTCCCTGGCTTCGCCTGGAAGAAGGACTCGATTGCGTACCCCTTGGTGTATTGCCCCGGCTTGTTCCGGTAGCCCTCCGTGCTGTTGAGGTAGTCACGGTGTTTCTTGATCATCCGATCATAGTCTTTGTCCATTCTGGTCCGTTGCTCGACCGGCAGTTTGTCAAAGGCGGCGACGATAGCGCCAATCGCCTTTTCCAGGTTGCCGCGGCTCTCTGCGACGATCCAACGGGCGTGCGTGTAACCGTCCGGCCGGTGGAGCGCCGAGCTGTCAAAGCCGTATTCGATGATCGTCCCGTCTGCCAGAAACTTATCGAGGATCGGTTTCTGGTACTTACCGAACAGATCTTCAAATGTTTTCGCATCCGAGCCGGTAACCTCCCAGAGTCCGACCAGAGTGTAGACGGACGTGGCGGTGGGCGCCTGCGCTGCGACTGGGCCGATCAGGGCAGACACCACGACGAACCAGAGCAAACACTTCGCTCTTCTCATGCAGTCTCCTTCTTGTTAGTGAACTAAGATGTGATGTTGGGGAAAAGGGTTAGAACGATTGTACGTTACAAAGAAGTCAACAAGCTAGGGCGATTTTACTTGTATGGAAAGGCAGGCGCGATGCGGGTTTCAGCCTCGTTTTTCCTGGAAAGGCCGTCACAGGAGAAAAAAAGACTGAGGCCGGCTTGCCCGCCTCAGCGAAGCGAGAAGGTCACCTCAATAAGCGTCGGGTAGTCGATCGGGACGCCGTTTCGTGATGCGGGCCGGAAGCTCCAGGTTTTGGTGATCTCCTCGATCGCTCTCTCTTCCAGTCCGTAACCCAGCCCTCTTACGACCTGAAAAGTATCGGCTTTGCCGTTCTTCCGGATCACCACCTGGAGGAAGACGACTCCCTCGACGTGGGCCTTGATGGCCTGGTCGGTGTATCGCGGCAAGCGGTGGCTGATTAGGATGGGGGCTCTTACATCAGGACCGCTAAGCGCGTCGCCGGTCCCGCCGGGAGAAGTCCCAGTGTCAGCGCCTGGTTGGTCGCTAAGGCCGTTTCCGTTTTGTCCCGGCTGGTCCGAGGGTGGGCCGATCTCTCCGACCGTGAGATCTTCCCCGGTGAGGCGAATGGTAGGGAGAGTCAGAGTCACCTCGGGGCGCCTGATCGGTTCCGGATCGGCCGGCGTGGGGTCAGGGATAGGAACGAATACCGATGCCGGCCTTGGCGCCGACTTCGGTGAGCTGCCGGAACGTGGGTGGCCGCCGGCGAGAGCGGGCCGAGGATCGACGAGCCTGGCCAGTACCAACACCTGCTTGGCCGGTTCAAAGATAGTGCGGTGAACAGGGAAATCGACCACCAGGAAAAGGATCAGATGAAACAGGCAAGCAAAGATGCTCGCGATGACGAGACACCTCCTTTCGGTGGGCATGTCACCGTAAAGCAGCATCGGGTCGAGAGAACCACGAGTGACCGTGACGTTGTCAGGGGGGAGTAGTTTATCGACAACGCGGGCAAGCCGTTCAAGGAGATGGAGCATTTCTCAATCCTCCTCGTGACTAGACCGACCCTGGCGGCAAAAGGTTCACGCTCGAAAATTTCCTGGCGGGTTGCCCCTGTCGGCTCGACCGAGTAGAATTCGCTGGTCAATGGCATCTTATAACGGCTTCTTTCAAAGGAGGCGCTCGATGCATTTCCAGAAGCCTGTCCTGGTATTTTTGCTGATTCTTGGCCTTGCTGTTCCTTTTGCTTCCGCTCAGACAGTGTCGGGCACGATCATCGGGAGGGTGACCGACCAAACCGGCGGCGCGATTCCCGGCGTGACGGTGACTGCGACAGAACAATCGACGCAGGCCCAACGGACCACAGTCACGGATGATGCGGGGAGCTACCGGGTCCCGTTCGCTCCTTTGGGCCAGTACGTACTGAAGTTCGTCATGCCCGGGTTCAAGACACTTGTTCACTCCAATGTTGAGGTCCGACTGAACACCACCGTCACGGTTGACGCGCAACTGGGCGTCGCCGAGCGGGAAGAAATGGTGACCGTCACGGCTGAGCCGCCGGCGGTCAACACAACCAGCGGCGAGCTGAAGTTTTCGTACGACTCCCGGCAGATTGAGGACAAGCCGGTGCTCGGACGGAACATGCTCTCCCTGGTTGCGGATGTCCCTGGTTTTCAGACGAACCCGGTTGCCGGGCAGGAGAATCCGACTGCTTCAAGCGGCAGTTCCGTTCAAATCAACGGCACTGGTACCCGCGCTGCGACCTTTCAAACGGACGGCGTAAATAACGACGATTCCTCTGAGAACCAGGCGCGACAGAAGGTCAACCTGAGCGCAATTAGAGAATTCCAGGTTCTCCGGAACAACTTTTCGGCGGAATTCGGCCGTGGTGCGGGCGCGGTAGTCCTCGTCCAAACCAAGTCCGGGACAAATTCGTTTCACGGTGACGCTTACTGGTTCACCCAGAACAACATCCTGAACGCTCAGAGCTATTTCGGCAATCTTGGAGGGGCCAAGAAAGAAGCGATCCACCGGCACCTGTACGGCTTCACCGCGGGGGGCCCGGTCGTCAAGGACAAGCTCTTCTTCTTCCAAAGTCTGGAACGGGTCAAAGACAAGGGGTCGAGCCTGCGCTCCGTCGATATCCTGCTGCCTGAGGAGCGGTCGGTCGATCCCACGGCCACCAACTTGTCGGCGGCGGACAAGGCGTGGATTATGAGCATCATCGACCGGTTCCCGGCCGTCGCACCGAATGCCCCCAATCTAGGGCCCCGGGTCTTCTCCACCTTGCGTGATCGCAACTATCCGACGTCGGACTACGGAACCCGGGTCGACCTGCCGGCCAATGACAACCACAATGTCTGGTTCCGATATCAGCTCAGCAGCCAGATGTTCGACACCGAGGATTATCCGATCAAGGGCGAGGGCGCCTTACAGGACCACCGGCAACAGAACTTCGGGAGCGCCTATACGCACGTCTTTACGCCGAAAACGGTCGGTGAATTCCGCATGGCGGTCGGCCGCCGGCGGACCACGGTCAACATCAAGGACGGCAACGAGACGCCTATCGTCCGCTTTTCGGGCTTGACCCGAGGAACGACCATGGGCAATTCGGGTGTCTACCCGATTCTGCGTTACCAGACTGATTTTCAGTTCGTCTACAACCTGTCGCACCTGCTGACGACCAAACAGGCACTGAAGGTGGGGACAGACATCCGTCGCCAGCACCTGAATGATCGGTCCGACCAGTTCTCACGAGGTTACTGGACGTTCGGCACGGCGGGGGGAATGACCGCGATCCAGAACTTCCGCCGAGGTTATGTGAACTCTTTCCAGAAGTCCTGGGGACCGAACTTCCTCGGGAATCGGGGTGGGGAATTCAACTTCTACATCACTGATGATTGGAAAGCGCTGCCTAACGTTACTCTGAATTTTGGGGCGCGAGTCGAGCGCGTGCTCAAGACGAGTGAAGTCAACGATCTGATTGATTATGGGTTTGGCAGCGACAACTACGTCGATCCGCGTCTTGGTTTTGCCTGGAGTCCGTCGGTTGATCATGGATTCCTGAGAACTCTAACCGGCGGACCAGGACAATTTGTCGTCCGCGGCGGCGGCGGTTTCTTCCACGGCCGGATCTTCCAATCGATCCTCTCGCAGAATGGCGCGAGCGTCCGATTCAATCCCCCGTATGCCATGTCCGCGACTTACAGCAACGTCTTCGGGCCGGCTGACCCGAGCGGCGGATATGTGTTCACGCCTGGAACGATTCCAACTGCCCGGTACACACCCACGGTGGTCGATCCGGATCTGCGGATGCCGTACACCGAACAGTGGAACCTGACGCTCGAAAGGCAGTTCCCGCATCGTGTATCCGTCTCGGCCAGCTACACGGGAAATCACGGTATCGCAAACCTGTTCTATGATGCGCTTAACCGGGCTGAATTCCCGATCACCGCACCGAACAGCCCCAATGTGAGTGCCCTGAACCGGGGTGTCCTCATGAATTGCATCGACCCTAATCCCGCGAACACCAATCCCGCGGCTGGCTGCATCAGCCTGGCACAGCCCCGCACCACCGACCGGCGGCCGGACCCTCGATACACTGGTTACCTTCGCATCTACAACGGTTCCTGGTCCTACTATCATGGCCTCCAGATCCTTGTAGAGAAGAAGTACAGCAGCAACTTCGCTATAAGCGGGAACTACACCTTCGGGAAAGCGATTGACACCGGTTCCGAAGCGACTGCAACTGGTTTGGACTGGGGTTCTTCGACCAACCTGAAAAATGCTGCAGCCGCCATGCGTGGTCTCAGCCTGTTCCATCAGCAGCACCGAGCTGTTTTCAACTACAGCTATCGTTTGCCGGCACTCGGCGGAACGCCAGTCCTCAGGCACGTGATCGGCGGCTGGATGATGGCAGGAACGACGACGTTCGCGAGCGGGAACCCGTTCACAATCAATGCCGGGTATGATGTGAACGGCGACGGACTGTCAAGCGACCGCCCGTTTCTCAAGAACCCCTCGATCCTGGGCATCAGCATCGACAACGCCCGGCGCGATGCGTCAGGAAAGCAAATCAGCCAGTCTTACATCAAACCGACTGATATCTTCCCCATCCCGGGCACGACCGAACGGATTTTCCTCCCCGGCGTGGGGAATCAGGGAGACTTAGGCCGCAACACTTTCTTTGCGCACGGTGCCAATAACACCGATATCCAGTTCTCGAAGCTCTTCCCTGGCTGGCGGGAAGGTCATCAATTGGCCGTCCGGGTTGAGTTCTTCAACGTATTCAACCGAACGCAATGGGGATATCCGAGCCAAAGTGCTATCGTCTCGGAGGCAAATTTCCTGGCAATCAGCGGCCAGCGAAACAGCCCCCGTTTCGGGCAGTTTGTCATTCGGTACACGTTCTAGCTTTTGACAGAGCTGGGAGCGCAGGCATCCCGCCCTGCTTGTGCCGCTACACAATCGATCGTGGCAACGGCGCAAGCAGGCAGGATGCCTGCGCTCCCAGGAACTGCTCTTACCGGCTCCCCGACCCCTCAAGCATTCCCAACTGCTTGAGCCATGCTCGACAGGCTTCCGGCCAGGTGGACTCAGTGCCGCGGCCTTTGGCCAGGCCGTATCCGTGGCCGCCCTTCTGGTAGATGTGCAGTTCCGCCGGGACCTTGTTTCTCTGAAGCGCCTGGAAGTAGCTGATACTGTTGCCCACCGGCACCCCGCTGTCGTCTTCAGAGTGGACGAGAAACGTCGGAGGAGTCTCGGTCGTCACGCGCAACTCATTCGAGAAACTGTCGATCAGTTCCAGGCTGGGATTTTGACCGAGCAGGTTATTCCTCGACCCCTTGTGGACGTTGGGCGGCTGCATGCTGATGACGGGGTAGAGAAGTATCGAAAAGTCAGGCCGGGCGCTGGTTGCGTCGGCTGGCTTATAGACTTGATCATCGAAATGAGTGGAGGCGGTCGACGCCAGGTGGCCTCCAGCAGAGAAGCCCATGATGCCAATGCGGTTCGGCTCGATGTTCCACTCGCGAGCTCGCCGGCGAACGATACGAATCGCTTCCTGCGCATCCTGGAGCGGCCCGACTGACTTGTTCTCCATGATTGCGTCGGAGGGCAAGCGGTACTTCAGGATGATTCCTGCCACGCCCATCTCGTTGAGCCAGACGGCGATATCGTATCCTTCGTGGTCGATGGCCAGGCGGATGTACCCGCCTCCCGGGCAGATGACCACTGCTGCACCATTCGCCTTCTCCGGAGCAGGAAGGTAAACCAACAGGACCGGGTCAGTGACTCTCGCCACTCGGGGCTTTCCCTGGTCCATCAACGTCTCTTCCCGGTAGCTCGGATCGGCCTTCGCGCCAGGCGGCCCGTCAGGCCAGACTTTCACGGTGGATGTTTGAGCGCGCACTAACAGGCACGCACACAGGAGCGTCACGCAGGCCAACACCAGTCGAGTCATAGTGGTCCCTTCTTCAGCATTTGTCCCATTGGTGTCCGGGGTTTCGCCGCTCGTATTCGCGCGCCGACTCGGCTGTAATCTCGTGCCATTTGACGCCGTACCGGGCACCAACGATGGAAGCGAGGGCGCAACGACACAATCCGGGATCAACTTCGGTTCTGAGCTCGTCGAAAACATCGTACGGATCACGCTCGAGGAACTCGGAGACGGTCCTGATGCCGATTTTGCGCAGCTTTTCAGCTATGACGCGCCCGACATTCGGCAGGGACTCGAGGTTCTCGGCGTCCTTCTTTGAGGTTTTCGTCATTCGGTTATCGTAGCGCAGGCCGCTGACCCCGGGTGAAACCCCGTGCCTCGGAAGCAGGGTAGTTGCGAGCACTCCCCTTTGCCCCTCTGCCCCTTCCTTCATCCTTCATCCTTCATCCTTCTACAGCACCACCTGGCCGTCGCAAATCAAATCCTTCACCTTCCACTCGATATAAACCTTGTGGTCGGCCCCGGGGACGATAAACTCGAGTTTGACCTGCGTGTCCTTCGGCAGGACCACCGGTTCACCATCGACCAGGCGAGGGAAGACGAGCTTCGCGCCGGTGCCGTCACTCGAGGGAGGGAGGTAGTTCTTGAGGTAGACCCGGCCAAGGTGGTCACTGATGAGGTAGGCCTTCTGGTTAAGCGTGTCGCGGGTGGCCTGCCTGAGCTGGCGATTGACCTCCATGAGCAACTTACGGTCATTCGAGTTGAAGTCGACGGTCACGACAATATCCTGAGGGTCGACCGCCAGGGCCTGAATCATTCGGGTGTCGAATTCCTGCTTCGCTTCGGGCGCCATTCGGTCGTAGTCCTTATCCAGCTGGGAAAGACGATGGTAAGCCTGCCGCACCGGCTGGGCGGAAAAGAGGCGGACAGTGTATGCGTAAAAAATCTCCTTTTCGCCGTGAACGCCGGAGCCCTTGTCGGCTCCATAGCCCCGCGGAGGGTCGACTGCTGCCCGGGGACTGCCCATCCCAGATTGGCCGCCTGCCGCGTTCTCGTCGAGCGACGAAGATTGAGCGATATTGGCCAGTGTCATCTGCCTGGCCCAAGGGGAGTCGGTCAGGATCTTCCTGGCTTGCTTTGCGTTCCACTCGGAGAAAGGTTCTCGACAGGTGTCGTCGGCCAGGAGCGGAGATGCGAGGAGCGCCGATATAAGTGCAATTCCGATTCGTTTCATGCTTGTATCCTTCATAGCATCTGATGCCCGGGAAGCGTTGGATTGTCACACAAGCCGACCCAACTCTCAAGCTCCTGCAGGCTCTGTTCATTCCCGATAATCTCTTGAATTTCGCGCGCCGCGGCCTAGAATCTACTGGGGCAAACTAAAGGAGGTCTGAATGGTCAAGCGTTTCGTTCCCGTGCTCTTGTCGGTGCTGGCTGCGCTCCCGTTAATGGTTGGTGCACAGACACCACTCAAGGATTATGCCGGAAACCATGATCCCGCGCTCTTTTCCCGAGTGCCAAACTACTTTCTCCCGAGCAGGGTTTCGATAGTGGACAAAGAATTCGACAGTTACGCTTTCAGCGTCAAGACCGGGGCAAGGGCGGAAAGGCAGCCTGTCGAAGGGCATTTCGTCACCTATCACTACGTCTTCGATAGGACACGTTCGACGTCGCGTCCAAGCGCGCTGCAAATCATCCGCAATTACCAGAATGCCGCGGCTCGAGTCGGCGGCAAAGTTGTTTATGAAGACCGAACTGGAACCACGATCCAGATTGCGAAGGATGGCCAGGAGACCTGGGTCGAATTGGATGCGGGGCATACCGGCCAAGAGTACTGGTTAAGGATCGTGGAACGCCAGGGAATGAAACAGGACGTGGTGGCCAGCGCTGAAACATTCAAGAACGGACTGACCGAGAGCGGCCATGTCGAGGTGCCCGGCATTTACTTCGACACTGCGAAGGCCGACGTGAAGCCCGAATCCGAACCGGCCTTGCAAGAGGTTGCCAAACTCCTGCAGCTTGACCCGACCCTGAAGGTGTGGGTTGTGGGCCACACCGACAGCACCGGCTCCGAAGAGTCGAACGTGACGTTGTCCGGCGCTCGTGCGGCAGCGGTGGCCAAGATGCTGACGACCAAGATGGGAGTCGACCCGAAGCGCCTTTCCCCGCATGGCGCCGGCCCCTATGCGCCGGTCTCACAAAATGACACGGAAGAGGGACGAGCCAAGAACCGGCGCGTCGAGCTGGTGAAGAAACCGTAAGAGGCAAAACGAATGCAGACTCTGACCCTGCTATTGCTGCTGGCGCTTTTCCAGGCGCCCCAAACTCAACCTGCGCCCGTTCCGGCCGAGGCGGCGGCGAAGCCCGCCGAGCAGGCGAAGCCGGAGAAGGAACCTCCGGAAGAAAAGCCGGTGGTGACCACCCACGAGATGAAGATTGGCGGGCGCTCGCTCAAGTACACCGTTACCACGGGCATGATGCCGCTAAAGAACGAAAAGGGAGAAATTGAGGCGCACATTTTCTTCATCGCTTATGTCGCCGATACAGGGACAGGCGCCGAAAAGCGTCCGTTGACCTTTTCCTTCAATGGAGGACCGGGATCGTCCTCCGTGTGGCTTCACTTGGGCGCTCTTGGGCCGAAGCGCGTAAAGATGCTTCGCGACGGCGGGATGCCGGCTCCGCCTTACCAGCTGGTCGACAATGAGCAGACCTGGCTGGACACGACGGACCTCGTCTTTATCGACCCGGTTGGTACCGGTTACAGCCGGCCTGCCAAGCCGGAGCTCGGAAAGAAGTTCTGGGGCTTGCGAGGAGACCTGGAGTCCGTCGGTGAGTTTATGCGCCTTTACTTGAGCCGTTACGAGCGCTGGAGCTCTCCGTTGTTCATGGTAGGGGAGAGCTACGGCACAACCCGGGCGGCAGGACTGGCGGGATATCTGATTGAGCGCGGCATCGCGTTTAACGGGATCATGCTTGTTTCTTCGATCCTCAACTTTCAGACGGCGGAATTCGAGAAGGGTAACGACCTCCCTTATGTACTGTTCCTGCCGACGTACACCGCCACGGCCTGGTTTCATAAGAAGCTTCCGTCCGATCTTCAAGCTGATCTCAAAAAGACACTGGCGGAGGTCGAGCGGTTTGCCAATACCGATTACACCCTGGCTCTTGCAAAAGGAGACCTTCTCTCCCCGGCAGAACGCACGAACACAGCGAGGCAACTGGCGCGCTTTACCGGGTTGCCCGAGAGCTATGTGACGGCGACGAATTTGAGAATCACCCAAGCAGGGTTCTGCAAGGAACTGCTGCGAGCCCAAAGGAGGACGGTCGGACGCCTCGACAGCCGGTTCAAGGGGATCGACGAGCGGGCCGTCGGCGAACGCCCGGAATTTGATCCGAGCATGGCCGCAATCCGGCCCCCGTACACGGCCACGTTCAATGACTATGTACGCCGCAGCCTGGGCTATAAGACCGATCTGCAGTATTACATTTTGGGCGGCGGCATCAGCACTCCGTGGGAGTTTCCCGAGGGCCAGTTCCCTGACACCAGCGAATCGCTTCGATCGGCGTTTTCCAAGAACCCGTCGATGAAACTGTTTGTGGCGTCCGGGTATTACGACCTCGCTACGCCTTACTTCGCCACCCGGTACACGCTCGCCCACATGGGGCTGGACCCCAGTCAGATCTCGCGTGTCACGACGTCTGACTACGAAGCCGGGCACATGGTCTACATACACGAGGGAGAGCTGGCGAGGCTGAAGAAAGACGTGGCGGGGTTTGTGGCGGGGGCGGTGCAGTAGCAAAACTCGCAGGGTCTCCTCGCGGAACTGGTGACGCGTTACAGAGCCACGAAGCGAACGGGCTGAAGCCCGTTCGATTCGTGCGCGGCTCTGTAACGCGTTGCCACTTCCGTCTGTCATCACGATTCCTCCGCTCGACTGCTTGGAACCACCGCTAGCCGAATATTGAACGGCATCCGCCCCTTTCAGGGGAGAAAATAGGTGTGATTGAGGAGGAAGCCATGGTTGAACTGAACGCCACTGCCGCATTGGCTCAGACGAGCGCAGGGTTGGCAGCCGAAACGATGCGGCCGCCTTTCCGATCCTTCGCCTGGCGCGTTATCTCTCTGCAGATTCTGACCTACTTTGTTTTCGGCGTTCTCGCGTTCTTGATTCTCGACTACAGCAAAGCGTTCGAGACGACCGACTTGCGCTATCTGATGTTGCCGACCACGTCCCCCTGGGTGGCGGCGGGCCCGGCCCTGCAGGTGTTTCGCGGGCTCCTTTTTGCCGTCGTGCTCTACCCGCTTGCCGGGCAGTTTATCGGCCGGCCAAAAGGGGCGCTGGTGCTTTGGGGGCTCTTCTTGGGGCTTGCGATTTTGGGTACCTGCGGGCCTAGCCCGGGGTCACTCGAAGGAATGTTTTACACGAAGCTTCCCTTCGGGATGCACGTTTTCGGACTCCCCGAAGTTGTTCTCCAGACGCTGTTCTTCTCGCTCGGCCTGGTTTGGTGGTGCAGAAGACCGGCGCGCTGGAAGAACGTGGTCAGCGGTGTGGCGGTAGGCTTGATTGTCCTGATGAGCCTGGCCGGTGTACTAGCGGCACGCCAGTGAAAACGGAGTCAGAAGTCAGGAGACCCTGGGAGCGCAGGCATCCTGCCTGCTTGTGCCACAGCACAATCGATGCTGCTACTGCACAAGCAGGCAGGATGCCTGCGCTCCCAGGGTCTCCTGACTTCTGACTTCTTACTCGTACCGCAAGCACTCGATCGGATCGAGATTCGATGCCTGAACGGCGGGATAGATGCCGAAGAGCAGCCCGACCGCCGAGCTGACGCCGAAAGAGAGGACAATCGACGCGATCGTAATGATCGTGCTCCAGCCGGAGTAGATCGCGACAAGGCGGGAAATACCGTAACCCAGTCCAACGCCGATAATGCCGCCGGAGAGACTGATCGCGATCGCCTCCGTCATGAACTGCACGCGGATATCGAGTTTTCGGGCTCCAAGCGCGCGCCGCAAACCGATCTCATTCGTGCGCTCGAGGACCGACGCGAGCATGATGTTCATGATGCCGATTCCGCCTACCAGCAGGGAAATGCTGGCAATGGCGCCCATGACGATATTGAAGATCCCCTGCGTTCGCTGATTCTGCTCGAGGAGTTTCTCGGGAACGACGATCGCGTAATCATCCACGTAACGGTGCATGGCCGACATCAGATTATTCACGGTAGAAGCCTGTTCCTTCAGGTCGGCCTGTACGTGCGTCTCCACAATCACTTCGTTAAGCTCGTTCTCGATAGTGTCGCCCTCGAACTTCTTGATGGCCGTAGTGATCGGAATATAGATGTCGTTGTTTGGATTTTGAATCTTGACGCCTTCGAACTCCGACTTCTCGACATTGGCGTCAGCCAGGACGCCGATGACTGTGAGCCATTGATCGTTCACCTTGATCTGCCGGTCGAGCACGTTTCCGAACCCGAACAGCTTCTGTTTGGCCGCGATCCCGAGCACGCACACCTGGCTGTTCGACTGCTCGTCGGAAGGAAAGAAAAACGAGCCCTGGAGGAGTCTCAGATTCTGTATAGCCGGATAGGTGCTGCTGACGCCGAGGACACGACTGTCCGCCTTTCCAGTGTCGGAAACCACCTGAAAGGTTTTCACGACTCTCTTGGCTGAAATCAACGGCTTCGGTTTGAGCACGGCTTGGAGAGCTTCCACGTCGCGAAGGCTGACTCCCAGCGATTCCGTGCGTATCTGACGAAGTTCCTCCGGCTTGAACTCTTTGGCCTGAATGATGATGTTCCGGATCCCAAAGCTTTCGATGATCCGGAGGCTCTCTTTCTCTGCGCCGGCGCCTATTGACAGCATTGCGACGACCGCGCCGACCCCGAAGATCATCCCGAGCATCGTCAGAAACGAGCGGAGCTTATGCCTGGTAAGGTCAGCGACGGCGACGGTCGCACTCTCGAGTGTGAACATAGATTCAACTTCTCCCCGGCCTCGTGGGCTGGTTGATTAGGTTCGTATCAAAGCAAACTGTCGATACCTCTCTCGGTGCAGTTCGTCTCGCTGTCAGCGCCTGTCCATGCGGATCATCATGGGGGGACCGCCCCCCATGCCGCGGCCGCCGCGCCGGTCGCCCGCACTTGCCTTGCTGAAATCAGGCAGCGTGAGCTTGCGGGTTTCGAACGGGTTGCGCAAAGCGATCACGTCGCCGTCTTCTACGCCAGTTAGAATCACGGCCTGGCCGTGGGTGCTCAAGCCGGTCTTGACGGTTTTTGCCTTGAAGTCGCTGCCCTGCTGCACGTACACCAGGTCGTTCTTTTCCTTGGTCGTCACGGCCGTGGCTGGAACCACAAAGCACTTGTCGTACTTCTCAAGGATTACCTCACCCTTCAGCGACATGCCGGGCCGGATGCGTTTCAAATCGGCACCCGCATCTGAAATTTGAGCGTCACACGTAAAGTACTTGAGCGGGGAATTACGCTCGAGGGCTGCGGCCAGCGTTGAGGCGCTTCGAATCTGTCCGTGGAACTCCTTCTCGGGTACGGCGTCGAGCCGGATAACGACTTCCTGACCTTTCGCGAGGTGGCCGCCGTCTCTTTCCAAGACATAGACCCGCGCCTGCAGGACCGCCAAGTCGACGATCTCTACCAGGATCTGGCCGCCGAATGATTCGTCCCCGACCTGCGGGTCACGCCGGTGATCGCGCCGCCAAAGGACCAGGCCGGCAGAAGGCGCCTTCAGCTCCAGAGAATTGAGCGTCTGTTCCGCGACGCCGATCTCGGCCTGAGCCTGGTTCCGCTCGATCGCGAGGATCTGCTGGTCCGACCGGGCGATTCGTTTCTGGGTTTTCCCCTTGTTGTTCAGAAATGTGACCCGTTCCTTAGCAAACCCAGCGTCAATCTTGGCCTCAATGATTTCCCACTTCGAGAAGATCGTCTCGTCCTCCGGAAGGACGGTCATCACGTAGTCGTACTGCATCTCGGCGTCCTGGCGGTCGAGCCCGAGGACCTTCTCATCCGTCGTCTGCTTGTCGGTTGTCAGCTTGGACCGCTCCTGGTTCGCGTCGAGGGTGTTCTGCTGCCTCTCGAGGTTAAGCCGGGCATCGGTGCTGTCATAGCGTATGAGGGTCTCGCCCGCCTTCACAAACGTACCTTCTTGAATGAGCCAGGCGACCTTTAGACTTCCCGATCGTGTGTTGGGCGTCGGCACCGGTGTGCTACCCAGTCCCACGATTTCTCCTATCGCCGGCACGGTGAGGCGAAAAGGCTCCTTGGTGAGTCGTGCCACCGGGACCGGGTCCTCGTCAGTGGGTACAAAGGCTTTGGTTACCCGGCCGCGCAGTTCTTCTCGGTAGCTGAGGGCGACAACGACCGCAACGACCACGAGCAGAAGGCCCACAAGGCGGGCAATTCGGCCGCCGGAAAGTCGACGTTTTGGGGCGTCAGCTGTTGATTTGCTTGTCATGCGATGACCTCAGATTCTCGGCTTTGTCCGGATTTTCTCGTCGGCCTGGAGCCCGGACGCCACCAGAGCCGTTAAGCCGTCATTGGTCCGGAGCGTGATTTCCCGCCACTCCCAGGTCTGCTCAACGGGTTTCCAAACCTGGACAAACGACCGACCGTCGCGCTCCTGGATACAGGATAAAGGAATGACCAGGGCACCCGAGTACCGGCCGACCTGGATCTGCGCCTTCAGGCTCATGCCTGGCCGCAGCTGCTTGATCAGGTCGGAGTCCTTATCGATGGCGACGAACGCTTCGGTCACCTTCTGGGGCCGGTCAAAAGTCAACTGCTTCAAAATGGCGCTTATTGACGAAATTGTTCCGGAGAAGGAACGGCCCTGAAGGGCGTCGACAGCGATTGAAGCTTCCTGGCCGGGCTTTACCTTGCCGGCGTCCACTTCATCCACGTAAAGCTTAGCCCTCAGGGTCTTGAGGTCCGGGATTTCGAGCACCGTGTCGAGCGCGAAAACATTGCTGCCGACCTGTCGAGCCTCGTTGTTCCAGTCCCGCTTGTAAATGACGACGCCGGGAACCGGGGCGCGAACGGTGAGCGCTTCCATGGCTTCCATCAGCGCATCGAGATGACCTCGGTAGTGGCTCTCGTTGCTCCGTGAGATTTGCAGATCCAACTGCCCGGACGCTTCGAAGTTCTTCAGTTTTGCTTCCAGGAACTCGAGTTTTTTCTTGGCTGCATCGCGGCGGATACGCGTCTCCTCGACGGTGAGGGCGCTCTCCAGCTCAACCTGGTAGGCCAACTTGTTTTCCAGTTTGCCGTAATCGGCCCGGGCTTCCTCAACCGACAGCCGCAACTCCCTGGTTTGGATGTCGAGATCCGAGCGTTTTTTCTGGTACTCCTCCTGAACCCGCTGGAGGTTCGCGGTTTGTTCCCGCATCCGGCGGGCGACGTCAGAGGTGTCGAACTCGACCAGGAAGTCGCCTTCGGATACCTCTGTCCCCTCGTCAACCATGCGGGCCAGCCTGAACCGGAATTCATTGCGGATCTGCGGCGGACCAATGCTCACGCTGCTTGTCGCTTCAAGAATGCCGGTCGCAGTGATAAGCACGGGATAGTCGACACGCTCGACGGCGATCAGGTCCTTGTCGCTGACTGCAGCGGAGGCGAGCTGAATTCGGTAGAACGATATGCCGGCTACGACCAGGACGACGACGGCCAGCACTATGTAGATCGTCTTTTTGACGTTCACCTTAGTCCTCCCACACCTTCTGTACCCGGAGCAGGGAATCGCTGGAAGCGACACCGGAGCGTATCTCAACCAGATCGTCACCGAATGCCCCCACGTCGACAATCTGCTTCGTCGCATCCGGTTTTTCGGTCTTCTTCAAGACGTAGTATCGGCCCTCCGGGTCGACGCCCAGGAAGTCGCGCGGAACAGTGGTTGCTGCTCCGGCCAGTTTGATTCCGAGCACCACACGAGCCGTCATGCCCGGCTTCATGACCGCCGGGTCGACCTTGTCGGGCTGAATCACGGCGCGGAACACCTTCTGCTGAGAAGCGAAGCCTTTTCGGCTGGCCACGCTGGTCAAGGAGAGAATGACTCCCTGGTAAAGCGGGCCGGGCGCGGAGTCCAGACTGAAACTGCACCTCATCCCATTGGAGAGGAAACTCAGTTCGGTGTCGTAGACCAGACCGATGACCTGCATGGTAGAGAGGTCCGGCAATTCGACGACCGGCATGCCGGGGAAAATATTGTCGCCGATTTGGATCTTCCGGTTGCTGGCCCAGTTGTCTCCGTAAATGACGATACCCTCTTGAGGCGCCGCTATCCGCAGGAGAGCAACGTCGCCCTCGATCTTTTTCAAGTCGATTTCCGCCTGGGCGCGATCGATTTCCACGAGCGCCAACTGGGTCGGACGACTCTTATCGAAGTTTTCGAGCTGCTCCTTTGCTTTGTTGAGTGCCAGGCGGCCTCTTTCGAGGTCCAGCTGGTATTTCTGATAAGTGTTGGCAGCGAGCAGCTCCGGCGGAGTCTTGGCGTACAGCTCCGCGACTTTCAGGTTGGCTTCGGCCTGTGCCACAGCATTGAGCAAATCGCATCGCTGCGCTTCCAGATCCGCCTTCGTCTTCTCGATCTTCAGTTTCGCTTCGTCCAGTCTCCGCTCGAATTCCTCCCGCTGGCTGGTCAGGGCGGAAGAGTCGAATTCGACTAATCGCTCGCCTTGCTTGATCTGTGAGCCTTCGGGGGCCAGGTATGTTACGACACTGGAAAAAGAGCTCCGAATGCGGGGCACAGAGATCTGGATTGCATTAGCGGCGCGAAGCTCGCCGGTTATGAAAAGCTTCTTGATGACATCGCCCTGTGCGGGTTTGACCGTCTGCTCCTTGGGCGCACTCGACGGCTTCTTGGCCTGACCTGCGGCCGTCTGCTTGTCCGCCCCAAAAAGAGCAGGACCGATCAGGAGCAGGGCCGCCAGTCCGGTTATCGCGACGACTGGTGATGTTTGGATTTCTTTGAGCATAATTTAAGCGGAAAAGCGCATTGCGATCGTCAACTTTTCACTGCCGCGGTCTCTCACCTCCGCCCGTCCGCATTCGGAATTCCTGGCTGGGATCGGGCTTCTGGGTCTTGACCCAATTTGTCCATTCCTCCTCGACCTTGTCGAGATCAGTTCCCAACGCCGGGATCGCCTTGATCGCCGCAAGAGCGTCTTTCCCCTCACGGGCGGCGGCGAGAACTTCCTTAAGCTTATCGATTCCCGCCTTTTCAAGAAGGAACGTGAAGAAGGTTGCCGCCTGTCCATCGAACATCATCCGGTCTTGCTGATCCTTGGGCAGGCTTCGCGGACCACCCATGCGCATACCGGCGCCGCCCTGGGCCCCACCCGGTGCTCCGCCCTGCGCGCCGCCCGGTGCTACGACTTGATCCCCGCCGGCCGAACCGCCGGAACCGCCGCCGGGCCTTTCCATTCGAATGACCATCGGTCCCCCACCGACGTCGGAGCCAGGCGCCACAAAGGGCCGCGACATCGTCAACATGTCCTCAAGCGGAAAAACTTCCTCGAGGTGCTGCTGCAGGAACCCAACGTTCGTCCCGCCTCCGCTGGCATACGAGGCGACCCCGATGTCGAGCCAGTCGGGCAGCGGGCTCCGTCCCATGTCATCGACGCGGGAGAGGCGATACTCCTTGTCCGGCGCCAACGTCGTTTGCAGAACAGCGAAAACCATTTGCCGGGCAGCCTGGCGTGCGAGCCCCGCCTCTAGCATCGGCCTCATTTCCGTATTCCGGCTGCGCATTCTTTCGAGACGTTCGGGCGTGAGCTCGACTCCGGACTGTTTGAGACGAGCCATCATCTCGTCGGTGCGTGCTTCGGGAGTCAGCACCGACAGGATCCAGTTATATCCCATCTTCAGAGCGCGGGGTTCATACACTGCGTCTTTCTGAGCCAGGGAGGAGCAGACGAAGATCGCTCCTGGGGGAGGATTCTGCCCAAGCAGATTCGCCAAACGCTCTCGGGTTTCCGCAATCGGTTTTTCGAAGGGAGTGACAACCCCGCGATTGGAGGCAAAGAAATCCACTCCAGGGACTGTTCCCTTGAAACGGTTGAAATCCTTGAAGCTTTCATCCTGTAAGGCAAAAGCAGACGAGCATAGCGACAGAAGCAAAAAAGCCCAGCTGAGAGCCGCGCGCGGCGGATGACCAGACATGGTTCGAAACCCCCAATGATTGTTCCGCTATTTAGTACGTTCCTCAATGAGTTGTGTTTCGTGTTAAGAAGCAAACTTGCGGGTTATGAGTTGCGGAGACGGACAACTGACAGACTGACAAACTGACAGACTGACAAACTGACAAACTGACAAACTGACAACTGACCGACTGACCCAAGCGTTACCGTGACTTCGTCAGTCTGTCAGTCTGTCAGTTTGTCAGTTTGTCAGTCTGTCAGTCCTCCTAAGTCAAATGCACCAGGAAGTGGCAGGTTTTGCCGCCTCGTCGAAGACTTTCGAGGATATCGACCTTGAAGGGGCGGCCGAGTGCCGTTTCCCAGATCGTCTGGTGCGTCGCCTTGGTGCAGTTGCAATGGGCGTCATTCGGTTTCGCCGGCCGGTAGTTGGCAGCCGGGCAATAGCACCGCTTCGACTCCGCACCGTAGCGGATGTGGACCACGTCGCCTTCGCGCCAGACCTCGAAGTTCTTCTTGAGCGCCTGGATCAGCTTGTCCACGTCGCCCGCCCCCTCCTTGGCCAAATCCTGCTTGAACTTGAAGCGGCGGAAACAGCCTCTTCCGCAGCCCTCGATGATTTTGGCCTTCGTTTCTTGATCGAGGACTGCATCCATGCTGTCGAGCAGGTCCGAGAGCCAGTTCTGAATGAACTCTTTTTGTCCCTTAACGATGGTCAGTTCATCGGGCTGGCTGTTCTGGGCTCTTGCTACGCCGCTGGCCTGATTCAGGACCAGAAGCGCCGTCGAACCAAGACCCATTGTGGCCGACTTCTTCAGAAACTCCTTCCGATTCATCGCACACCCTCCCCTTTAGAGATTTCCCCCATTTGATGGCTGATGAGGACGTTAGGTTCAGTACCAGCTTTTTTGGAGTGCGGCGGCAGAGGGAGGCCGACGTTTTATCAGGCCTACCGGCGACGCCGCTTTGGTATATGCAATGCCGTGCCCAAGCAGATGAGCGATTCTGCACATACCAAAGCGGCGTCGCCGGTAGGCCTGATAACGCGTCGGCCTCCCTCTGCCGCCGCACTCCAAAAAAAGCCGTTGCCGCCGTTTACCCCAGATGCTCGAGCACAATTCGCAAGATCCTGCGGATTGGCTCGGCTGCGCCCCAGAGCAACTGATCGCCGACCGTGAAGGCAGTGCAGTATTCCGGGCCGAAGTTCATCTTACGAAGCCGCCCGACCGGGACCGTCAAGTTGCCCGAAACAGCAGCAGGCGTGAGTTGCTGAATGGTCGCCTCGCGGGTATTGGGAACGAGGCTGACCCACTCGTGGGCTTCCGAAATGAGAGAGGCGATTTCATCGAGAGGGAGATCCCGGCGCAGCTTGATAGTCAGTCCCTGGCTGTGACACCGCATCGCCCCGATTCGGACACATTGCCCATCGACAGGGATAGGCGAGTCGGTCTCGAGAATTTTGTTCGTTTCCGCGTAGCCCTTCCATTCCTCCCGGGTTTGGCCGTTGTCCATCGGCCGGTCGATCCAGGGGATGAGGCTGGCCGCAAGGGGAACGCCGAAGTTGTCTACCGGAAGCGAATCGTTCCGAAGCTTATGAGTAACGGCGGCATCAAGGTCGAGCGCTGTTGAAGCCGGTTGCGAAAGAACGGCGGAGGCCGTCTCAGCCAGGCCCGTGATCTGCGTCATGAGCTCGATCATGTTCTTTGCGCCTGCGCCGGAAGCGGCCTGGTAAGTCATCGATGAGAGCCACTCCACGACTCCCGCTTTGAAGAGGCCGGCGAGCGCCATGAGCATCAGACTGACCGTGCAGTTTCCGCCGACGTAAGTTTTCAAGCCTGCGGACAGGCCTCGGTCGATCACGTGCCGGTTAACCGGATCCAGAACAATGATGCTGTCTTCGCGCATGCGAAGCGTGGACGCGGCGTCAATCCAGTAACCCTTCCAGCCAGACTTTCGAAGCGAATCGTAGACCTTGCCGGTATAATCGCCGCCCTGGCAGGTGACGACGATGTCCATGCAGGAAAGGACGCTTTCGTTTAGAGCGTCTGCCAGCGGCGGCAGCTCAAGGCCGATTTGCGGCGCCTGGCCGCCCACCTGTGACGTCGAGAAGAAAAGCGGCTCAAACCCTGTGTAGTCGTTCTCGGCGCGCATGCGCTCCATCAGAACCGACCCCACCATACCTCGCCATCCGACAAAACCTACCCTCACCATGCTCCTCCTTATTGGGGCCAAAACGGCCAACAGCAAATGATAACCTGAAACGAATTTCTGTAGGCAATCGTTTTGAACTGCATCACAAGCCGCGCGCGGAGCACGCTGCGAACTTTAGAACGCGTTACAGAGCCACACGCTGCGGGTGCGGCTCTGTACTCGTTCTAGACTCCGGGCGTGGTCAAAAAGTGCCTACTGCCCTTCCAGCTGCACAACGGTCTCGACGTGGGGCGTTTGCGGGAACATGTCGACGGGTTGCGCGCGTGACGCTCTAAAGCCGACCCCGTTGAGAATGTCCAGGTCCCGCGCGAGCGTCTCTGGGTTACACGAGACATAGATGATCCGTCGCGGACCGAGCTCAGCGATCTGGGTCAGTACGACGGCCGCAGCGCCGGCCCGCGGAGGGTTCAGAGTCACGACGGCCGGCATTTCGCCCGCACGGATAATTTTTTGCAATTGGCCCGCGTCGGCTGACCGGAACCGGCAGTTCTCGAGTGAATTCAGCTTGGCGTTCCTCTTCGCGTCTCGCACGGCGTCGGCAGACGCTTCAACCCCGATGACGAGTTTGGCTTCCCGTGCCAGGCTCATCGCTATCCCGCCCACCCCGCAATAGACGTCGAGGGCGGAATCTGCTGGTCGCAGCCCGGCCCATTCTGTCACCAGCTCGTAAATCCACGCTGCCTGTCCGTGATGGGCCTGGAAGAAAGAGACCGGGGATAACAGGATGCGGTCAGGGCCGATCTGGTCGAGCAGGTCGGGATAGCCCCATACCAATCGGGTTGTAGGCCCGAAGACTTGGGAAGTGGCCTTGCTGTTCAGGTTCTTGTGGACCGAGACGACTTCCGGGACCCGTCGTTGGACACCCTTGCTGAGTGTATTGGCAAAGCGCTGATCGTCCTCGTTCAGGACCAGGGTGACCATTGCTTTGCCGAAGGCCGGGCTGACGCGGATCACGACGTGGCGAAGCGTTGGCACAGCCTTTCTTAGCGGATGCCTGGATGAAACCAGACGGTCCAACTCCGCCTTTATCGCAGTGGCCACCGAGTTGACCAGCGGGTGATGGGCGGGACAGTCGGTCGTATCTACGACATGGTGCGTTCCCGCTCGGAACAACCCGACCTTGACCTGCTCGTTCTCTATGCCGACTGACAGCTTAGCCGTTGCCCGGTATCCGAGCTGCGGGTCGGCCGGGCGGATGGGCAAGATCAGGGGTCGGGTCGGTCCCCTGCCAAGGAAGCTCCTCACCTGTTCTTCCTTTAACTGCAGCTGCGCCCGATAGTCGAGATGGACAAGAGGGCACCCGGTGCAGGTTCCTGATTTTGAGCAGGTTGTGGACTGCGTAGAGTCCCGGTGTCCTTGGCTTTTCACTTCAGGGACCATGTTAACATCGGCATATACTACTTACAGAACCAGGAGCGAGAGAAAAACCATGACTGTTCATCCTCTTGCCGGAAAACCGGCTCCGGCGTCCATGCTCGTGAACATCCCCCGGCTCATCGCGGCCTACTACACGCTTCGCCCGGATCTCAGCGTAGCAACTCATCGGGTCAGCTTCGGCACGTCCGGCCATCGAGGGTCATCGCTGAGGAACAGTTTTAACGAGAGCCATATCCTGGCCATCACGCAGGCGATCTGCGACTACCGCAAGGAGCAAGGGATCGACGGGCCTCTCTTCCTGGGCATGGACACGCACGCGCTCTCGGAGCCGGCTCATTCCACCGCCATCGAAGTGCTCGCGGCCAACCAGGTGGAGACGATGATCGCCCGGGATTTCTCATACACCCCGACACCCGTGATCTCACATGCGATTCTTACTTACAACCATGGCCGCAAGTCGGGACTGGCGGATGGGATCGTCATTACCCCTTCGCACAACCCCCCGGAAGACGGCGGGTTCAAATACAATCCGCCGAGCGGCGGCCCGGCCGACACGGAAATCACTGCGGCGATCGAGCGCGAAGCCAATCAGCTCCTCTCGGCCGAGAACAAGGCAGCACGGAGGATTCCCTACGAGCGAGCCCTGAAGAACTCGTCGGTCCATCAATATGATTTCGTCACGCCCTACGTCTCCGATCTCGGCTCCGTGGTGGACATGGAGGCGGTCGCGTCGTCCGGCCTGAAGATCGGGGCGGACCCGATGGGTGGGGCCGGTGTGGGCTTCTGGGAACCCATTCGCCAGAGATACGGGCTGGATTTGACCGTCGTCAACCCGCGGGTCGATCCGTCATTCTCGTTCATGCGCGTCGATCGCGATGGTCGTATCCGGATGGATTGTTCCTCGCCTTACGCCATGGCCGGCCTCATCGACCTGAAAGACCGTTTCGACATTTCGTTTGGGAACGACTCCGACTTCGACCGGCACGGAATCGTAACGCGGAGTGCCGGCCTGATGAACCCGAATCACTACCTGGCCGTTGCCATCTGGTACCTTTTCCAACATCGTTCCTGGAGCGATGGCACCGCAGTCGGGAAGACCCTGGTCAGCAGCAGCATGATCGATCGGGTGACCAGGCACATGAATCGGAAACTGGTTGAGGTGCCTGTCGGTTTCAAGTGGTTCGTCGAAGGGCTGATCGAAGGTCGATTGGGCTTCGGCGGGGAAGAGAGTGCGGGCGCGTCCTTTCTGCGCAAAGACGGAACAGTCTGGACCACCGACAAGGACGGCTTCATCCTCGATTTGCTGGCCGCCGAGATAACGGCGACCACGGGCAAGGATCCCGGCGAGCAGTATCGCGAGTTGACGCGATCTTTTGGAGAGCCGGTTTACGAGCGAATCGACGCCCCCATTTCCCCGGAACGAAAATCCGCCTTCAAGAACCTCACTCCCGAGAAAATCGACGCTTCGGAGTTAGCTGGAGAGCCGATCAGCGCCAAACTGACGACCGCTCCCGGTAACGGGGCGCCGATCGGAGGCATTAAGGTCGTGGCCGAGGAGGGTTGGTTTGCAGCCCGCCCGTCCGGCACCGAGGACGTCTACAAAGTCTACGCAGAGAGTTTCAAAGGAGCGGAGCACCTGCGTCGGATTCAGGAAGAGGCCCAGGCGATCGTGAACCAGGCGCTTAGTCATTGACGATTGATGATTGACGATTGACGAGTGAATATAACGATTGTCGCCTGTCAGGCGTGGATGGCAGCAATCGACCGTCGTCAATCGTCAATCGTCAATCGTAAATCGTCAATGAATTAGCGCTCGTAGAGATACTTGATCTTATCTTTGAAGATCAGGAGGTTCGGCTGACCTTGACGGGTCAGCCGGATGAACGCTATGTCGTAGTACTCAATGACTCCGTCGACCTCGCTGTTATCGTCCAGCCGGACCGTGACCGGCGTGTGATTCTCGATCAGTTCCTTGATGTACTCGGTTTCGCGGTTTGTGCTCTCGGGCGGCCCCGAGTGCCTCTCGTCTCTCCATCCCGGCGGCCTGTGATGATCGTGATGATTGTGATGGCTGCGACGGTTGTGATCGTGGTTGTTATCGTTGCCGCCGTAAAACGGTCTATGCCTGTCGTTCACGTTGGTACTCCAAAAACTAGCGCTTTAGACAGCCGCGCCGCAGCGAGAGTGAGCCGGAGTCGCGTTACAGAGCCGCGCACGCAGCGGCTCTGTAACGCGACTCCAGCTCACTCTCGCTGCGTGCGCGGCTCTGCAGAACATCCTACGGATTCGGCATGGGCGGCACGAAGGTCATCTGATAATTCGCTCCGCTCAGCACTGTCATGCTGTAGTTCCCGCTCCCATCCGTCTGGGCGCCCGCGGTGAACCCAACGTCAGTTGCTCCGGTCACGTTGACAGAGTAAGCGCCCACGTTGACGCCTGCGACTCCCTGACCCTGGCTGTTCGTTACTTTACCAGATATGGTGACTGTTCCGGGTAAACCAGGGACGTTGAAGTTCTCGGCACGGTTGCCCGAGAGCGAACCAAGAGCACGACCGGTGGCAGGGAAAAAGGCGAAGCCGGTGGTGTTGACTGGGAACATGATCATGGCCGACAGGCTTCGGCCCTGAGGAACCAGAAGTTGGTACGCACCGGAAGCCGCGATCATCCCCATGCTGCCACTTATCAAGTTGGCACAGCCGATCACCGCCTGCTGGGCCTGAGCCGCCGTCGTGTCAGTTACGGTTATCGCGGAACTGGCCGGGACCCCTGTAGCCCCCGTCAGCGTGACTGTTCCTGCCAACGTCACGCTAGGAGGAGCTGCGAAATTAGCCATTGAAGTGCTCGCGTTGACCGTCAGCGAGCCCACATTATAAAAGCCAAGGAGGGTCTGGCCGCCCGTCAACGCCGAAGCCATCAAGCTGACCGTGTACGTCCCGTCAGGCAGTTGGACAGTATAGGGCAGGCCGGACATCACGACCGCGGTAGCACCGGTCTTACCGTCCGTGCTAGCGAAACTCACGGTCCCCATGGTTCCCGGGAGTCCGGTGACATTACCCATGACCGGCCGCAACGTGACCGAAGGCACCGTGATGTTGCGGACGATATCCGCGTTCACAGTGACGGTCGGTGAGGCCGTGAAGTTGAGATCCGGCATCCCGAGCGGAATCAGGCTGTCCGGCTTGTAGCAGACATTGAGCTCGTACGTCCCGGCCGGGACCACGATCACGTAGCGCTTGTTCGCACTGTCGGTAGTACCGCCGTAGACCCTGCCGCCTGACGCCGTCGAGCGCGCGCTGACGTCGCTCAACATACCGAGCGATCCGCTGACCGTTCCCGAAATCTTGAAACCTGCCGGAAGGGTGGCGTTAACGACAGTATTTGCCGTAGCACCAATCCCGGTCTTGGTTTGATCGAGGAGGACGCTGGCGGTTGGAGTCGTCCCTTCGTACGCGCCCCGAGCTACAGGAAGCGTCGTGTACGAGACGGGAGTATTGTTGGCTCGCAGGGCAACTGCGGCGATCTCCGTCGTGGAGCAAGACAAGACCATCGAGCCCCGGAAGCTGGTTTTCCCGGGGAACAGCTCAGACACGTACTTGGCTGTCTGGCCATGCCCACCCAGGATCAGCGGGTTGGACAGGTGTCCGGCGCTCACCCCGTTCTCGTCAAGCAGCCAGATGTCGATGACAGCAGGGGCGTCCTCGGGATTGAAAATTGCCACGCCCGTGTTTGAGCTGGCAGAGATATCAACCGGAAGGGTAACTTCGTCTGAAACGTACGCGTCACCGACACCGGCCTCCGTCAGAAAAGCCTGGCCGTTGTAGAGCGTGAAAATCGCCGAGACTCCGACGGGCACGGTCGAGGTCAACTGCGCGCTGCCGACCGAGAGAGGTCCAGTTCCCGTTGTCTGGAGAAATCTCGAGGCTCCCGGCTTCAACGTCAGATGGATGCTGGATGACTGGGCGGGATTGTCGGCACTCTCGGCGGAGCTGTTCGGCACACCCTGAACGCTGACCGGAAAGCCGGTGCCGTCCTGCTTCCGCATGTCGATGTCGACATCGGCGTCAGAGGACGAAATGTTGAAGACGATGAAGGTCGTCCGCATATTGGTGGCGGCCAAGTCGCCCCCATTCGCAATCTGCGGCAGGTTGAAATCAAAACTGCTTGAGGTTTTGTCCACAACCGGGAGCGTTGTATTCGATAGCGGATTCCCGTTCTGCCGCAATACCACTGCTGCGACAGGCGTAGTGCAGGAGACTTCGAGCGTTCCCTTGGTGAAGTTCGAGGCATTCGGGAAAAGCCCATCCCCGCCGGCGACGAATTTCGCCAGGTGTCGGCCGCCGCTCAAGGGCTGGCTCGTCGTTCCGGCGACCGTTCCGTCAGTCCGACGGAGTGTAAACGTGAGCGTCGAGGTGCTTGGGGCGTACAAAGCAAGCCCTGTATTGAAGCTGCCCGAGGCATCGACCGGGATGACAAAGTCGTCCATCGGTGTCGATGCGCCTACTCCGGCTTCCGTCAGAAAACCGCCGGTCCCGTTGTAGTAAGTGAAGATCGCCGATACGCCAAGGTGAAACTGAGACTCGACCCGGGCGGCGCCAGCCACGAGTGCCCCTGTTCCCGCCGTCTGGAGAATTTTCGTCTCGCCGGGCGCAACGGTCAAAGTGAAGTGATCACTCGAGCCCAAGCCCGGCAGTGTGACTGTCATGGCTTGCCCGGCATCATTCGTCAGACGAATTGTGGCGGTGTCCGGGAAACTACTGGGATTGAAGACTATAAAAGTTGTGCGAACGATCAGGCCCGGAACTGAGCCGTCTGCCACCTGGGGCAGGTAGACGACTTCCGAAGCGAAGGACCACGCGAAACACAGGACGACAACTACCAAGCAAGTTAGTGCTTTTGCTCTCATCGACTCCCCCCCAAAAAATGCAGGCCCCTTACCTGAATACCGAAACTATGCAGCAGAGCATAGCGCAACTGCGGCGAGGAAAGAAGCGTAATCCTTAGTTGAAACCTTCTGGCCGTGCTGTGATCTACACTTAGAACGAGGAAGTTGAAGTCAGGAGTCAGGAGGGAAGGTAGAAATCCTTGGATTCTCGCTTCTCACTTAGTTCGGGGGCTAAGAGTTTTATGAGCATGGGTAAGCTGATCAGGCTGACGATTCAGGTTGATGTCGAACCTGAGAACGCCAATCTGCGGGAGGCCTTCGAGTATCTGAAACGCCTCAAGGGCGCAGAACAAGTAGAGCTGGTCGACATTGCGGTAGTGAAAGACCCGAAAGCCGAAGAGAAAAAACAGAGGCGGTCGCTTGACCAGAATTTTGGTGCGGACGAGGAAGAAACGGGGACGGCTCCCGCGATTCTGCCGAAGATACCTGCGGCCGTCGCACCCGAGGATGAAGAACTTGAATTGCGGCCGAGCGATAAAGCCCAGAAGCTGCTCGACCGGATAAAGATCCGTTGAAGAGTGTTACAGGTCCCATAGGTCCGTGTCGGGCCTATAGGACCTGTAGCCTACATCACGTTATTCCGTTTTCTCTTCGAAAGTAACTCCGACATTCGTCTGGTTGTCGGATCGGGAAGCAGTCACTGTTACAGTCTTCTTCTCATCATCCGAACGGGCTGTCAGAGTGCCGTAGTCCTCCGTGTTGGAGCTGCTGCTTTCGTCGCCCGGGTGGAGACCCTGCTCGGCCAGTTTCTCTCGATAAAAGGCAATGACCTTCGAGACAGCATCCGACGTGGAGAAGTTGATGGCTCCGCCTCGCTGGCCTTGCCCTTCGTTCGACATCCCCCCTGCCGGCGTCACGTCGGGGTAAGTCGGGAGCCAGGAGGGAAGATTTTTCGGCGCCTGGCCCAAGACTGTGGTCCCTTTCTCCCCTTGAACCTTGATTACACCGTCCTCGCCGCCGAAGGTCACGGATTCCTTGCCGTCATTGCTGCTGAAGGAGAACTTGCCGTTTTTGGCATCTTCGAGGTTTACGGTGATCTCTTTACCGGTCTTCTTGTCCTTGAGCGTGACAATCTGCCGGTCCTCGTCGAGTGACACCACCTGGACATTGGGGTTGGTCATTTCGATCACTTTGGCGACCATGCCCAGCTCGGTTTTGGGAACCTTGGTCCAGAGGTAGGCACCGCCGGCGACCGCGATCACGACTACCAGGACGATGAGGCCGCCGCAGCCGAGCAGGCCCCATACCCACCAGGCGGTTTTCTTCTTGACCGGCTGACCAGGAATCGGAGGAACGTAATTGCTGTTCGACATACTGTTTCTTCTCCTTGAGCATAACCCTGGGAGCGCAGGCATCCTGCCTGACCGTGCCGTTCGGCACGGTCGACTGTGGTAGCGGCACGAGCAGGCAGGATGCCTGCGCTCCCAGGCCTAAACCGACGACGCAAACGGGCAGAAGCCTACACCAAGTGTCTGTCAGGCGAAAGCCAGAAGCGAAGGCGAAGGGCGAAGGCACGAACAGCGGCATGGTTCCTTCGTTCCTTCATTTCGCATTGACGCGAACTGGCTCAACTGCAATCATTAAAACCCTTGGGGGGGAATATGGATTCTTACCTGGCCGAGTTCGTCGGAACCGCGCTGCTCGTAGTGTTCGGTGATGGTGTCGTCGCTGGAGTTGTGCTGAAAAGGTCGAAGGCTGAAAATGCCGGATGGCTCGCTATCACGACCGGGTGGGCATTAGGGGTGCTGCTCGCACTCTACTGTATCGGCAGGATCAGCGGCGGGCACATCAATCCCGCCTTCACGATTGCCGCCGCCTCGGTGGGCGCTTTCCCGTGGTCCCAGGTGCCTGGGTATGTTATTGCGCAGTTACTCGGCGGGTTCTTCGGCGCAGTGGTCGTCTGGCTGGCTTACCTCCCGCATTGGGGTGCGACTGAAGACCCAAATCTGAAACTCGGTGTTTTCTGCACGATCCCGGCCGTTCGGCACCCCGTCGCGAACGCCCTGACCGAGTTTATCGGGACCTTCGTCTTGGTGTTTGGGGTTCTGGCGATCGCTGACCATGCCCAGTCGCTGCGAAATATCAGCAACCTGGATTTGTCACTCGTTTACAGTCAAGGGATTCAGCCGCTGCTGGTAGGCATGCTGGTCTGGGGGATCGGCTTGTCGCTCGGAGGCCCGACTGGATACGCGATTAATCCTGCCCGCGATCTGGCGCCTCGGCTGGCTCATGCCCTGCTGCCGATTCCCGGAAAGCGAGACTCTGACTGGGGTTACGCCTGGATCCCGGTTCTAGCCCCGATTGCCGGCGGCATCGTGGCGGCGTTCACCTATAAAGTAATAGGGTTCTGAAAACGGACTGACACGGACTGACACGGACGCGCATGTCCGTGTCGTCCATGTCAGTCCGTGCTAGTCCGTTGCTACTGGCTTTCTTCGCACCACTCCCGCGCATTCTGGAAAATCCGCAGCCACGGCGACGCCTTCACGTCCGTTTTCCACGACTCCGGCATCCATGGCCATTGCCACTTCAGGAAGGACCGCTCGGGGTGCGGCATGAGCGCAAAATGTCGACCGTCTTCCGAGCAGAATCCCGCAATCCCCTGGGAAGAGCCGTTCGGATTGAACGGGTACACTTCGGATGGCTGTCCGTTGTCATCGACATAAATGACGGGAGCGAGTTTCTTGGCCCGCGCTCGATCAAGGACCGCCGGATCGGGGCAATGGAGGCGCCCCTCGCCGTGAGCCACCCAGATGCCGACTCGTGAGCCTTCCATACCGCGCAGCATGATGGCCGGACTCGGCTCGACCTGGAGCGTGACCCAGCGCGATTCAAAACGGCCTGACCGGTTTCGGATGAAACGCGGCTGCTGAATGTCAGGAAGCCCCTTGAAAGGGATCCATCCCAGCAGGGCCATGAGCTGGCAGCCGTTACAGACGCCCAGGGAGAAGGTGTCCGGGCGGCGATAAAAGGCATCGAACATCTGCTTCAACCCCGGGTTGAACCGGATGATCCCGGCCCAGCCCTTGGCGCTGTCCAGCACATCGGCATAAGAAAAGCCGCCCACGAACGCGACGCCCCGAAAATCGTCCAGTCGTGCGTCACCATGCAGAAGGTCGGTCATGGTGACGTCCCAGGGTTCAAAACCCGCAGAGTAGAAGGCCGATGTCATTTCACGGTCGCCGTTGCTGCCCTCCTCGCGGATGATGGCGACTTTCGGCTTGTGTTCGCGGTCAAGCAGAACTGCCGGTGTCGGCTCAGGCTTGAAGGTCAGGTGATAGCTCCGCCCGGGCCGGTCATGACTGCCCGATTGCTCGGCAGCGCACGTCGGATCTGTCTGCTGGAGCTCGAGCCGATCGCTGATCGCTTCCCACCACTGGAGCAGCTGAATGGTCGGTATGTCCACACAGCGCTTGTTGTCGTCGAAGGTCTCGAGTCGCCGCTCCACACGGCTTTCTCCGATCACTTCCGAGGGACAGTGATGGTCCTTCAAGATCTCCTGGATGCGCGCCTGGTTACCGGGTAGGTACTCGATCACCAGCCCGGCCTCTTCGGAGAACAGGGCGGCAAAGCAGTCGCCCGCGTTGATGAACCGGACACTTGCTCCACAGTTACCGGCCATCACCATCTCGGCAATGGTGGTAATCAAGCCGCCGTCACTGCAGTCGTGGCCCGCAAGTATCAGACCCTCGTCAATCAGTTGCTGAACCGCGTGAAACGCCCGCTTCAAAAGCTCCGGGTCCTCGAGATCCGGGGTCTCGTTGCCGATCTGCGAGAAGACTTGTGCCAGGGCCGAACCGCCCAAGCGACGCTGACCTGGCGCGAGATCGATCAACATCAAGCGGCTTTTGCCCGGCTGTTTCAGGTCGGGGGTTACGACTTTCGTCACATCCCGGACAGACGCATAGGCGGAGACCACCACTTGCCCGGGCGCCTTTACAATTTCCTCTCCGACTTTCGCTGCCATGGACAGGCTGTCCTTACCGCCATCTGCGGCGATCCCGAGGTTGATCATTGTGTCCCGCAGAGCGGCGGCGGCGGCATAAAGCAGGGCGCCTTCTCCCGGCAGTTTGGCTGCCCACATCCAGTTAACCGAGCATTTGATATCGGACAGGTCCGTAATCCGTGCCCACACCATATTGGTAACCGCTTCAGCCACGGCCATCCGAGCGCCGGCAGCGGCGTCCACGAGCCCCTTAAGCGGCTGCTCACCGATGCTGATCGCCGCGCCGCTGTTGCCAAAATGGCTCTGCGCGATCAGCGACACATCGGAAACGGGGAGCTGAAGCGGCCCGCAACACTGTTGACGGGCGATCAATCCAGTGACGCAGCGGTCGACCTTATGGACCAGGTAACCCTTGGAACCGACGGAAGGCAGGCGGAAAACCAGGCGAAGCGCTTCTTCGACTGTCAGGTCGTGAGGCAGCTCAACCGGTCGCCGGGACTGAGGGAAGCGGGTCAGCTGAAACGACTTTTGCGGGATATTGCTGAGGACGGGGGCCAATTCTAGATCAACCGGGTTGGCGTCATTCAGCTGGTCATGAACGACAATCCGGCCGTCACCTGTGACCTCGCCCAAAACCTCGCAGTTGACTTTCTCACGCCGACAGACCGCGAGCAGTTCGGGCAGCCTGTCTGGCCTGATAAGCAGGGCGGTGCGCTCCTGGTACTCGGCGCCCCAGATCTCCAGGACCGACATGGTCTTGTCCCCGACGGCAATGTTGCGGATCTCGATCCGTCCGCCGACCGGCTCGACCAGCTCGGTTAGAACATTACACGGGCCTCCGGCGCCCTGGTCATGGATGCTGATAATCGGGTTCCGGTCCCCCATTTCGACACAGGCGCGGATGACCCGGTTCATCTTCTGTTCCATCTCCGCGTCGCCGCGCTGGACGGCGCTGAAGTCCAACTCTTCGCGGTTCTCGCCCTGGATCATGCTCGATGCCGCCCCGCCGCCAATGCCAATGCGATACGCAGGGCCGCCGATCTCGACGATGCACATCCCGGGCTCCGGCTTTCCTTTTTCGAGATGGCGGTTATCGATCTGACCGACGCCGCCTGTGAACATGATCGGCTTGATCCATTCCCGGCGTTCTCCGGCCGGCAGCCTCAGGCCGAAGGAACGCACAAAGCCCTGAATCATTGGCTCGCCGAACTTGTTGCCATAGTCCGATGCGCCGTTGCTCTCTTCAATCAGAATCTGCAGCGGAGAAGCAAGATTACCGGGGTAGGCAAAACGGGCTTCCTCGCCCGGAATCGGGAAATCGCCTATTAAGAGGTTCCCCACTCCATATCCGGCGGTTCCGGCTACGACGAGGGAGCCGCGCCCGGTCGCATGGACATCGCGGATCCGGCCTCCGGTTCCCGTTTCGGCGCCGGGGAACGGCGCAACTCCACTCGGAAAGTTGTGTGTTTCCGCACTGAAGATTAGATCGTAGGGCACCCGAGTTGCCTGGAACGCTGAATGCTTCCCGGGATGAGTCGGCAGAATGGTTAGGATTTCAAACCCGCGAATTGCGCTCGAATTGTCCCGGAAAGCGATCACGCTGTTTGCCGGGTTGGCAGCCAGCGTGGATTTGATGATGCCGAGGAGAGTGTCCGGGACCGACCGGCCGTCGATCGTCAGGCAACCCTTGAAAAACCAGTGCCGCGAGTGCTCGCTGTTCGCTTGCGCGAGCTGGAAGCACTCGACGTTGGTCGGGTTTCTTCGGAAGCGCTCCGTAAACAGGCGGTAGTAGAAATCGATGTCCCAGGGATCCATGCCGAATCCCATTTCGCGATTGATCCGCCGCAGGGCTTCGACTCCCTCCTCCAGCAACGGCACCGTGAAAACAGGCTCCGGGACGAGACCGGTCTCAAAGGTTTCCAAGGGAGCAGGGTAGGGGGTCTCGGTCATCCGGTCGTGGTGCTCCCGAATAAAGCGGTCCGCGGGGACGCCCTCAGCGAGGCGATAGCGGCGGGAGCGCTCGAGTCTCACCACCTGGTTCAGCCCGCACGAATGGCAGATGCCGACGGCGTTGGTCGAGAAGGCGGTCTCAAAGTTGAGACGCGGGCCAAGCTCGACGACCTGGCTGCGGCCGTTGAGCAGGGAATTGGTGGAGAGTTGTTCCGGCTCGAAAGTCTCGGCGAGCAACCAGCGCAGGATCTCAAGTTCGGCGGTCGTCAGAGGCGCTTCGGTCGCAACGTAGAAACACCTCTCCTTAGCCGGGCCCTCGACTCTGTAGAAGCGTTGCATCGTGTCTCCCTCGAAGGCATAAGCATACCCTACCGGTCTGGCTCGGCGCGACTGGGGAAGGACAAAGCAGTTACAGAGCCGTGAGTGCAGCGTTTTATGCGGAGCGACCCGGCCCGTGCCTGGGCGCGTCTCAGGCTCGATTACTCTTCTAATGCCCGGGCCGGGTCGCTCCGCATAAAACGCTGCGCTCACGGCTCTGTAACTGATGTTCGCGATCGTCGAACCGAGCTACAATGCCGGCCATGTCGACGAACAGGCGCGAATTCCTTCAGACGACCCTTGCTGCCAACGTTTTTCCAGCTATTCAACGCAATCGAGGACCTCGCCCCAACAGGAGGGTTGGTACTTGCCGCCGCACGTTTGAAGAAGCGCGGGATTACAGTCATAATTCGACACACTGCGGGCGAAAGGTAAGAATCATGAAAAAACTATTCTTTGCTCTCCTGACTCTTTTTGTTTTCAGCAGCGTCGTTTCAGCCCAAAAAACAGATCCTGACAAGAAGGAATGGATCCAGCTGTTCAACGGCAAGGACTTGAAGGATTGGAACGTCAAGATCAAGGGGCACGAGCTGAACGACAACTACAACAACACGTTCCGGGTCGAGAACGGGGTTATGAAGGTCTCATATGACCAGTACGACAAGTTCAACTCGGACTTCGGCCACATCTTCTACAAGGACAAGTTTTCTTACTATCGCCTGGTTGTCGAGTATCGATTCCTCGGTGACCAGGTGCCCGGTGGACCCGAGTGGGGTTTGCGCAACAGCGGCGTCATGCTCCATTGCCAATCGGCGAAGAGCATGCTGAAGGACCAGGATTTCCCGATTTCCATTGAAGTCCAGTTCCTGGGAGGCACCGGAAAGGGACCCCGGTCGACCTGCAACCTGTGCACGCCCGGCACCAACGTCGAGATGAACGGGACCCTGGTCACGCAGCATTGCCTGCAGTCGAAGTCGAAAACCTATGACGGCGATCAATGGGTTCGAGCCGAGGTCGAAGTCCTGGGGGACACGCACATCAAGCACATCGTGGAAGGCCAGACGGTCATCGAATACGACAGGCCGCAGATTGGAGGCGCAAACGTCTCCAATTTCAATCCTGCCGTCAAGCAGGACGGGAAGCTCCTGACCGAAGGCTATATCTCGCTTCAAGCCGAGAGCCACCCGGTCGAGTTCCGAAAGGTCGAGTTGCTGAACCTGGTTGGTTGCATGGATCCGAAGGCGGAAAACTACAAGTCCTACTTTGTGAAGGCGGACAACTCGAAGTGCCAATATAAGAAGAGCACTTCCACGAAGTAGCTCGGGAGACGAATTGACGATTGTCCACATGAAGGGAAGCCCAAATGAACCGGATTAATCGTGGCTTGGTTGCCATCCTTGGCTGCCTGACCCTGTCAGCCCTATTGCACACGAGCCTCGCTCAAACGCCCGGAGCCTGCCAGGAGTTGCGGGTCATGACGTTTAATGTCCGCTATGGGACCGCGCCGGACGGCGAGAATCAATGGTCCAATCGAAAGTCTCTTCTCTTCGAAGTGGTGAGCAAACACAAGCCGGACGTGGTGGGCCTGCAGGAAGCTTTGAGATTTCAAATCGAAGAGATCCTGGCGGCTGTGCCGGGCTATGCGTTTCTTGGAGTTGGCAGGGATGACGGGAAGGCAGCCGGCGAGCATGCGGCGATCCTTTACCGGACCGACCGGCTGAAGGTAGACCAGCACGGGGACTTCTGGTTCTCGGACACACCGGAGGTTCCCGGGTCCAAGCATTGGGGCAACCAAATCACGCGGATGTGCACCTGGGTCAGGTTTGAAACCCAGGATGGCGGCACGCCGTTTTACGTTTTCAACCTTCACCTTGATCACATCTCGCAGCCATCGCGGGAAAAGAGTGTTCAGCTCCTGCTCAGGAAGATTCAGGAACGCGAACACCAGGACCCGGTCATCGCGACCGGAGATTTCAACGCGGGTGAAACCAACCCGGCCGTCACGATGATGAAGGGGACGTTTTACGATACCTTCAGGATGCTTCACCCCGATGCCACCGACGTGGTCACTTTCAACAGCTTCAAAAGCCCGCCGTCAGGCGGAGACAAGATCGACTACATCTTCGTTGATCGGTTTATACCGGTCGGTGAAGCCGCAATAGTTCGCGACCAGACAAACGGTCGTTACCCCTCCGATCACTTCCCTGTGACGGCCACGGTCTGCGTTCCGCGAAAGTAGGGGCCCTGAGGCAGAACGAAGTCGCCTAGAGGTCCGCTAGGACCGACACGTCTATAGAAATCGGGCGGGCAGGCTAACCAGGTCCGTAGGACCGGCACGTGTCCTAGGCACGTTTCATCACGTGCCGGTCCTACGGACCTGGTTAGCCTGCCCGCCCGATTTCTATAGACGTGTCGGTCCTAGCGGACCTCTAGGCGACTT